>Ga0180430_10000038_pt1 | contig 163656 bp, 143 predicted proteins | sample SS_ome_9_FD_132999 | JGI IMG/M metagenome (GOLD analysis project Ga0180430, IMG submission 132999) | Hypersaline lake sediment archaeal communities from the Salton Sea, California, USA - SS_1_S_2 metaG | ecosystem: Environmental > Aquatic > Non-marine Saline and Alkaline > Hypersaline >...
ATTCTTAACGCTTCAACCTGTTGAACTTTTGGAACATACAAAGTATCACCATATTGAGCATTAAAACGTCTCGCCAGCAGTCTAGTCACCTCCACATGAGGCACTTGATCCTCTCCAACCGGAACTTCTTTTGCTTTCTGTATCAAAATGTCCGCCGCCATCATCACTGGATATGTTGCCAATAAAGCGCTAGCATTTTCCGCCCGCTGTCCTTTTCTTAATTTGTCTTTTAAAGTTGGTACCCGCATAAGTTCGGCCAAAGAAATATGCCTCATCAAATACAATGTAAGCTGTCCCACCTGAGGAGCAATCGAAGACTGTACAAATATATCTGTTTGCTCAGGATCAAGTCCCAAAGCCAAATAATCAGCCACAACATCATTAGTATATTGCATTGCCACCTTTGGTTCTTTATCCGTCATCGCATGCAAATCAGCTACGAAAACCAAAGGTCGTTTACCTTGTTCTTGCAACTCTAAAATTGGCTCTACTGCACCCAGATAATTCGCTACAGTTAAATCGCCTGTTGGTCTAATACCAGTAAACACCTCAACTTTCCATTCAACTTTTTCTAGTTGCTCATTTGATTCCATCGGTCCCTCCGCAATAACAAAAGATTCTAAATTATTTGATATTTCTCTATATCCCTCTGATTTTTCTGGATTCAATTTCATACTTTGGTAGTTAACCCAATAATACAAAGAAAATATAACAAAAAAAACTAAATATCTCAAGCAATCAACACACTTGCCATAAACACAAAGATTATTTTTAAAAATAACTAATTTAATAATAGATTATGCATTTCATTTTTATCACCTCCATACAATTCAACCACATCCAAAAACAACTTCAGTACTCGCCCATTTTTGATGTTATCTTTTGCCAATAAATATCCTTCTTTTAACGATCTAACTTTTCCTGCCAGAAGAATAATCGGTGCAGCGTTAATACAAATAACATCAGTATGGCACTCCAATCCCATTCCACCCAACACCCTTAATGAAGCTTTGACATTATCAATCCGATCCTTTTTTTCAACCAGCTTACTAACATTATAATTTGAATCAAAATCAAATGTATCCCTAATATTGGCTGATATTTTTCGACCAACCGACCCGTTTTTCATACCAACAATATTAACAAAACCCGAAATCGGCAATTCATCTAAATAATATACTCCATCTTCACTAGACGAATAAACCAAAACATTTTGCAAACCATATTCTTTATACACTTCAATCGACAATTTAACATTAGGATGGGATAAACCATATGCAAGCGCATCAATTTTCACCGGAAAACTCAATCCAGCCAAAGCAAAGCTCATCGCATGTGGAGCATAAAACACGCCACCATAAATTTCAGCAAATTTTGGAGTAGTGTCTTCAATTGAAAAAAAGGATATTTTTTTCTCCTTTAATATTTCAACTTTATTTTCAAAAGAGATATTAACATCAATACCAACTATCTCTAAAAAATCAGAAGAACCCGTCTTTGAAGACGTGGAATGAGAACATGCTTTTGCAGTATAAGCACCACAAGCAGCCGCCACAAAACTTGCCGGCGTTGTAATATTGATAGTTTTAATGCCTTTTTTACCACTTGATGCTACACCAACCAACAATTCATTATTTGGTAAAATAATTTTTTTTCTGGGCACCTCAAATATATTATCTAATGATAATGAAGCATTTATTAGTCCTTTTATTTCCGAAACTGAAGGACCCTTAATCATAATTCCATTTAATAACATTGTTAAGAGACTCACCCTCTTTTGCACATTCTCTTCCCTTAAAATTTCCAGCATAGCCTCTTCTGCCTCGAACTCATCAATCGACAAACCAATATTTAATTTATATAAATATTCATACAGCCCTTTATTTTTTTTATTATTCAAAATAATATCATCCATAAATCTTTTTTTAGTAATTCATTTTCCCAAATCACTATAATTTTTAAAAATTATCTAACACTTTTTTATGACAATTCGTAATAAACATTAGCAGTACAACCCTTATCTGATTGTACCGGAAATTTTTTATCCAAATTTTCCCAATCATCATCTGAAATTGTGAAATTTTCAATATCCAAAATTTCATCAATGTGCCTTCGATTTGAGCTTTTAAAGACAATTGAAACTCCATCTTGCTGCAAAAGCCATCTTGCCACAATTTGCACATTTGTCTTTTTATACTTTTCTGCCATTTTATCCAATAACTCATAAGTTCCTGTATGATAATATGGATTTGTAACACCAGGATATGAAAGCAAAATCGGTCTCCATGCGATAAATTGAATCCTATTTTTTTGGCAATATTCTATCACACCTTTTTTTTGAGACTCACGACAAACTAGATTATATTGATTTTGTACAGCATAAATCGGACCATTTAGCAATTGAGAATATCTTTTTATCGTTTCAATTCCAACATTGCTCAAGCCTATATATTTAATAATTCCCTTTTTAAGAAGCCCATTTAAAGCACTAGCTGTCTCCTCAACAGGTATAAGGTTATTTTGTTTATGAACATAGTACAAATCAATATACGAAACATTTAATCTTTCTATCGACTTACTACATGACTCGATAACATTTTTATAAGCAAGATTATATTCGCGAACTTTAGTGGCAATAAAATATTTTTCTCTAGAAATATTTTTTATCGCCTCTCCAATTAATAACTCTGTTTTTCCTCCTGCATAACTTTCTGAAGTGTCAATATGTGAGATACCTCTACTTATCGCATATTTAATGGCTTCAATATCTTTTTTATCATTATTGTTTGGATTTGGCTGAACATCTCCCCCCATCCTCCACGTTCCAAGACAAATTCTTTTTTGAAAAAAAATATTATTAGGCATATCCACGCAAAATCATATCAATTATATTAATTCGACCCCAATTACCTTTAAACACCCCCCCAAACTAATCTAGCCTTGTCCCAAACTCATATTATCATTTCCAATAAAATATTCACTTAAAAAAATTATTATAAAAAAAGAACATAACGCGATATTAGAGCTGGCAAAACTCGACAATAAAAAAACAGATAAATTGCTTTCTGTGCTTGAAGACAAAAACTTAAACTGGATCGAAATCCTAGGATACTTATGTTACCATCGAACCGCTGGTCTCGCTTACAATATCATCAACTCAATCAATGTCCGAAAACTGGATTATCCTGTTTTTTTTACCCTATATATGATCAATCAATCCCAAAGCATCAGAACAAAAATACAAAAAGAGCATATTAAAGACATTTCAACAAAGTTACGTACTTCCAATATAAAACATGTGTTTTTAAAAGGATCGGTTCTGTCGAATACCATATATCCAACCGGCACAAGAGCCTCAAACGATATTGATATTTTAGTGCCAAAAAAATCAATTCAAAAAGTCAAAAAAATATTAAATAAAATAGGTTTCACACAAGGAAAATATGATTTCAAAAAAAATTTAGTGAAAAAATTCAATCAAAACACAATTACTCAAAAAACAAACAGTAGAGGTGAAATGGCTCCTTTTGTTAAAATTATCAATCAACCAGCAACTAAAACCATCGACGTAGATGTAAATTTTTCCCTTGATTGGACACCCTATTCTTCAAATAAAATAGTCGACTATTTTTTAGAAAAACGAGTTCTTGTCCCGATTGACCACAACTTTTTAATCTATTCATTAAATAAAGAACACTTATTTATTCATTTATGCAATCACCTATACAAAGATTCTGCCGTATTAGATCTCGTTCAAAAAAGAAAAGTGCTAGATTTATATAAATTTGTCGATATCTACACTTTTATTCAAAACTATTTTGATCAAATCGACATAGAAGTTATATTTAACGACTCAAAAAAATATAGCTTCGATAAATACGTATTTTTTGTTTTAAATTACACTAAAGATATTTTTCCTGAAATAATGTCTATAAAAAACATCAAACTACTTTATCAAAAATACGAGTATATAGACGACAATATTATGAAAATAGTTTTTAATCAGCACAATCCCGAACAAAAATTGAAAAGCTCTCAAGATCTTATAAAAAAAATATTTTCATACAATATCATTAAAAACTACAAATGAAAACCGAAACCTCCTTCAAACAACTTAATACTACCTTGAAACAGATATTTGCCAATAGTCAAAAATATATAACCGCCAACCCCAGTCACACATCACACACCCTAATAAGTAACAATTTAATCACTTCCATACTTTGTAGTTATGGTGTATGTTCAGATCATTTGCACAAATTTAATCAAACCTTCAATAAATTATTAAACACTCCAAACAAAAATAATCAAACCCACATCAAAGTCTTTATTTTAGAAAACAAGACTGTTTTTCAAAAAATTGAATCAATATTTTTACGCCTCGATTGGTCCACCAGTCCCCAAGTTGATCAATTCAATTTAGCCACACATAACACCTCCAAATCCAAATGTACTGCAGATAATAAATTTTACATTATAAAATGTTATGATCATTTTTTTTACCTTTACAACACCAAATCAAATGAATGTCTAATGGTGGTTAAAAACGAGAAAAAAGTTTTAACAATGATTAACGTTTTATTGCTTACCCCATATCTCCTCTACGGAGATTTATATGCAGTCCATGGCGGTTTGGTTAGCGATGGAAAAAACAATGTTCTTCTCTGCAATACATCACTTGGAGGAAAAACAACCTTTGCCATACTATTCTTAAGTAATGGATGGCAAATTATCACAGAAGAAACTACATATATTACCAAGCATGGCAAAATATTAAACTACAACATTAGAAATTATTTTAATATTAGAATCGGCACATACCTTGAATTTAAGGATTTTTTTACTAAAGCTGGGATTATCAATCATTCATTTCTATCCAAAACACATTTAAATAAAAAAGAATTATTTGAATTTGGAAAAAAAGAGCAATTAACTATAGATTTTGATATCTTATCTAAAAATATATGTAATATGACTACTAACCAAATTACTCATATTCTGAAAGTTTCAATTAAAAATAATAAATCTGGAATAGATATTGAAAAAAACAATCCAACGGATAGTGTTACTAAGTTCCTAGAATTAAGTCTTGCGCCTACTGTTATGCTTTTTAAAAGTCTAATCAAAGTAAACAATAAAATAAACAGAAAACAGAGAAAAAAAGAATTAACACAAATTTTCAAAAATACAAAAAATTATTCAGTATCATCAGGTTTTGATTATAGGAAAAACTTTAACTTTCTCACCAGAAAAATCGGAATATAAATACTCTTCATCCCAATCCATATATTCAGTAACACACTTCCCGCACTTCAAAGCCAAAAACAAATCCCACAACAACTTTTTACTTGCGAGGCTTCCTGTTAGTCAATCAAGCTTGCTTCCATATCCCAATCAATCCATAAAAAAAGATCCAATTCTTTTGGTCTTTTTTTATACCTTATTCAAAGGGGAGCAGTCCGCCCAAGGCGGACGATGAGGGGAAAGATTGTTTCCCCTCATAACAACTCCGAGGGTGGGACTCGAACCCACGACCCACTGGTTAACAGCCAGTTGCTCTACCACTGAGCTACCTCGGATCACTCACACTAAGTGTTAAAGTACATTATATATATTATAATAAGCGCTTCTAAATATTCAATCCTCACCTTCTATTCGGGAATTACATCTGCCCATGTCAAACTCGGACCTTCAAAATAAGGATGCATCAAAAACCAATCAACCAATTCAACATCCAATAGAATATAACTATAATGATCGCTACCACCATCGGAACAATCAACAAAAACATTTTTATGATTGTTTTTTCTCATCAAGCCATTAATCATTTTCACCAACTTTCCAATGTCTTCTTCTATCAAACAAGAAAATTCTTCACCCTCCCAAATCCCTTCTACCACCCAACCCTCATCAGTTTCCTCATTTTTATCAACAACAAATTCGCTCTCATCATTTTTACCCAATAGTTGTGATAGATTCCAAATCACATCTTCGGCATTAGCAAACGATTTCCAATCCAAATAACATAACTTATTATTTTCATAAGCAATTGATAAAAAAATAGTCCAAACATCCGTCAAGATATCATCACTATCATCTCGAGAATCAATATCTTTCACTAGTTTATTAAACTCCTCATAACCTAAATTCTTCTCAATGACATTAAAATACTTCGAAAATAACCACGCATTATGAACAATTTCTTCTATGCTTTCTTGCTCAAATACAGCCTGATCTTCTTTGTTTAAATCATCCAACCCAACCTCTGACAGCTCAATAACTTCATTATCGTTTAACCTCGGCAAAAACGAAAAACCATCCACTTCAACCATTCTCTCCACATAAAAATCACACACTTCATACTTCTTCCTCCAAGAAGCATCTCCAGAAACAAATACTTTCCAAACATCATCACCAAAGAAAAAATCTATTTCAATATATTCATCTAAAAAATTTGCATACTTTTTATAATAAAGTTTACCCAATCCAGGATTCTCATTGGTAATCACATCCAGTTTATAAGTAAAATCTGGATACATTTGATTTTTTTTAAGTAACCATTTCTTAAGTTTACCTGGTATCTCAAAAAAGTTATTTTTTAATTTATCATTCTCGCTAAAAATCATATCTTCTCTTTTTTATCTCAAATACTCTAGCAGTTCCCGACTCTTGCGATTTCTCCTCAATTTCATCAAAGCCTTGGCCTCAATCTGACGAATACGCTCACGGGTAACACCAAATTCCTTACCCACCTCTTCCAATGTTCGATTCGTCCCATCATCCAATCCAAACCGCATCTCTAGAATCTTCTTCTCACGAGGCGACAACAAGTCCAGCACGTCAGTTAAATGATCTTTCAATAATTGACGAGTGGCCGCATCTTTCGGCGACAGTGTTACTTTGTCTTCCAGGAAATCACCCAGATAACTGTCTTCTTCTTCACCGACCGGCGCCTCTAGCGAAACCGTTTCCTGCGAAATCTTCAAAATATATCTAACCTTATCAATATCCAGTTCCATCTCGGCAGCAATTTCTTCCGGCAATGGCTCGCGCCCCAACTGCTGCACCAACTGTCGTTGCACTCGAGTCAATTTATTAATCGTTTCCACCATATGCACCGGAATACGAATGGTTCGCGCCTGATCCGCAATCGCTCGAGTAATCGCCTGGCGAATCCACCAGGTTCCGTATGTAGAAAACTTATAACCCTTGCGATAATCAAACTTCTCCACCGCTCGAAGCAATCCGGTATTCCCTTCTTGGATCAAATCCAACAATGACAAACCACGCCCAACATAACGCTTAGCAATACTCACCACTAGCCGCAAGTTTGCTTCAATCAATTTTTGCTTAGCCAACTGTTCCCCTTTTTCCATGCGCTTAGCCAACTCCACCTCTTCATGGGGTTTGAGTAGAGGCACCCGGCCAATTTCGCGCAAATACAATCGCACCGAATCCCGGGACACATCCTGCACCCCTTCTTCTTTCGCGCTAGCAGTATATTTATCCGGATTCTCCGCCATCTCCTCCAGCGTTGGCGCTACCACATCCTTCATATTCTGTTCGCTTTCTACAATCTCAATCCCAGCCTCATCCATCAGCGAATAAAAATCATCCACCAGTTCAATATCTTCTTCAAAGTTAGGGATGGTTTGCAAAATTTCCCGCTGAGTAATAAAACCCTGCTCCTTACCCTTCACAATCAGATTACAAACATTTTCTACCCTTTCACCATACATTTCCTCCGTCACTTTGGCACAGACTTCATCTTTTGATAAACCTACCTTCTTCTTCGGTTTTCTTTTCTTCGGCGGCAACTCCTCTGCTTTTCCCTTAGTCTTATCCTTAATCTTTGCCTTAATCTTTCGCGCCGGTTTATTTGACTTGGCCTTCATCACAACTTTTTTCGACTTGGATTTCTTTTTAGTCTGCGACTTTCTCACCGTTTTTTTAATCACCTTCTTCTTCGGCTTTTTCTTAACCACTTTCTTTTTAGAAGTTTTCTTTACACTCTTTTTAGTCTTAACCTTTTTTTTCGGTTTAGCCTTCGGCTTAGTTTTCTTTTGCACCCTCTTCTTGACCACCTTTTTCTTAGCAGTCTTCTTCTTGGCAACCTTCTTCACCACCTTTTTTTTCTTCGGTTTGGCTTTGGGTTTGGCCTTAGTTTTCTTCTTATTTACTTTAGATTTAGTTTTTACCTTCTTCTTTGTCATAAGAAAACCTTTTATTGAAAAATCAAACTATCACATATAAGCACAAACAACCCCTGGATACCAAAGGTTTTTTCGCTAAAAATTTTTACTTTTCATTAATTATCAAATCCTGCAATGTCCTAATATATTCTTTAACCTTCTCTTTATCACCGGACTTCTCTGCCTGTTCAATTTTCTTTTCCAGACCACCTTTAACTTCCTCCCGCTTGACCGTCTTAATCCGAGTCAACAACAAATCAATCTCATTTTCCACCATCTCATCATCATTCTCTGGATAATCCGACTCCACCAAAATCACGATTTGACGCAATCTTTCAACTTCTGCTTCGCTCAATGAGCGCAATATGGACCAATCAAACTCATCCCCCTCATGGTCCAGTAAAGTTTTTAAAATCTTTTTAATACTATCAGATATAAAATCAACATTCAACCCAGACAGCTTGTTTTTAACCGATTTATAAAAAACTATCAACAAACCCAGCAATCTTTCTTCCATAGTCAATTCCTCGGTCTTATTCTCAGTATTATCCCCGCGCTTCTCTTCCCTTGGCTCAAACTTACGATATTTCTCCAGCACAAAACTTTCATCCACCCCTAAAATTTCCGCCAAATTATTAATATAGTGCCCCCGCTCAATTTCATCCTTAACCATATATATTAATGGAATTATTTTATCCGCCATCTTTGACTTGTCTTTTACCCCACCCAACTCATCAGCAAAAACCTGTAGATAATATTCAACAAAGTTCTTGGCACCTGTCACCGCCTGCTTCCAAGCATCTCCCCCCTGCTTAATCATCTCATCTGGATCTTTGTGCTCACCCATGTTAATCACATTAACCACAAAACCCAACTCCAGCGCCATTTCCGTCATTTTATATCCAGCATTCTTACCGGCCTCATCTTTATCAAACGCCACCAACAACACATCAGCCGTCCGCTTCAATATCTTCAACTGCATTTTCGTCACCGCCGTCCCCGAACTACATACCGTATTCTCATATCCTGCCTGATGACAGGCAATCACATCCATTTGTCCCTCACAAAAAATCACCTCCCGCGTCTCCCGGATTTTATCCTTGGCCAGATGATAAGCATAAATGGTTCGACTTTTATCAAACAGACGAGTCGTCGCTGTGTTCAGATATTTAGACTCTTGGCTTTCATCCAGCGACCGGCCGGTAAAAGCTACTACCTTACCCTGGGCATCCCAAATCGGAAACATCAACCGCTGCCGAAATTTATCAATCAAAGTCCCTTTCCGACTAACATACCCCACCCCGGCTTCGATAATATCTTTTTTTGTAAATTGCCGTTTAGACAAAAAATTAACCAGCGCATCCCAGATATCCGGCGCATAACCAATTTTAAAACGTTCAATCATGCCCTCACTCACCCCCCGCTTAGCTAAGTAATCTCGAGCCAACTGACCAGTCTTGCTTTTCAAATATGCTAGATGATAAAACTCCGCCGCCAGTCGATTAATTTCATGTAAACCACTCTTTTTCTCCTTATTCTTCTCAAACCCCGATCGCTGTTTCAATTCTACCCCGGCCCGTTCCGCCAGCAACTTCAGCGATTCATAAAAATCCAACCCCTCCATTTTCTGCACCAGCGTAAAAATATCCCCGCCTTCCCCACAACCAAAACAATGCCAAATCTGTTTATCTGGCGACACCATTAGCGACGGCGTCTTCTCCTGATGGAGCGGACACACCGCCTTCATATTGCGCCCCGCCTGCCGCAGCGTCATATACTGCTTGGCCAGCTCGACAATATCCAACCGGTCCTTGATTTCTTCAATTTCGCTCATTCAAAATATTTTTTACTTCCATTTCATTTTTATCCTACGTACGGACAGCACAGTGTGCTGTCCCTACAACTAATTTTACCAAAACCCACATTAAAAAAATATTATGGAGAAATTAAGAGGATTTTTTACCCAAAAAAATCCCCGCCTTCCCGGCGGGGGTCGATTTATGTAAACTCTATTTTTATTTCTTTTTGGAGGCACTTTTTTGCCCACCTTTCTTTTTGGGCAACCTGACATGAGCCTCCTTTTTCATTTTTTCAATTTCCTTCTTATTACCAGGCGCCTCTTTAACATTGAGGCCTGGCATGCCGCATAGCCGGCTCAAATCTACGGGGGCGTTCACTTTTTTCTGCCTCTGTTTTGACTGGGTCACTTTTTTGCCCTTCAGGACAATTTTGTCACCCGACTGCAGCACCTGAGCTTGCACTTCTTTTTCACCTCGAACTGCTATGACATTAGCCCCGACCATACTACTCCTGCTAGCCATCCCCGGTTTTCTCCCTCGAGTCTTGGCAATCGCTTTCCTGCAACCGGCCATCATCAACTGATCTGACTGTAATATCTTGTCGATATCAACCGCCATGTAATCAATTTTGGCCAAATCTACACCGAAACGAAATTTTACATTCCCGGCTGCTACTTGGTACCAGGCTTCTTTAGCCTGACGTAACTCGGTTAACCGCTCGCACAAAGACTTAAACTCGTCTCCCTCAACCTGACCCGCCTGCAACATACTATCAATCCGAAACGACAATTCCCCGGCCATTTGTAAAATCTGCTGTAATACTGTTTTAATAACTAAAACTGCCTGCCAGAAAGCCCTCGCCTTTTCCAAGAATGACTTAAAAACCTGTCTTCCCTTGCTCTTAACCTCTAACCTTCTTGTACCCTTAGCTTCCTTCACCTGCTGATTCGTTGTCATTTTTCATTTCCCCTTTCGAATTTTTAATTTTGCACCAAATTGGTACTTGCACAATATAGTACTAAAAAGTCATTTTGTCAAGACTTATTTCTCATATAATAAGGCCCCTGATTTCAATCAGGGGCCGTTATCTTTATGTCACTATGACGGTATCTTTTATTTTTAGCACATGATTCCTGTCACACAAATGAGCCATCATCTCCTGAAAAGACTTCAATTTGTAATAAACAAAAATCGTTTCTTCCAATCCCAGAGCTTGCTTTAATTTATCCCGGATTCGTTTAAACTTTTCTTTCATCCACCGATCGCTCAATTTAAGCAAATCTTCTTGGGAAGTGCTTAATTTTTTTGGCTGTATGCCGGACAAACACACAATCAAGCATTTTATCCGATAATCTCGACGCAATTTCTCGCATCTACTCGCCACCTCCCCAATCAACAAATCTTCCGGTAATTTATTTTCTATCATAAACTGCGGAATATTTTCAAAAACCAAGCTGTTTACATCAGATAACTTCGCTCTTGCTTCCGCACCCATCTCCTCATCCATCATTTTTTCCAAACAACCGACAAAACCATTAATCATCTCCGCCTGCACATCTTTATCAATCGTCAATAACTCCGCCGGCATCATCACCAACACCCTCTCTTCCTTCAACTTATCTCCAGGTCTATCGGACAATTTAATCACTTCCTTCCTATAATCGCTTTTTTAATACTACATCCGAGTTCGGCCAAATTATAGTATTTCCAATAGTTTTAATCAATACTTAAATATAGGATACAATAAATACATATTAACCATTATCAATTCAAAATGAACGACGAAAATCGTATCAAACCCCCCGAAATAAAACCCAATCACCAACCGGACAATATTCCCAAAGATGAACCAATCTCTAATCCTGCCAACCACAAGCCAAAAAACAACACTATCTGGTGGATACTGGGCGGATCTTGCGCCGCATTCCTCATCGCCCTGGCTGTTATCATCTATCTAGCTGTCGGCTGGCTAATGCCGCAACGACAGGAGCAACCACCTGAACCCAAACCCCTGGAAATTGAAGAATTCGACAAAAAAGACAAAAACAGCCGAGATGATGATATTAAAAAACTAGAGGATGAAATTAAAAAACTAGAGGACCAATTAAAAAATCAGGGGAACGATGATGACGACGATGATGATGATTCCCCCCAACCCACCCCTCCACCGACCACCGGCATCATTGAAGGATCCCTTTCCTACCCCTCCGAACAGATTCCGGACCTCACCGTTTGTGCCGAAGAAGTCGGCAATATGCCCAACACCGTCTGCACCTCCAATCTGATTGACGACCCGGCCTACACCGCCGGTCGCGGCTATCAACTCGAAGTTCAACCAGGCGAATACTATGTTTACGCTTACTTTATCGACAAAAGCTATATGGCCTACTACACCGAATTCGTCACCTGCGGACTAGATATTAGTTGCCCCTCACATGACTACATCCCGGTCAACGTTAGCGCCGGCGACCACATCTACGACATCGACCCGGTCGACTGGTATATGCCGTAAAACTATTTATAGAAATTTATCGTTATCCAAACACAAATCCCCGCTTTTCTAAGCGGGGATTTTTATTTAATATCTCTGCATCTGCCGATAACTCATACCCATCCTTTCATCTAAATATCTATTAATAATATTGATATTTTCCCTCAATCGATCATCCAACAATTTTTCATAATCATCCGGAACTACTCCTCTTTGATACAGCCTGTCTCTTACCACTGAATAAATTTTTATCGGCTGTATCCAGGTTCTCAATAAAAATTTTTCTCCGAATTTATGAAAAATTTTATCCAAAAACAATTTCATTGCCTGCGGCTCAAAATTATACACATTGATATAAACATCCAGTCCGTCCGATACCAGCCATTCCAGCATTCTTTCCCAGATCAAGGCCAATCCTCTATGTCTTTCCGGCAGTCCGGTCGACTCCAAAAAAGTATCTCCATCATTACCTTTAATCGAACCCCAGACGGCAAAATTATGAAATTCAGCTATTTTCTTAAAAACATCCCGATCCAGCACCCGGCCATTAACATCGCTCATTAAGAATTCAGTCAAATAGTAACCGGACAAATTAGTATCCGCATAGACAAACACCTTTTGCAGTGATCGATCAGAAATTGATTTAATTGCCAGCTGATCAAGTACTTCCAGCCACAATTCCGGAACCAGTCCCGGCTCACCACCCGATATCCGAATTCTATTCATCGGGAGTTTATCCCGATACTCAACAAATGCTTCAATTATTTCTTTGGCACTAAACCAACCCACCTGTTTTCCCCGGGGATTGAGATTCCTATCATCCACATAACAAAAAGGACAACAGTAATTACATGCCGCTAACTGAAAAACAAAAGCATCATTATAGTCCCGCACATCACCGTTCATCACATAAGCCGCATTGTATGCCATATCATCTATTTTCTTATACAATCCCGCCTTTTCCCTGACAGCATCATAATCAAAACAATCATCCTTAACATCCTTTCTCACCCGAAAATAATAACCCAATACAGAAGAATGCTTCGACATATCACTAGCCTGCTGGGTATCCTTTACCCCCGCCAGCAAATACTCATTAACCCTCCGATCAGAATTATATCTCATAATTTTCCGCCGCAACTGCAAACAATACTCCGTCCAATTCATTTTGCCTCATTCCTTTCTCATTTTTAATTTACTGCCCAAAATTATACCTAAATACAACCGTTCAATCAATCATCTTTGACCTGATATTTATTGAGTATCTTGCGATATTTGCGCACATCTCCCGCCAAATCCAACTCCCCCTCTATTTCCGCATATCGATAGTACATATCATGCGGTCCCCTAACCGGTATCACATGCCGATGCACATGTTTCAGAGACCTTCCTGATTTCGCCCCGGACCGATCCAGCACCACATAATCTTTGATTCCGAGGTTTAAAAAAATCTTACCGGCTTGTTGGGTAAGATACTCTTTTTCCTCTAAATGCTTTTCGCTAATTAATCTCGTGATATGTGCCTTCGGTGCAATTAGCAGATGATGTCTGATATAAGGATAGTGGTTAATCGTCAGGTAATAATTCTCCGTCTCCTCAATCACATCTTTCTTATATTTCTTTAGCCAGACACAAAAGGGACATTCCTTAAACTTCTTTTTTTTGTAAATCTTTCGAAATTTATTCATACTCCTCTCTTATTTTATTCTTACAAAATAATATCATAATAATTTAAAATAGTCAATGATTTATTAGCAAAAACCTTGACTTTATAGAACATTTATATTATCATCTGAAAGTAGATTTTGAAAATGTGCATTATTAAAATAAGGGGGAAAATAAATGAAAATCAGTTTTACCAAAACAGTTAGCCGAGCTGACTCGACTAATAAACCCATTATGGAAGGACACCTTGTTGGCGACTCGGAAACATATGCAATCATGGAAGCTCTATATCGCAACCTAGCTATTAAAGAAGAAATGGAGCTACTGAAGGCCATTCATTTGGCTCAAACTAAAGAAATCCGACACAAAAAAGAGTCATTCAACATCAAAGGGAAAACTTTTGAGGATTATTTCTCCTTAACCTTGAATTACACACTTACCACTTTCGCCAATCACAAAGAGCAGTTACTCTATAAAGAGTCACTTATGAAAATCCTCGAAGGTCTAGCTGAACAAAAAGAGAGTTTTCGTTTTGTTCGAATCGTCTCCACTATTGAAAGTCACGACCTCAAAAAAAACGTAGAACTAGTTCTACAATAAAACCAAAAAAGCAATCGCACTAGCGATTGCTTTTTAAGTTCCGCAACTTGCCATATAAATCACTAGTTCCTATTATCGCCGCCGTCTCCGCCCGCAATACATTATCGCTTAAACTCATATATCGAACCCCGGACTGATTAAACAATTTTATTTCCCGTTGACTCCATCCTCCCTCCGGACCAACTAGCAGCAAAATATCCCTACTGCCATTACTATCCTCAATCTTAATCTCTGCCTTATTCTGGCCCTTTTCCATCACCACCACTCGCCACTTCGGATTATCTAAAACTTCTTCCATTGAATGATTGGTCAAAATCTCCGGCAGCCGCACCCGCCCGCACTGTTCACTCGCCTCAATCATCTTTTTTTCTAATCGATCAGTTCTTTTTAAATCCTTAACCTGACAATTATCAGCCATTACGGGCACAAACCCATCCACCCCCAGCTCCGTGCACTTCTCCATCATCCACTCCAGCCTCGTCCGATCCTTCAATATCCCAAATCCAATATAAATTTTGCACTTCTTTTCCGGACAATATTTCTTATCAACCAATCTCAATTTGATCTTTGAATCTTGGTCTTTGAACTTTGATTGATCATTTATAATTAAAAATTGATAATTGTATTCATGCCCACTTCCATCAAACAATCTCACCACATCCCCTTCTCCAAACCGCATCACCTTCAGCCATTGCTTAATCAATTGCCGATCAGTTATTTCCAGCCACTCGTCCCCCAAGCTCGTCTTTGCTTTAGCTAAGACGGCTTCACTAATGTAAAATCGATTCGAATTCCCTCGCATATTATCTCCTCTTCATATTTACCAAGCATTCCACATGCGGCGTCTGCGGATACAAATCCCACAGACTAAACTCCTCTATCTCATATTTTTCTGACAACACCACCAAATCTCTTGCTAAACTCAACGGATTACACGACATATATATCACTTTTTCAAAATCATATTCCAACAAAATCTCCGCCGACTTCTCCAAACCCTTCCGCGGCGGATCAAGCAACAATGTATTAAAATTTTGACTTTTAACTTTTGACTTTTGATTTACTAAAAATTCATCCACATCCTGCGCCACAAATTCCGCATTTTCAATATTATTTAGGCACGCATTCTTCTCCGCCAACTCAATACTCTCTTCCAACAATTCCACCCCCAATACATTTCGACACTTTTGAGCTACCGGCAAAGACAGAGTCCCCACCCCACAATACAGGTCCAATACCCAATCGTGCTTATCGATATATCCCAGCAAACTCTCCACCAAATCATCCAGCAATGCTAAATTATTTTGAAAAAACGTATTTGGCCCAATTTGAAAATTCAGCCCGGCTACACCCATAGTTAAATATTCATCCCCCCAATATTTCTCGATTTCACCAAAATTAACATCCGCCAACCCATCGTTAACAATGTGATAAATGCTTTTTATCAAAGGTTTTTGGGTTTTAGGTTGTAATTTTGAGATTTGAGATTTGAGATTTGAGATTTCTTTTTCCACTCCCCTCTTCGTAACAGATATCAACATCAACTCATTCTTCTCATTCACCCGCACACTCAGGTAGCGCCACTCACCTTCATGAATTTTTAAATCATACGGCACCAACCCCAGTTCCAAGCCTTCATTATATATACTCCTCAAAAACAACCAAACTTTATTATCAATCAAATGGCATTCCTGCAAATCCACCACTTCATCAAACCGCCGTTTGCGTCGCAGACCAAACCCATCCGGACTGATTACATAATCCATCCGAGTACGATACCCAAATTCATCTTTACCATATATTTCTATTCCCGGACAAACCAAACCCGCCCCCTTCAACAATTCCATCACTTTCTCTTTCTTTACTGCCAACTGGTCGGCATAAGGAAAATCCTGCAAACTGCACCCACCACAATCTAAAAAATGCCGGCACCGCGGATCAATTTTTTCATAATTATTTAGCAGTTCAGCAATCATCCCCCCCTGCCAACGCCTTTTCTTCATATAACAAAAAAATATTGACTAAAACGCTTTTATGATATATATTATCACATATTCGCATATAAAAAATAAGGAAGGAAGTGATCAAATGGGATGGGATGCCTCCGCCTTTCACCCGAATCACGAAATGATATTAGAAAAAGACTGGGAAAACAATCGCTTACTGGACCAGACCATGAACAAACATTTTCAAGACGCCTGCTCAGTAGTTAAAGAGCACGCTCCTTACCATGACCCCATGTTGCCACTAGCCGGACTTGATTACAGTAGATGCAGCCTTATTCTAACCTATGCTACCAACCAACAATGCATGAAAAACATTGAATGGAGCGCAAAAAAAGTAAAAAAAGTCGCCACCACCGCCAACTGGAATTTTAATCTAACTGATTTTCACAACAAATACAAACGCTCACACAACGATACTAATAACTTTGACACCTACTTTTGGTCCACCCGAATTTTTCTTGAAACCTGTGCCAAATTGAATCTGGGTATTCGCTTCACCTGCTAAAAAATATCAAAATCAACTGTGAAAAAAATTTCACAGTTTTTTATTTTCCCAATTCAATCACCGCTTCATCCCAGCAATCTACCTCCTCCATCCCCACTTCCGTCTCAATCATCCGCGACTCCACCTGACTGCCGTGACCAAACAAACCACCAATCTCCCGCAAATCATAGGAATATTTGTAAATCATTTCGTTCGACACAATCACCCCGGTCATATTCTGATAAATCGAATCCGCCCCATCTTCCACCCGATCAATCGCAAATTCCAGAATATTTTCCGCCGGCACATTCATATCCAGATAATCATCCGCCCGGGCCATAATCATATTATCACCCAGTTCCTCCGCCCGCGCCTCCTGATACTCACCCGTACTAGCTACCACAAAAATATTTTTGTCGTAATAGCCATTTTCATTCATATACTTCAACACCCCCTCCGTTTCGTTACGATTAGACATCCCAACATGGGCCACGCAAATATTTTCTTTATTCACCCCAATCACCGCACTGCACAGCGTCATGTGCAACAGCATATAGGGATGATTTGACCGCTTCACTTCCAGCATCCGACCCTGCCGCACCAATGCAAACATCCGCTTGGGTGTATCCAGATAACCGGTACCAAATTTATCCTCCCCATAAAATTCCGTCACCCCATCATAACTACCCTGCAGATTGGCAAATGACCCCGGAGTGAGCCAACAGCGCACCCCATCTTTTTTATCAGCCACCTTCCGGCCAAACTGACTACTTTTATAAGCCTCTCGGCTGTAATGCGACCCATCATCAAACAAATCATCCGTCAGTTCTTTAGTATATTGACCGCGCTCAAACAGCGACAAACTTTTATCGTTTTCAATAAAATCAAAATCCTCATCCACCAGGCATGGCTGACTAGGTTCAATTTTTTCCAGCTTCGGTTTCATTGTTATCCTTTTCTAAAATGATCCAAACATCATCTTCACTACTCTTTTCCAGCGCCTCTTTAAAACCTAAAGATTGATAAAGCTTCAGCGCCGGTTCATTCTGCCGCAACACCCCCAATTCCAATTTATCCAGATTCAACTGATTAAAACCGTAATCGATCATCCACTCCATAGATCCTCTACCCAACCCTTTTCCCCGAACACTCTCTTCACCCAACATAATAAACAACTCGGCTTTCTTCTCCTGTTTATCAATTTCCTTATACCCCAACAATCCCACCGGTTTATTCTCATATAAAATTGTAAAAAACTTTTTCGTCGGGTCACTTAAATACTCAGCCATCCATTTCTCCTGTTCTGCCCGATTGGTTTTTTTATCCGGATCACCACCCAGAAATTTTGTCACTTTTTTGTCATTCAACCATTTCACTCGCAAATCAATATCTCCCTCTCCATGAGACCTAAAATCTAATTTCCGCTCCATTTTTTCCAACTTCGGTTTCATATAATAATCGCAGCGCGACTCCTCAAATAATAATTATAAACTGTAAATTACTCCCTACCCTCTCCATATCAAATACACTAAATACAACAAATAACAGACCACCATTATTCTACCCTCGTTCTTCGTGATAACCTTTTTGTGACCAGTTAAAGCAATAATTAACAATAAGGCAGTTGCCGCAATACCAACTATTATATCCGTATTCATTTGCAAATTAAACTCAAACGGCATCAATGTGCTCGTAAATCCAACAATCCACAAAACATTAGCAATATTCGAACCAATAATACTTCCCACCACCACATCAGCCCTTCTTTGAGAGGCGGCTACGGTGGCTACCGCTAACTCCGGCAACGAGGTTCCCAATGAGACTATCATTAAACCAGCAAAGGCATTGGACAAACCGAGCACCCGAGACAACAACAATGCATTATCAATCAAAATAGTCCCGCCGAAATACAAACAAAAAATCCCAAACACCACCATTAACAACGACAACCACGTTGGATACACACATACTTCAGCCGGCTTTCTTCCCCGTCCGGTTTGAAACAAAACAAAAGTATAATAAATAAACAAAAAGAATGTCGCCAACAATATCATCCCATCCTTACGGGAAAACATACCATCGATCTCGCCCGCCAAAAAACCATCATTCGCCAAGAGAAAAAACAACAACATCACAAAAAGTGCAAATGGGATTTCTGCCTTGACCGCCTTGTTGCTTAGTTTAATTTTACTTATCGAAGCAGCCACCCCAAGTATTAACAAGACATTGACTATATTGCTGCCAATAATATTACCAATCGCCAAATCATGAACCCCTTTGAGGTCAGAGAAAATATTGACCACAAATTCCGGCACACTCGTCCCAAAAGCTATTACAGTAATACTTATCACCAACAAAGACAAACCAAATCGTCGAGCAATACTCGACGCACCCTTGATGAGCAAATCCGCCCCAAAATACAGTATCGTCAGTCCAGCTGTAATTAATAGAAAAGAAAACAACATCTCGCCCTCAATCTTATATATCTATCTATAATTATACAACGGCAATAGAGTCCCAAAAATGATAATATTTAACAAAGGAGTCCTATGAAAAAAATGCTTATTTTCACTTTAGTCTTATCTATCACTCTAGCCGGGTGTTGGCCCCAATCCGAGCCAATCACCACTCTCTCTCCGCGCGACTACACCGAAACTATAGAAATTATTAACAATTATCAAGATGCGCTCATTGTATATTCAGCTATAATCACCACTAACACGGAAAAAACTGATTTTAAAGAATGGCAAACATGGATCTCACAAAATCAAGCTCAATGGAACAGACTATCTTCTCTCGAAAAAATTACTCAAAACCCCAGTCAGAACAATCACAATGCTAGTGCCCAGGCAAACCCAACCAGTCAAACCATTGATAACCTCCCCTTAGAATTGGAAAACCGGCTACTGGATAGAATTAAAGAAGACGCAGACAAATTTCAACTGCAACTAAATGCCTACCAAGACACAAATGAGTCCGAATATTCCGAAGTTGAGCTGACTTCTCAACTTGCCAACAAGCCAGAGCCGGAGCCAAGTGTAAAGACCAGTTTTTTCGGCTACAACCTGCCCCTTCCCACCGTCAGCAACACCTCTCAATGGGCAACCAGTATGGCTTTCAAATCATATGAGTATCTAACCAATAATGAATCAACTGAGCATTTGCGAATCAAAGACACCGAAACCGCTATCCACGATGACGGCGAAAACATCACCATTTACTCCAATCACACCAGCAACCGTAAATTTTCCGACACAGCTATTCTGGCCGCCAAAGACCTAATCAACAAACCTGGATTCCTTTATTTGCTAAAAGACAGCATCACCCGACCGGAAAAATTAGTTCTATCTTCAATTGCCAGTTTCGCCAATCAAGCGGACTTCGAAAACCACCCTCTGGTAATTCAGACAGACAACAATCAAGTCAAAATAGAAATTGACAATGATAACCAGGCCAAAATTGCCCAACAACATAATATTAACGATATTTTAAAGGCAGTTTATCCCAAAGGCTCTTTCACAGTTGGAGGTTTTGATATCAATACAAACGACACCACGCCAACCACACCAAACCAAGCCGATCCAAATTTATTTGACGGAAACTACACCACATCCTTCACTATTGATTCCGGTCTTGGTGTAGTCACATACACCGATATCACTTTTACAGTTATTGGCAACCTCATCAAAGCTGAACTAATCTCTGATTCACCCACCACCAACTACCAAATGGGATCAATTACATCATATGGCAGCACATCATTCACCAACACAATCGAAAACAACCAATTTGATATGCAATCTGTTTTAACTCTCAACACCACCACTGTCGTCGGCAGCGCCTCTGAACAAACCACTCAAAATGACACAGTCACTCTGACAGGAACCGTCTCCGAAAATGAAATCATAGGAATTGCATCATCAAGTCTCCTCGGATCAACTGATTTTATTGCTTTGAAAAAATAGTCAATCAAATTAAAAACAATAAACGGATTCAAAGCAAGAATCCGTTTTTATTATTTATACTAACGAATATTACAAAACTTTTCTCGGCAACAAATAAATATATAAAGCACTACCGAATGATAATCCGGCCATAAAAATAAATACCCATTCAAACCCCAAGTTCACAACAATTAATCCACCAATCACTGCCCCCACCGCATACGTAAAATAATTCACCGCTTCCCACCAACCCCATTGCAAACCGGACTTTCCCTTATCCAAATGCTCCGAATAAACCGCATCAAAAGCCGGTGAGTAAATTGCCTCACCCAATCCGATAATTACCTGTATTAAAAACACCATCAAAACCGACTCAACCCACAAATACATCAAAAAACCCAAACCAATGGTCAAATATCCGGCCACCACCACCAACTCCTTCTCTCTGATCCGATCACTTAAATTTCCCGATATTAAAACCGTTAAGCCGGCCACCAAAGCAAAAATTCCCCCTGCAAAACTGGCATCCAACAAATCTCCACCAATCCGCTCCACATATATTGCATAAATCGGTCCCAACATTGCTCCTGCCAACAATACCAGTGAATTGGTCACTAGCATTATTCTCAAAGCTCGATTTAGAATTTTTTTGCCCACCTTAAATAATTAATCTTAAATCAATTATACTAATTATTCTTTATCAACCATAAACACAATTTCATTGGCAAACTCCAATTCTTCCAACTGCCAGGGCTCACCCGTAATCAATTCCCGAAACATCCGTTGATAATTACCTTTCATGCCCCGATCTTTGCCGCTGATTGATTTGGTTGGAAAAGACACCACAATGTGTTTTGCCGGTATCTTTCTCAGCAAATCCAACGAATAATTCTTTTGCTGACGCTCAAACAAAACCAACACCTTTAGCAATAAATAAATATCGGCCGAATCAAATTTTTCTTCAAAGACATCACCCAGCTCAACCCGGGCACTCTTTATCGCATATTCATCAAAAACCAGATTGATAAAATCAATCAACTCTCGATCCACATCATATCCAACATACTCAATACCCTCACCCATCCACGGATAACTTAGCGCATTCACCCCGCAACCATACTCGATAATTTTTTTCGGCACACCGGTAACTTCAAATATCTTTTTATAAAAATCATCATAAATCGGCAGCCGCTCTTTCGTCGAAGTCTGCAATTCCAGCAATTCTTTCATAAATTTATCTTCGTGCAGCGACTCCAAAGTTTTGAATTTTGTCCCCGCTTTAAGCGGGGATTGATTTTTTAGTTTAGCGACCAATTTTTTAAAATTTGGTCGCTTGAAATATGCCCCCCAAACCATATGAAGTTTTCTCTTCACATTTTTTTCTAAATCTTTATCTGGATACCGGCCCGCTAAATCAGCGACTATCCGCTCCACCGTCGGCCGATAAATATGTCGATATTTCTTCGACTTGAGCACTCGATCAACTATTTTTTTAAACTTATCTATAAAAACAATTATTAAAAACATATAAATTGTGCAGCGATGCCAACCGTCCCGCCAGTGAATCCCCAATCATAAACAAGTGGTGAATATATGACCGGGAATAATTTTGACAAACCTCACATTCGCATCCGGTCTCAATCGGATAGTAGTCACGCACAAATTTTTCCTTTCTCAAATCCAATTCCGAATCGTCAGACAAATATACACGACCGTGTCTTCCATCGCGTGTCGGCAACACACAATCAAACAGTTGATATCCCATTTCCACACAATCCCGCATCTCTTTCGGTTTACCCACGCCCATCGCATATTTTACTTTGTCATCCGGCATCAAATCAGCCACAATTTTCAACATGTCATAATCAAATTTTCCGTTCTTCATCGGCCAACCGCCAAAACCATAGCCGTCAAAATCCATAACCACTAATTCCCGCGCACACCTTTGCCGTTGCTCAACAAAATCACCCCCCTGAATCACTCCCACCAACATCGGCCTCTGCCTCACTTTTCTTACTTCCAACTGTCGATCGAACTCCTGTCGACACCGCCCCGCCCAATCAATCGTTCTTTTCACACTCAATTCTACTTCTGCTAAAGAGGCCCCTTCCCGCGGACAATCATCCAAACAAACCATCACATCACTACCCAGATCAAACTGTACCTGTATCGATTTTTCCGGTGTAAACTCATATTTCTTAAGTTTTTTGCCGACCTTTTTATTAAAAACAATCCCGCGATCACTAATTTTCGCAAGTGACTTATCTCTATATATTAATGAAAGCAATTGAAACCCACCCGAGTCAGATATCACCAACCCACCCCAATTCATAAACTGCTTAATTCCACCAGCCTGTTTAATCACCGAAATCCCCGGCTCCGTCAGTAAATGCCAGGCATTGACCACCAAACCCCGTACCCCAACCGAACGCAAATCATCACCATCCAACCCCCGAATCACCCCCCGGGTCGCATCCGGACAAAACATCGGCCATTTAGTTTTATTTGGCTCATTCATATTGTCATCATATCTTATTTAACTGGTTTATCAAGCTTAAAAAAGGTAAAATTATAGACAGAAATAAGAACATATCATCAAAGAAGATGAACTCCGACGAGGAGAGGTCGCATAGTGGCTTAGTGCGCACGCTTGGAAAGCGTGTATGGTCGCAAGACCATCGAGGGTTCGAATCCCTCTCTCTCCGTTTCTAAATATCAAAGGGATGAGAAGTTCATGCCCCTCCTTGCCTGTTCGATATAAAAAGGGTAAATCCCTCTCTCTCCGTTTCTAAATATCAAAGGGATGAGAAGTTTATGCCCCTCCGTTTAACTTATTAACATGCCCAAAAAATACGACTTCTACTGCGAAGAAGCCCTATCCGGCAAAACTCCGATTGAAAAATTATATGAATCGGACCAAGTTTTGGCATTCTATCACACCAAACCCTCCTATCCGGTGCATATTGTTATTATCCCCAAAAAATGCATCCTCGACCTACCCTCAATCAAAGATGAAGATCTACCAATTTTCCACGAAATAATCCAAGTCGCTCGCAACTTATCCCAAGATTTAGACGAATCCCAAGGCATTCGTTTCATTACCAATATCGGTAAATTCCAAGACACTCCGCATATTCACTTTCACTTAATATCCGGGGAGAAAATCTAGACTTCATGAATACCAACTCATCAAAAAAAGACCTTATCGAACATATCAAACAATACGCTCCCTATGACAATACTGAAAAAATCGAAAAAAATCGTTTCCTAAATTTTTTAGAAAACAATCAGAATGTATACTCACGCCAAAATCTTACCGGACATCTCACCGCCTCCAGCTGGATAGTTAATCAGGATTTTTCCCAGGCTTTGTTAATCCATCATAATATCTATAATTGCTGGGCGCCATTGGGCGGACACGCCGACAACCATACCAATCTTCCGGAAGTAGCCATTCAAGAAGCCAAAGAAGAGTCCGGCTTAAACGAATTAACCCTAATCAATGATGACATTCTCGACCTATCGGTTATGCTTGTTCAGCCACATCAAAAAAGAGGAAAACATGTTCCTCTTCATTTACACTTTGATATCCGATACCTACTCCAAGCGGACAATAATCAACCCCTAAAGATCGCCGAAAAAGAAGTTTCCGCCGTTAAATGGTTTTCAACTGATGAAATAACAAAACTAGATATCGACATCATGCCTGTCGTCAAAAGAGTGATTAAAAAAAGTCTGGCAAATAAATATCGAAAATTATCAAATCCTTCACCAAAACACTCTCTAAAGCGCTAAATGTTAGCGCTTTTACATATTTATTATGATGCCAATTCTACTCGCTCGGCAATTGACTCAAATCAGCAAACACAAAATCCCACCATTTTTCATAATTTTCTCTTTCTTCCACCTCTTCATTGTCCTGCTTATCCAGCGACTTACCCACATCCACCATATCCACATTCACTACCGCCACCTTCTCACCCGGCTTCCGTAAATTTAAATGCTTCCTCGCCTCCAACTCGGCATAAGTCTCCGTCTTATAATACTCCAATAGATAAAATAATTGTTGATTGCGCTGACGAATTACACTATTTTCCGTTTCTACTTTAATCATCTCCTTTGATTGGTAAAAATTAACCAGTGACTCTCGCCCCGTCAAATAAACCATATACACCACAATCACCATCAGCACCGCATTAAACAACCTCGATCTTAAAAACGATCGATAATTTATGGTGTTCTTTTTTAAACGCAACTTGCGCGGCTGCCGAATCGTCCGCTTGATTGTCCGCCGGTTAGTTCGCTTGGCTTTTTTAAATAATGAATCCAGCCAACTTTTCCGCTTGGCTCGCTTCGGTTTGCGTTTCCTCCGCCCTCTTTTTTTCTTAAACCAATCCCACACTATAGTTTTTCCAAGTTTTATTAGGTTTTGTTTAGTTTTACCCGATTTGGATTTTATACGTGATAGATCCCCACCCTCATCCGCATATCATTTGTATTATACTCGCCAACATCTATTCCGGTATAATAATACCGCAAAATCCAGTCATAATTTTTATCCTCTTCGTCAGCAAAATATCTCGCACCGGAAGCACTCATGCCCACGCCATGTCCCAACAACTCCTTGCCTTCATTATATGGATCTTCAACTGACACGCACCACGGATATCCGCTACCGCCCCACACTTCCTGCCAATCCCGAGTCCGCCCGTCACTCTGAGAAAAATACGGCGTTACCACCACTTCCCCATCATAAGTCACCACCTTTCCCTCAGTTGCCCGCACCGCACTGACCACATTTGGATTACGCACCTCAAAGCCATATCCCCGATAAACCTGATCGTCGCCATTATCCCCAACGCTATTATACAAATCAACATAATTCTCCGGATGCCGACCACCTCGATTCAAGTGATATATCGCATATGTCCGTTCCGCAATCGCAATCGTTTTTAAATATTCATCCGGAGAAGAATTACTCGATTCCGCCACCCCAGCCAAATAATCTTCCAATGACAATTCATTGATTACCCACACTTGATCAGTGTGACCGGAATACCGCACCTCTATCGTATCGCGAAACATATTATCATTCAGGCTACTGTTCCAGGATTTAACATCGTCATATGATTTTACTGTCAAAATCCCGTTGTTTTTTGCCACCAATTGAACATAATCGCTCGATTCATAAACACTTCCTCCCGCCTGCACCGTATATACCCAACCGGCAAAATCGACATAAATATCAGTTCCCCCGCTAACTGAACCCAACCATGACTGCTGATCACCAGAGTAGATGTCTATCCCATTCTCACTGCTTACTACCACCGCTTCATCAGATACTACATTGTTATTACCTTTATTATCATTCACCTCATTATTATTAACTGGCTGATTGACTTCATTATTACTAGTCCCCTCAATCACCTCAAATAATAAAAACACTCCCTGATCTTTCAACCAAGATACATTTTCCACCACCGGCCGAAAATGCTCATAATATTTTCCCGGCCGATCCGGCGCCTTTATTCTAAACATAAATCGCGCCTCTTCCCCCGGCTTGACTGAATTCTGATCCATCACCAATCGATTGCCACTCAACCAACCAGAATCCTGAAAATCACTCGATCGATCAAGTGGATTGGCCGTACCTAAATGAGTAGCAAAATCACCATTTTTATACCAAGTGGCCGACCCAGTGTTTTCGTATTTTATAAATACTTCTGCCGCTTCGCCCGGTGCCAATGTCACATAATCACTCTGCCCCGACCAAGCCGAATCATACATCCACGGCTCCGGAACAGTGCAAGCATTCTGGGCATTAGCTTCATCTTTACTCATACACATATCTTCAAAATTAGTCACACCCGTCACATTCCACTGCCAGTAAATACCCTGATTATTCATCCAAGTCACCCCCTCCACCACCGGCCGAAAATATTCTTTGTAGTGACCACCATTCATTGGGGCTTTAATTTTGAAGGCAAATCGGGCCGTCTCCCCCGGTGCGATTGAATCCTGCACCATTTCAATTCGATTTGGCGTTAACCAAGTATTAGCATCATAAAAAACACTCTCTCGATCAAGTGACTCTGACGTTCCCAGATGCACCGCATTGTCCCCGTATTTATACCAAGTCGAGCTGCCCGTATTGGCAATCTCTACCCATACCTGCTCTCGCTGTCCCGACACCAGATCCAAATAATCGCTCTGCCCCTGCCACTGACTCTGGTAATTGGCTGCTTGCACATCAACCGATTGCATCAACGGCACCAAAACAAACAAAGAAAATAATATGTTTCGCCAAAATCTCATAGAATATTTTTAATAAATATTACCCCAAACTAATTTTATCAAAATTCACATTAAAATAATTTAAAAAAACAGGCTGCTTGGCCTGCTTTTTTCACAACCAGCAAATCAAGTCTAATTCATATCATCCAGTGATTGACGCATATCACCAAAAAAATCTTCCAATACTTTATCTGTAACTTCGCTATCCTCAATCGCAAACACCTTATTCAAAACCTCCTCAAACAAATCATACAAATCCTCAACTTTGGCATCACTTTTGTCATCCAACAAGCCGGTTTTTTTCAAAAAAGCCCGATGCAAAACCCCAATTTTTTTCTTATTTTTTATATATTTTTCTCTGATTAAATAGGCCACAAAAGAAATCAATATCATCCGCCGATCATCCTGAACATCTTTCTCATTACCCTCATCACCATTATTTCTCTGTTCCAAAAAGTCCTCAATCTCATCAATCATTTTTTGCCGTCTCTCCAACTCCTTCTCTTTCTCAATCCGATCCAGCAATTCCTCTGATTCTTTAATTGTCTTGTCGGCCTCGATCAACACATTTCTCGTCCCCATATCAACCACAAAACTAAGCAATTCACCGTTCTTCTCTAGCCACTTCTTAGTTTCTTCCGAATTTGGAAACGAAAGCAATTTGGCAATAAAAATTGCTCGCAATTCATCAAAGCTGGCTGGTACCTTATTCTTAAACAAAACAAACGACTGGGCCCGATTCAAATCATCGTCACTTAAAGGCTCAATATCAAAGTCAGTGCGATGAAACAGAATATTAATGAAATTAAGCCTAACATCTTGATTATCTTTTTTAGCCATTTTTATTTAATTTATTGTCTAATTCTGATTCAGCAATGGTTTTGAGCATTAACAAAATCGGTTCATTATTATATAAGACTTTGGCATAAGCCTGATAATTTTCTAATTTCTCCAAGTCTTCCACTTTCAATTCACTACTGATTGCACTTTTTACTGTATACCAATCATCTTTAGAAACCCGAAATGAAATCAACGTACCCACATTGGCCAACAACGCTTTTTTGGTATCGACATCCAACTGATCCAGATATTGATTAGCCATAGTCAGATTCAGATTAAACTTTCTCGCCTCACTAATAATCTTGGCAAACAAATCCTGAGTCATGAAATTTTGAAATTCATCCAAATACACATTAATTCTCGGTCTCTCCTCAATCGATTTATCCGATTGAGACATGGCAAACACCTGAAGTTTGGCAGTAATCATCCGCCCAAACAATTGCGATAACTCCTCGCCGATATTTCCCATGCCCAAATTAGCAATAAATATTTTATTATTTGCCACCACCTCGCCAATTCGCACCGTTTTCTCCGACTTGGCCAGAACTTTCTGTAATTTTTCATTAGACAAAATCAGCGACAACTGATTTTTAATTTTAAATTTTATCTTTTCATATTGATGATTATCCATAAAATCATCAAACTCTTCCAACCAAAACTTCTTTACCTTTTCACTTTTTACCCCCTCCATAATCTCCCGTCGAAAATCCGGCTCCTCAATCAACCTTGGCAAATCAGCAATCGAAGCGCCATCACTTTCCAAAAGCGCCGCCAAAGCATTCCGCAAAACATATTCCAACGCATCCCCCCAGCTGGTGAACAGACGCTTAAATATCGACATCAAACTCGAATAAAGCAGATCATTATTGCTAGTTTCCCGGGCTTCAAAAATATCCAGGGATAGACAATGCTCATCCTCAGCCGGATTAAAATAAATCAAATCATTCTTTCTTTCGACTGGCACATTTTCCGCTAAACGACGAGCAAAGTCACCATGCGGATCAATCACCATCACCCCTCGCCCAGCCGCAATATCAGACATTGCCATGTCATACATCATCGTCGTCTTGCCGGTCCCAGTTTGCCCTACTATATATGTATGTTTAACCCGATCAATCCATTTCTGACCAACATATTGAGTCTGATCACGATACTGCGCCTGACCCAGCAAAGTCACATCATTTTCTCTTAACCAATCAGTTGATAAAGAATTCGTTACCGGCATATTTTCCGGCAATACAAACCCTTCCTGACTAGAAAAAGCGTAAATCCTAGGTGAATCCTCAAAAAACACCGGTAAATGATATAGTCCGGTAATTTCATCCGCCGTTAAATAAATTGCCGGCTTAGTTATTTCTCCCGCATAAATATTTTCCTTAGCCAGCTTGTTATTTTCCCGCCAGACTAAAGTATTATAACTATCCTCCTGAAACACACTAGTCAGCAAATTTGTCCAACTTTGGGCCTTTTGCCGCAACAATACATCACTATCCTCACCCATCGCTGCCACCCGCACCGTTGTCTTAAATATTGAAGTCTTGCGTGATTTTTCCTCCGCTCGAGCCGCCTCCGCATGAGTTTTGTCACTAACATTATTGGAATAATACTTTGGTGATGTATCCATACCGGTCGCCCCCTTCACTGTCCGAATCAACCAGTTCAGCTTATCCAGCCAGCCACCCACCTTCTTCGAACCAGTTCGGCCAGCATACAAATCCTTATGTAAACGACTACATTGATTTAAGTAATGAATATTTCCCGGTTTAATCACAACTTGATAAAGCAAATCGGTATCAGTCCCATCAAAAATTGCACCCAAACCAGCCATCACTTGGGCCATCCGGTCTTTTTCCATTTTGCTCGGCACATCGGCAGGCGAAGAGTAGTTTAGCCAATTATCTTCATAATTTATAATCGGAATACAATCGCGTTTATCGACGTCCATTACCATACTGCCCACATTCTTGTCCGCCCACATCGCCTCCCGCCAATTTGACGCTATTTCCTCCAATTCATAGTCGCCAAAAAAACTCTTAAATTGAGTTTTAACCGCCTCCTTTAGACCAACCGGAACAGTCAATAAAAAATACCCAATTTTGTTATTGTATAAAAACTCTAGCACAAACTCTGGATTCTCATCCTTTTGCAAAAAACCTGGCGCCTGATAAAACCCATACAGCGCCTGCAGAAAATTACGAAATGAAACCAATCCCCGCACATGATTAGGATTGCTCTTTATCCGAAAAGTTACACGATTTGTCATTGCCATATCCATACTTCAAATAATAAAAACCTAAACCAGTCGCTCTGATAGACTTACTTCTTCCCCCCAACTTTATTTATCCAATTATTAAAATTGGTAATTGTGTCATTAAAAAATTTCACCACCGGATTCTTTTTCGGCGGTTCAATTTTCGGCGGCGCCAATTCGGCCATCACCGGATCATCGATCGGCAAATCCAACTTTTCGCCCGGCTTCGATTTCATGTTTTTCGGTTGCAAGGCATACAATTCAGAAATAATTGCATCCGACTGGCTCATACCGGCCGCCATATTGATTTCCACTCCCTTACGAATCGATTCTTCATGAAAATCCAACCAAGCATCAACCAAATTATCATCTTCCGGTGTGTCACCCAATTTTTTCTCAATAGCCTCTTTGTAGCGCTTACGATAAGTGGTTAAAAAATCATCCAAAATAAGCTCCTGCTCTTTTTTCTGGGTAGCCATTCGCAAGAAGAAATCCAGCATATGATCAATTTTTTCCCGATCGATTTTTTCTAAAGAATCCACCCAGCGCTGCTTGATTGACGGATCAGTTTCCGCCAACTTATTAAACTCAGCTTGATAATTTTTACCGGATTTATCAATCAAGCGCTGCAACTCAGCCTGATAATTAATCATCTCTACCTTCTTTTCCGCCTCGTTCATTTCTGCAGTTAATTCATTTTTTTCACTCATATTTTCCATATAATTTTCTAAAAGTTTGATTATTATTTTTCCACCACAATGTCCCAATAAATTCCTAAATCATCCATCCACGACACCCCTTCCACCACCGGCCGGAAGTATTCACGGTACACACCGGGATTGTCCGGCGCCGTGACCACAATTTCAAACCGCACCGAATCACCCGGGTACACCATACTGCGCTTCATCACAGCAGGCCGATTATCACTTACCCAATAACCGGGAGAATAAAACACACTCTCCCGATCCAGGCTTCGATCAGTACCCAAACGGACCGCATTATCACCATCCCGCCGCCATACCACGTTACCGGTATTTTCCAACTCCACCCAGATTCGGGCTTTTTTACCAGCCGTCATAACCAACGGGGAATCACTTTGGTTCACCCAATCAGACGCATAGCTAGCCGAATTTGTCGTTACTTCTATAAATACACCCATATCCTCCAGCCAACGCACCCCCTCGATCACCGGCCGAAAATACTCCCGCACCGCCCCTTCAGTGCTGGCCGCTTTGACCGTAAATTTGAACCGACCAGTCTCACCCGGTTTAACGCTCCACTGATTCATTTCAATTCGATTAGGCGCCAACCAACCCGCATCCGAAACATATAATTCACTGGCATGATCCTTGTCCCGATCAGTTCCCAAACGCACCGGATTATCACCATCACGATACCAAGTTGCCTCTCCCGTATTTTTAAAATCTATCCAGACCGCCTTTTCCTCGCCCGGATATAGCACCACGTGATCGGATTGACCCACCCACTTGGCAGCATACTGATTTCCATCAAACTGAACCACATTCTCATTAACCACTCCCTTAGATTCCACCGAATCATTAATCATCTCGTCCTCAACCCCCTTCTTTATCACTTCTTGCTTAGTGTTATTAATTACAATCGAGAATTCCGTACCCAAAATTATGCCACCATCTGGCCCCAACAAACCAAATTTTTCCTCAAAACGTCCATCCATATCCAATCCCTGCAAGGACAAATTGAACACCGTCGACTCGCCTGGCATGACCGAAACATCAGCCACCCGACCAATCTTCTGGGCACTCATCCAATCATCGGACTGAAAACCGCTGTTTCTTGGATAAGGATCAACTGGCACCACAAGAATTTCATCCTGATTTTTCAACCAGGCTTTATTGCCTGTATTCTTGAATGTTACCGCCACCGTATTCACTTCACTAGTGGCCAAATCAATTTCACTGACTGATTGATTGACATACTCCGCCTCAATCACTTTGGCTGGCAACTCGTCCACCCCATTCATAGCCGCAGTTTGGACATCAGACAACATACTATACAACACATCACCCGGACATTCCGTCGGATTGACATCACGATGACCAGCTACAACCGGAATATTATTACCATTAAAATAATGACTACCGCTTAAATCCAAATCAGACTGATAAGAAACATATTCAATCAACTCAATCAGCGCCTTCAAGGAATTTTGGGCTGGCGAATCTTCACTGTAATCACCGATAATCGCAATTCCGACACTGCCATAATTGTTGCCACTGGCATGAGCCGCCACCACCCCCAGACCACCCTTCCGGCCTTCATAAATCCGACCATGGTGATCAATAATGAAGTTATATCCGATATCCCCCCACTCTTTTTCTACTGCATGAAAATAGTAAATACCTCTCACTACCGCATCCGCATCCACCGGCGCATTCGAACCACCAGCCGTATGATGAACGATAATCTGTTCAATCGGTTCATACTCAGGCTCCCAGTCCAATATTGTTTCGTCCGCATCCCACTCTTCCCGCGATATAATATCAATCGTCTCTCGACTCTGCACACTATTCACCAACCAATCATATCCCTGAGCAATAAACTGCAACCGCTGAGTCGGATCGATAAAAGTCAATTCCACATCATAAACCTCCGGTGACAAATCATTATCACTGGACAAAGTCAAAGAATATTGCAAATATTTCATGTTACCTTCAAACAACACCGGGTTTTCACTGAACATTTTTCCCAAAGCCACACTGTCATCAACCAACAAATCCATATCCAACCATTCACTCCAGTCAGTCGCATTAGCGCTGGCTCTTACCTTGCCTATCACTTCCGTGCCGACTGGCACATCGGCTGTGACCTCCACACCAACCATCAAAAAATCCGCCTCTGCTTCTTTGGTATCCGAGGTGTATACATATATACTCCCCTCTGGAATCACCAGCGAATCGGTCTTTTTGTCTTCCCATTCACCATTAGACAAAATATTGGCACTCTCCACCACAAACTCTGAATCATTAGCCTTACTTACCCGCACCTTACTATCATCACTGGCATAACCATAAGCCAAAATACCCAACACCATAATCCCAGCCAGCAAGAGCAGACTCAACAGACGGGCAGTCCAAATCATATAATTGCTTTTCATGTTGATTTTTATTTTAAGAATATATTCTTGTAAATCAAGATATTGTATCAAATTATATCAATTTTGTAAAGGATATTTATGACAAAAAAACAACCGCAACCGCCTTTTCAATAAAGTTAACTTTGTCCATCCAAAAAACATATCCAGCTTGCCGAATGACATCTTTTTTTCTTATAATTAACTTGCATTAAACTATAAAAGAGGGTCAAAAATGCAAGACAAAATCACTAATCCGTTCTCACGGTTATTTCAAACCGATACCAACGACACTACCGAAACCAAACCAAAACAAACTAAGTCTGACAACGGCCATTTGGCCATCGATCTCTACGAAAAAAACAATCAATACCATATTGTCACCCCGATTGCCGGCGTTCAGCCGGAGGATATCGAATTGGAGCTAAATGAAGACTTTGTCATCATCAAGGGACATCGACACACCGAGGAATCTGAGAAAAATGACAACTATATCTACCAGGAATGCTATTGGGGCACTTTTTCTCGACAAATTAACTTCCCCAGCCCAATCGACCCCGACCAAGCCGAAGCCGCTTTCAAAGACGGCATGCTTTACATTACCGCCCCGAAAGTCAAATCTACCCAAACCCGCACCCTGAAAATAAAAACTTTATAACTCACTTCTTACCCTCAGCTAAATATCAAATATGCAACCAATCCGCAAAGCAGTTATTCCCGCCGCCGGCTATGGCACTCGATTCTTGCCGGCCACCAAAGCCAGCCCCAAAGAAATGATGCCTATCGTCGACAAACCGATTATTCAGTATGTCGTCGAAGACGCCGTATCAGCCGGCATTTCCGATATTATTATCGTCACTGGCTGGCAAAAAAGAAGTATCGAGGATCATTTCGACTATCCTTTTGAATTAGAAAAAAGACTGGCCGAATCCGGCAAGCACGACATGATTAAAGAAATCCGCCAAATCGCCGATATGGCCAATTTTTACTATATTCGTCAAAAAGGCCCACTTGGTAATGCCACCCCGATCTGGAATGCTCGTGATTTTATCGGCAATGAACCTTTTTTAGTGTTATGGGGAGATGATTTTATCAAAGCCCAACCACAGACTCGCTGCCAACAACTAATCGAAGCCTATAACCAAAACGGCGGCACTGCGATCGTCGGCAGCATTCGCTCCTCCAAACCAAATGACTATAAAAAATACGGCTACGCCGACGGCCAAGAAATCGCTCCCGGACTACTAAAAATCGACAAAATAGTTGAAAAACCCGGACCAGGCAAAATCGATTCTGACTACGCCATCGTCTCTGGTTCACTATATACTGCCGACATTTTTCCGGCTATCGAGAAAGCCATGCATCAGGCTACCAACCAAAAAAATAAACCTGAAGTTCATTACATCGACGCCATTAATATATTACTAGAAGAGAAAAAACTTTGTTACGCCAAAGAAATTGAAGGCGGTAAATTCTACGATTGTGGCAATAAACTTGAATATGTCAAAACCATGGTTGAATTTGCTCTCGAACATCCCGAGATTAAAAAAGATTTCAAAAAATACCTCAAAAACCTTACAATATAATACTTAAATTATTTTCTCCATGAATAAAGTTAAACTACTGACAATTACATTATTCCTCTTCTTGTTTATGACCGGCCAAGGCTGCGAGCGGGTCACCATTCCCGAAGAAATTTGTCCTAATAATGACTGTAATACACCGGTCAATCTCACCGTCTGGCGAGTATTTGAGGACCGGGAAGCCATCGATCCTTTAATCGAAAAATACGTATATAAATATCCCAACGTTACCATCACCTATCGCAAACTAGATTTTACAGAATATGAGGACACCCTCATCAACGCTCTCTCTGCCGGCCGTGGCCCCGATATTTTCCAAATTCATAACGACTGGCTACCCCGTCATTGGGACAAAATTGCACCGGTTCCGGAAGAAATTAAAACCATCGATCAATACACAGAATTATTTGTCGATGTCGCTGCCGATGACTTCATTTTTAATAACCAAATCTATGCCATGCCACTGTCAGTTGACACCCTGGCTCTCTACGTTAACACCGCCATTCTTGAAGACGCTAAAATATTCTCCCCCCCGGCCACCTGGCAACAATTTATCGAATACTCCAACCGCTTCACCGAACTCACCCCCCAAGGCAACATTTTCATGTCCGGCTCAGCTATGGGCACTGCCAACAATATCAACCGGGCCAGCGACATCATCTATGCACTAATGTTACAAAATGGGACCAACATGACCGCCCCTGACAACTCCAGTGCATCCTTTGCCCTACCCATCCAAACCGTCACCGGTGAAAATTTTTATCCCGGCCAAAACTCACTGGAATTCTACACCAATTTTGCCGACCCCAACAATCGCAACTATTCTTGGAACAATGATCTTGCCGGCTCCATTCAGGCTTTTGAAAACGGCCAAACCGTCATGATGCTCAACTATGCCTACCAAAAACCGGTCATCGAAAAATTCAAACAACCAGACGTGGAATTCGACATCGCTCCCTTGCCCACCATCAACACTACTGATGATCCAGTTTCTTATGCTAACTACTGGGCCGAGACCGTTAACAAACAAAGTCGCAACACCGCCTGGGCCTGGCACTTCGTTAACTTCATGGCGGAAAATTCTGAAATCTACACCATCCGCAACAGCAAACCCACCGCCTTGCGAGCCGTCGCCAAAGACGCTTACGAAGTCTTCGACCGCCAAGCCTATTACGCCAAATCTTTTTATAAAATACGGGCCACCGAAGTCGATGATATCTTCAACCAAATGATAGAAAGCGTGGTTACCGAAGACATACCCATCGATGACGCCATCGATAAAGCCCAAAACGACGTCACCGCCTTAATGATCGCCAATAAAATCGAACAATAATTTATGAAAAAATATCTCTCAATACTGTTTATCCTGCCGCTGCTGTTCATCAGCCTGGCACCTATTTCTACCCCCACTTACTTGATCGAAACCTGCCACGCTCAAGGCCTCGAAGACTTGAAAAAACAAGGAGATGATGTTGCTACTAGCAATCCGCAAGCCGTCGAAGCTCGGGCTCCGTTTTTTCCCGGTCAAGACAGCTATGAAAATATCGGCGACTACATTTCCGGCTTTTACACTTTTTCCATTTGGGTTGTCACCATCATATCAGTTATCATGATTATATGGGGAGCCTACATGATCATTACTTCCAGTGGTAACCCCGAAGCCATTAAAAAAGGTCGGGAAATCATCTTCTCCGCCCTGGTCAGCTTGGGATTGCTAGTCATGGCCACCGTCATTCTGGGCATCATCAACCCTCAATTGGTCAAAAATCCTTGGGTAGACCTCGGATTACCCAATTACGGTCAGAGTGGTGACAGCATACCCGCCAACAACGGAGACTCAACCAATGATGGAACTGACTCCATCAACAAAGAAGACAATATCGGCACCAACGACAATTTTTTTCCCGCTCCCACCCCTAGCACACCCATCAAAGCTCCCGAGGGACCAATAGCCTCCTAAACAACTAATATTTTTTAAATGAAATACAATCTTATCAATTCATTATTCGCAATCCTCTTGGTAGGCCTGATTGTTTTTTCATCTAGCCCTTCAATAGCTATAGTCCACGCCCAAGCCAACGACCCTGGCACCCCCGCCGGTCCCTATGCTGACCCTAACCAACCAGTTGGACCGCGCGAAACCAGCCAAGGCCCTTATCTTGACACCACGGCCGAACCCTATAGTGAAGGCGGTGGACCTTCTGGCGGCTACACCCTCGACATCCCCGCTAGGGGCACCCTCACCCAAATGCTCGCCCCATTTTTTATGCGCATCATTAGTTTTCTACTGGCCATTGTCGGCCTATTAGCCACCGTCGGCATAATTTACAGCAGCTACATCCTGGCCACTTCCGGTGGCAATGAGCAAAGCATTCAGACTGGTAAAAAAGGTATCACTAACGCCGTCATTGGCCTAGTGGTTGCCCTCACCGGGTTTCTTATTATTTACACACTGCAAACATTATTAGGAATATAATCACCATGAACAAAATACTCGCCCTATCATTCGCTCTGATATTCTCCTTCTGTTTATTTGGATCGATAATTCCTAACCTGCAACCCCAGACCAATACCGCCTTCGCCCAAAACGATGACGGTCGCCGACCAACCGATTTTGAACACGGCGGCGCCCAACAACGGCTTAAACTCCTCGGTTACGATTTTGGCGTCCCCAATTACGAAGTCAGCTTCATTGATATTGTCGGCTTTCTGCTCTACCTAGCCAGCAACCTCATTGGTATCGCCGGCTTCATCGCCATCATCTACATTATTATCGGCGGCATCACCCTTACCCTTTCCGGCGGCAACGAAGAAAAGGCCCAACAAGGTAAAAAAACACTGACCTATGCCATCGCTGGCTTCATTCTCGCCGTAGTCGCCTTTCTTATCGTTAACACCTTCCTGCGCTACATTATCGGCGTCGAAATCACCGACCTACCCACCACTAACTAAAATTAATTCATAAATACTTATTACATCCCCATGAGCTCAATTATTAATTTTTTAATTATCAACGCCAGCCTACTCGACGAAATCAGCGGCAAAATCAACGAAAGCGGGGTGGAAAATCCCCTCACCAGCAGCGGTAGTGTATTTGATGTCATTGCTCTCATCATCCAGTTTGGTTTTAGCGTAGCCGGTATCATTGCGGTCGGATTTTTAGTCTACGGCGGCATCATGTACATCATGGCCGGCGGCGCCCAAGAAAAAACTCAAGCCGCCACAAAAATCATCACCAATGCCATTATCGGCCTAGTGATTACCTTAGCTGCCCTGGTTATTATGCAAACCGTAAAACAAGCCATTGGCAGCCGAGACGAAAGCGGCTACATTCCATCATCGGCCCTTGATGAATATAGTCCAACCAATGAAGGCTTCCCAACCGATAGTAGATACCAACCTCAAATTAAATAAAATTATAAGCCATGAATCAACTCACCAACTATTTAACAAAACTCGCCGTCAATATCCAAAACCCCCTTGGCGCCACTGACACCATCCAAGAACTAATAATTAAAATTGTCGATTATGTCATCCCCATCGCCGGCCTCATCGCAGTTGGCTTTCTTGTTTTCGGCGGCATTCAATACATCACTGCCGGCGGCCAGGAAGATAAAATTAAAACCGCTATGAAAACCGTCACCGGCGCTATCATCGGCCTAATCATTGTCTTTGCCGCCGTGGCCATCCGTAACACCGTTTTCCGAGCCATCGGCGCCAACTAAATAAAGAAATCATTAACACTTCACATGAACCAAATCACTAACTACCTTTACTTACTAGCGGCCGACTTCAAATCTCCCATCCAGGATCAATATGTAGAAGATTTGATCGTCAGAATCGTTGATCAATGGGTATTCCCCGTCGCCGGCTTAATTGCGGTCGCCTTTTTAGTCTACGGCGGAGTCCAATACATTACCGCCGCCGGCCAGGAAGATAAAATTAAGACCGCCGTCCGCACCATCACCGGCGCCATCATCGGCCTGATTATAATCTTCGCTGCCGTGGCCATTCGCAACACCATTTTCCAGGCGATTGGCGCCCAAAACTACATCAGCTGAATTGCCAAATAACCCATAAAAATATAAATTATAAATAGTGTTATAATTTAATATATTAAAATATTTAATTTTAAAAATTTTAGGAGCCCAACAATGAAAATTTCCAAAGAGAGTATTGTTGCCACCCTGTCCGGTATCGGCGCCACCGCCTTGTCATACGGCAAAGCCTTCGCCCAGATACCAACCCTGCCCAACCCCATTCCGCAAGCCGGCAGTACCGCTGAAGGTGTTGCCATCACCGTTATCCAATACATTCTGGCCATCGCCGGACTGGTAGCGGTAGTTTATTTAATCATCGGTGGTTTCAACTACATCACCGCTGGCGGCAACGAAGAAAATACCAAGAAAGCCACCAAAACATTACTGAATGCTATCATTGGTCTAGTGGTTATCTTTGCCGCTTACGCCATTGTCTTCACCATTCAACGCAATGTTGTGCAATACGAAGGCCCATCAGTCATTAAATAATGCATGACGCTTTCTTAAAATTATTGGCAAAAATCCAGCCCGGCTCAGGTAATTATAAAGCTATCACCGAAGACAGCGTTCTCGAAGCTTTGAACCCTTTTCATGCCACCAGCAATATTGACGACTTATTCGGCTTTATTGCCCTCGGCATCCGCCTGTTGCTTAGTTTTGGTGGATTAATCGGTGTCGCTTTTATCATCTACGGTGGCTATCAATATATTACTTCCGGCGGATCTCCCGAAGCCACCAAAAAAGCTACCACCACCCTAACTTGGGCAATCATCGGCGTGATTATTGCCTTTTCTGCCAGCTTGATTGTTGGCTTCATTATCGGCAACGTCACCGGAACGGAAGGCAGCTAACTGGCCAGCCAATAGTCAGACTTTTCATTATCCCCCACTCAATCAAGAGCGGGGGTTTTGATATTCTTCTTGCCCTGCACCCCCACCAACTGTTAAGATTAACTTCTTTGCTATTTTCTAAATCCCAGACCACTGCCTAGCTCATATCGAGACACATCGCTTAAATACCACCATCTCACCACCCCAAATTGTTATTATTAACAACCTATTATTCTTCCTAAAATACCTTGACAAAACAAGGTATAATTTGCTACAATATACGGATTTAATTAAATATTAGATATCAAAACAAATTCCCATGTTTCTCGCTGAACACATCAATTCATTTTTTCATATCGTGGCCGATTGTGAAGGTTTAGTCGGCTATATCCTAAATTTGATTCAAAAAGCCGGTGACGTTGGTGGTTTAGATTTAGCCAATACTGATGCCTACCTCAACGTCTTGAATGACATCCTTTCCGCCGGCGCCTATCTCGGCATGATCTGGTTAAACTGGGCCATTAATGTCATGCATGACGCCTCGATTGTCCAACTGGACGAAACCTCTATCATCGGCGCCTGGCGCCAGATAATTTTCTTTGTTAACGTCTTTGCCCTTTTCATGCTAATTGCTATCGCGCTACTAAACGCCCTGCGTATTAATATCCAGACCTATGCCGTTAAAAAAACCCTGCCCAACCTCATCGCCGGCATTATCATGGCCAACCTTAGCTACCTCTTCTGCCTGGCCCTACTCGATCTCAATGACGTCCTATCAAGTTTCTTTTTATACACCGCCGGTGGACCCAAAGAAGTAGTCGGCAAAGTAGTTGAATTACTTTTGGGTGCCAACCCAGAAACACTAGGTTTCGAAATCGGCGAAAAAGTCGGCTCCCTATCGGAAGATATTGTGTGTAATTACACCGGTCTCATCATGGCCGCCCTAGGCATCGGTGTTGGCATCAATGCCACTGCTGGTGCCCTTAAATTTGTACTTATCGGCTTAGTCTTTGTCACCCTGGTTTTCCTGTTCCTCCCCGCCCTACTATTTGGCCTGCTGGCCATCATTTTGTTGGCTCGCCGATTAGTAGTTTTTGTTTTAATTGCTCTCGCCCCGCTGGGCTTTCTCTTTTACTTTTTCCCGGCCACCCGCGGCTTAGGTGAAAAGTGGCTAAACACATTTATCCAGTGGGTGTTTATGCCGGCTGTCATCTTCTTCATTCTCAGTATCGGCACCATTTTTGTCGGCGTCAATTTCAATCTCTTTGAAGGAGTTGATGGCCCACCTCTCGAGGAAAGCATTGAGACCATTAGTGACGTTGGAGACGATCTCGGACAACAAGCTGAAAACACTGTCGCCCAAGGTATATGGGATCTGATTCATGACTACACTCCTATCGGAACAATTTATGATGTAGCCGATATCGTTATCAATGGCGCCCAGCAAACCCCCCTCATTCGACACACTAACCCGGACAAATTTACCATCCTCAATCTCGACAATCAAACTGCCTACACTTTCAATATCTTTGACACCGCCTTTGCCCAAGAAGGAGAAGGTGAAGGAGGAGGTGAAGGGGGTGCCACTGCCACCTCGGAAGGATCCGACGAAATCGATTTTGGTTATTTCATCCAATATATTTTCGGCCTGGCCTTGGTTTTGGCTGCGATATCCATGCCGTTTACCACCGGCGCTCTCGGTTCAAGCATTGTTAACACCATCGCTTCATTTGCCGGCGGCCCGCTGGCCAAATCCGGCATGCAGGCTCTTGGCGGACTCACCGGTATCTCCGGCTTGGAAGGCGTCCTGCCCGAAGCGGCCACCAAAGGACTAGCTAAAGCCAAAGGAATTTCCAAAGACCTACTGGGAATCAGTGGCTCGGCCCTAACCACCGGCAGCAGCAAAATGGGTTCAATGGATTTAGCCAATCAATGGAATTTCTTGCGCACCCCACAGGCTCAAGCAGCCTATGGTGGCCCGGAAGGTGTTCGACAACAAATGACCCGCACCAACCAAATGCGCAAAGAATTCTTCGACCAGGAAATGCTTAAACAGGCCGGTAAAGGCACCAACGACATTCTGGGACAACTCAATGCACTAGACGCCAATGGCGATGTCGGCAATTTCCTCAATGGCCGACCATTAAAAGACCCCAGCAAACTCAACGAAATCGGCGCCCTGATGAAAACCCTGGACAACAAAGCCAAATCAAATATCGATCCGTCACAATATTTACCGGCTCGTAAATTTATCGAAGAAAACGCCGGCCATACCAACAAATTCTTTGAAGGCAACCCCGAAAAACTAAGCATGAACCAATTCGAATCAGTTAACAAGGCTATCGACAACGTAGTTAAAGACCCATCAGTCAATCAGGCCCTAAAAGCTGAATTTGCCAACACCGGCAGCCTATCCAGCGCCTCCTCTAGTGACATCGATCAAATTATGGTTCAAGCCAAAGCCAATTATGGTGAGCAACCCTGGCCCCCCACCACTGCCAGTAGCCGTCAATTGAGTCTAGATGACGCCCACAAAGAATTCAAACAATCCGTTGGCCAGCAAATGTTAAACAACTATAAAGCTAATTCCGGCGCCGTTAACAACAAACCCCTACGCTTGATTAAAAAACAAATTAACGCCGGCGAATACGACGCTGCTATCAAAACTGCCAATGCTAACAATCTTGGCGGCATGGCCACTCACATGAAAGGACTTAATAGTGCTGACCGCTTGAAGTTTTCCGCCTCGCTCGACAATATGATAGACAACAACGACTTACTGCAAAATCAGACTCCAATTTCCATGAAAGCTAGTGACCACATGAGCGACATCATGGCCAAACTAGAAGACGCCAAATCCAAAAACAATATCGACGACATCAATAAGTACACCGCTCAATCCAATATCGTCGGTTATCATCAGTCCAAAATCGACGCCTTAAAACAAAACAAACCCAGCTTTGATAAAGTGAAAACTGTCATCCAAACTAAAGGCGGCAACTTCTCCAGCCAGAAAGACATCGACCTAAAAAGCATTCTAAACGAAATTCCCAAATCAGTTAACAAAGAATACGTCCAACAGATTATGCCAGAAGTCAAAGTCACCAATTATGAAAACCCTTACGAAAATGTGGCTAACAGTCCTGACATCGAAAGCCTGTTAAAAACCCGCCTGAATTATATTGCCCAAGAAGGTAAACCTGCCGCTGCTCCGCCATCATTCAATCCGACCAATCAATAAAGAACACCTAATAGCTAAATATTTATTATGCTGCAATTCAAAGTACCACAAAACATCAAAATGCCGGACCAAATCATTGGTCCGCTTACCCTTGAACAATTTCTCTACCTACTCTTTGCCGGTGGCGTATCATACATCGTATATATATATGTAGGTTACAACAATTTATTCTGGGCCATCATCATTCCCGCCTGGTGCCTAGCCCTTGCTTTCGCCTTCGTGCCCGTCAATGAACAGCCATTTTCCAAATTTTTCTCCAATTTAATCACCTTTATTATCAAACCAAAAGTATTAATGTGGCGCCAATTACCTCCTGATGTTTTTGACGTCTCTCCAATTGCCACCAAATCCGCCACCGAAGAAGAGAAAGAAGAAATTATGCACCCGGAAGAAGTCAAATCACAACTACAGCAATTATCAATGGTGCTAGATAACCGCACCGCCAAACCACCAGAAATCCGGGAAGAAATCTCCACCATCAAAACCGAAATCAAACCGGCTACCCCAGCCAAACCAGCCGAAAAAAAACCAACTCCCGACCTGGCCAACCAATTCAGTCAATTTAAGGCCGCCATTACCGGCATATTTTCCCGACCTAAAAAAGCTCAATCTGCTGATTTAGATAAAATTGCCCAAGACAAAGAAACAAAAAAAGAAAGACTGGCCCAAATTGCCTCTTCCCCTGCTCGGTCAAAATAATACAATATAAATAAGATAAAATATTTCTATAAAATGAAAAAGAAAACCAAAAAAGGCAAAAACGATCCCAAGACATCCACCCAGAAATACCTTCCTTTCAAGGAAATCCGGGACGGTTTGGTAATCATGAAAGACGGCAGTCTGCGCAGCATCATCATGACCTCCAGCGTTAATTTTGACCTCAAATCCGACCAAGAACAAAATGCCATCATTTATTCATACCAAAATTTTCTGAATGCTCTACCTTTCCCAATTCAGATTATCATTCAATCCAAAAAACTTGATCTGACTGACTACATAGCCAAATTAAAAGACTTGGAAACCAAACAGCAGAACGATCTACTTCGCATCCAAATGCAAGAATACATTGCCTTTATCCAGAAACTACTGGAAGTTACCAACGTTATGGAAAAGCGTTTTTATGTGGTTATTTCCTATCATCCCGCCGCCATCGAGACCAAGGGCTTTTTCAAAAATCTATTTGGTCCCAAAAACGAAACTATTGTTAAAGAAAAAGATTATCAGTTGGCCAAGGAAAAAATCACCGAGCGCATCAATGTAATTACCAGTGGCCTCAATTCACTCGGCCTAAATGCCATCCCTCTGACCACCCAGGAAATCAGTGAGCTGCTATACGTTCATTTCAACCCCCTCACCTCCCGCCACCAAAAATTATTCAAAGTCGAATCCCTCACCTCGGAAATTATCTCCACCATCAAAGAAGAGGAAGAGCCTGGCACAGTCACTTAATTTACACCATAAAAATAAACATAAACCATGGGAATCGTCGACAACATCAAAAATATTTTTAAGAAGAAATCTGTTTCTCCCGAACAGCAAGCTGCCATGACCGAAAAACAGCGGTTGGAAAATGAACGCAAAAAACTGGAGGAGGCCCGGGCGGTCTTTGAAGAAGGCATGACCACCCTGAAAGATATCATTGCCCCCAGCACCTTCCGTATCACCCCTAACAACATAATAATTAACGACACCTACGTTCAGACCCTGTTTGTCTTCACCTATCCCCGCTTTCTCACCACCAACTGGCTGTCACCCGTTATTTCTTACGACGCCACCATGGACATCACCATGCATATCTACCCCCAAGAAACCAAAGCGGTGCTGGAAGATTTGCGTAATCGTGTCGGCCGCATGCAGGCCACCTACTCCATCAGTCGAGAAAAAGGCGAAGTCTCCGACCCGAAACTAGAAACCGCCATCCAAGACGCCGAAGAATTACGCTTCCGCATCCAGCAGGGCAGCGAAAAACTTTTCCTATTCGGTATGTATTTCACCGTCTATGCCAAATCGGAAAAAGAGCTGAAAGCTAACGTTGACCACCTAGAAACCACTCTCGGTGGATCACTAATCTATACTAAAAACTCAATTCTCCAGCAAGAACAAGGATTTAACAGCACCCTACCGCTGGGGAATGACGAACTCTACATCAACCGCAACCTCGACACCGACGCCATTTCCACCACCTTCCCCTTTACTTCGGTTGACCTCACCCGCGACAACGGTATTTTTTACGGCTTTAACGGCCACAACCAATCATTGATTATCTTTGACCGGTTTGACCTGGCCAACCCCAACTGTACCATTTTCGCCACCTCCGGTGCCGGTAAAAGTTACACCGTCAAACTGGAGTGTCTGCGCTACCTCATGCTCGGCACCGATGTTATTATTATCGACCCGGAAAACGAATATCAAACCCTATGTGAAGCCGTCGGCGGCACCTACATCCCCATTAACCTCAACTCCGAGAAAAAAATTAATCCGCTCGAACTGCCGGAAACCCAGGAAGGCGAAGAGGAAAACGCCCTGCGCTCGGCTATCGTCAACATCTCCGGGCTGATGAATATCATGCTCGGACAACTATCTCCGGAAGAAAGCTCCATCATGGATAAGGCCCTCAAAGAAACTTATGCCTTAAAGGATATTACCGAGGACCCAAAAACCCACAAGAACCCACCGCCCCTGCTCACCGATTTATATAACGTTCTTTCCAACATGCAGGGATCGGAATCCATGGCCCGCCGACTACAAAAATATACCGAAGGATCATACGCCGGCCTGCTCAATCATCCCACCAACATCGATTTGAAAACCAGCATGATTGTTTTCTCTGTACGTGACCTGGAAGAGGCCCTGCGACCAATCGCCATGTACGTTATTACCAATTACATCTGGACTAAAATCCGCACCAACCTCAAACGACGCATTATGGTCATCGACGAGGCCTGGAATTTAATGCAATACGAAGATTCAGCCAAATTCTTACACAACCTAACCAAACGATCACGAAAATATTATCTTGGCATCACCACCATCTCCCAGGACGTCGAAGACTTTTTGGGATCAAAATACGGCAAGGCCATCATCTCCAACTCCGCCATGCAAATTCTGCTTAAACAATCCCCCGCCTCTATTGATCTCATCGGGGACACTTTCAATCTGACCGATGGAGAAAAAATGGCGCTGCTGGAAGCCTCGGTCGGTGAAGGCATCTTCTTTGCCGGCATGAACCACGTCCTCATCAAAATCGTCGCTTCCTACACCGAGCACCAACTAATCACTTCCAATCCGGAAGAGGTTCTCGCCCTCAAGAGCTCCCTGGGGGTATAAATAAACTAGCAAAAAAACCACAAACGACCCGCAATTATGGGTCGTTTTTTAATGACCAATCCAGTTTTTTATGATATCAGTTATTAATTATTCACCGTGGTTTTAACTTTTAACTTTTAACCTTTAAGTTATAATAAAACTAGATAAAAATATCCATATTTTTATCATTTAATTCATTTGCTTTGAAAATCATCATACTGGGCGAATTTACGAATGGCAAACACCCAATCAAACCAACCACAAAAAGATGACGGCAAGAAATGGCTGCGCTATGTATTTTTCATGGTCAGCTGTGTCACCACCGGTGCCGTCGCCATCGGCGGCATATATGGCATAGTTTCTACCACCTATCACGCCCCACCCGGCGGCAGCACCAATCTCGGCACCTCCAAATCTCAACAAGAATGTATTGAGGATTGTTTGGAGGATTTTGGAATTACCTCCTCAATTACCGGACCGTGTAAATACGATGGTAAAGGTTATGGCGGCATCTCCAAAGGCAAAATTGACCCAATTGTCAAATATCTAGCCAGCAAAGGTTACACAAAAGTAGCTATTGCTGGTATTTTAGGCAACTGGGTACAGGAGTCAGGACTCGAACCAAATAACTGTCAAAATTCTTGTGAAGATCGTTTTGGAGGAGACAACGAAAGTTGCGCCTACAAAGAAACCGACAGACCAGACAACAAACAATGCGGTTACGGTCTAGCCCAATGGACATTCGGCACCCGAAAAGATTTAATGATTCAATACAACCAACAAGATGGACGAGCCCTTTCTGATTTAGGATTCCAGCTTGATTTCTTCAATTATGAAGCTGACAACAATTACCCAACCCTAAAAACAGAAATTAATAAAGATACCACCCCCGAGGAAGCCACCTACACATTCGAAGAAATATATGAAGGCGCCGGCACCCCAGCTTATAGCAATCGAGTTGACGCCGCCAAAGCCATTTTCCCTGATATTAATTGTGATACCACCAGCGACATCCAACCAATCCAAGATGGCGAAGAACCGGCTGAAGACGAAGAAGAGACAGAATCTAAAGAAGAAACTACCGAAGAAGCCGAACCGGACAGCAATTTCTCCGGCCGCCGTATCATCAACGGCGTCAACTACATGAACCAGGGCGACTACGATCCACCTATTCCCGCCATCGGTTGCGGTGTCACCTCTTCCACCATGCTCATCAAATACGTCACCGGTAAAGAAATCGACCCCGATGTCTTCTATCGCAAATACGGATTCACATTGAAAAATGGCATCTCCACTGAAACCGGCAAAACTGCCCAGGATGTTGCCATGGGCACGGATATAGATGGTTTCCTGAAAAAAATCATGGCTCAAATCGACAAACAAAATGTCATGGTTCTCTTTACCGGCTATCACAAATCCCAAAATTCATATGGTCATATCATGCTAATCGTCGGCTATATTACCGATGATGACGGCAATCTCACTCACATGGTCATGCATGACCCCTACAACAATTTCAATACTAGTGACAGCAATGGCGCTTACGCAGAATACCCAATCGATCAAGTAAAAACCAACATGCTCAACCCCAAACACCAGGATGACACTCGCATCTACTACGTTGACCATACCGGCACCGGCGGATTTACGCCCTCCGACCTCCCTGGAGACTACAACCCGGCCGAACAAACCCCAGAGGAATATTGTAAAGAGAAGTGTAAGAATGTTGGGTTTGGAGCTTATGATGAGGAATGCGTCAATCTTATTTTGGACATAGCAGAAAAACCTAATGCCGATGGATATGGAATAACAGATGGGGAAGACTATGTTGATGAGGGATTTTCTTGTTGCGCCGGTTTTACCAGTCGCGTACTTAATAAAGCTATCGAGGAGGGTGCAAATATTCACCCAAGCTACCAGGCCGCACTAGAAACACTCGGCCAAAGCAAGATAACTAGAACAACCCAATGGGCAGATTACTGTGACGACGAAACCTATGATTGCAGCATGGAGGGTCTAGAAGTAGGACTACGAATCGATGGGAAAGAAAATTTCAAACCAGGAGATATCTTGACAATTCATAAAACTTTTTCTGAATACGATCCCGACACAGGACAACAAGAAGACAACTTCACTCACACCGTCATTGTATCAGCTGATGGAGAACACGTTTACAGTTGTTCAGGAAAAAAATATTCTGGAAAAAGCAGCACAATCAGCTACTACGAATCAAACTATTTACTAGGCCAAGCCCGCCGCGTCTGTCTCTCCGGCGGTGGAGTAAATTCAGGTACCGAACCAAATTGCGGCACCATCGAAGAAACCCCGCCACTCCACTCCCCCAACAGCCTTGGCTACGTTTACCCTATCGACAAATCTGATAAAAGCGATGAAGGCTATGCGGGCGATACCGGATTAGACATCTTAGCAGACGTGGGCACAATCGTCAGAGCCGTACATGACGGTACGGTTACTCTTAGTGATGATGGTGGAGTTCAGCTTGAATTTTATGAGGGCGAGACACACAAAGGCCGGGTCAGAATTGCTCAAACTGATGGACGCTCATCGTATTACCAGCATTTGTCCTGTCGAACCGTAGCCGCCGGTCAAGAAGTCAAGGCCGGTGACATCATTGGCCTCAGCGGCACCGCCAATAATTCAGAACACCTCCATATTGGAATTTTTCAACAGCATAGTTTTAACGACACCGACGGCGTTTTAACTAATTTGGCCGTAAAAAATATTCTCAGCGACAATCCATCGGAAAGCAGTTTCAATATCCTCCAAGACTTATACGACAATAATGTCAGCGACACCGTAAACAACACCTTTACATGCGGTGTACACAAGCAGGGAATATGTCCGACCACATCCGACGGAAAATGCAAAAAGTATGACCTTGGTGAAGGAAAAATATATACCGGTTGTCCGGCAAAATAGTTATGCCAATTTTTAATCATATTGCTTTGCTATAATTTAACTATAATCTCTTATATATTAAGATGGGCAAAAAACAACCGGAAGAAGAAAAAATCAATCCAATCCTAGACGAAGAAAAAATTAAACAGCGCAATCAAAAGATTGCGATTGGGTTTATTATCGTTATTGTCCTGATTATAATTGGGCTTCTCGTCTGGCCACTAATTAATACTGGCTCACTTATCATTAATACCAACAACATTGGCGCCACTTTCAAATACTGCAAACTTGGCCCCTTACAAGAAGACGAACTCTCACCTCACCGCGGTGGATGCCCAGCTAGCTTTGACACCGGTCAAATCACCATTGAGAATCCAAGCACAATACTAGATTTTCCATCTGGTGAGTACTACCTATACTTAAATCAAGACGGTTTCTCCCCTGTCGAATCATCGGCTACCATTCGCTTTGGTCAAACCTCAGAAGTAACCATTGACCTTCTCCCCCTCACATCAAAATATATAGATGACTACACCGCCGACATTTCCACCAATCCCAACACTCCCTATATCATTAAATACCTAACTGGCTACGAAAATCCAGACACCCAGGAAGGTTATTTCGAAAAATACGTCATAGAAAACCTAAATACCGGTGAATCAATCATGGATCTAACCGGCTTTGAAGATATCATCGAAACCAATTGGGCCCCAGACAACAGTAAATTTTTCATGACCGCCACCAGTCAAGGCGATGACTCAGCCACCGAAAAAAAATACCTGGTTAATTTAACTGAAAAAACCGTCAATGAAAGCAACTTACCTGAGGAAAAAATCACCTGGGCAGCCAATTCGGAAAAGGTATACTATATATTTCATGACATCTCTCCTGATCCCAATTTTATACCCCCATCTCCCGAAGAAGCTCCTCACGGATATGTCACACCTTTAGTTAAAGGACCAAATCACGACATGCTGACCATGGCCAACCCGGATGGAAGTGATTGGCAAAGAATAACCAAAATAGATAGCAAAACCTACAACGACCCTGACTTGTTCCCTTCACCAGACGGCCAATCAATCATTATCATTCCCACCGATCAATTAGCCTACATATATAAATTTGACACTAACGAAATCAAAAGATTTTCTGATTTAGATTTCATTTACTCCGCCTCCTGGTCCCCAAATTCAGAGCTAATACTGTTCGAAACCTACTATCAAAATAAACCCGCTTTATATATAACCAATCCCATTACCGAATCATATACATGGACAAAAACCCAATCTTTTATCTACAAAACCACCTGGCAAGACAATAACACTTTGTTATTCACAGTACCAAACTACATCCCCGGTCCAGACGACATTCCTTACAACCCAATCGACATCATTAAAAAAATTAATTTTACCATTGGCACGGGTGGAAACATTACATTTGAAGTAAGTCCAATCATAGAAAGCAATCCGACCATCAATAATGCCATCAAACTACTCTACATTCAGGAGCAAAACACCTTGTATCTACTAGATTATGAAAATTATTTAAACGCCCTACCCCTTAGCTAAATTTTTTACGTTTTTAGCAATCACAAAATAATAATTTAATATTTATTTTTGAGTAAAAATATCTCGAGCCGCTTAATATCAACGCACATCCAACGGCGATTTATATTTTTAGGAAAAAATAATTTTAAATTATTATTTAAAGACAGCAAACTACTAATTGAAAATTGATTAAATATGCCCTCCGACCGACCGAAAAAACTCGAGTCCATTGAAACCATTAAAACTACCACCACCAACGATGGTGTTAAAGGTGGTGCGCCTAAATCAAGCGGACAAACCGGCGGCATTAGTGGCGGCAGCACTCCCGGCCCACAAAAAAAAGCTCCCTCCCCTTTTCCTGAGAACGCCGGCGAAACCCCGTCCGTTGCCCCAGCTACCGGCCAACCTTCTCCCGGCCAAATGGACAGACCGAGCCCATCGGGTGGCAAAAAAGCTCCTGGCGGCACTCAGCGCCCCACTACCAAAAGCAACATTCAACAAAAAAAACCGCCAAAGAAAGCCGACGAATTGTTAAAAAAACTTGATCCCAAACAAAAAAAACCATTAAAACAAATGGCCAAAATGGGCCAGCCCGGCACCAAATCAGTCAAACCATTGGCCAAAGCCACTCGGGGATTAACCAAATCCGCCGGCAATTTACTTTCCGGCAAAGGAGTGACTGGCAAAGCTTTATCCGGCGCCAAAGGAGTGGCCAAAACTGCCATTAGCGGTTTCGTCTCTCCCGCCACCACCGTCACCAAAGCTGCCACCGGATTGGCCCAGAACGCACTCTCCGCCATACTTAATTCTAATTCAACCATATATATATCACTCGGCGTCACCACCCTGGGCGGATTTATGTTGTCCGTCATTATGCTCGGTATCGCTGCCTTTTATTTTTCTGGTGCCGGCGGTGGCTCCAGCGCCAAACTGGATTCACCCATCACTCGCCAATTACAAATTGTCACCGACCCACTGGCCTCCGCCATTATTCAAGTTAAAGAGACCTCTCTGGAAAAAGCCAACCAATGGAAACAAAATGCTCAGGGGAATTACGACAACCTGGCCACTTCTGTCGCTATGGGACTTTCCTACCTCGGACTAACCGACGCGGACGGCAACCAAATCATCGGCCAAACCGTCGTTGACCTGGCTGGTGAGTATGTCGATATGACAAAAATCGAGCAAACCTACGGTGTCTATCGAGAGGTAATGGATGCCGACCTGGATGAATTCAGCTATTTCCAAACTTTCATCGAGGATGCGATTGATAAGGGCATGCCCGTTACCGTCACCCTCGGTGCCGGCGGAAACTCTGACCAAATTCGATCATTTGTCATCACCGAATACAGTGACCAATACGTCAAAACTAACGACCCCGACCCAACCGCCGAAACCTACAAGACCTGGACAGAACTATATAACAGCCCCAATTCCGGCGACATTGCCTACCAAGCCTTTACTTTCAACCTTAGTCCGGAAGCCGAAGAAAACGATAACCAAAACACAGCCTCCGATGCGAATAATTTAACCGCCTCCCCAATCGCCGACGAATCATCCGCCAATAACTAAGCATTTATGCGTAAACGAATCTGGAAAATCTTTGTAGTTATTTTTATCATCGGTGTTATCATCGCCATCTTCATCAACCTGTTTAGCTCATCTAATCAATACACCCTACCGACCGATGATGATTATCTGGCTGAACAAAGCGACGCCCACGAAGAGTATGTCGCCAATCAATTCCCCGACATTCCGGTCAAACAGGAAATTCCCTATTTCTCCTCCGATGAATACTTTGACTATCGCATCATGCCCAGTTTTGAAATACCGGAAAAATTTGATGTTTATTTAACCCCACGATTCAGTGACGTTAATACCATTGAAGAAGTTTTTTCCTCATCACAAAACAACATCATCCAATGGATCGCCAATCACGACACCCTCATTTCCAACATCCAAATCGACTGGTATATCATTTACAACAATGAAAAGGTTTTAGTCGATCAAACCAATCCCAATGCATAAAACCTGGCAAAAAATCATCACATCCTGGATTTTTATCTGCCTCGTCGGCAGCACATACAATATTGCGCCAACTCAAGCGGCAGAAATTGATATTAGCAGTGCGCTTAGCCAGGTCGGCACCGAAACTACCGTTGGTGAAAAAACTCTTTATGACGTCATTCAGGAAAACGATAACAACAACGTTTCACCCGGATTCAAATCCTGGGCGCAAAATTTGCAGCAGATGCACGAGACAATGAAAAATCGCGCCAACGAGGAAATTAAAAAAGCCGACTCCCTAGAAGAAACCACCGAAATCGCCGAAATGAATAACGAAATCCTCGAAATGATTAACTCACGCATCGATTCCGCTACCAACACCAACGAACTAACCTACCTTGATGCCTTGCAAAAACATTATAACCGCCTCAAATCCGACCTCAAACAACTAGGCGTATTTAACGAAGCTTATGAATTTTTGGTCATCATGAGCGGCGGTGACCTCGATATTGCCGGCACCACCAAAGACAATAAAACGCTGCGTCAGGAATATGAATCCAAGACCCAGGAGGCCCAATCCGCCACCTCACTTGAACCAACCCAAACTAGCGACACCTACACCGGCGAAGAACCACCCGGAGGTTATTCCGCTTTCAATCAATTGCCTATGTACAATGCCGTCAATACTACCGCCAACTACATCTGCCAACTTTATCCGGAAACCTCCAAAGCATACGCTCAAGATAACGCCCCCGGCACCGATTATAGTCCAGAAAATGACACCCCCAGCCGCCAGCAACGCCCCGCCGCCGATGCCAATCCCGATCGAGAAGAAGATTTGCCCTTTGAGCTAGCCTTTAGCGACCCCGCCGAAGAATCCATATTTCTACCACAAACTTTTGATGAAGCGGTTGACCATATTAACAAAGGAGAAGCGGTCGATCCCCGCGTCTATTTCTTTGTTTATCATATTCTCCAACAAATGCGCGCCGGCCAAAATGAAGACGGCACTGCCGGAGAAGACTTTATTCAAGAAGCCTCTACACCAAATGCCGTTCAAACAATCTGTAAAGGTGACTACGATGCTGATCCGCAAAAATGTGACGGACCACAACTAACCTGTGGCCTTAGCCAAACCGCCTACGCCCTTCAATGGCTACTCGGCGACATCGACAATATCGGTTCGATTTTTGGTGAACGTACCCATATGGAAATTTGGATCGGGCTAAACTCGCCCACCATTTCTGATGAATATAACAAAGAAGAAGGCGAAGGTACCGCCCGCAGCGCCCATAAAGACTTTAAAGCGGTTGATGTTTCCGCCGTAGGCTTATACAACGAACGACTCGATTGCGCCGCCTGCAAGGGACTCGAGCCCTGCACGCCCGACTGTCTACTTTTGGCCACTCCTACTCCCCAATGCTGCCCCATCCTACCCCTTCCCTTAGATAATGCTGTCGACGCCCTCACCCCCGTCGAAGTGAAATGGTCTCACGAAGACATCACTGATGACATATTAAACAGCGCTGCCAATGATTTAATGGGTAATATTATTGATCCTGACATCATCAACAACGGCACCCACATCAAATCAATCCTTGGCCTCCTTGGTAAAGACGCCATTAATCAATTTATTGGTGGAGAGTTTGGTGATTTCGACTTCTTTCAACTGCTAAACGGCAGTTTTGAAGATTTTATGCTGCAAGCTGGCAACAATTTTCTATTTGATGAAATCTACGGCCCCTTGGGATTTCCGGAAGAATTTGCCTACAACTTCAACTGGAACAACCCGGAAAGTTTCTTTACTAACCTGGCCAGTGGCTATCTTGGTGAAGCTTTCGGCTTACCAAACGGCATGATGACTCCACTCCTATCCGCCGCCATGTCAGGTAACTTCAAAGAATCCGCCCTATCAGCCTTAAACATGACCTCCAATCTCGACATCCCTGCCAACATCAGAAATTATATGGATATCGCTATCCAGAACGCCGACAACCCCAAAGCAATTGGACTAGCTTTTGCCAATATCGGCACCGGACAAATCAACAATATTATGGGGTGGCCGGCCGGAACTCTGGATATCAACAATTTATCCGGACAAGGCTTTGAAGCTATTGCTAATCGTTTAACCGGATATGGTCTATCCAAAGTCAGCGGGCTTCCTTCCGACTTCATCATTGACATCAAAAACCCCCAAAACACCCTATCCTCCCTTTCCGGCAGCCTCATCTCCAAATCAATTGGCAATTACGAGATCAGCAATTTTATTACCCAATCAATTACTTCCGGGGAAACCCCATCGCTTAATTCCGTACTAAAACAATTTGCGCCGGAAGATATTTCCTCATTATTAAACCTGGATACAGACCAGTCTGACATCGCCATTCAGATTTACGAACACATTCAAAACCCAACCGATCACAGCACATTCATCAACTCACTCAGCGAACAAATCGATATCGCTGAACTTGGATCCCAAAATCCCTACATCAACGAAAGCGCACTCAAGACCATTCTTCATGAAGGCACCTCTCCAAGCCTAGGCGACTCCGGTGCTCTTACCAAACTAGCCACCAATATTTTATTTGACAAAGCTGGTGTCAATTTATCCGACACCGATATCGAAAAAATCGAGTACTTGGTCCGCAAGAATCAAATCGACAGCTCTTCCTCTTCGAACACCACACCAACAAACACCTTCCCGGGATTTAGTGGACTACCAAATTTTAATAATACTAATCTCGCTAACCCCAATATTTCCAACTTGAACAATGAGTTCATCCAAGAATTCGGTGGAACAGAAAACCTAATCAGTTTTGAACAAAGAATTTTTGAAACTATAAACAATTCCGAAGACGCTCAAGACATGATCAGAGATATCGAAAATTACACCGCACCCATTGCGGTTACATTTGCCAACACTAGCGACCTCAATGACTTTCTCAGGGACATCAATAATCCAAACAGTACCAACACATACGACTATACCGACACCATACAAATGCCCACCCGCGACTCCAATAACTCCACTACCTACATCCCAACCAACAACATTCTCAAAGACATCGGCATCGATATCAATCAAGTGAATTTATTCACGGCAGAAAGTGCGGCAAGCAACACCAATAACTCTAGCCTTGCCAACCCTCTGGGTAACTACATTAGCGGATTAAATACATCCTTTGGCAACAACCAGACTTACTATATATACCCCAAAGTCAATCTGGCCCAAATGCTTATTCCCGGCTACCAAAACAGTTCCAACGACCAAATCGGTAAATTCCGTCTTCTAGAAACCCTAACCGATGTCATCCAGTACTCCTATGACCGCCCTATTCAAATTTCTATCTACAAAGAAGGGGAAACCCCCAGCACCAACACCGGCTTCGATTTTAGCAACTTCTCCAATCTGGGCAATAACAACCTGCCCAACAATCTAACCGGCAACCCCGCTTTGACCGACACCAACAACTCTCTCAAGATTGCCATAGAGAACAAATTTACCCTCCCTTACGTCAATCCGACTGGCGAATACGGTGGCCAGCCAATCGATTTGTTAACCAATTTTGGTACCACCCCGGCCATCTACGACGCCATTAGCCAAATCGGCGTCGACAACGACCAAGCCGAATCTCTTTTCACCAGCATCGGCCAACTCCAAACCGCCAGCAACATGACCGGAGTAAACGCCATCTCATCCGTCGTTAACAGCTTTACTGACACTGACGCCTCTAGCACCCTTAATGATCTGGGCAATACCATGGGATTACTAGAAGGCATGCGTTCTGGTGACCCCGCCCAAGGCATTAACACCGCTGTCAATTTCATGGAACAATACGATGTCCTAGAAAAAATCGCTCCCACCAGTTGGGACGTAGACGGAGAAGGCAATCTTATTTCCAACGTCACTGATGTCACTTCCATTTATAGTAGTTTAAAAAGCGGCAATTATGCCAGCACGCTGCAAAATATACCCGGGATTAGTGATGAACTAAGTAAATTCACCGATTATGCCGGTTTCGACGCCAACCAAATCTTTAACACCCTCAACAACCCGTCTCCGGAAAATATTTCACAATTTGCCCTCGATATTGCCGCCAATCGAATTTCTTCTCAATCCGGCATCGAAAAACTAGCCGCCTTTGAAGAGCTGACCACCATTTTTGGCGGAATGCCACCCGATGTTTCTCAAATCCCTAGTAAAATCCCACAATTAATACAAAGTGATTTATTCAAAGACAGTATTTTTGCCAATACCGACCCGCAGCTACTCGGTGATGTCTCTGATGTTTTTGGATTAATCCAATCCGGCGGCAACCCCAAAGACATCATCCAAACATTTTCCACCACCCAGATATTTAAAAACATGGTTGGTAGCGAGAAGTACTCTGAATTTTTAGGGGAAAACGGCGATTTAATCAACGCCATCACCAATGGTGATCCCAAATCAATCGCCCAATCATTTATGAATAAATACAGCACCGATATCGACTCCTGGCTATCCGATAACGGCATGAGCGAATACATGAATATCGCCTCAATCCAAGGTCTAATCAACGGCGACATCAAATCTTTCGTCAAAGACACAACCATCAAATACACATCCGAATTATTCTCCGGCGACAGCGCTATCGCATCAGAATACTCCGGTCTCGTCAATTCGGTCTTTCAGGGAGATGTTCCGTACGAACAAATCGGTAATTTTATCATGAATAATTTCTTCACATCGGACGCGAGTAATCTATGCATCACATATCATAAAACTAATGAACGATACGAAGCTATTAAAAAGGCGCAACCCGAGGTAAAAAAAATAAATCAAGACATCCACACCAAAAAACCAAAGACGGTTACTTTCCTTGAAAAATTCATTAATCTCGCTACTGGCACCGTCTATGCCTCTATCAGAAATAGTGGTGGCGGCCCATGCCCTAAAGATTTAGCATTATCCGATGACATGCTCAAAACTCAACTCACCGGCATGCTCAAAGACATGCTCATCGATAAACTTACCAGCCTATTCTCCGAAGCAATTTTCAAAGAATGCCGTCGCGAAATCGCCGAAGACAACATCATCCACTTCATGGACATCGCCCTCAATTATTACCAAAATCCTCTGACCCGCAACTACTTTCTAGTTAATGAACAAGAAAAAGAAGATGGTGAAAGGGTTGCTGTCGAAGAATTAGATGGGCTGCGCCGTTTCCATCCTTTCCAAATCTTCTCTGATTTTACCGACGATATTTTCGAAAAAATTGAGGAAAAATCCCAACAAGTATTCGAAGACGTCTGGTATACCACCCGCATCGGCCGCATCAATGTCTTCCAACAAACCTGTCACGAACGGGAAAACGAATATCTAAAAGATTGTGAAGAATTTATCCATTTTGGCTGGTAAAAAGGCTCGCTCAGCGCCCTTTAGCCACCTCTTAAAATAACCTGAAAAACCTTGTAATTATTAAATAATTATGTTATAATACTATGAAAATCAATTAATCTATTTTTTTATGGCTGACGACCTACAAAATATCACTGCCGGCGATACCCCGGAACGTCTCCTGCAAAAGATGCGGGAGGAAGTTTCCGCCGCCAAACAAATCATGACCACCCAGCAAAAAGCCAAAGAGGTCGGCCGCGGCAAAGAGAAAAAAGTCACCTCCGTTGTCAAAAGTTTCCGCCAAGAAGAGGAGGAGAAAATGGCCCAAAATCGGGCCAGTCAACTCAAATTACCCTACATTAACCTAATTAATTACCCCATCAGCCCGGAAGTCCTGACCATTATTCCCAAGGATATTGCCGAAAAATACCGTGTCATTCCCTACCTTAAAGCTGGCAAAAAAATCCGTCTAGCTGCCGTTGACTACAATCCCACCGTTTTGGAAAAACTAAAAGAGTTTCAGGATGCCAGCGGCTATTCATTTTTGCTCAGCATTGCCTCCGACAGCAGCATTGATTTTGCCCTAAAAATTTATCAATACGCCGCCCCCGATCGAGCCGACACCGAAAAAATTACCGTTACTGAAGAAGATAAAGGTAAATTTGAAGAACAGATTTCCAACCTGGCTGAACTGAAACAGAAAATTACCACCGTCTCTACCACTGAACTGGTAGATGTCATCATGACTGGCGGCGTTAAAATCGGCGCCTCCGACATCCACATCGAACCGACCGAAAATGAAATCCGTATCCGTTATCGTCTCGACGGCGTTTTACAGGATGTGGCTTACTTAAACAAAGCCGCCTTTAAATCTCTAGTTTCCCGTATCAAATATCTAGGAAATTTGAAAATTGACCAACATGACATTGCTCAAGATGGTCGTTTCGCCATCGATGCCATGGAATCAAAATTCGATATTCGTCTATCAATCCTGCCCACCAACTACGGTGAAAGCATCGTCATGCGTTTACTCGAACAAAAAGAAAAATTTATCACCCTAGATGATCTCGGCTTTCCCGAGGATATCGGCATGACTATCAGCGGAGCCATTCACAAACCCAACGGTTTAATATTAAACACCGGTCCAACCGGTTCTGGTAAAACCACCACTCTTTACGCCATTCTTCAGGAACTAAACCACCCGGAAAGAAAAATTATTACCCTGGAAGATCCGGTCGAATATCGGATCTCCGGCATTACCCAAAGCCAAGTTAATCCCGAGAAAGACTACACTTTTGCCAGCGGTTTACGCGCCATTCTCCGTCAAGACCCGGACATCGTTCTAGTCGGTGAAATCCGAGACCCGGAAACGGCTGCTATCGCCACTCAGGCCTCCCTGACCGGACACTTGGTGCTATCCACCATTCACACCAACAACGCTGCTGGCGCCATTCCCCGCCTGATTGAAATGGGTGTTAAGCCATACCTAATCATTAGCTCCATCAATATAATCATCGCTCAGCGCCTAGTTCGTCGAATCTGTAACGACTGTAAAAAGGAAGTACAAATTGACCCTTTACTCAAAGAAGAAATGACCAAAATATTCAATAGCATTCCGGAAAACAAGCGCCGTGGTCATACCGGATTACCAAATACACTATGGAAAGGGGAAGGTTGCGCTAAATGCAATAACACCGGCTATCGCGGCCGTATCGCCATTATCGAAACTTTTATCATCACTCCTAAAATTGAAGAAGTCGTCCTCAAACAAATGACCCTGTCCACCTTACAAAAAGCCGCCTTGGAAGAGGGCATGACTTCAATGGAACAAGACGGACTTTTAAAAGTCATCGACGGCTCCACCACCATGGAAGAAGTCTGGAGCGTTACCAAAGAATAAGCATAGTTTTTATAATCAAACAGAGGCGCTCCAAAATGAGCGTCTCTTTTTAAAATATTTTCAAACTATTTCCCCCAACATTCTCGCACCGCCGTCTGCATATCCTTCGTTTCCCCCGTATCTCCGACCCGCTGCTCAAATTGACGCATCACCAGCTCAGCCATCGCACAATCGCCATCCAATAAATAGCTACGAACAAACAAATAATCCAAATCAGGCAAATCAGTGCTCTGCCAATACAAATCGGACAATAAGGCCCGTGACCAATCCGTTAACCCCATATTCATCCAAACATTGGCCACCATCATCACAAACACATCTCCCTGAGCCTCATTTAGCTCTTGAACCTGTTCAACACCAAGAAATTCCGTATTTATTTCCCCATTTAACAGCCCGTATGCCAGCTGCAAATTATCACCCCTCTCATTAACCACCGGCAGTTGACCAATTTGTTCTAAAAATACCCCAGCCGCATCCCATTTTCCTCTCGATCCTTCAATATAAGCCAAGTCAGTCAGTATCTCCAGTTTATCAACATCGCCAATTTCATCCGAAATCTGATTAATCACATACTCCGCCTGATTAAAATCTTTCTTATCCATTAAAATCCGAGCATATTCAAACCACACCTCATCGTTAACATTGCCAGCCTCGATCAGATCGGACAAATAACCCTCTGCCCGACTATCATTCAATTTTGCTAGATACACCCCTTCACGGCGATGATATTCAGCTTTATCAATTCCGCCCAGCATATAAGCTTTAGCCAACTCCCACAATCCAGCTTCGCTCCCCTGTTCAATCTGATATTCCGCTTCTACCAAATATTGCTCTGCAATTTCCACCCGATCAGATGACCAATAAATCCAGCCATAATAAAGCAGGAAGCCCAACAAACCGGCCAACAACACCACCCCCAAAACCTTAAATACTCTCCCTAAAAACCTTGACATTTATGAATAATTATAGTAGTATTAGAACATGTCCATTTACAATTGAATATATGTGAAGATGCTCCAAAAAATACCTGCTTCAATTATAGCAGGTAAAAAAGGAGTAAAATTATGTTATTTCACTTTTTTCTTATTCTGGCCTGCCTCAATCTAAACGGCTTTCATTCACCCGGTCGTCATCATCACCCCAATCATTCATTTCAGCCGAATAGATCGGAGATATGCCAGTTCAAGAACCAAGCAATCACTGTCACCGGCACCTTCTACTGTGGTTGTGAAAAATGCTGCGGCTACTGGTCTCAATTCCAGCAAACCGCCAGCGGCACCACCCCAGTTGAAGGAAAAACTCTAGCGGTTGATCCGGATGTCATTCCCCTCGGCTCACAAATAATTTTTGTCGAAGTTCCAGACGGATTGGAATATTTGCAATTCAATCCCGACGGTACTGATAAAATATTTGTCGCCGAAGACACCGGCAATCCGGATTTTATATCCGGTAACCGCATCGACATTTATCTGAATGACCACGACCTGGCCATTCAGCTAGGCGTCAAGCAGTTTGTCGTCACAGTGATTCCACCTGAAAATTAACACAAAAAAAAGCCCCCGCCTTAGAAGCGGGGGTTTAAACTATCTAAATCTGGTGATATTTTTTCGGAAAAATCTTATACCGCTCACTAAATTCAGCCTGCGCTAAATCATCAATCACCATTTCTGCCTCACCCCAGCGATAATCGTATTTACTCACCACGGGATATTCAACACCCAACTGTCTAAGTTTTGCGCTCAATTTTTCCACATCACCACCGGTCCACAAGGTCACCGACTTCCCCTCTTTTTCGCTCTCCCGCAACATCTCCAGAACTTTAGAATTGATCTCTTCACCCACCAACAAAGTGCCCTCCACATCGCAAGCCAACCCCTCAATATTGGCAGTGGTTTCTTCCGTTCGAGATTCAATTTCAACCAGCAAATTCTTCAGAAATTCAACTGTATCAACATCTTTACCCTTCAATCCAAATTCTCTTTCCGCTTCCAATATGGCACTACTCTTGGTAGATTCCGATTTATTTGGCTCCAAATCATGTAGCAACTTTCCGATTTTCTTAATATCCTCCCGACGTCCATCAAACAAATGCTTGTAATTGGCTTCACCCTGCTTGGCAATCTCAATCATCTTAGCAAAATGGTCTTCTCCCATGTGCATGTCGCAAAAAACCACATCATTTCTGAGAAAATACTTTTTCATTTTACGCCAGAGCAAATCATAACCTCGAAAAGATTTTAAAGTAACCGGACTACAGAAAACAATCGGACCATTCCACTCATCAAGTTCAGCTTGATATTTGCGAATCTCCCTTGGATTGGCAAATAGCACACCTTCGGCATCAATCTACTGGGATTCAATAAACTTCTCAATTGCTCCACCCATTGATGAATCCAACACTTTCATATTCAGTTCCCCCTTCTCAAATTTTTCCGATTCAACGGATTTATTTATTCTCATAATGTCCGCAATATACCACAAAATCCTCTATTATTAAATACTTTCACGTCACTACTAAAAAAGACGGCTTGTCATCTAAACAAGTCGCCCCTGATTTATAAACCTTACCTATCCTACTTCAGTCTCTCTTTCAAATCTTCCAACTTCTTCTTTGCATCAGCTAATTTATTTTTCTCTTTCTCTACCACTTCTTTCGGTGCTCGGCTAATAAAACCAACATTGTCTAATTTCTTCTCCAGATTCTTAATATATTTCGATACATTATCAATTTCCGCTTGCACTATTTCATTCTCCTTGGCCACCATCTCTTCGTTCACACGCAAGCCAACATCCACACATTTAAAGGTCCCCACCGCCAAATCATCGGCAATTTCATCGACCACACTCACCTTGGTCACATTCTTTATCAACCGCTCCATCATTTCCAACACAATTTTTTTATCCAGCTTTTCATTTTTAAAAACAATACTTAATTGCTGACCTTTGACATTCACCATGTTATAGTCCGCCAGCATTTTCCGCGTACCACTCACTACTTCAATTACATCCGCCATCATACTATCAATTTTTTCGTCATAATAATCAATCGATTTCGGCCATGGCGCCACAATCAATTTGCCCCAATCTTTTTTACTCAAATCAGCCCAAATCACTTCCGACACGAACGGCGCAAATGGATGAACCAATTTTAATACCTTCATTAAAATAAAACTCAATATCTTTTGCACCATCACCTTCCGCGCTTCATTGTCCCCAAACAAGTCCGCCTTCACCATCTCAATATACCAATCAGCCAATTCATGCCAGACAAAATTAGTTACTCCCTCGAGCGCCGGACTAAATCGATACTCATCAATCGCCTTGGTTGTTTCCACTATCAAGTTGTCCAGACGACTCAGGATCCACTTGTCCTCATTTTTTAAATCCATTTCACGAATATCCCGCGCATCGATTTTAACTCCCAACACTCCACTATCCATACTACCAATCACAAACCGAGCCACATTCCATAATTTATTAACAAAATTACGCTGACCAATAATTTTTTCCGGGTAGTAGCGCATATCTATCCCGGGAGCAATGCCAGAAATTAGCGACAATCTCATGGCATCCGCTCCATGCTCCTCAATCACCTCAACCGGATCAATCGCATTATCGAGCGACTTGCTCATTTTTCGGCCCTGTTTATCCTGCATCAATCCATGAAAATAAACATCCTCAAAAGGAACCTCACCCAACAAATAGGTCGACATGATAATCATCCGCGCTACCCATTGGAAAATGATATCTCGACCGGTTTCCATCAAATCGGTCGGATGAAAATATTTCAAATCAGGCGTTTCTTCCGGCCACCCCAGCGTGGAAAAAGTCCACAAAGCCGATGAAAACCAAGTATCCAATGTGTCCTCGTCTTGAATCCATTCCCCATCAGCAGGTGGCTCTGTCCCCACATAAATATCCTCATTATTTTTGAACTCTGAGCTTTGAACTTTGAGATTTGATTCCGGTTTTCGATAGTAAACCGGTATCCGATGCCCCCACCAAATTTGACGCGACACACACCAGTCCCGCAGATTATCCATCCAGCCGAAATACACCTTTTCAAATTGCTTTGGATAGATTTTTATCTGACCATTCAACACCACCATCCGGGAAATATCTTTGATGGAATATTCTTTTCCTTCCTCTAGCCCCTTTATTTTTCCGGTTTTCCAGCCGCTAATTTTTTTATTCACATCCACAAACCACTGCTCGCTCGTCAACGGTTCCACTGGCGTATCACATCGATAACAAACCGATAAATTGTGCTCAATTTCTTCTTCTTTTTCCAATAATTTATTTTCACGTAAGCACTCAACCACTTTATCCCTCGCCTCTTTCACCGACAATCCGGCGAATTCACCCGCATTTTCCATCATCTGGCCATCTTCATCAATAATTTTCACCACTGGCAAATCATTGGCTTGTGCCATGTCAAAATCGACATAGCTATGTGCCGGCGTCACCCCCAATGCCCCCGTTCCAAAATCTTTATCAACCTCCTTATCAGCAATCACTTTGAGATTTAATTTTTGCCCACAAAAATCAGCCATCAACTCTTTACCAATATAATCAGCAAAGCGATTGTCATCCGGATTAACCGCCACTCCGGTATCCCCCAATTTCGTCTCCGGCCTAGTAGTGGCAATAGTGATCGGAAAATCCTGATCGTATTTAAATGTATACAAAACCGTTTTCTCGTTCTTATACTCCAACTCATCATCCGCCAAAGTAGAGTGACAACGCGGACACCAATTTACTATACGATTACCGCGATATATCAACCCGTCATCATACAATTTTTTAAAAGCCACATTAACGGCATGCGACAACTCATCGGAAAAAGTATAACCTTCCCGCCGCCAATCACAACTGGCCCCAGCCGCCCGCAACTGCGACTGAATGGTGCTACGCGAATCCTCAACAAAATCTTTTACCCTTTCCAAAAACTTCTCCCGACCCAGATCAAACCTAGTTAAATTTTCTTTAGCAATTATTTTTTCCACCTTCGTCTGCGTCGCAATCGCGGCGTGATCCGTGCCCGGTAACCACAAAGTATTGTAACCCTGCATTCGCTTATACCGCACCACAATATCTGATATCGTCACAAACATGGCGTGACCGGTATGTAGCACTCCGGTTGCATTCGGTGGCGGCATAGAAATGCTAAATTTCTCTCGCGACTCATCCACATCAGCATTAAAATATCCCCCCTCTTCCCATTCTTTATAAATCTCTTTTTCAAATTGTTGCGGTTGATAAACTTTATCCATATTAAAAATTCAAAAATAAAAATCAAAATTCAAAAAACAGTTCTCGAGCCGCGGGTCATTTGAGCCTGTCCCGCACTCGATGCGGGAGCGTTTTAAATTTTTTACCAGCAAACATTCTTCTTCTGTCTCATCAGTGATTTGTTTGGGTGATGTTTGTACAGAAAAAATTTCTCGAGCCGCCTTCAATATCAACGTTCATTCATGGGCGTTTTAAATTTTTTACCAGCAAACATCACCCAAACAAATCACCAACCCAACAACCAATTACTCACCACCCCCAAATCTCGCCAATCAGCCAACTCCCCCCGCTTATATTTATAATAACCCGCTATCGCAATTTTCACACCATTATCAGTACAATATTTAAATTCTGGCACAATCAATCTCTCACCAAATTCATCTTCCAGTTTCTGGCGCAACACCCGATTAGCCGCCACCCCTCCCACCATCGCCACTTTTTTAACTTTAAACTTATCGGCCGCAGCCACCGTTTTCTTAGTTAAGACATCCGTCACCGCCTCCTGAAATTCATGGGCAAATTTATTCACCACTTCCTGATCATCCAAATCATGTTCTCTGGTTTTATAAAGCAAGGCAGTTTTTAACCCCGAAAAAGAAAAATTAAAATCACCGCTATCAATCATTGGCCGAGGCAACCAAAACTCATCGCCGCCACCGATCGCCACCGATCCCCCGACAACATCAACTCCTTCGGCCGCCCTAGCAATGCTCGGACCGCCCGGATAATTTAAATTCAAAATCTTCGCCGCCTTATCAAACGCCTCACCAGCCGCATCATCAATGGTCTCCCCAACGGTTTTATACATTCCAAAATCCTCCATCAACACCAACTCAGTATGGCCACCACTCACAATCAACACCAATAGCGGACCATCCGTTTGAAAACTAAATTTAGACAATTGATTTTTGGAAATATTTTTGTTTGGTAAAAAAGCAGACATGACATGACCCTCCAAGTGATTAACCCCGACTAGCTTTATCCCCAGGGTCATAGCCAATGTTTTAGCCGTCATCACTCCGACTAGCAAAGCCCCTACCAAACCCGGCCCACTCGCCACCGCAATCGCATCCATATCACTCAACTCAACTCCAGCCTCTTTTATTGCTGCCCCAATTAGGGGTATAATTTTTTCCGTATGCACCCGACTAGCCAGCTCCGGCACCACTCCGCCGTACTTTTTTTGCAAATCAACTGACGATGCCAGTTTTTCTGCCAAAACCACTCGCCCATCTTCCACAATAGCGATCCCAGTTTCGTCACAACTCGTCTCTATACCTAAAATTTTTGTCATTTTTCTACTCACTGAAATTATCTATACTAAAGCATGTCTCGCCCCGCTGAATTTATAAAAAAATTCTATCGGGATCACAACTAGTCTCTATGCCTAAAATTTTTACCATTTTTTCACTTACTCAATCAACTAAAGTTTAAAGATATTCATAGTTGACGATGACGTATCTTTCTCTAGACAAGTTTATATTATCCATAAACAAAGATAAATTATTTTCAGCGAAAACGAACTTTCTGTTTGAGCCATCCATACAACTCCTAACAATCAGCGAGTTAAAGTGAGTTGAGCTGAATATTAATTATCTTTGTTTGTTAAACAATAATGCGAGTTAAGATGAGTCGAGTCAGTTACACCCTCCATCATCCCAAGATTAAAGATATGCATAATTGACGATGACGAATCTTCTGTCTGAGCATGCCACAACTTTTGCGTATAATGCGAGTTAAGATGAGTCGAGTCAGTTATGTATATCTTTAATCTCGCCCCCCCTACCATCTAGCAATAACCGCTTATTAATTATATAATAACATTAGAAAGGAAAAACATGACGCCTGGGATTACCAAAGCATCTATCGACGAATTTGTTGCTCGCAATAACCCCCGCGCCATTACCCAAACCGGACTTTGGTTAGATATCGAAAAAGCGGATAAACATCACGCTTATATTATCTACACTGTTGAAAATAAAGAAATCACTTCCTCTGTCTTATTAATCAGACATGGTTTGCCGTTTGGCAAAAACTACCTTTATGCCCCCTACGGACCAATTCTAAAACGTGACATTCCAATCGAAAACATCCCCCAAACCATCAAGTTGCTCTATGAAGAAATTAAACGCTTTATCGACCTTAGCCAAACCATATTTATACGCCTTGAACCCTTCTATCAAAACTGTCACTTGATTCACCAATCTCTGCAGAATATTGGCTTCAAGATAACCAATAATTTTACCCAACCCAAAGACACCCTCATTCTCAATTTATTGCTCGACGAAGAAACCATTTTTAAAAACATGAAGAGCAAAACCCGTTACAATATTCGCCTGGCTGAAAAAAAGAATGTCCGAATTCAGAAATCTCACGAAATCAATGATGTTAGAATTTTCTATGAACTACTGCAAAAAACCTGCGACCGCAATCACTTCAATCCTCATCCACTGGCACACTACATCAATATCATGAAAATTCTTGGTCCAAAAGACTACGCCTGTATCTATCACGCCTGCTACCAAAATAAGATTATCGCCAGTATATTTGTGACCTACTTCGGTCGAGTAGCCAGCTACTTACACGGAGCCTCTGCTAACAGCTATCGCAACCTTATGCCTACCTACGCCCTCCAATGGCAAGCCATCAAAGATGCTACAAAAAGAGAGTGTCGCTTCTATGACTTTGGCGGCATCGCTCCGGAAGGCGCCCCACCCAATCATCCCTGGCACGGCATCACCCGATTCAAAAAAGGTTTCGGCGGAGTAGCCGTAAACACAGTCGGCCATCTGGAAAAAACCATCAGTCCCACCTGGCATCACATCTACAATCTAGCCAAAACCATCCAAGGCTAACCCCCATCTTGACTTGAATATTCAGATAATATTTAATGAGTGGGGAATGAAAAATCTCAAATTTATAATCAATAAAATGGTTGAATTTAACTCCAACCATTAGACTATTTAATCGTTTAACCAGCAAACCAGACATGAAATCATATATCCGCACCCTTGTGCCCGAATCTTTCGTTCTTTTTTATCATAAATTAAAGGCCATTCTGGCCGCTTATTATTTTGGTTTCCCTTCCCGGCAAATTAAAGTTATCGGAATCACCGGCACAGACGGCAAAACCACCACATGCAACATTATCGCCAAAATCCTAGAGGAAGATGGTCACAAAGTCGGACTGGCCACCACCATCAATTTTCAAATTGGCAAAAAAAAATGGGTCAACGAAACTAAAATGACTACTCTTTCCGCCTGGGATTTACAATCCCTGCTGGCCCGCATGGTTCAATCCAAATGCAAATACGCCATCATCGAAACTTCGTCACACGCCTTAGTGCAACATCGTACCTGGGGTATCGACTATGACATTGTCGGCATCACTAACGTCACTCGCGAACATCTCGACTATCACAAAACCATGGAAGAATACATGGCCGCTAAAGAACTTTTGTTCAAACAATTCGCTCAAGCCAAACCTAAAAAAGGCACCAAAAAAGTTTCTATCGTCAATCTACAGGACACCTCCTGGCGCAAAATGATCAAATACCCGGCCAAATCAAAATACGGCTACTCCGCCAATCGACAATCCAAGCTAAAACTAAAAAAATACCCGGACACCACTTTTATCTATGCCGACGACATTGCCCTATCGCCCAATCACTCCAGCTTCACCCTTCACACCCCCAAATATTCCAAAAAAATCCGCTTGAATTTGCTGGGCAAACACAATATTCAAAATAGCCTGTTGGCAATTTGCGTCGCCCGCTCCCAAAGAATAAAATTGAAAATCATTAAATCCGCCCTAGAAAAAATCAAACAGATACCCGGCCGATTTGAACGAGTCGATGCCGGACAACCTTTCTCTGTGTTCATTGATTATGCTGTTACCCCAAATGCTTTAGAAAAACTCTACCGCGACACCATCAAACCAATTGCCCAAGGAAAAATAATCGCTGTCTTTGGCGCCTGCGGCGATCGTGACCAGGGCAAACGCCCCCTCATGGGCGAAATCGTCAGTCAATATGCCGACAAAATCATTCTCACCCACGAAGACTCCTGGACTGAAGACCCATTGGACATAATTAACATGATCAAACCGGGTGTAGAAAAAAACGACAAAATCATCAATCAAGATTACTATATTATTGAAAATCGCCAAGCCGCCATTAAAAAAGCCATCTCTCTTGCCCAACCAAGCGATATAGTTGTCATCACCGGCAAAGGGGCTGAAACCAAAATGGTTTATCCCGACCAAACCATTGACTGGAATGAGAAAGAAATAATAACCGAATTACTTACCAAAAACTAATAGATTCTGCGAATATCTCTGCGCTTCAGCACAAAAAAACCCACCCCAAATTTCGGGGTGGTAATTTATTTTGACTACTTAAAAAAATCGATCAAGTTTTTATTTTTCATCTCTGCCAAAAATTTTTCTAGGGTATATACATAAACCCCTATCTCAACCTTTGCTTTTTGGTATACAGCCCTCCAATCCGACCGATTAATACCAAATGATAGTCGATACGCCAAAGGAAAAGCTAATGCCTCTTCATCTTTGGCTTCTTCCAAAATCCATGAATTTTTACGCAACATATTGCCGTAAACCGCATTAAACATGCCCGGCGCATAAGTATCGCGGCCACTGGCATACAATCTGGCAAAATTCAGAATGGTAAAAAAATCCTGACGCGACAAATCCAGATAAGCGCGATATGACAACTCCTCTTTTTCTTCACAATACTGATTCAGCTGGGGCAATTTATAGCCCACCCGCTGATAAAACTCCCAATAATCCTTGACCTCCAGGGGCAAACCACACCAGCTTCGACCCTTCTTGGAAGCCCAGGGAATAATCTCCTGATATTCATCTATAGACTCCGGCTTTTCCCGAATCACCCACGGATTCATACTCAACATCCGGCAATATATCCGATCAAAAACCCAAGCTCTTTCTTCTTTTCCAATCGCATAGCGCCGCGCCATCCAAAGAAATTCAAACAGCTCCGCCGGTTTAATACTCAACCTCTCCACTTCAGTCGCTTTCTTCATTCACATTACCTCCTAGTTGTTAAATTCCAGTTACCTGCATTATAAGATAATCTAGCGCCTTGTCAATATCCACGGCACAAAAAAGCAGTCCGACAGATATAACCTAGTCGGACCACCTATTTATTTCCCCCTTAATATTTAATCCTTATTTCTTATCCTCTGTTTTGGCCTTTTTATTCCGATTCATATAGTAAACCAGTATCACCACCAGCGCCCCCACAAGCAGCACAATCAATATCAGCCACAACCACCAGAATTTAATCAACAGCGTTCCCAGCACCACAATAATCAATGCCAAAATAGCCGCAATCACTCCTCCAACCCAACGAGCCGCACTGCCAACCAACGGAATAAAATCAAGCACCGCCAACACCGGCCCAACAATTGAAGACAAACCAATAAACAACAGCAACCAAATAATAAACTTCATTACCCAGTACCACATGGTTTCTTCACCTTTCAGACCTTCAATCAACTCCGCATCTCCCCGGTTTGACACAATAAACTCATCCCCGCCCGTCATTTCCCCTCCGGAAATCTCGCCAATGGCAATTATTTCCTCATCCGTATCCAGATAGCGAATCGTCATTTTCTCATCGCCCAGTTCCGGAGACACACTATTGCTGGACTTAATAACCGTCCACTCATCTTCATCCCATGGCAGATACAAAATCATCTCTTCATAATCCATCCGCAGCTTGGCATCGGTTGGATCCACCATAATATCGCCGAGATAAAATTCGGCCCAAATCGGCCCTTCCGACTCCTTATCCACCCACTTATCCACCAGCACCGTTTTTTCAATCTCATCCTCATACTCAACCCCATCCTCCACTCGCGTTCGATATTCAGTTTCAACTTCTTCCACCTCTTCATATGCTTCAATCGCATATTCATAGTAGAGCACATCGCCCACTTCCGGCGCCTCAACTACATCAGTCACTTCCACATCACCAATAATTTTGGCCAATCCCTCGTTATCACTAACCTCGGTCGCCTGCTGCAATGGCAATGCCTCCACCACTTCCGAACTTTTATGGAAAAATTCTCCATAAAACATCAATCCCAGCGCCACGATAATCAACACCGGCGCTAGACAAAATGCACTCAAGGATTCCTTTAAATTCCCCCATTTCTCAGATAAATAGCCCTCTTTTTTTACCACTTTAGAGCTGACCACTCGCTCCGAAATTGTCTGTTTGCTCATATCTTTTGTTAACATATATTAATCTCATTATATCAGTAAAAAAATAAAAAAATCTTCCTGTAGGAAGATTTTATGTCTGTCGTAAACAAAAAGTTACTTTTTTCCACCCTCTTTTTCCTCATCGTTATCGAAAGTGTCATCCCGACCCAATAACTTTTCCAACTGCTGTCTGATAACACTCTTCTTTTTCTTAACCAGCTTGCCATACTGCTCATGCATTGCCGCTAATTTCAAAGGAGCGCCAGCTATTTTTGTACCGATTTCCAACGACAAATCAACCGACCTCATCACGGTGGCGGTAACAATGTCATCAGCCGAACTAACCTTGTGCTCCATATTTTCCACATCAATCGGCAATTCATTGTTTTTTTGCATTGGTTTGCTCATATCGAAAAACTTAATAATTAACTATATTTACACCCAAATAATAGCAAAAAAGTCCTTTCTTGAAAAGACTTTTCTTCACACTTCAATATTTCACACTATTTTATAACGTTTTAATAATCTCCCGCAACAACTCGATTTCCAAACTAATCATATCATGCTTCATTTTCTCCTGACCCTCAGTAATCTTATGTAACACTTCACGCAAGCCATTATTCAACTCAACCACTTTACCCCCAAAAGACTCAATAAAACCTTTCTCTAGCTCTTCAATCTGAGCTTTGTCGGTTAATTTAGACTTCTTCTCTTCAAAACTCTTGTTTTCCTTCTCAAATTCACCCAAAAAATCATTTTGCAACGTTCTAATTTGCTGACTAGCATCAATTACCACCTGATGCATTGCCTTTGTGTCTTCCAGCATCACCTCCCCCAACGGCACCTCCCCCTCTCCATTAATCATTTTTTCCAGATTTAGTTTGGCCTGGCTCAAACCAGCCAAACTTTCCTGTATTACCTGATTAACTTCCTTTAGTTTCTCGGCCACAAAAACAGCCGCCTCCGGCTGTTTTTCCGATTTATCGTTGATAGATTGATTGTTGTTTGCAGCTTGATCCAAATCTTTTCCTTATCATTTTATGGTTTCTTTTTGCCAAAAAGCAAATCCCAAACCTTGCCAATACCTTCGGCTGTTTTCGACAAAATATTATTTTTACCTAATTTGTCTATCCATTTTACTGATTCATTATAAAACTTGGAAAGACTATCAAATCGATACAATAGCTGTTTGGGAAAATCCACAATTTGTTTAAGTGTACCCTTTACCATAGTCACATTAGAAGAAACAACCTTATCTACCGAAGTCGGCATTTTAGTCTCCATCTTCTCGAAATCAATTGGAACTTCTTCTCGACTCTGTAAATTCTCTAATTCTTTTAAATCTATGCCCATATTTATAAATTATTGATTATTCTATTTACGCCCAAATTATAACATAAATAGCCAAAATAATCAATAACTTTTCACTACTTTGCCATGCCCAGCAACAGATTAGTCAGCAGCAACACACCCCCACCGGTTGCCCCCCGAGTCCGGTAAGTACCCTCACCGGTCTGAGTACCAATTGAAGCAATATCCAAATGCGCCCATTTCACTCCCTCATTAACAAACTGCTCAAGAAACAACCCGCTCGTAATCGCACTCGGACCCTTATAACTTAAATTTTTAACATCCGCAAAATGCGATTTCACTCGCTTTTTATAACCTGGATAAAGGGGAAAATCCATCGTCTCTTCACCTGCCTGTACACCCGATTTTCGAATCCTCTCCAATAAACGACTGTCATTACCAAACAAACCCACCAAACTCGGGCCGGCCGTGCGCACCACCGCTCCCGTCAGAGTAGCTACATCCACCAAATAATCAACCGGATATTTCTCCTGTAAATAACTCATCGCGTCAGCCATAATCAACCGACCCTCCGCATCAGTGTGAAAAATTTCTACCGATTTACCACTATAAGATATCAGAATGTCACCCGGCTTAAACGATTTGCCGCTAGGCATATTTTCCGCCATCGGCAAGGCCGCTACCACATTTATCTTCGGTCGCAGCTGACCAACAATATACATCACCCCCAGCACCGCCGCCGCCCCAGCCATATCACGCTTCATATCAAACAGCCCGGAATAGTCCGGCTTAATCACAATTCCACCACTATCGAACGTGATTCCCTTGCCCACCAGACCAACCGTTGGATATTTTTTACCCGCCTTATAACTCATTACCGCCATCCGCGGAGGCTCATCACTACCCTGGGCCACCCCCTGCAATAACCCCAGCCCCTCCTTCTTAATATCATTATGATCAAGCACATCACAGTTCACATTTACCTTATTCATCATCTTACGGACAATATTGGCAAAATTCACCGGGGTCAGCACATTGCTCGGCTCATTACCAACATCTCGCGCCAACCGCACCCCACTAGACTCCATTTCTCCCAACAAAACCGCCTTTTCTAAGGTCCTTTTATCCTTACCTTCACCCACCAAAATCAGACTGGACAGTTTTTTCTTATTACTCTCTGACAGATATTTTTCAAAGCGATAAAGTCCCAGCAGCGCCCCCTCCATCACCGCCCGAGAAACGTCCGGCATCTCCCATCCCTTCACCGTCGGCACAATCAACGCCACCTTCTTAATTTTTTTCGCCCGTAAGGTTTTAACTGCCCTGGCCGCCGCCGACCGAATCGGATTAAGTGTCGCTTCCTCCTTCATATCATAGCCAGCCAAACCGATTCTCGGAATATGATATTTATCAAATGTAAAAAAATAATCAAAGCTATCCTGAGCCGAATCAAACTCTTCCGACTCAATTAAATCGGAAATTTTTCCATCGATCGCCCGATTAATCTCATTGGCCAAACCCCGTATCGCCACCTTTCCCTTCTCATTAAAAATCACCACCGCGCCCGCTTTTAAACCGGCCAAATCCTCACAAAAAACTTCAATTTTCATACCTGCCTCCTTGCAATAAATACTCTACTTTTCTATCTTACCACTTCATATCACCTCAGAGAAACACAACCAAAATTCAGATAAAAACCTTGCCAAAACCCAAAAAATATACTACAATCAGGCCATCTTGCTAGAGAAGGAGTTGAATTTAATGACAGAAAAGAAAAAAATTCTTTTGTTGGTCAATTGTCCGCCCAACGTAATGAACCCCTTCCGTTTTTTAAAAAATAGGTACCAAAAGAAATTTCCCAAACATAGCATATTCATATTCTGCTTGCCAAACTGGTTCAATACCTTATTCGGAAAATACAATAAAAACATCACTATTAGAAGATTCGTAGAAAACACCCTCATCTACTTTGACATCCACCTCAACCAACACAAAAAACAACTTTGTTGGTGTATCACCGACATAATCCATCACACCTCACCAGACAAGATTTTCATTGTAAACATTCTTAGCCTAACAGAAGCAAGCGAAACACTCTCCAATATGAAATATAACGCTAACAGAATTATGTCAGAAATATCTAGATACTCATATAACCAGCTCGATCATTTTAATGCTCACAAACATTCAATTTTCATTCAAAATGAGCAGGAGCTAACAACCAGCCAAGAAAATAAAATCTATTTTATAGATTTTCGGAAATTTCACCAACTAAATCACCCACCTGTTGAAAAAATACCCGCCAACACACTCGCCAGTAATAAATTCATTTTTTACCCTACCAACCTACCTAATTTCTTCGCGATAAAATACGCCGAAAGAAACCAATCAGAAAGGCACCAAATCTCATGTTTCACTCACTATAAAATTTCTGCAAAATTCGAAAAAATACTCAAAAGAAAAAAAATAAATAACCTACAAATATAAATACGCGCACCGACTAAACGTCGGTGCGCTTTTTTAATTTAACAAAAGTTAACTTAGTTTCTTTCCCGTTTTTCTTCTCTAAGTTTATTGATTTTAATAGTCAACAAGTTTCTCAGATTATCAGCTGCCTGCTTATACATCCTATCTCCAACTTTTTTTGTCAATTGATTGACCGGAAAAGCATCCTTATCCGTATTGTTAATCAAGGACACCAAAGTTTTCTTAGCTTCTTCAGTTAGTTCTCCCTTGTCAGCTTTAGCGCCTTTTTTTAATTCAACATATTCTTTTAATACATCATTGGTGGATTTCTTTGTGCCCAAAAAACGAGAAAAGAAGCCTTTTTCACTATCCCTAGTACGAGCATTCTCTTGATTCAAATAATCAGTAAAATAATATATCTTCTGCATCATGTCGGGCAATTTTTGTATAGAATCAGCCAAACCCTTGCCATAGATTGAGTCTTTAGCCGTAAAAACAAGACCTTGATCGGTTATACTTGGTCTTACTTCCAAAGGACCCTTAATAATCAAATCACTACCCCCTTTTCTATACCCACTCTCACCTAATTTTAGTGCCATTTTATACTCCTATTTATTTTTGTTTTATTTTTTATTTTTTTAAATATTTGCAATTTGTTTTTCTAAATCAGCTAGCTTCTGAGCCCGAGTGACTTTTTTCATTTTTTTAGTAGTATTCAAGGTTAATTTTTCGATATCCTCTGAGGCCTGATTGAGATCGTTTGTAAAACCCTTCGCTCTTGAATTGATTACTTGACCAAATTCATCACACAACTTATTAATCTTTTCATCTCCCGCCTCAATCCCGACTTTACCTGCCTTTTGTTCATTACGAATATCAGTCACCTGAGATATCAGCGCTTTCTCCAACTCGTCTTTATGCTCGAAAAATTCCTTCCAGGAAACGTCCACTTTCTGATCAATCTCTGACAACTTTCCCTTTGACTCCTGCAAAATACCCACGAATTGATCACTCACCTCATTGCTCACTTTGCTCAATTTCTCCACCAAATCCGCCAACCACAACTCCTTTTTACCCAACAGAAGGTTGATTTTGTTATACGATTCATTGACCTCTAACACCAGTCGCCGAGCTGCATTCAAGACCTCTGTCACTTTTTCCATCTCTTTATCCAACTCAATCAACAGACGACTATCACCAACCTGACTAGTTGCAGATGAGGCAACCACAGCATCCTCTCCCGCCTCCAATGCCTGCAAGTATTTCCGTATGGATCCAATCAAATCCTCTCGATCTTTTTCAATCAACAACTGCAAATGACTCTTCTGTTCGTCACTTAGAGGAAGTTTTTCTATAAATTTTACTAAATTATTAATCATATTTACTAATATTTTTACCAACAAGCAATAAAATTAATTAGTCTTGCATGATAAACGGCGGTGGCTCCATGTCTCCCAGATCCATCCGTTTCATACTCTTATAGCCCTTTTTATTATTCTCCAGAAAATCCACATATTCTTTTTCTAATCTTTCCTCTGGTATAGCCTTGGGGCTATCCGGTCGATAATGATCAAGCAAATCCTTCTGCATCCGATCAAACATCTCCGTCGCCTGCTCCTGAGTAAAACCATTATAAACATACAAATCTACCACAATCTCTCTCATTTTGTTTAATGCATCTTCAGCCGTGCGCTCTTTACTGCCATAAACAACCTCCCCAATTTTCTCCCAAAAACCTTTCTGATCTTCGGTAATCGGACCTAACTCAAATCGCTTCTGCTTAAACCACCGATCAAACATTAGAGCCTGCAACTCCTGAATTGATAAGGCAGTTTTTTCTTTTGGCAGATTGCTTGGCAATTCAAACATATCGCGTTTTTGCTCGGCCCGATTTTCGTAACCCAACCGAGACGGCTTCGATTCTTTATAGAACGTACTTAAAGAATTTTGAAAACTACTCGCATATTGTTCAAAAAAAGCATTTGTCTTATCTTTTAATTTTTTACCTGTCTCCAAATTATATTTAGCAATCAAGTCCATTTCCGGATTGTTTTTTAAGTCTATGCCGAACAATTTTTCACCACCTTCCACCCACCAATCAACTGACCACGCCGACAAATCTTCATAAGTCTTAGCCCAGGATTCCGGTAAAATCTTTTTTGCCAGACCGGTTCGCATTTCGTGAACCAACTCATTAGCATTACGATAAAAATCAATGTATGCGCCTTGATTTTCCCGGTAATAATACTCAATCACCTCTTTCGCATCCGGATCCTGCTGTAAATACTCAAAGTAATCTTTAACAAAACCCTTCATCTGATCTTCAGACAACTTACTTTCATAAAGCGGCATAAAAGCCATCACTAAAAACTGCTGTCTCTCTTTAGAAATATCCACATCCAACTCTTCTTTTAACTCGTCAAAAATTACATCCAACGAACCCATCATGGTCTCATAATCTTGCATTCTCTCCAGACCACGCTCCTGCGTCTCAGATAGATAAAAATACTCCACCTCTTCACTCACCCCTTCCTCTAATTCGCCTAAAGAGCTCTCTAATTTCGAGCTGCTCTCCTCAATAATACTCTCACCCTTTGCACTACCAGTTAACTCTTCTTCGATTTCCTCTTCAGTGTTAATCTTCTCCATTTCCTCTTCCCATCTCTCTTGCTTCTCCTCATCAGATTGATCTTGTTTTTCCTTATGAAGAGGACCTGAAGGCCCGGAATCAGGGATAATCACTTCATTGTCTTCGCTAGGTAATCCGATATTTGACATTATCTCTCCTTTTGAAATTAATAATTTTTGTTTCCTAAAAATAATTTAAAAATTATAACAAGGTATTCGACTCCACTCTTTTCACATATTCTTCCCAAGTACAGACACCGGACAAAAATGTATTATAGAATCTTTGCCAATCGTAAGCTTCCGAAGCCACTATAAAACCATCATTAGTCATATACACCTGACTCTTATCAATATTGTTATTTTTAAACGCATTTTCTAGATTCATTTTTACCAAATCCTGTGAAGTTGTCTCTGAAATATTGGCATATTCTTGATTGGGAGGATTCACAGACCCTTCAGTCACAATCGCGCCATCTCGACTAACAATATCGTTATACACATTCTGACCAATTACATCTTTTTGATACAAGCCAATTAAAAACTCCTTATCAACCTCGCTTAACTTAATATTTTTAGCTAAATTCGATTGTATCTGAGCGTAAGCATCCTTCTCTGCCTGACTGCAATTACTGAAATCCATTTTCCACATCTCATCATTTGAAGCCACTTTTCCCTCTAGCTCCTGTTCCTGTCTAGCCTTCATTTCTGCCAAATCCTCCGGCTTGTCTTCATTAATTATTGCCGATATCTCCTGCTCCATATTTTCGGCCGCACTTTCCACCTTACTACCAGAATCAAGAATGTCCGGTTCGGTTTCCACAACCGACAACTTCTCGTTTTCTAAAAAATCCTCGTTTTCGATGTTTAGATTGTCCATATATTGTGACTTTTGGTCTGGCGTTATTTATATTCAATAAATCCGTATATTATAACAAAAATAACAACAAATGACAAGACATTTATCCCTTCTCTCCAACTAAAGTGTTAAAATAATATCAGACGACAATATACTCTAATCAAACCTAATGCCCCAACCCAAAAACACATTCGTACTCATCGACGCCAACGCTCTGATTCACCGTAGTTTTCACGCCATTCCCCACCTGACTACTCAGGACGGCACCCCGGTCAATGCCGCCTACGGATTTACCATGACCCTACTTTCTGCTATCAAAGAACTCAACCCCACCTATATTGCCGCCGCCTACGATTTACCCAAACCAACCTTTCGCCACCAGGAATACAAAGAGTACAAAGCTCATCGGGAAAAACCAGCCGATGAACTAATCAGCCAAATTCCAATCACCAAAGATATTTTAAAATCGCTTAACATCCCCATCTATGAAAAAGCCGGACTTGAGGCCGACGACATTATCGGCATCATCGCCAGATTAGCCGACCAAAACCAGGTGCCCACAATTATTGTCACCGGTGACATGGACGCCCTTCAACTGGTAGATAAAAACACTAAAGTTTACACCCTCCGACGAGGGCTTAAAGATACAATTATTTACAATCCCAAACTAGTTAAGCAACGCTACGGCTTTGCACCACAATATTTAATCGATTACAAGGCCCTTCGCGGTGACCCATCCGACAACATCCCGGGCGTGAAAGGCATCGGCGACAAAACTGCCACCGAACTTATCAAGCGCTTCAAAACTATCGAAAAAATCTATCAATTTCTAGAAAACGACCCCAATACCACTGAAATCAAACCGGGAATCAAAAAGAAATTGGTAAGCGATAAAAAGATGGCCTTCTTGAGCAAAAAACTGGCCACCATTGTCACTGACCAGCCCATGCCAAATTTCAAAATCGATGACTGTATCGTCAAAGAATACAATCAGGATAAAGCTATTAAACTTTTTCAAAAACTAGAATTCAAATCTCTGATCAGCCGACTACCGGAATCCACCCAACCGGTACCCAAAAATTTATTCGGCAATCTTCCCCAAAAATCCCGAACCGGCAAAATCTGGCCTCATTTGAAAAACAAGGATTACCAGACCATTGACACCATCGCCAAACTGGAAAAACTCCTACCCCAACTATCAAAAGGCTTCACTTTTGACACCGAAACCAGCCGCTTAGACCTATTTGATTCCACCAAATTAGTCGGTATATCAATTGCCATCAAACCCCATCAGGCTTTTTATTTACCCCTACAGCACCAAACCGACGAACCCCAACTGCCACTCAAACAAGCCATCAATCTACTAAAACCAATATTCGCTAATCCCGACATACCCAAAATCGGCCACCATCTCAAATTTGATATCCAGGCCTTGGCGCTTGCCGGCATCACCACCCAAGGTGTCGCATTCGACACCATGATCGCCTCTTACTTACTCAATCCCAACAGTCCCAACACTCACAGCCTCGACCACCTTGCCTTTAATCACCTCAACCATCACATGATACCGATTACCCAACTGATTGGAGAAAAATCCCAACAAATATCTTTCGACAAAGTCCCGATTGCTGAAGCCACCAAATATGCCGGTGAGGATGCGGACATCACCAACCTACTCTACCAACAATTCAAAACTGAAATCGCCAAACAAAACCTCAGCGAAATCTTCCAAAAAATTGAAATCCCACTCATCCCCGTTCTGGCCGAAATCGAAACTCATGGCTTTCTGATAGACAAGAAATACTTCAGCAAATTCAACACCCAAATCACCCGCGACATTACCAAAATTGCCAAAAAAATTCATAAACTAGCCGGACAAACTTTTAATATCGCCTCCACCCAACAGCTGGCCAACGTATTATTTAATCAACTAAAACTGCCTACCGATCGCATCACCAAAACCAAAACCGGACTATCAACCGCGGCTAGCGAACTGGACAAACTCCAAAACGAACATGCCATTATTCCCCTGATTCAGCAATATCGCTTGCTCACCAAACTGAAAAACACCTACGTTGATACCCTGCCCAAATTAGCCAAATCTGACAATCGCATTCACGCCAACTTCAATCAAAGCATTACCGCCACCGGACGACTCTCATCATCCAATCCAAACCTACAAAATATTCCGATTAAATCTGATATCGGTCGCCAAATCCGTCAGGGTTTTATCGCTCCCCCCAAACATCTCATTATCGCCGCTGACTACTCCCAAATCGAGCTACGCATCATGGCTCATGTCGCCCAGGAACCAAACATGATCGCCGCCTTCCAAAGCCACCAAGACATCCACCGCTCCACCGCCGCAATCATCTACAATTGTCCCCTAGAAAAAGTCACCGACAAACAAAGATATAATGCCAAAACCATTAATTTCAGCATCATCTATGGCGCCGGCCCTCGCAACATAGCCAGTCAGCTCGGCATCAAATTTAACGACGCCCGGCAATTTATCGACGACTATTTTCAAAAATTCCCCAACATCCGAAAATACATGGATGACGCCATAAAATACACCCGTCAACACGGGTACACCAAAACACTTTACAACCGAATCCGCCCCGTACCGGATATCAACTCCCGCAATCCTCAAGTGCGTTCTCAAGCCGAACGCATCGCTATCAACACCCCCATCCAAGGAACCGCCGCCGACATTATGAAAATCGCCATGATCAAAATGTTCAACGCCCTCTTAGCCTATCAAACCAAAATTATCTCCCAGGTACATGATGAGCTTATTTTTGAATGCCCCATTGCCGAATCGAAAAAAATTATTCCTCTCATTAAAACTTCCATGGAATCAGTCGCCCAATTAAAAATACCCCTCGTCATCGACGCTGAATCCGGACCTAATTGGGGCAACATGCAATCAATTGATTTCTAATTCAAACACATGATCGCACTAGTTTACGGCAATGACATTTTCCAAGCCAAACAACATATCCAGCAACTCATTCAAAAAACTGGTAATGACACCAATCAACAGAAAATTGACGGCAGCAACATCGAACCACCAGAACTTCAAAACCTTCTCCAGCCCTTTCAGCTTTTTTCCCAACATAGCACCATAATAATTAAAAACCCCCTACTCAATAAGCGGGCAATCGACACCATTCTGATCGAATACATCCAAAAACCCCACCAAAACATTGACCTCATCATCTGGCAAGAAGGCAATATTGATAAACGCAAATCTCTCTACAAAACCATTAAAAAACTCAAGCTACCCATTAAAGAATTATCCCTGCCAAAAAAATTTCAAATGAATCGATGGATCGACGACTACTGTCGTCAACAAAACATTCAGATTACCCCCGATGCCATCAATTTACTGGCTCAATCTCACTCCAATACCTATCAACTACATCAAGAGATTACTAAACTTAAAATCTTTACCGACAACCACATCACCGCCGACGCTATCCAAAAAATTTCCCCGCCTAGCTTATCAAACGTGATTTTTGATCTAACCGACCAAATTGGGATAAAAAGCCCGCAGGCCTTTCTTACCGCTAAAAAACTGGTTATCCAAGGAGAATACCCCTTACGTCTGCTAGCCGCTCTCGCCACCCACATCGCCAACCTCATCTGCATCAAAGAGCTAAATTTGAAAAAATTCACCCCTCAACAAATTAAAAATACCATCAAACTACACCCGTTTGTCATCGAAAAGGGAATTCAACAATGCCGCAACTTTACCCTCACCGACCTCAAAAACATCTACTCATCTATTGCCCAATCCGACATTAATCTTAAAACCGGACAGGAAGATTTTGCTGGCGCCATGTTTTCCATCATCAATTTTGACCAAGAAAAAATTGCGCCATTTTAGCGCAATCCTCAATATATATTATATTAATTTTTCCATCCAATTCGCGTAGCGGGTCAATCGATAGCGAGGATACAACAACCTAAATCCATGAAATACCCCCAAAGTCCAAAACTTTGTCTTATTTTTTACCAACTCCCAATCCCTGTCCAAAATCAAAGTGAGATCCTCTCCCATCTTTCCCGCATAATTAATAATTTCACTTCGTTGTTTTAAGCTAATGCGAGTCGAAGGCACTAGTAAAAAAATCCACTCCCCCAAATCAAAACCCATTCGGTAATAAAACAAATCAAGTTCAGTTTTCCACTTTGGACAGATTTTTTTCAGTTTCAAAAACTGCTCCAAAACAGTACTATACCCAAAAGCAATTTTTTTTCTCATCCGCGCCAATCGCTTCACATCGACTAACCAAATTCTTCGATTAAACTGCCCAGGCAAAAACACCTTATAGGGCGTTTTCCATTTGTGTAATTTGCCATTCATCTTCAGTTTATAAAAGAAATGATAATCGTATCGCCGATCTGTCCTAGTATTTTCCAGAGTATCAATTGTAATTTTGGCAGTTTGACCATGACGTACTTTAGCAATCTCACTATAAACTTCTTGAAAAATTACCACCGCCTCATCTGTCCTAGCCAATTCATCCTCACCCACAATCAAATTCTTGTCATACATTTCATTAAATATTTCCATCATACCTTCCGGTCGCAACTCTCCGTCCGTACCCAAACCAAACTCAATCAGATACGAATCAACTGACAAACGACCCAGAAGATACAACGCCGTCCAATCCATCAGTGGCGACAATATCGTCTCATCAACCGAACCACGTGCCAAAATATCTCCCCCCACATCAACTCCCACCACCAAATCATATCCTTCACTCTGAATCAGAACATCCAAGCTTTCTTGCAAAGCGCGCGTTCCAAACTTAGCAGAGAAATTAAAGACTTTACCAATGTCAATTTCTTTCTCCGCCAGAATCGCCGGTAGCAATCCGTCAATAAAAGAAATTTGTATTCTGTCTCTCGGATTCTCAATCCACCGACAAGTCATACGTCCAACCCAATTAATTTCTTTCTCGCCAACAATCCCATACTGATGTTCCGCCGCCGGACTTAACATCCCCGCCAAATCAGTCTCTATTCCCATCTGCTGCAAATGTAAAGCGGGTATTAATGCGCTCACAATATCATTGCCACCACCCGTACCTAAAACCAACGCCTTCTTATATTTTCCTGCAAATCCCGGGTATAATTTTGACAAATCCATAACAATTCCCCCTTTTATATTAATCTGCAAAACAAGCCCAATATACATAGCCAAATGCTTTTTTACAACACTATTAAAAAAACGAGTGTCACTAGGACACTCGCCTTAGATACAAAACAGAAATATCCCCTATCTACCCCTGGATCCGGTTCGGTTAATCTTCTTCGCCATCCGTGATTTGATCCGCGAAGCTTTGTTGCGATGTATCACCCCCCGACTAGCCGCTTTATCCACGCCTTTACCCAGTTTACGCAACATTTCTTTAATCTCGTTTACATCCTTCTTCTCCTTGGTTGCCTCTTTGATTAAGTCCTTTACACTCTTTTTTACCTCACGTTTCCGGCGAGTATTTCTAACTCTCGCCTTCTGCGAGGTTTTTATGCGTTTTTTTGCACTTTTCTTGTTAGCCATTATTGTTCCCTGATTAATTTTATTATCTTCATATTTATTCTAATATATTAGCATATCCCAAACAACAACCCAGAGCATGTTTTCAAAACAACAAATCTGTATTAAACTAAAACTAGACGAACATAAGAATAATACCAATAATCAATATAAAAACAAACATCTTGACTAAATACCGCACAATATTATATAATAATATGAAATTTATCCCCGGGAAGGAGTCTTTATGAATCAAGAAAAAACCCCCAAACAACAAATTGTTGAGAAGATCAGAGATAGTCAAAACATTCTCCTGCTTTCTCACATAAAGCCGGACGGCGACGCCATTAGCTCCATCCTGGCACTGCATCATGCTTTAAAAAAACTAGGAAAAAATACCACTTTGGCCGCGCCCGGAAAAAAAAGCAGCCTACATCAATTCCTGCCCGACTATGATCTGGTTAAAGATAATATTGAAAGCTCCAAAGAGTTTATCATTAGCCTGAACACCGACCACACTAAAGCCCCCCACAAAGTCAAATACCAAACCGAAGACGACAAAATTCATTTAATTATCACTCCCAGCCAAGGTACTTTTTCGGCCGGCGACGTTTCCCTGCAAGAGGGAGGACATAATTTTGATCTCATCATTACTACCGACACCCCTCGTTTTCAACGTCTCGACGACATCTATCAAGACAACATCGAATTATTTACCAATACCCCAATAATTAATATTGATCACCACACCGATAACGAAAATTTTGGATTAATTAACTATGTTAATGATAAAAGTTCGTCCAGCTGTGAAATTATTATCTCAATTATCGAATCTTTGTCAGCCGAAAAACCCTTGCTTGACAAGGATATTGCTACCTGTATTCTGACCGGCATTTTATCAGACACGGCCAGCTTCCAAAACCCCAATACCACCTCCAAATCACTAACCGTGGCCGCTCAAATGATTGCTGCCGGCGCCGATCACCAAACCATTATCAGAAACCTATTTAAAACACAGTCTCTCGCTCAGCTAAAAACCTGGGGCAAAATTCTCACCAAACTGCAAACCAAGCCCAGTTTAAAAATAGCCTGGGCCACCCTCTCACTAGCCGAGTTACAGGAAATTGGCGCCACTCCCGATGACGCTGGCGGAGTTCTCGACGCCCTAGTCAAAAACCTGCCAGACATTGATATTGTTTTGCTCTTAACCCAACACACTGACCACATCAAAGGCAGCATGAGATCTCATCCACCGGTTAACATCAATCCGATTGCCACCGAACTTGGCGGCGGGGGCCATCCCCAAGCCAGTGGTTTCGAAATGTATGAGATTACTCTCAACGAAGCCGAACAAAGAGCTCTACAAACAGTTGAGAAACACGTTGCTCACAATCACACCTCCAACAATCCGGCCGATTCAACTGCTGCCACCCCAGCAACTTCCGCCAACCCCAACCCGAACAACCAACCAACCGACTCCCCTCCAAACAATCTCCCCCCTGATACCAATTCCAACCAACCTAAATCACCCGACACACCCACCTCCCTCAATCTTTAAACCTTTTCGACACACCAACCAATCGCGAAAAACATTTACCCCAACCCCAATTACACTTGTAATTGGGGCATTGCATATGGTAAAATAATTCTTGTACATCAATTAATCCGGAGCAATCAAAGTGGTTCTAACTAAAGATAAAAAACAAAAAACTATCAAAAAACATCAGACACACCAAGACGACACCGGATCGCCAGAAGTTCAAATTGCCATTATCACCGAAAGAATCAACTACCTGACTGAACATCTAAAAACTCATAAAAAAGATAATAATTCACGCCTCGGTCTATTAAAACTAGTCGGCAAGCGCAGACAACTATTGAATTATCTCAAAAAGAACGACGAAACCCGTTACTTAAGTATCATCAAAAAACTCAAGATAAGAAAATAGCTTTCTCTCAAATTAAGTCTTTGCTCCCCTATTTAAGACCCATATATCAAGTTGGCGTCTTAACATTGTCATGTCCCACTCAGGTCATTACAATTAACATATAACTTACAATTTACATTTACATATTTACACCGGTTTACAGTTTACAATTTTCAGTTCACATTTAACTCTCACTTAAATGTCAACTGCAAACTAAAAACTGTAAACTAAAAATCCTTATTCTAATATTAACTAAAGGAAATTCTATGAAACCACAGACATTTACTACCAAATACGGTGATAAAGATTTGATTTTTGAAGTCGGCAAAGTTGCCCGCCTTTCCGCTGGCGCTTTAACCATTCGTTGGGGTGACACTCTAGTGCTTGCCGCCGCCGACATCTCTTCCTCTCCCCGAGAAGGCGTCGATTTCTTTCCACTCACCGTTCACTACGAGGAAAAATATTATGCCGCCGGCAAAATTGGCGGTTCTAGATTTATTAAACGCGAAGGCCGACCATCTGACCTAGCCACTCTCACCTCTCGATTAATTGACCGACCGATTCGACCTCTGTTTCCCAAAGAATTTCGTCGTGATATCCAGATAATTATCAGTGTTTTATCACTTGATCCCGACCACGACCCATCGACCGCCGCTACCATCGCCGCTTCCGCTGCTCTGCTGTTAGCCGAAGCACCTTTCCATGGACCAGTCGCCGCCTGCCGCGTCGCCCAAGTGGATGGTCAACTCATCGCTCACCCCAACCATGAACAATTAGAAAAATCCGACCTGGATCTGATCGTCTCTGGTACCGCCGACTCTGTCATGATGATTGAAGCCGGCGCCAACTTAGTCCCGGAAGAAACCGTCATTCAAGCCATCAAGTTAGCCAAGGAGTCATTAGTTCCTGCCATTGAAATTCAAAACAAAATTGCTCAGGAACTAAATCGACAACCTCTAAAAATTGAATTGGAAGAAATTCCTCAGGAACACAAAGACACAGTAAAAAATTACTTCAGTGCCAATAATGTAATGGAAGTATTTCAAGCCAACGACAAAGCCGCTCGCGACAAAGCCCTCGCTCCAATCCTAGAAAAGCTCATCGAAGAACACGGACAAACCGAAACCGATGACAACAAAATTCCCGTATCCACCATCAAAGAGTTGTGGGAAAAAAACATTAAAGAAGGTGTCAGAGAACAAATATTTAATACCGACACCAGAGCGGATGGCCGCAAACTAAATCAAATCCGAGAGATTAACTGTGAAATCGAATTTTCACCCCGTGTACACGGCACCGGCTTATTTACTCGCGGATACACACAAATCCTCAGTAGCGTCACCCTCGGCTCGACCGGTGATGAACAAATTATTGAAAGCATGAGCCAAGAACACAAAAAAAGATATCTTCACCACTATAATTTCCCACCTTACTCTACCGGCGAAACCCGCCCCCTGCGTGGCCCCGGACGCCGCGAAATCGGCCACGGCGCCTTAGCCGAAAAGGCCCTCCTCCCCGTCATCCCCTCCAAAGAAGACTTTCCATACACCATCCGAGTTGTCTCCGAAGCTCTCTCTTCCGACGGCTCCACATCTATGGGCAGCACCTGTGGCAGCACCCTCGCCTTAATGGATGCCGGCGTTCCCATTAAAACCCCAATTTCCGGTATCGCTATGGGTCTAATGATTGACGAACAAGGCAAATACAAAGTTTTATCCGATATTGCTGGCCATGAAGATCATTTTGGCGACATGGATTTTAAGGTTACCGGTTCAAAAGACGGTATCACCGCCTTGCAAATGGATATCAAGGTGCCTGGCATCAGCCTGGAAATCATCGATGATGCCATTCAACAAGCCCGTCAAGGACGACTACATATTTTGGAAAAAATGCTAGCCGTTATCAACCAACCCAAACCAGAACTATCTCCCTATGCCCCCCGCGTCATCAGACTGAAAATCAAACCCGATCAAATCGGCACCGTTATTGGCCCTGGCGGCAAAATGATTAACGAAATCATCGAACAAACCGACACCCAAATCGATATTGAGGATGACGGCAACGTCTTCATTTTTGGAGTAGATGCCGCCAAATGCGAACAGGCTGCTGAAATTGTTAAAAACCTCACCAAAGAAATTAAGGTTGGCGAAGTATTCGAAGGGGAAGTGGTCCGCATTATGGACTTCGGCGCCTTCGTTGAGCTTCTCCCCAAACAAGATGGACTGGTACACATCTCCGAACTCGACCACAAACGCGTCGATAAAGTCACCGATGTAGTCAAACTGGGCGACAAAGTCAAAGTCAAGGTGATTGAAATCGATAATCAAGGCCGAGTCAATCTGTCCATAAAAGCTCTCAAACCAAAAAAATAAATTGGCATATATTCAATAATGCTTAAACGTACGTTGCTTTTGTTAGTCTTTGGACTATCACTGGCTGGATGCAATCTGAGTGCATCCTCCACTCAATCCAACCATGGTTACGAGCCTTACATGACTCACATAACCATCATCCCCGCAAATCTGCCCCCAGCATGGCAGCAATTGCCGCTTGACTTATTGACCAATTTTGATCAAGCCGAAACAGACTTCATCAGCAATTTGATTGAATTTGATCAATCCAATCAGCAAATTCATTTCTACTGGACAAATCCTCCTGGACAACCCACCCAACAAACCATGGCCATTAATCAGACCAGTTTTGAAAACGATGCATCCGTGCCCAGTCAATTAACCTACCGCACCCAACAGAAATTCACTTTCTTTCACCCCGCTACCACCAATCTACCCACCCCGTTAATACCCGCTAACGCCGCCATTTCCATCCATCATCTGACCAGCAATCTACCTCCGATTAACCAAACCGACACCGAATTAACAAGCATCTCTCACCTTATTAATCACCTTTCCCAACACCTCCCGCTCCACATACACAACCACAACAACCAACTAACTCTCGGGGAAGATTTCAATCAAACCCCTCAGGATAGTTTTAACTACTCTTTTTCACCCTCACCCAGCCAATATCTAGACACCTTAATGATTGAGCAAATCAGCACTGAATTATCGCCAGATTATATCGACATCATCAGCCTCAATCCACAACTAGCCAAAACCATTTCTATTTCCACCGACTATACAAATTTTAGCTACACAAGCAACGAAATCAGCCAACAAATCTTTAATCAAATTCGTCAAATTCTCAGCGATCAAGGAACTTATCAAGTTATTGATAAAACCCTGCCTGACAATTCCGAAACATCAATCCATCAAATTACTCCCAATATTATCGATATCGACATCAGTAACCAGGAATTAATATTTTACAATCTACACCAAGAAATCAGATACATTAACCTTAAAGACAACCAAATCACCATCTCTAATTCACCCGACCCGGACATTATGCCAATCGTTTCCTACCCCTACAACCCAATCCTCAAAATCATAACCAATCTTCCGGAAACCTATCAATTCAATTCCTTCACCCTCGACCCGAATACGAATAACGGAATTATCAAACTATGAATCAAACCAACCAATTAAACCAAATTGCCGAACAGGTCAAAAACTGCTCTTTATGTCCACTCTGCCAAACCCGCACCCATGCGGTTCCCGGTGCCGGTGATTTCAACACCGAAATCATGTTTGTCGGCGAAGGGCCGGGTAAAAATGAAGATTTACAGGGATTGCCTTTTGTTGGTGCCGCCGGGAAATATCTCGACCAATTACTGGCCTCCATCAACCTCGACCGCCAGAAAATATTCATTACCAATATTGTCAAATGTCGCCCGCCCAACAACCGCGACCCCTTACCCAACGAAGTGGAAGCCTGCAAACCCTATCTCGATCAACAAATTAAGCTTATTAAACCACTACTATTAATCACTCTCGGCCGACACGCTATGAACTTCTTTATTCCGAATTTGAAAATTTCTCAAGTTCACGGCCAACCAAAACGATACCAAAACCAAGTGTTTTTACCGCTCTACCATCCGGCTGCCGGACTCTACAACCCTGCCACTCGAGTAGACATCGATCAGGATTTCTTAAAAATCCCTCTTATTATTAAAAAAATTAAAGAAGAAGGCGCGGTCGCATAATCAATTCGACCCATTCTTCCCTCATATAAAAAATTAAATTAAGTACTATGAACGCAAACATTAAATCTGAATTCAAAAAGAAAACCATCAGGCCACCCAAACGACGCAGCGGTCAAAACAGTCAAAAAAAGAACGACCACAGTCCGATGGAAAAAAAGTTGATTGCCAAACTAAAGGAACATAAGGCCAAACGACAAACCAATCAAACAAACAAGTACCACACTAGCTCCTCAAAAAAAACAATAAACAACCAAAAGCCAAACCCGAAAACCCTCAAAATTATCGCTGTAGGAGGTTTTGATCGCATCGGCAAAAACTGTATCGCTATCGAATACGAAAACGACATATTAATTATTGATCTCGGCTTCCAGTTTCCCGACAAAGACATGTTTGGCATCGATTATGTCCTGCCCGACATGACCTATTTTGAAAAAAACAAGAAAAAAATCCGAGGGGTAATCATCTCTCACGGCCATCTCGACCATACCGGCGGCATTCCCTATCTCTTACCTAAAATTGGCTATCCCCCGGTTTTCGGCACCCGCCTGACCTCTGAATTAATTAAAAAAAGACTAGAAGAATTCCCAGACATCAAAGCCAATATTAAACACGTCAATCCAACTCAAGACAAACTTAAACTTGGTTGTTTTAATATCGAGTTTTTTCACGTCAATCACAGCATACCCGACGCCATGGGGATCGTAATTCACACACCCGAAGGCACAGTTGTCTATACCGGCGACTTTAAAATCGATTTCACCCCCGCTTCCGATAAAAAATCCGACTTTCAAAAAATTGCCGCTATTGGCAAAAAGGGCGTGCTAGTCATGCTCTCTGAAAGCACCAACGCTCACAAAAGCGGCATGACCATCTCTGAAAAAGAAATTGGTCAAAATATCGACCATGTTTTTTCTAAGTGCCAAGGCCGAATTATCATCGCCACCTTCTCTTCCCTACTCAGCCGCATCCAACAAATTTTAAATTCTGCTCATAAATACGGCCGCAAAGTTACTTTTGCCGGTCGTTCCATGCTACAAAACTTTGAAATCGCCACCAAGTTGAAATACTACAGCATGCCCAAAAACATCTTGATTTCACCACGTGAAATCAAAAACTACCCCGATAATAAAATCGTGGTTATTGCTACCGGCAGCCAAGGTCAGGAAAACTCAGCTGTCGGCCGTATGTCTACCGGCAACCACAAATTTATCAAGCTTAAAAATGGCGACACCGTCATACTGTCCTCACGCCCTATCCCCGGCAACGAAACCTCAGTTTCCAACCTAATTGACAATCTCATCCGCCAAGGAGCTGAAATCATTCATGATGAAAATATGGACATTCACTCCTCTGGTCACGGCTCAGCCGAAGACTTGAAAATCATGTTGTCTCTGCTCAATCCCACCTACCTAATACCAGACCATGGCACTTTATACGCTCGCTATGAACATGCCAAGCTCGGCCAGGACATGGGCATACCCAAAGACAACACTCTATTAGTCGATAACGGACAAGTAATTGAATTCCAAAAAGGAAAGCTAATTAGTGACAAGAAAAAAATACCTTCCGGCAACGTATTTGTTGACGGATTGGGTGTCGGCGATGTCGGCAACGTCGTCATCCGTGATCGCCAACACTTAGCCGGTGACGGGATAATTGTCATTATTGCCCAAATCAAAAGAGAAAATATACCCAGCGACGACAAAGACATCGACATAATTTCCCGCGGATTTGTCTATATGAAAGAAGCCGACCCTCTGATTAACAAAATGAGAAATAAAATTCTCGAAATAATTAACCGCCGTCCTGAAAACATCCAACCCGACCTCAACCAGCTGCGCAATGACCTGCGTGATAAAATCGGTGAATTCGTCTTCCAGGCCACCGAAAGACGACCGATGATCATCCCGGTCACCATCGAAGTGTAATCAACAGTGAATGATATAATAAACCTACTAATATTTATTCAAATTGATTATTAATTACTAATTTTCAATTGCTAATTAATTTCTAGATGGCGAAGAAAAAGAAAAAAAAGAAAAAATCCAAAAGCAAGCTCCGCTACGAAGACATTAAAATAAAACTCGATCTCAACCCTGACACTCGCAACGAAATTGGCGCCGTCATTACCGGCTTGCTAGCGATTTTTATATTGTTTAGTTTAATCAACTGGCTCGGATCTTTCGGCCAAATCATCAAAACCGTACTCCTTATGTCCTTTGGCTATACCGCCTATTCCATACCTTTCTTTCTGCTTTATCTCACCCTCAACATTATCCTGCCCAATAAATACCCCCTTCATACCCGCCAGGCTATCAGCATCTTTCTACTATATATAACCATTCCTGGCATCTTGGCATTTTTTGCCCCCGCCGACAATATTCTTTTCGGGGGATATATCGGAGAAGGTCTGATTTATCTCAGCCAATCCATTATCGGCTCACAAGGAACGGTTATTTTATTAATCGCCCTGCTAATCATTTCCTATCTCCTCTTTTTCAATACCACCCTCCAATTTGTCTTTAATCAGCTCAGTAACCTCATACCCTCCCTGAAAAAACCCCGTTTCAGCACGGACAATGTCACCATTAATACTTTTTCCAGCTCTCACTTGGACGAACCGGAAATTGACCCCGAACCGCAGACCGCTTCGAGCGTTACCGTCAATCATCCCGAAGATGACTTCGCCTCATCACCTCCGGAAAAACAAATTGCCTCCAATCTCAAAGACGAAGAGCCAAACATCGATTGGCAGTTACCACCCACCTCCCTATTGGAAGAAGTCAAATCTGAAATTAAAAGCGGCAACATTGACCAAAATGTCCGCATTATCCAAAACACTCTATCTCAATTCAACATCGATGTAGAAATGAAAGATGTCAATATCGGACCCACCGTTACCCAATATACTTTCAAGCCTGACGCTGGTGTTAAATTATCCAAAATCACCTCCCTGCAAAATGACCTGGCTCTCGCCCTCGCCGCCCATCCGGTGCGAGTCGAGGCCCCCATCCCCGGTAAAGCTTTAGTCGGCATCGAAATTCCCAACAAAAAACCGGCTTCTGTCCGTCTTAAAGACATTTTGGAATCTCCCACCTGGAAAGAAATGAAAGTCCGCATCCCTATACCCCTGGGACGTGACATTTCCGGCGCCCCCGTCATCGACGATCTAACCAAAATGCCCCATTTGTTAATTGCCGGCTCAACCGGTTCCGGTAAAAGTGTTTTTATCAACAGCACTCTAATTTCTCTGCTCACTCATTTCACCCCCAATCAACTAAAATTTATCCTGGTCGACCCCAAACGCGTTGAATTAACCACCTACAACAAAGTACCCCACCTGCTCACACCAGTCATCACCGAGCCAAAAAACGCCCTCAACGGATTAAAGTGGGCAATTACGGAAATGAACAACCGTTATCGTATCCTTTCCGAAGCCAAAACCAGAAATATTTCAAGCTACAACCAAAAATATCCAAACAAAAAATTGCCGTACATCATCATCGTCATTGACGAATTAGCTGACCTGATGATGACTGCTGGCAATGACATCGAAACTGCGATCTGCCGCATCGCTCAAATGGCGCGGGCCACCGGCATCCATCTTATTATCGCCACCCAGCGCCCATCGGTCGACGTCATCACCGGACTCATCAAAGCCAACATCGCCACCCGCATCGCTTTCGCCGTTGCCTCCCAAGTCGACTCCCGCACCATTCTTGATATGGCCGGCGCCGAAAAATTATTAGGCAAAGGTGACATGTTGTATGTGTCCCGAGAATCCGGCAAACTGCGCCGCATTCAAGGCGTCCTTACTTCCGACCAAGAAATCGAAAACATCACCAAGTTCCTAAGCAATGAAGGGCCGCCAGTCAACTTTTTCGAAAATCTCATGCCGGACGATATCACCGAAGATCCGGTCACCAAACAATTAACTTTTTCTGATGTTGACGACGAACTTTTCCCAGAGGTCATCGACTTGGTCATCACCACCCAACAAGCCTCAGCCTCTTACCTACAAAGAAAAATGAAAATCGGCTACGCTCGCGCCGCCCGACTAATCGATATTCTCGAACAAAAAAATGTCATCAGTCCCCAGATAGGTAACAAGCCCCGCCAGGTCCTGATCAAATCAATCGACGAATTGAAAGAATAATTTCGAGTATAAAGTTTTAAATTTGTGGCTTTGATTTTTGAATTTTGCATTTTGAATTTTTAATATGGGTTTCTTCAGCACTAAACCAATTTCTCAAAGCAAAAACTCCCTCGGGCGTTTGCTTCGCAATACCCGCATGAAACACAAAGTCAAAATTGACCACGTCGCCCAATTCACTAACATCAAACCTTCATATATAGATGCCATAGAAAGCGACCAATGGCAACAACTTCCCAGCCTCAGTTACGCCAAGAACTTTGTTATCACTTACGCTAAATTTCTCGAACTCGACACCCAAAAAATCGCCAATCGTTTCGAAATTGAAACCAAAAATTCCGACCCAAAAAACGCACCCAAAAATTCCCAGTCCAAACCAAAATTCGTGTTTACATCTAAAAACCTGATACAAATATTGGCCCTGACAATTATCATCGCCATTGGCACATTCACCTATCTCCAAATCAATCATTTTTCCCAAATTCCTAAACTAGACGTGATTGAACCAGCCGATTTTACCCAGGTGGCTGTTAACAAAATTGAAGTCAAGGGCAAAACCGACCCGGAAAACCTTATCTACATCAACGACCAAGCCCTCACTACCGATAAAAATGGCAATTTTTCCGCGCCCATCCAACTCCAGTCCGGATATAATATTATTAAAATCACCGCCGAAAACAAGATTGGCAAAAGCATTACCGCCACCAAAGTTATCGTGGCTAATCTTGAAGATGGGGACGGTTTTTCCGCCATTAACCTGCAAGTCACCGCCCTCGAATCAGACATTTGGATTCGCATTAAAGATGTCGAAGGTGAAACCATCTACGATGGTGCCATTGAATCCGGCGCCAGCAAATCCTGGCAGGACCAAAGTGCCATTTATCTCACCACCACCAACGCCGCCCAAACCGCCATCAGTATCAATGACAAAGACATTGGCATTCTCGGCGAGGAAGGAGAAATCATCGAAGATTTACAAATCTCCAACTCGCCCAGTACAAATAATTTATAATTGACTTAATCTACCCTTAAGCTCCGCATAATTTCGGTGTGCTATAATTAAAATAATCTAAAAAATTAACAAATATGTTATGACCAAAAACGAGGTAAAAAAAGAAACAAAGAGCAGTCTAGCCGGACAAAAGAAACAAGCTCTTGATTTGGCGGTGGCTCAAATCGAAAAACAATTCGGCAAGGGCTCAATTATGGCTCTAGGTAAACAGAAAAAAGTTGATGTCGATGTTATTCCTACCGGCTCCATTTCCCTCGACGTCGCTCTCGGCGTCGGCGGCATTCCTCGCGGCCGCATCATCGAAATCTATGGCCCGGAATCTAGCGGCAAAACCACTTTGGCCCTGCACATCGTGGCTGAAGCTCAAAAAAAAGGCGGACTAGTCGCCTTCATCGATGCTGAACACGCCATGGACCCGGTTTATGCCAAAGCTATCGGCGTCAAATTAGATGATTTATTGGTATCCCAACCTGACACCGGTGAACAGGCTTTAGAAATTGCCGAAACTTTAGTCCGATCCAATGCTGTCGACGTTGTCGTAGTTGACTCCGTCGCCGCTCTCGTTCCCAAGGCTGAAATCGAAGGCGACATGGGTGACTCCCACATGGGCCTCCAAGCTCGACTGATGTCACAGGCTTTGCGCAAACTAACCGGTGCCATCAACAAATCCAACACCACTCTCATATTCATCAATCAAATTCGCATGAAAATTGGGGTCATGTTTGGCAATCCCGAAACCACTACTGGCGGCAATGCTCTAAAATTCTATTCATCAATCCGACTCGACGTTCGTCGCCAGGCCCAAATCAAGGAAGGCGACAATGTCATTGGTAACCACACCCAAGTTAAAGTGGTTAAAAACAAAGTTGCTCCCCCCTTCAAAATTGCCCACTTTGATATTATGTACGGCACCGGCATTTCCTTCGAAGGCGATTTATTAGATACAGCTGCCAATTTAGACATTGTCCAAAAAAGCGGAGCCTGGTATAACTACGGCAAAGATAAAATCGGTCAGGGCCGGGAAACCGCTAAACAATATCTTAAAGACAATCCCAAAGTAGCCAAAGAAATCTATCAAAAAGTAAAAAATCATCACTTTGCCAAATAATCCGGCCAATTTCCCTGCTTGACTATTACCAAAGAGATAATTTACGATTAAAAGTATAAAATACACTTTTATATATTATTTCTTTTTATTGAATCGAAAGGAGGCCCATCGTGGCTGAGAAAAAGACTCCATCGCCAGCAGTCAATTCCAAGGACATTGACGAAAACAAACTCATGGCGGTACTAAGTTATTTTGGAATTCTAGTTTTAATTCCCTTACTAGCAAAAAAAGACAGCGCCTATGCCCAATTTCACGCTAAACAAGGCCTGGTTCTGCTTATTTTTGGTATTGCTATCGGCGTAGTCGCGATTATTCCTTTTCTAGGATGGATTGCTGCCGTTTTAGGTTCACTGGCATATCTGGTCTTCTGGATTATGGGTATAGTTAACGCCATCGGCGGCAAAACTAACGAATTGCCTCTTATCGGTCAATACGCCTCCAAGATTAACATCTAGTTTAACTTTAAAAACCACTCCCATATTAACTTCTCTGGAAGTGGTTTTTTTATACCCAAAAAATTAGTTATTATTAATATGTAGTGTCACGCGAGTGACTCCAAAATTTTACACTTTACGTTTTAAGCCTTAAGTTAATAATTATGCGCCGCACCAAAATTGTCTGTACCATCGGTCCCGCCACCGAAACCAAAACCAAATTAACCCACCTCATCAAAAACGGAATGAACATGGCTCGCCTCAATTTTTCCCATGGTGAGCACAAATGGTTTGCCAAAACCATCAAAAACATCCGTCAAACCGCCCACAAACTCAATCAGCCAGTCGCCATTCTCCAAGATTTGTCCGGACCAAAGATCCGCCTCGGTCATGAGCCCGCCACGGGAATCGAAGTCAAACACGGCGACAAAATCGACTTCATTTACAAACCGAAAAAGAATTCACTCAAGGAAAATCAATTTTCCTGCCGATTCGATCTATCCAAATATGTTAAAAAAGGCCAAATCATTCTCGTCGATGACGGCAAAGCTCAACTAGAAGTTGATAAAGTCAGTCCCAAAGAACACAAAGTTTCGTTCATTTCCCAATCCAACCACCACCTCAAACCCAACAAGGGCATCAACCTGCCCCAAACCCCACTCGACATTCCCTCTCTTACCAATAAAGACATCAAAGATATTATTTTCGGCATTAACTATGAACCTGAATTTATCGCCCTATCATTCGTCAAGAAGGGTGAGGACATTCACCGCCTAAAAAAAATCTTACGCAAAAACAAGGTCCGATCCAACATCATTGCCAAAATCGAGACCAATCAAGCCATTCGTAATATCGATGAAATTATCAAAGCTGCTGACGGTATTATGATTGCCCGCGGCGATCTCGGTCTAGAGATTCCCATCGAGCAACTACCAATTATGCAGAAAATCATCATTCAGAAATGCCTGCAGGCCCACAAACCGGTCATTGTGGCTACCCAGATGCTGGCCTCCATGACTAACAACCCTATTCCCACTCGCGCCGAAGCTACCGATGTTGCCAACGCGGTTTTTGATAATGTTGACGCCGTCATGCTTTCCGAAGAATCGGCCGTCGGCAATTTTCCCATTAAAGCTGTCAACACCCTCAATAAAATCTGTAAAATCACCGACGAAAGTCTTTATATCAAAGAGAATGGCCTGCTTTCCCTACCGGAAACCAGCCAAGTTTCCTCCGTCGCTCACGCCGCCTGTCAACTAGCCATGGACATTGACGCCAAATACATCATCGTCCCCACTCTTTCCGGTCAGAGCGCCCGGGCTGTTGCCAGTCACAAACCACCCATGCCAATTATCGCCGCCAGCACCAACCCCACCGTAGTTAATCAACTGGCCCTCAGCTGGGGCGTCATTCCCCTACTCACCAAAAACAAGAATATCGAAAACACCATCGCCAACACCATCAATCTGCTCACCAAATCCCGCCTGATCAAAAAAGGCGACCAGGTCGTCATCGTCAATTCTTCCAATACCAATCAGCTAGAAACCGACCAGGTACAGTTGAAGACTATTTAATTATTTTATCGAAACTCGAACTGCGAGACACAAACACATGTGTCTCTTTTTATAAATCAGGGTATTCAATCGCCATCTGCGTAAACTTATCAATTTTATATACCTCATTCACCTCAATCTGCTGAATAATATCTTTAAATTCGTGTTTAATTTCCCGCATCAAATCACGCAATGCAGCGCGTGATTCAATCTCAATATCTAACATCAGCTGCCAACTGCCCATTACTTTCACATAGTTAATGATATTTGGATGCACTGCACAAAAATCATACAAATCCCTTACACGTCTCTGATTATACTGCACAATTTTGAATAAATTACGAAATAATTTTAAGCCCATTTTTTCATAATCAATTGTATATGTAATCTTAGTAATTACTTTTTGTTCAAGCAGTTTCTTATATTGCTTATGAATCAATGCCGGCGTTACCCCAATTCGCCGAGCAATCTCAGTAAATTCCATCCGACCGTCAATCTGCAACAACGACATAATTTTACGGTCAGTGTCTGACAACCTCGCCAGTTTTGGGACTCCACCGGAGGTGAAAAATTTCTTTTCCTTATTTTTCTGTCCAATCAAATATGATCGGGGAAATTTAATAAACCCCAGATCCACCACCAACTCGCTAGCCGTAATATATTTGCCGTATTTAGCAAATATTGACTGCAATACTTCATTATGATGAAAAACATCTTTAGCAATTATACCCAGCATCACATCAGCGTAGCCATCACAACGCATAATTATCGGAATATTTTGATTATCAGCAAAATCCTCATACATTTTATGCTCTTTCTCCTTGGTCAAACCGGTAAATTTTAACCAATAACCCCAGAAAAAAGAATATCCCACCAAATCATAATCTATGAAAGCCCAAAAGTGTTTTATAAACCCATCATCAGCCAACTTCTGATAATTATATTTAATGGATTGAGGAGTAGAATGCAGTCTTCGAGCCATTTCTGAATAACTCACCCGCCCATCCCGATCAAGCTCATATAGTATTTTTTGATAGTATTTCGATAGTTTCATCTATACAATTAATTAACTAATTTACTATATTATAGTATATTATTTAAAAATATTCAAGCAAATACTTGAAATTATCAACTTATCATGGTAAAATTTGCCTTGTAAAAAATTAATTATTAAATCAACCATCATGTTTAAAAAATTAATCATCTCAATTATTCTGGCTATTGTTATCTTTGCATCTGGATTTTACTTATACGACATCAACAAACCCAAGCCAGTAGTGACCAAAATTCGCATTGCCGAATACGGAGAAGTTTTCCTTTACGCCCCACTCTACGTCGCCGATGAAATGGGATATTTCAACGAAGAAAACCTAGAAGTCGAAATTATCCCCACCGGCGGCGACGAAAAAACTTTTGCGGCACTGTTATCGCAAGATGCTCAGTTTGGAGTAGCCGACCCTACCTTTACTGCAATCTCCGATGAAAAAGGCAAACCCGGAGTAGTAGTTGCTTCTATACTTAGTGGGGTACCATTTTGGGGCATAACCAACGACCAATCCATAATCGCCATAGAATCACCAACTGATTTGACTCGCCATACCGTAGCCACCTTTCCCGCTCCCTCCACCGCTTACACCTTGCAGAAAAACATGTTTCAAAAAGGTAAATTAGAACCAAACATTAAAGAATCAGCTTACGGCACACTTCTGGCCGTATTGGCATCCGGAGATGCTGACATCGCGTTAGAGCTAGAGCCCAACGTATCGCAAGCAGTTAACAATGGCCACAAAATAGTTTATTCGCTCTCCGATTATTATCCCGAATTTGCAATTACAGGACTGACTTGTTTACCTGAATTCGTTTCCGAAAACCCGGAAACCGTACAAAAAGTCGTCAACGCTCTACAAAAGAGCATGAATTTTATTCGCCTCCACCCCGATGAAACCGCCTCAATCCTCACCAAACGATTTCCAGAAGTTGATCAGAAAATTGCCAAACAAGCCATCGCAAACATGATTAGCGCTAATGTTTTTCCTGAAAACACCCTTGTCAGTCCAGCTAGTTGGGAAGCCGCTATTAACTTACGCAAAGAAGTCGGAGATATATTAGGAGATGCCGATTATCAAAAATATGTCATCACCGAATTTTCCGAAAACGCCATCGCCAACCATGCCAATAATTAATCACAAAATTCATCCACAATGCTTACAGCCAAAAGAATATCCAAAAAATTCGAAACAAGACACACCTCTGATCACATTCTCGACAACATTAATCTTAAATTAAATAAAGGTGAAATTGTCGCCATCGTCGGCCAATCCGGAATTGGCAAAAGTACTCTGCTAAAAATTTTCAGCGAACTTTGCCAACCCGATACCGGCACAATTAATTATACTGGTAAAATTGGATACATACCTCAAAACGACTTTTTGCTGCCATGGAGGAATGTCTGGGAAAATATTTTATTGCCAGCTGAAATATCTGGGCAAATTGATCAAAATACCATTACTCAAGCCAAAGAACTTTTACTAGAACACAACTTACACCACCACTCTTATCTGTATCCTCAGCAAATTTCAGGTGGCATGAAACAAAAAACATCGCTAATCAGAACCCTTATTCAAAATCCTGACATTCTTCTATTAGATGAACCATTTTCCGCCATTGATGCATTTTCACGCACCCAAATAATCACCAAACTTAGAAAAAGCATTGTATCGGCTGAAAAAAGCTCCATCCTCATCACCCACAATCTTGAAGAGGCCATCATTTTCAGCGATAGAATTTTACTTCTAGGTAATAAACCTGCCAAAATAATATCTGAACAGATAGTCAGAATTCCCAACCACGCTAGAAATCCTCTTCAAATCAGAAAAACTCAAGAATTTGAGAATTTATATGCTAAAATTTGGCCAAATATCTGTAAATCGTATGAAAACAAACCATAAACATCATGTTATTTCTCTCATATTTTTCATTATCACTTTGGTGATATGGCAAATACTTTCTTCTTTTCCTAAAGTTGAATTTTTCTTCGGTTCCCCAATGTTAATATATGAATCTATCATCCAGAACCTGAATTTGTTATTAGCCGATTCTCTCATCACCGCCCTGGAAACAATCATTGGATTTGTTATCGGAGCAACCCTCGGCACATCAAGTGGCTTTCTGCTTTGGTACTCTCCCTTTATCGCCACCACCACCAAACCCTTCATTCTAATTGCTAGCACCATTCCGGCATTCGCCCTAGCACCGATTATTATTCTTTGGTTCGGCATCGGACTAACAATGAAAATTATTCTAGCCGCTTTTGGTGTATATTTAATCACCCTCACTCAATCATATGAGGGAGCCAAAACCATTAGTAAAAACATTCATCAATCCATGACAATTTTTGGAGCCAGTCGATCGCAAATCCTCCACAAAGCCATCTTTCCAGCTTCAATTTCATGGGTTATTTCCTCAATGAAACTATCCGTAGGTATAGCCTTGTTGGGAGCCTTCATTGGTGAATTTATTTCTGCCAATCAAGGTCTAGGTTACTTCATATTAAAAGCCGGATCCTTGTATAACATTCCTGCAGTTTTTGCCGGCGCTTTATTTCTCATCATATTATCAATTTTTATGAATTACCTAGTATCGCTCATGGAAAAACATAAATTTGCTTTTATCAAAACACTTACTGTCAACCGCCAAATCCAACAAAACTCCCCAACAAAAAAAGAATGCCTAAGCATTCTTTGGCATCAAAGTAGCGGGGATTGGATTTGAACCAATGACCTTCGGGTTATGAGCCCGACGAGCTACCAGACTGCTCCACCCCGCATCAAGGGTCTGTTCAATAGTATAATACCAAATTATTTTTTTCAAGTTGGACATGACGACACCCCGTCAATTTTTTACGGGGTGTTAATTTTTTTTGTATCTTTCTTTTAGTGTATTATAGCAGTACTTTGTATCCATGAGATCGGCATCTCGCTTTATAAAATTCATTTCCGCCCGATCCCATTCCGCCAGCATCACGTTGACTAATTTAATCAACAAAACTGCTGCTACAATATAAATTATATTCAACAACTCACTACCGCCTCCCGCCAAGAAATACAAGTAGACCATCGCTATCATGATTATATTAATCATAAACGTGCGATGTTGTATCACGCTCTTTTTCTTGGTCGCCTCTTCCTCAATAAACTTATTTTTTCTTTCTTCTCGAAGATGTTTCTCGAATTTCCGATTAAATTCTTCCGCTGTTAACATACAAATCCCCCCTCACAGCCGCATTGTATTAAATTATTTACCTCATTTCAATAGTCTTTCTTAGTCAGTCAAAACTTGCACTTCTTCAGCGATTTTCATATATTAATACTGTTGTTGATTTGTTACACCAGTCTCAACACTCAAAGAAACCAATCTGTTATAGCTCCTAAACATCAACAACTCAAATCACAAAAGTCAAAAGTCAAAACCACAGCTCAAAACCAGACAACCAGCGACCAAGGAGTCGCTTAGCGACATATTATTTATAGAATATTGAAAATTAATGCTTGAGCTTTGATTGTAATCTGACGCGCCAGGATAGCTCAGTCGGTTAGAGCGCGGGACTCATAAGCCCGAGGTCGGTAGTTCGATCCTACCTCCTGGCATTTACGACAATTCGCAAAAACACACTTGGCCCAAATATTTTTTGGGTCGGGATTGTCTATTATGCATTCGAATATTGACATTACATTATTAAATATATACACTCCTACTGTAGGTGGCGGTTAGGTGCTTTAATTATTCTCTTTAGGCTGGAAGTTGGCGAGCAGATCCACTTAGAGAGACAACCATTTGGGATAGCCTTTTTTAACACATTTTGCGAGTTATGTTGTTATCAAAAAGAGAATCCCAATTCAAAACTGCTCGAGCACATTTTTTCATTACAGCCTCCTTTTTGAACAAAGAGCTGGCAGTCGCCTCAATCACTCCCAAATTTGGCGAAGGCCGCTCTTTAGAAAATAAAACAAAATTAATATAGATTGCCCTGACATAATGTCAGGGCTTCTTCAACTTTCAATGCCAACCATGACTCACAAATCATTGACCACACAACTATTATATGATATATTAAACAAGCTCTTGGGCTGCAACCTCGGAGTCGATCTGACAGCCCATTCAATTAATGGAAGCCTCAGGTCAAAACCCAAGCAAGGGCGGACGGGTAGATCCGTTTGCTTGGGGTGAAGGGACAGGACCACTTCGCTCAGCGAAGACTCCCGGACCCGCCAATCTACCCATATATCAAATAAAAAATTAAATCGAATCCGCCGCAGAGGCGGATTTTCTGTTTTTACAATATAATATAATTTGACAAGCCATATCGGCGATGATAAATTATACCTACGTCTGAATTTTCACAATTCGGATTCACGAGCAGTCAATATTGAATATATTTCCCAATCCGGAAGTATAAACTCATATTAATGGGGAGACATCTCCGGCTGCTCATCATCCACCAAAAAGGTTCCCTCCTTTTGGTAAAAAATCTGCCTAAGCTACAGGACTTAGGAAGTCATCGTTGCTAGTACCACCAGGTTTACTCAATTAACTAGCACATCCTGTTTTTAAGGTACTCTGGGTAGCACTTCTAGCGAAAGATAACCATTCCACCTTCTTTCGTCAAGAATTGTTCCCCGCCAAGCGCATAAATAACTTATTTCGCCCCAGAAGATTATTTTCTCATAAGTTTTTTATGTGAGTCATCAAGACTCCTTAGTGCGAGGCAAAACGGTTAAATACCAAAACTAAAAACGAGCCTCGCTTTATGCGGGGCTCAACCATTTTCAATTGAAGAGAAGTTTATTTTCATATATCCTAAAGGCATTATGTTGCCAATTATCTCCTCAAACAGCAAATTAATTGTCGCTCTCTCCGGCGGACCAGATTCAGTTTATCTATTGAATCAATTGTTAAAATTACCAAAAAAATCACAACCCACTATTATTCTGGCCCATTTCAATCATCGCACCCGCGGACAGATCTCCAGTCAAGACAAAGAATTTGTAAATAATTTAGCCCAGCATCACAAGCTGCCAATTCATATTAGCCAGGCCAAAAACATCACTAAATCCGAAGCTAAAATGCGTCAAGACCGCTATGAATTTCTGGAAAAAATCCGTCAACAAGAATCAGCCGACTATATCGTCACCGCCCACCACCAGGACGACCAAATCGAAACCATTATTTTCAATCTACTCCGCGGCACCGGCCCCCAAGGATTAACCGGCATGAAGCCAATTTACAATTTCATCCTTCGACCCCTGCTTGATACTCCCAAAAAAACCATTACCGACTGGTTGAAAAAAAACAAAATCAAATACCGCCTTGATCAAAGCAATCAGGATACAATTTATAAAAGAAACTTGATTCGGCACAAAATCCTACCCCTGGCCGAACAAATCAATCCACGCTACCAGCAATCCATCCTCCGCACCGCCCGCACCCTATCCGCTCAACAGAATTATATCGACCAAATCACCCAAAAACTAATCAAAAAAAATCCAACCTACAAACAAGTTGTCCCAATCATCTCCTTAAAAAAATTTGTCACCCTTCACCCCGCCATCCAAACTAACCTTGTTAAAACTGTCATCGCTCCCCACGTGCCCGCCAATAAACAACTCTCCGCTAAAACCATTGAGGAGGTGCGAAATATTCTGTTATTTTCCCGCGGAGGCAGTCAAAAAATACTTTTTGACACCTTGTCAATTAGCAAGAAAAATGATAATATTTACCTGCGCTTATTACGCTAAACAACAGCAAAAATAGAACAATTCACATAAAAAAATATGAAATCATCCCCACTACGCAACATTTTAATCCTAGTTCTACTAACTGCCATTTTCGCAGTTGTCTTTACATATTGGAGCAACACCCAAGCCGAAATCACTGACGTCACCATTTCCGAGCTGGCGGAAGAAGTCACCAACGAACAGGTTGAAGAAATCACCATTAAAAACAACCAACTTGACATTACCCTCAATGACGGCTCGCTACAACGAACCTTCAAAGAATCCGGCGTTTCGCTAACTGAATACGGTATCACTCCGGAAAATGTCAAAATCAATGTGGTTGACACCGAATCATCCGCCATCTGGCTCACTCTCCTAACCAGTTTCTTACCCTTTATTTTGATTGTCGGCTTCCTCTGGTTCATGCTGCGGCAGGCCCAATCCGGCAACAATCAAGCCTTATCATTTGGCAAAAGTACCGCCCGCATCGCCAACTTTCAGAAGAAAAAAATTACTTTTGCCGATGTCGCCGGCGCGGAAGAAGCCAAAGACGATCTGCAAGAAATTATTGAATTTTTAAAACACCCCGCCCGCTTCATTAAAATCGGCGCGGAAATCCCTAAAGGCGTCATGCTCTACGGACCACCCGGATCCGGCAAAACCCTCATCGCCAAAGCTGTAGCCGGAGAAGCCGGCGTGCCGTTCTTCAGTATTTCCGGTAGCGAATTCGTGGAAATGTTCGTCGGTGTCGGCGCCAGCCGGGTTCGCGATCTATTCAATAAAGCCAAAAAAAGCGCCCCTTGTATCATATTTATCGACGAAATCGATGCCGTCGGCCGTCAGCGCGGTGCCGGATTGGGGGGAAGTCACGATGAACGAGAACAAACCCTCAATCAAATTCTAGTGGAAATGGATGGCTTTGAAACTGAGACCAACGTCATTGTCATGGCGGCCACCAACCGACCCGACGTGCTTGATCCAGCCTTGCTCCGCCCCGGCCGTTTTGATCGTCGCATCTATATCAGCTTACCCGACATCAAAGACCGAGAAGCCATACTCAAAGTTCACGCTCGTAACAAACCATTCAAAAAGAAAGTTGATTTTTCGACCGTTGCTCGTAAAACATCCGGATATTCCGGGGCTGACTTACGTAACCTACTCAACGAAGCCGCTCTGCTCGCCGCCCGCCACAAACAAACCAAAATCAGCGAAGAAGACATCAACCAAGCCCTAGAAAAAATCTCACTCGGCCCAGCCAAAAAACACCGAGTGCTTTCCGACCAAGAAAAAGAAATTACCGCTTACCACGAAGCTGGTCACGCCATTGTTGCCCATCTATTACCCAACTGTGACCCAGTCCATAAAGTTTCTATCATCTCCCGAGGCATGGCCCTGGGCGCAACCTGGATCCTACCGGAACAAGACCGCCACCTCTATTCGAAAGAAAAATTTATTGACGATATGGCCACCGCCCTTGGTGGTCGCGTCGCTGAAGAAATTATATTTTCCAGCATCACCACCGGCGCCTCTAACGACCTCAAGCGGGTCAGTCAAACCGCCCGCAGCATGGTCAAAGACTACGGCATGAGCAGCCAACTCGGCCCCATCCAATATGGCCAAAAAGAGGAGATGATTTTCCTGGGACGAGACTTTAATGAACAAAAAAACTATTCTGAATCCACTGCCGCTCTCATCGACAAAGAGGTAGCCAATATTATTGGACAATCCTACAAAAAAGCCAAAGACGTCCTAACTAAAAACAAAAACATTCTCGAAAAAATCGCCAAACATCTACTGGAAAAAGAAACCATCGACGAAGAGGAGTTCCTTACCTTTTTCCCCAAAAAAACCAAAACAAGTCAAACATAATCAAACATCGCGAAACTTGGCAAAACTTAACCAAACTATTTTATAGTTTTCGCAAGTTTTTCCAAGTTTGACCAATTTTTCCAAGTTTGTATGTCTATCACAACTCAAAAATGCTCCCCGCTCCTGTCGGCCTCCATCCTTATTTCTGTCACCTCCTTAGCCAGCCGAATCCTCGGACTGGTCCGTGATCGTCTGCTGGCCGGCAGTTTCGGAGCCGGTGACACTCTAGACATGTACTACACTTCCTTCCGCATCCCCGATCTAATCTTTAATTTACTTATCCTCGGCGCTCTACATAGCGCTTTCATTCCAGTTTTTAAAGACTTCCTGACTCGCAACCAAACCAGTCGAGCCTGGCGGGTAGCTAACAAGTTGCTCAACTTCGTCTTAGTGGTCATGATAATTCTGGCCATCGTTACTCTTATTTTTGCGGTTCCGATCACACAATTTATCGCTCCCGGATTTACTCCGGAAAAAATCCAGACCACCGCCAACCTCACTCGCATCATGCTGCTCTCACCAATCTTCTTCAGCCTAAGCGCCATCTCCGGCGGCATACTCAATAGCTTCAAACGATTTTTCTCCTTCTCGCTCGCCCCAATCATGTACAACCTCGGCATCATTTTTGGCATATTATATCTCGTCCCCAAACTGGGAATATACGGATTGGCCTACGGTGTCATCATCGGTGCCGCCTTGAATTTTCTAGTTCAGGTTCCTGAGCTCCTGCAAACCGGCTTCCGCTACCAACCCATTTTAAAATTCAAAGACCAAGATCTTTATAAGATTTTTGCCTTAATGATTCCCACCACCCTCAGTCTTTCCATTACTCAAATCAATCTAACCGTCGAAAACATCATTGGTTCCACTTTAGAAAGCGGCAGCATTGCCGTTTTTAATCTCGCCAACAACATCCAATCTTTACCACTGGGAATTTTTGCCGTCGCTATTTGCATAACCGTTTTTCCAAACCTGGTCGAACTACTATCTGCTAAAAAATTCTCCGACTTTTCCCACCAATTCAACAAATCCGCCACCCAAATTCTATACGTGATTATTCCAGCCACCATTTTTCTCTACATATTTCGCGCCCAAGCGGTTCGCATCCTGCTTGGCACCGGAGCTTTCGGCTGGCAAGACACCACCCTCACCCTCGTCACATTAGGATATTTCGCCTTCTCTCTGCCATTTCAATCCCTCAATCAACTTTTCGCTCGCGGATTTTACGCCAGCCAAAACACCATCAAGCCCCTTATTTCCAGTTCAATCTCTATGTTATCCAACATTTTCTTAAGTCTATATCTAACTAAAATTATGGGAGTAGCTGGACTGGCCCTAGCCTTCACCTTATCATCACTCATCAACTTCATCATCCTTAACATCCTCTTTTATCGTCACATTCCCCGCTTTCGATACACTTCTTTTGCCACCATCAGTAAAATTATCATATTCACACTCGCCGCCGGGCTACTTGCCTACTTCACCCTTCCATACTTCGAGAAAGTCTTTGACAACACCACCTTCATCGGACTATTTTTACAAACCGCCTCATCTTCTATAATAGGAATAGCGGCCTATCTCGGCCTATCATACATTTTTAAATTAAGCGAACTAAACTCGCTACTAAAAATATTTAAAATACCCCTTCCAACCATTAAAAAATAAAAATGCCAAACGAAATCAATCCACCCGCATCCGACAATCAAAACGCCAAACCAAAAATTAAACCACCCGAGATTCCTAGCCAACCGCCAACCCAACCCACCCCAGAAACTAAAACACCCCCAACCCCAACCAGCCCCACACCCGTCAATCAAGCGGAAAAATCAACCAGCTCTCCGCCTACCTCCGTCCCTCCGGCCAGCCAACCAACCCCTCCCACCCCCGTTCAAACTCCCCCACCAGCTGCACCAACCTCGAAAAAAAATGCACCCAGTGTCAGCCAAGTTATCCAGGAAATGAAGTCAAAACCCCTACGTACCAGCCCTTCGCCTAGTCCCACGCCCACTCCTGATTCGTCAGCAACAGTCACATCAAACGGAGAAAACAAATCACCTCTAATGACTTTACTCTCTAACCGATTATTTCTCATCGGCACCGGTATTGCTATTGCTGTCATCATCGCCCTGAGCCTGGGTTATTACTATTTTGTATATAATATCGGCACCTTATCTCTAACCCTTAATACGACTCCCGACACACTGCAAATCAACCAACAAAACTACTCTACTGAAAATAGCCTACAACAAACATTTTCCCCCGGAACCTACACCCTCATCGCCAGCAAAGCCAATCACTTTACCGAGGAGAGAACCTTTACAATCACTGCCCAATCCGAAACCACTCTCAACATTGAACTAATTCCCTATCCCACTCCGGTAGAAGTGGTGGAATACACCACCAATTTCCCTTCCATTAATCCCGCCGAAACCGAAATTTCTTATCTATCAAACTTTGGCACCACTTTCTATAAAGTCAGCCTGGAAAAATACACCAAAGACATCATCTCTCCCCAAACTTTCAACAACATTGACGACATTTTCTGGGCCCCGGCCGCCCGACAGGCTTGCATCATCCAGGCCCGCAACAACCCCCGCACCACCGACTTTCAAGAGGAAAACATTCTTTTCCAAGCAGACCGTCCGCTTGATTCCACCATTTATCACTTCTACGATTTTTCCAAATATGATTTTGTTTCACAAGAAATCCTAACCTATCCCGCCACCATCCTTAACCCCAATTGGCATCCCACCAAGGAAGAGATAATTTTTCACTACGTTGATCCCGCCACCGGAGAAAATACCCTATCCAAAGCCAAACCCAATCTTGACGGCAAAGAAGTCATTACTGACTTGAACATGAACAACGCCCTCGTCAAATACTCACCCGATACCGAAATTATTGCCGTACTGGATACTGACATGTCTGACGCCGCCGAACCCAATCCAATCCATTTGTTTCACACCATCTCCCGAAATTATGAAAAAGTCCCCACCAAGGACCGCTTCGCCGATTTCCTCTGGTCACCTGACAGCAGCACCATTCTCGGCATCTTGGAAAACAATACCCTCGCCCTAATTGACCCGAAAACTCTCAACACCACCAACCTACCTGCCGAAATCAAAGCCGATATCTCCCACATCAACTGGTTCCCTGACAGCCAAAAACTAATCATCGCTGAAGAAATCTCCGCCTCCGCTGACAACCTCTTCATCTACGACATCAGCACCAACTCCACCTCAGATGTCATTACTGACAATTCGCTCATTTTTAACAATATCAGCTATCCCATCATGACATCAGACGGCCAACTTACCTATTTCATCGGCGACGGCCATCTATACAGTCTCAATATTTACACCCAATAAAAATTTTTAAAAAAACAATCCAAATAGCGCCGCCGGCCCATCAGGCCGGCGGCGCTTCAATATATGCCAAACTCACACCATGCACTCAAAAATTACCTAAACTCAACATTGTTTACCACATAAAAACCCTGCTGCTCTAAATCTGTCTGATCAACATGAGTAATTTCCGCTTCATCCAAAATTGCCTGCGCTTTCGGCACCGTCAATTCCACAACCGTACAATTCGTCAACCCTGCTTGCATAAAATAAGTATATTGATCATATGGCAATCCCTCAATCGGCGCATCATTTTGCAGTTTAACCATCTCTACCGGCCAGTCAAATTGACCCTTTATTTCTTCAGTCTGACGCCACCAGTTAGCTTCACTCCAACCCGGCACTTCATTGCTAATCGCTTTGGCGTCCGCGTATTTTTGCTCTAGATTGGACGCCATTTGCTGATAATTATCATCACATTGAGATATCTCCACCCGAGTATTCAGATTATAACCTTTCTCCAGCTCACCAATATTAGAGCGAGCATAAAAATAATATTTCGAATGACCAAATTCTTTACTATTACCCACCTGCCAATCATCCGGAAAACTAATCATCATATTCAAATCCAAATCCAACATACTCTTACCCACGATCTCCACTTTTGGCTCAACCGCTTTCACATCTACGGCAGTTAAATCATCATTTGACTGAACCGAACTTACCTCTTCCGTCAACTCTTTCACCTCTTTTTCCTCCTCAGTAAAATCCCAAACAAACAAAACCGTTATCACCCCCACCGCCAATAACCCCAGTAAAACATAGGCGATATGCACATTTTTCATACAGTCCTCCATTTATTTATTATCTGAAAAACAAAATAACACGATATAAATAAATTGTCAAGATTTGGATTCCCGCTACTTCAACATTAATCCCGGCAACAAATCGATCTTGATTATTTTTGCTTCATCGGCATAATTATCCATCCATTCCGCTCCACCCGCCGCTAACGATTTCTTGGAAATAATAATTTTTCGGCCACAGCCAATCAAATCCGCATCAGCCAGTTTAGCTCCGGCTGACACCTCCCGATCATCATACAAAACATCAATGCCAACCTTGTTTAATTCATCATAAATTTTCTGCGCTTCTTCGTTTTTATCAATTGAAATCAATTGACAATCAAATGGGGCCAACTCTTTTGGCCACGTCATTTTTCCAGTTTCTTCATTAAAATATTTTTCCGCCAAAACACCCATCAACCTCCCCAGTCCAATCCCATAACATCCCATGATAGGATATATTGAAGCACCGTTTTCATTTAAAACTGTAAAATTCATATCTCGAGCAAATTTATCCCCCAGCGGAAATATATTGCCCACCTCCACACCCTTAACAATTCTCCATTCAGATTGACAAAAATCACATCTTTCCCTGTCACCCTCAGCCACAATTTCTTTATTCAAACTTCGGGCACACCCATCACAAACATAAACATCATCCTCACCAATCTCAATGGCCAGCTGAAACTCATCGCTAAACTCAGAAAACGCCCCGCCTGATGCCTTTACCACCATCACCTCCAGACCCATCCGGGCAAACATTTTAATATACGCTTGCTTAACCCGCTCATAATAATGATCAAAATCAGTCACATTCAAATGAAAACTATACATATCCTTCATGATAAATTCCCGCCCACGCAGTAAACCCGATTTCGCCCGAGCCTCATTGCGAAATTTCACCTGTATCTGATACAAACTTAAAGGCAAATCCTTATAGCTATCAATATATTTTCGCGCAATATCAACCACCTGCTCTTCATGAGTCGGTGCCAAGCCCAATTCCTTTCCCGAACGCCCCTGTGTTTTATAAAAAATCTCGTCCATCTTGGTAAAACGTCCGGTTTCCTCCCATAATGCCTGCGGTTGTAAGACATTCATTAATATCTCTTGTCCGTTCACGGCATTCATCTCTTCCCGAACAATGCTTTCAATTTTTCGATAAACTTTCAGCCCTAACGGCAACAATGCGTAAATCCCAGCCATATGTTTATCGACCATTCCTGACCGATAAAAATACCGGGCATTTTTACTGTCCTGATCTTTGCTGGCAGTTTTCCTGGTTTTAATAAAATAATTTGTAAACTTCATATTATCTTATTTAATAATGAATTTAATAAATAGGAAATCCCTCTCATTTTTATTTCTCATGATTTTTATGGATACTACTGTTTGATACCGCGAGCAACTGTCTGAGCTTTCTAATCTTTAGTAGCCAACCGCACAAGCGAGTTTTTGCGAGCGGCTAAAACAGTATATTCATAAAAATCACTCCCCTACTGCCCAATCTTAAAATAAATCACATCCCCATCCCGCACCACATATTCCTTGCCCTCCATCCGTAAAATCCCCTTCTCCCGACAGCCTTCCCAACCGCCACTATCAACAAATTCCTGCCAACCAACCACCTCCGCTTTAACAAATTTTTTAACAAAATCAGTATGAATCTTTCCCGCCGCCTCCGGTGCGGTTGCTCCCCTTTTAATCGTCCAAGCTTTGGCTTCCACCTCACCACAGGTGAAATATGAAATCAGACCGAGCAAATCATAACCTTTTTCCACCAAACGATTTAAACCGCTATTATCCAGACCCAGGGCTTGTAAATACTCCCCAGCCTCTTTTTTGTCTAACTCTGCTAATTCCGACTCAATCTTAGCCGACAAGACAATCGTCTGTCCCTCAATTCCCAATGAATCCGGCAAATCAAAATTGGCCGCATCCGCCTCACTCACATTCAATATATTCAGCATCGGCTTCATGGTCAGTAAAAACAAATTTTTTAAAACCGTCGCCTCATCCTCCGTCCATTCAATCGAATTAGCCAATTTCTCCTGTTCAAGCAAATCCCTTAATTTCTCCACGACCTGCAAATTATACTTATCTTCCTTGCTGCCCGATTTGGCCGCTTTTTCCATCCGCTCGCAGGCTTTCTCCGCCGTCTGCAAATCCGCCAAAATCAACTCCAGCATAATCACCTCCAAATCCTTCTTGGGATCAATTTCTCCTGCCACATGCGTCACATCCCCATCCTGAAAATAGCGCAGCACGTTGGCAATCGCATCCACCTCGCGGATATGCGCCAGAAACTTATTGCCCAAGCCCTCCCCCTTGCTTGCCCCCTCCACCAAACCGGCAATATCAACAAATTCCACCGCCGCTGGCACAATATTCTCCTGACTTATAGTCGCTGCCACTTTATCCAGCCGCTCATCCGCCACCGGCACAATCCCCACATTGGGTTCAATCGTACAAAAAGGGTAATTGGCAATATCAACTTGTTTTTTAGTTAGAGCCTTAAATAAGGTTGATTTACCCACGTTGGGCAAACCGACTAAACCGATTTTCATGCTTGCAAAATTAGCGCAAATACTATTTAATTGTAGTGGCTTAAGGTTAAATTTACAATTATTAACATGCTAATCGGAAGCACCCAAAACCCCAAGATAAAATTTATTCGCCAACTAAAAAAGCGGAAATATCGCGACGAACATAAACTTTTTCTCATTGAAGGAAAAAGAGAAATTGAACGTGCCCTAAAATGCGGCTTAAAAATTCACAGCTATTATTATTCAAACCAAAATACCAACAAGCTTGTACTGACAACCGATAAACATGAAATAAACGGCCCGCTTTTCCAAAAAATATCTTACCGGAAAAATTCCACTGGTCATTTGGCTATTTTTCACCAACCGTCAACCGATATTAATGATATCCAACTCAAGCCCCAGCCATTCATATTAGTGATTGAATCACCGGAAAAACCAGGCAATATTGGCGCTTTATTAAGAACAGCCGACGCGGTTGGAGTTGATTCGGTTATTATTACTAACCCCGACACTGATTTATTCAACCCCAACGCTATCCGCTCCGCCTGCGGCACCTTTTTCTCCCGCCCGATTTATTTAAGCGACAATCAAACCACCCTGGATATATTACAAAAAAATAAAATTAAAACCGTCGCTACCACCCCGGACACCAAAAATTTATATCATCAAGCCGATTACCCCAGCTCCATCGCTCTCATCGCCGGTGCCGAGAACCAGGGATTATCAGATTTCTGGCTCAATCACGCCGATCTGAAAATCAAAATCCCCATGCAGGGCATCGCCGACAGCCTCAACCTCTCCGTCAGCACCGCCATAATTTTGTATAAAATCCGGGAACAACGCCACCAGCCATAGTCAATTTTCAACACAAGAAAACCACCACGGGTTTTCCCGTAGTGGTTATTTTTTTATTTAATCAGACTAAAATATTTCTTAGCCAAATCAACATTGACCGGCACCGTCATCACAGCCGCGACATGCTCCGGCGGATCAACAATTCCTGACGAAATTATTTCTTGAGCCGCCTCCGGCGTAACAGCGTGATATTTGGTTTTGGCCAGCGAATCAGCCAGAAACATCAAGCCAATCTCGATATCAATATCCAGATGCTCGTCCCTCAACTCACCTAATTTAGCCGTAGCCGAAGCCGACTGCACATAATCCCAATCATATTGACCTTCGTAGTCCTCCCTAACCCGCGCCAGCTCATAGTGTTTCTCGGCCAATCGGGCCACATATTCAACCTCATCTTCAGTCAATCCCCATTCCCGCAACCGAGCCCTCAAATCAGTTCGAATCACCTCACCCGAGGCCTTTTCATGACCCTGAAAACGATATATCAACTCCCCGTCGCGCCATTGCAAATATCGCACCGCAAACTTACCCACATCATGCAATACCAGCGCCAACCGCAACAAGTCTGTCTTGGTGTTATTATCCACTCTCTCCTTCAGCCGGACTTTTACTTTCTCCATATGACCCCATCCAGCCACCATCTCCTTGGTCTCCCACAAAAACAACATCGCCATAATTGAATGTGACACAATTCCCCAGTAATGATACTTCTTGCGAATTGTGTCAGTACTATTAGGTTCAGTCCAAAACTTCTCGTCATGTGGATAGCTGTCCACTCCGGTTTCCTGAGAATGCCTCTGACTTAGGCGGTATTTATTGATAACTTCCGCACCAATCTTTTCCAGCTCCAAAACGATCTTGACCGTAATTTCCTTTGCGCTTAACATGTAACTATTCCCCCTCCATGCCTCGACCAACTAGGTGGTCGGGTATTTTTTTAATTTACACAAAAAGACAGGTCATAAACCTGTCTTTTTTTTCAATACCAGATGGATGTATTGAAACCAACGCCCTCTCGACGTTTTCGTTTATGCCCTTGCCTTTAATGAGAACAACAACTCACCCTCTAAAGTGAGCCCTCCTTATTAGTGTCCCCATTTCTTAATGTCCCCATCTGCCAGGACTATACCTCAAGTTATTAATTATGTCACCAGAAACTTGCAAATATGTAATATATGCCTTGATTTAGCCATTATTATAAGATATGATAATAATATTAAAAATGTAATAAATAAATTACACTTATGAATAAAAGAGAGATTTTGCAAAGACTAGGATTAACCAAAAACGAAATCGAGGTCTATTTGTTTTTAATAAACTCCGGCCCCAACCGCATCACCGACATCAGCCGGCACACCAAAATTCACCGACCATTAGTTTATCAGGCCATTACTCCATTATTGGAAAAAAAACTAATTAACTACCAAACCAAGGGAAAACAAAAATATTATACAGCCGAATCACCCAGCCAACTGCGCAAAATTGCGGATAACTTTCAGAAAAATATCAACGAACTGGTGCCGGATCTAGAACAAACCTACCAAAAACGAACTTCCAAGCCCACCATTCGCTTTCTCGAAGGACCTTCCGGAATCGCTGCCGCTCACATGGACCTAGCCAACTCTATGAGGAGAAATGAAACCTACTATCGCTACTCAATCGGCTCCGACTACCAAACAGTTAATCAATACATACCAGACGAATACCGACGCATCCGCAACCAAAAAAACCTGCAAAGATTCGTTATCAACAACCAACCTATGCACCGAACCGCCCACCAAAAGCCTGACATCAATCGCCTCTTTCGCATCATCCCCCCTGAAGACGATAATTTTTCCAATAACATCAATTTTGTTATCTATAAAGATCGTGTGACTTATCTCGACTACAGCACCGAAAACGCTTTTATCATAGAAAACAAAAACATCGCCAATTTCCACGAAAACTTGTTTAAGCTACTTTGGAAAAAAATCAAATAGCACCTTCAAGCTCTCATAATTTAAGCACTCCTGAGCGTTTTCAACAATCACCTCATATCTCAAACAAACATCCCTCACACAATCCAATCTTCTTAATGTAATAATATTTTACTAGTTATACAATTATTATTGAAAAAAACAATAATTACAGATACAATATGAGTATTAGTAATTGTAGTAACATTTTACAAAATTATGGAAATTGCCAAAATACTCCCCAAAATCGGCCTCAGCCAACACCAATCCGACATTTATCTCAGCCTTGTCGAGTCTGGCCCCGCCCGCATTTCTGATATCTACAAAAATACCGGCATTCACCGCCCAATCATTTATCAAGTACTGCCCAAGCTAGAGGCCAAAGAATTAATCAGTCACTCCATCAAAGGCAAGCAAAAATATTTTGCCGCCGAGCCGCCCCGCAAATTACGCAAACTATTCTCCGACCTTATCGACTCTTTTGACAGCCAAATAGATTTACTGGAAGAGACTTATTCTGCCAAATCCATCAAGCCCAAGGTTAAATATCTGGAAGGCAAGACTGGACTCAAGTCTGTCCATGAAGATCTTGTGAATTCGCTCAAGCGAGATGATATTTATTACCGTTTCACCGCCAACACCGACCTAGAAAAATTTGAAAAATATCACCCCCAAAACTATAAAAAGCGCCGGGATAGCAAAGGTCTCCAGCGTTTTATTATTAACAACGAAGCGGTCAGCCGGGAGAAAAAATCCAAGAAACTGGGGCGCTTCACTCGCACCATCCCGGCCGAATCGGATCTTTTTGAACACGGCATCAATCTGCTAATTTATGATAAAAAAACCGCTTATTTAGATTTAAATAGTGAAACTGCTTTCGTCATTGAAAATAAAAATATCGCCGAATTTCACAAAAGCATTTTTAAATTAATTTGGGAAAAACTGGAAAAACAATAACACAACAATCTTGAAGATGCATACAAAAATAATTACAAGGCGCTCATTCGAGCGTCTTTACCTGTAAAGACTTATCAACCAAAGACTATTCTTTCACCGGACCACGCAGATAAATCGGAATCACCACATTATCTACCGGTGCCTCTAGCTGATCAAACACCTCCGTCCCCACCCACGCCCGACTATTCCCATCGGCCTCAGTCAATAATTCAAAATTATCATAGCCGGCCGACTTAATATAATTCTCCACCTCAACATTGACATCCCCCACCAAATAACCTCTTTTATCTCCATCATTCAACAAATCAGCCACCTCGCCTACCAAAAAATCACCCAACGCCCGCAGCTCCTTATCATATCGACGACAATAAACCCGATTATTACCGGCACTCATTAAACTAACAATCGCACCAACTGATGCGGCCTCATCCTTCACCATATACGCCTGCGCCCACAAACCATCAATCCCTCGCACCGGCAAGGAAATCGCCAATCCCAGTGCATTGGCCACACTCACCCCAATCCGCACTCCAGTATAAGACCCCGGACCACTCACCACCGCCACCCCATCCAAATCGGAATATTCCAAGCCCATCCCCCTGATTAAGTCATCAATTTTCGGCAATAATTCAGTCGACTGGTCCTGATTGCCCAGCCAAGCCTTACTTATTCCACCCAAACTAATACTACTCAAGTCAGCACTAGTATCAATACCCAATATTTTTTTATCTTCAGTTGTCATGATTATAAATTGAGCCCTTCCCAACAAATCTCTCGCTCGTTCTCATTAACATGTTTAAAATATACCTTTTTGGCGTTTTTCGGCAGCAGCTTTTCCAATCGTTCCGCCCACTCAATCAAAACAATCGCTTGGCCAAAATAATCAGTAAGACCGATATCCTCAAAATTAACCTCCAATCGATAAGCATCCACATGCACTAGTTTTCCAAATTCAGACCCATATTCTTTAAGCAAAACGAAAGTCGGGCTTTTAATCTTTTCCTCAATTCCTAAAGCTTGAGCCAAGCCTTGCGCAAAAGTGGTCTTGCCTGTACCCAAATCACCAATCAGCGCCACCACTTCTTTATGGTCACGCAAATATTCCCCCAACTTATACCCCAATTGTCGGGTGTCTTCTTCTGATCTAGTGATAATACATTTATCCTTCATCATTTATTTCTCAGAAAAAAATAATTTGCTCAGTCTTATTTCACAGCAAATCACTGTTTGAGCATAAATCCAATCCATATTAATTAGCGAGTTTGATGAGCGAAGAAATGAGACTGAGTAAATTATTTTTAATCCCCACCCCCAAAACCCAATATCCTCATCCAATCCGGCCCAACCGTTGGTAACCTTTGTTCTTGGCTCTCAATCAATATTATATCTCCCTTAAACCGGGGCAACAAGCGAAAACCAGAGCTAGTCTCATCAACCACTCCGCGAACAGTGAGCCTATCGCCCGACTCAACCTCAGCCAACCAACTCAAATCCTCTTTTATATAAACCCGAACTGCCTGCTCATCCCCATTGGAAACATAAACCGACTTGCCGTTCTTTTTCGCTACCACCCCAGTTATTGCCACCAAATCAGCCTCCATTTCTGCCAATTCATCTCCCGACACCGCATTGAAAACCAGATCCTCGATGCCCACCACCACTACCGACTCTGCTTGAATCACTCGGTTGTATGTCAGGTCATTCACTTTCCCCCTCACTTCAATCACTTCTCCAATCTCGATTGTCTCATCATCCCACTTTATTTTTATCCCTCCCGAGTCATCTTGAATCCACAAGTAATTTTTATCCAACACCCCCAGCGGAACCGTCACCCTTCCTTTCACCCAAACCTTTTCGCCATCAATTGCCCCCTTGATTTCATTAATTAACATCATTTCTATCTCCTGATTAGAAATATCCAACCCCTCATCTTCAAAATTTTCCTCTATCACCATATCCGTAATCACTTCACCCATGTCATCCCCTTCATCCACCTCTTCCAAAAACCCATCTAAACCCAAACCTGCCAATCCAGGCGTATATTTTTCTGATAAATTTTCCAACCAAATACCATCGCGCCAATTCCATGACCAACCCTCCTCTCCCTCCAACCACTCAGCCACCGCCAACTCTTCTTCCTCATCTCCCCACCACAAATCATCGCCATCATTACCCAAACCATTACCAATCCGACCATCCGCCACCGTTACCATCCACACATTCGATAAATCTACCTCATAATCATCAAAAAAATGATTGTACTGACCATCATAATCGGTGTCCACCACCAATATCACTCCCCCTGGACCCACCTTCAACCCTTCATTACCCCGATCATGTTCGCCCTGAAAATCAACCAGATAATCAACATCTCCCGCATCACCAATCATCAAACCAGATAAATCCGCCTCCACCTCACCGAAATAGCTAACCTCAACAAACTCACCTGTATTTTCATCCATTGGATTAAACATCACTTCGGTAATTTCCCAGTTTTTCTTCCCCGGCACCACCATAACCACCCCCAACCACAACCAAACCATAAAAAATCCTAGATACTTCATAAAATATTGTTATTTTCCTTCATTATAAAAAGCCGGTGATTAACACCGGCTTAAGTAAAAATTAAGTCAAATTAATCTGGGCAAATCATCATCGCATCACCAAAACTATAGAATCGATAATCGCCATCCATCGCCAACTTATAAATCTGCTGTAATCTCTCAATACCAATCTCATTCTCCCCCAAAAAAGCCGCCACCAACATCAACAAGGTCGACTTCGGCAAATGAAAATTCGTCACTATTCCATCCACAAATTTAAATTTATATCCGGGATAAATAAACAAATCCGTCATCCACTCACCCTCAATCGAGCGCAACCAACCATCATCAGCCAAACTCTCTAGCCATCGCGTCGCCGTCGTCCCTACCGCCATAATTTTTTTACCCACTCGTTTATGTTCATTCAATCGCGCCACCACATTCACATCAATCTCCATTTTTTCTTCATGCATTCGATGCTCCCGAATATCTTCTCCCCGCACCGGCGCAAATGTTCCCGGCCCCACATGCAAGGTAATTTCTTCAATCGACACGCCTTGATTTCTTAACTCACTTAGCAACTTCGGCGTAAAATGCAGCCCGGCTGTCGGCGCCGCCACCGAACCCACCGACTTAGCAAACACCGTCTGATACAAAGATTGATAATCAACCTCGGGCTGCTTCTCAATATAGGTCGGCAGAGGCACCACCCCGACCGACTGCAACACCTGCAAAAAATCTCGCCGAGATAAATCAACTTGCATCAATCTAAGTCCTTCCTCCAGCCGGTCAACCACCCTCATTTCAACCGCTTGATCGCCAGACACAAAAGTATAAACATCGCCAACTTTGACTTTCTTTGCCCGTTTGCACATTACCTCCCAATAACCCGGCAATAATTCTCTAACAACCAGCATTTCCATCATCGACCCTTTACCTTTTTTCACTACTGTTAACCTAGCGTTAAATACTTTGGTATTATTCAAAACCAACACCCAATTCTCATTCAACCAATCAATTATTCGACCAAAATACGTCTGAGCCAACACCCGACCCTTTTTATTCGCCACCAAAAGACGAGACTCATCTCGCCGACCAACCGGCACATTCGCAATCAAACGCTCCGGCAAATCATAATCATAGCTATTTAAATCAAAAACTGACATACAAAAAAATGGGGCGAATCTCCACCAACCCACCCTATTCCTCTTTTTATTTCCTTACAAAATAATATACCCAGTCTTTTTTTCACACGAGTCGATGTATCGGCGAGTTAAGATGAGTCCGGCTGACCACTTCCGCCACCCCCAAACTGATAAAAATATCATTGTGGTTGGCCCGACGAATCTTCTGTTTGAGCGACTCGATTATATTCAATGTATCGGCGAGTTAAGATGAGTCCGACTGACCACAATGATATTTTTATCCCAACTACTTTATCTCCACCGCATCATCATCTCCCTTGCCACGCTCAATCAAAGCTTCCTGTAAATCAATAATCTTCCGCGCCACATGATAACTATCATGCACATGCTGAATAATAAAATAATTCTTGCCGCCCGCTGTCTGAATCGTCACATCACCAAAATGAAACATGTTTTGCATTAGTCCATCCTGAGCTCCAGACACATCCTGCACCTGCGTTAAATACAGCTCCGATACCGAGCGATTAAACAAACCCACCTGATTAATATCAATAATTCGCTCATTGGTCACAATAGTAATATCAAAATAATAATCCAACCACATCACCAAAAAATAACTAGCCACAAAAAAATAATAAGCCGAATACATAAAAATCAACAACTGACTGGACCGCACCACCGGATACTCACTACCAATCCGATTAAACAATCCCGACAAAATCGAAAAGGCATTAATATCAAGCAATGAGAAAAAAATCGACAACAACAGGGGCAATAAAATCATCAGCGATATTATCAAAATCGGCCCAATAAATGAAATAGCCGACCGGCGCAAAAATAAAAATACCCGCTCATCGCTCTGCTGTCCCGGAAATCGAATTGCCTCTAAATTAATTGGGCTCATATTAGGATCCTCCCATGCTTACCGCAATCAAAGAAAAGATGGTGATAAAGGCCATCACCACTAGCACTAGCACATAACCAAACAAAACCGACACCGAAGCATCACCCTTGTAACGATATTTCAAAATATGACGAACCGCAATCACATTAAAAATTGCCATAACCGCTATCAGAATTACATAAACCACTAGGGCAATAATAAATATAGAATCCATCAAAATAATCTAAAATAATATATTTCCACCAATAAATCTATTATAAATAATCTTGACTAAAACAACAAATCATTTATTGCCAACCATCTTCATGAGCCCAGGCCCGAGCCTGATCAGTTGCCTTGCGCCCCCGATTAGTTTTTTCAATCAACCCCAATCGCAATAAATAAGGCTCGGTATAATCCTCAATTGTTTCCCGATCTTCACTTAGGGCCGCCGCAAGTGTATCCAAACCCACCGGACCACCCTTGAACTTATTTATCATTATTGCTAACAATGCCCGGTCAAAACTATTCAGACCATTATGATCAATCCCCAAAGACAACAATGAACTATTCACTAATTCAACCGTCAAAGACTGCTCATTAACACAAGCAAAATCCCGCACCCGCTTTAACAATCGATTGGCTACCCGAGGTGTACCCCGACTAGCCTTAGCAATTAATTTTAGGGCCTGATCATCATACTCAATCTCCATTTTCTCCGCCGCATTTTTTAATATCTTCAGAATATCCGATTGATTATAAAAATTCAGTCGCTCCACCACCCCAAAACGATCCCGCAAAGGAGCGGAAATACTGCCCGCCTTGGTGGTCGCTCCAATCAAAGTGAACGGCTCCAGATTCAACCGCACCGTTTTAGCCGCTGGGCCCTTGCCAAGCACGATATCAATCGCAAAATCCTCCATCGCCGAATACAGCACCTCTTCTACAATTTTGCTTAGCCGATGAATTTCGTCAATGAAAAAAATATCTCCCCGCTTCAAATTCGTCAGTATCGAAGCCAAGTCGCCGGTCCGTGCCAATGCCGGTCCAGAAGAAATCCGGCAATCCACCCCCAGCTCTTTGGCCAACACCCCCGCTAACGTAGTTTTACCCAAACCCGGCGGCCCATAAATTAAAACGTGATCAAGCGACTCGTCGCGCTTTTTGGCCGCCCGACTATACACCAGTAAATTTTTTTTAACCTTGTCCTGACCGATAAAATCATCCCAGCTCTGTGGCCTTAAGCCGATTTCCAGCTCTTGGTCATTGTCCTCCTCCCGCGGATCCATCAGATTTTTAGTTGACTCCAGCGCCATTTGATAACAACTCCAAATTAAATATTTTTTATTCTATTGTGTTCGCACCACCGAACACTCTTTGGCAATGAGTTTTAAGATTTTGAGATTTGAACTTTGACTGTTGAGTTATTTTACCCCATCTGCCGCACCAGCCAGCCGATTTTTTCTTCCACCGTGCTCTCAATCGGCAACATCGCCACCAGATGCTCATACTCACCACGCTTATAACCCAAAACCTTCATTGCTTCTTCTACATCATTATCAATTAAATCATCATCCACTAGCTTACCTTTAAGTTCCACCAGAATCCGCTGAGCCGTTTTTTTGCCAATACCCGAAGCTTGATAAATATAAGCCACATTTCCCTGATCGATCGCCGCTGTTAATTTCTTGATTTCACCCAAACCCAATATACTAAGCGCCGACTTTGGCCCCACTCCGGACACCGACACCAAACGATCAAACACCTCCCGTTCCGCCCGATCCAAAAAGCCATACCATACTATCTCATCATCACTAACGCGCTGCTTGACCCACAACTTCACCTCCTGTCCAAGCTTCGACTGCAACACATTCAATGCCAATCCAGACATAGCCAGAATATACCCAATTCCGGCCCTCTCCACCACCAGCACTTTTTCCTGCACATCCACCAATTTGCCCTTGATGTAATAAATCATATCCTCATATTAATACTTTTTTAATAGTCCGCCTCGGCGGACACTCCATGGCAGCTAGTTATTCGGTTTTACGCTGTGATTTTGAGTTTTGAATTTTGCGCTTTGCATTGGTAATTAATAAAATAACCACAAAAAATTAAAAATCCTCTACTATTTACAGTATAGGCCAAAGCCATAACGAATTAAACAAACCTGTTTATTTATTTTTCTTCATTCCCACCGACGGATCCACCAGAAACCTTTTTAAATCCCGCCGACCAATAATCGCATCATACTTCAAATTCTTGCGATCAGTCACAAACACCTCCGTTTTGTAACGAATTTTCTTCAACACAATTTCCATGGTGTAGATATCCCGCCACTCCCCTCCCAAGGCTGACTGAACGTATTTCTTGCGAACCGGTTCGCCCAAATGCAGTTTACGAGCAGCCGATTTACAGATTGCCGTCCGGTACGCTCCAGTATCAATCTTGGCCACCGTCTTGATTTTTTTATTGTCCCTTCCAATTAATATCACCTTTTCGGTCATTCTCAATACCGGCTTCTCCACATCCACCTTTTTCTTTTTGACTGAGATATTACCAAACAACTCCCGCCCCAATCGCACCGCCTTTTCCGGCTCCATCACCGGCAACCCCTCCACCCGCAACAACCTCGACTTCAATGGCTCCATGTTGGCCAGCTGAATACCCATGCCGGGACGAGCATTCAACTCCAATACACCCGGTCCCTTTTTGCCATCCAACACAATATCAACCCCCAAATACCCCAGCCCACTCACCTTTTGACATCGGGAAGATATCTCCAAAATCTCCTTCCAAAAGGGTATTTTTATTCCGTGCAACTTCTGTTTCGTACCCGGATAACGCTTAATCATTTTTCCTTTTAATCTCCAAAAAGCCTTGGTGGTAATGCCCGTACCCACATCAATTCCCACACCGATGCCACCCTGATGCAAATTGGCGGTTCCTTTAGAATCAGCCGTCGGCAACCGCAACATTGCCATCACCGGAATCATGTTATACACCAGCACCCGAATATCAGGTATCCCGCCCCCATATGTCAGCTTCTTAAATATTTTATGCAATCTAACTTTTTCCTCAATATAAGCCACGTCAGCCACATTACCCAGACTATAATTGCCTTCAAAAATATCATATATATGATTCTTTATCATATCCAATGTCACCACCGAACCGTCACCCAAGCGCCAGCCGCTTTTAGCCCGACCACGAATCACCCAAATCCCCTCACCGCCAAAACCCTGATTGGGCTTCACCGCAAATCCGGTCGGCAACCGGGTCCAGTCAAATTCTTCCACATCATAATAATCATCAAACACCGCCAACAACGGAATGGTAGGGATTTTTTTACGCTGCAAGAGTCGTTTCGTCGCCAATTTATCATCCGCCAGCCGGATTGCCCGGCGGGAATTATTGGGACGAATAAATTGCAGATTTCTCGCATTCATCCCCAAAACTTTTTCCGCTTTTTTCCAGTCAATTATCATATTATTTCTTTTCAATTAGCCAACGAAAGCGCCAGTACTCCGTCAACCGCAAACCGGTCCAACGGCCAACTATCACCAAAATCGGTATTACCAGTAAAATCCACTCCGGATAAGAAATCATCAACACGCGTAACGTCTGCCACCCCACCAACAAATAACAAACCACCGAAATAACAAACGTTTCCAGTGTCAAACTCAAAGATTTGCGAAAACCATAACGAATCTGAGCCGAAATAAATTTCTCCGTTAGCACCACCATGGTTAATAGCGGCACAATCGATAAAGTCTTCAAAGCGGTAATTTCAAAATAGGCCGCAATCGCCATGGTTACAATCAGACCCAACGACACCGACGTCAAAATCAGCGCCATTCGCGGCAGATACAAAATACGCATTCTCCTCAACAACATCCTCGTCAAAGTACCAATCGCCAGCACAATCACAAACACCAGCGTCCCGTACCATAAACCACTCTCCAAAAACGCCAACGTAATCAAGGAAGGCACATATATACCAAATGCCTTAACACCAAACAAACTGCGCACCAGCGCAATCAACAGAGCAATAATCGGCATACTCAATATCAACACAATCGTCGATAGCGGCACTCCTTTAGCCAGCGCATAGTCAATCAAGCGGGTCAAAATCGACCAATCCGAGGCCGGCGCCAACCGAAATCGATCCTTGATACCAATGATCTCAAAACTCAAACCCTCCTCTTCCAGCTTATCGGCAAATTGATCGATATCATCAAAATAACTAACAAAATCCACCGCTCGCTCATTTACCAGAATCAACGACAGCGGACTGGCCAATTTAAAAGCCGAATCAGCCGTCTTGCGCAAATTACCAAACCGCTGACCAGAAACATTTATCACATTTAAATCAGCCAAATCAATATCACTACGCTGACCCAACTGCACCAGCACATCCAAACCAAAATTGCCGGCGCCCCAGAACATTATCCCCTTCGACTTATCAATAATATCCTGATTGTCCATTACTAAATCCACCACTTCATCCGTAGTTTTAGCCTCTTCATCGGCCACCACCCACAACAACATACCTTCATCAAAAACCGCCTCCTCAACCTCGCTTAGCTTAGCCTGATCGACCGACTGATCAACCACCGCTACAAACAGCTCATTGTACACATAAATACCAAAATATATCTTCTTATCCTCTTCTTCCTGTTTTAATTCCAAACTAGCCTCATAAAAACCAGGCTTGACATAGCTATGCAGCACTCCCAGTCCTTCCGCGCTGGCTCCATCGCCGAAATCCCAATGGAATTCGCTATAACCGTTCACATCTTCTACAATCTCACCGGCATCAAACACAATCTGTTTGCCGGTTTCCGACAAAATATCACGAGTAGTCTCCCGTTCCGCTATTTCCTGAGCCTGAACCGGCGAAACCAAAAACAAACCAATCATCAATCCAATTTTCCACCAATTTTTCATCACTTTTTTGATTATAAAAATAATTCCGTTAATCGCTTTGGACCAACTTATTCAATCAACAATTTTTGAAATTATAAGTTAAATTAGTCAAAATGTAAAGAGTTTAGCCCACCATTTTTCGTCGCGAACGATAAGCCTTGCGATATACACTTTCATATTCGTCAGCTGAATTTTCCCAGGAAAATCGCTCCTGCATCACTCGTTTCACTAACGACTCCCACACATCCTTATTCTTATAATGTTCTAATGCCCTTACAATTGCTCCATAAAAACTCAACTCATGGTAATTACTAAACACAAAACCATTACCCGTTCTCTCCACCACATCAAAATCAACAATAGTATCCGACAACCCACCCACCTCATGCACAATTGGAATTGAACCGTAGCGCAAGGCAATCAACTGACCCAAGCCACACGGCTCAAACTTTGACGGCATCAAAAACATATCGCTACCGGCATAAATCTGACTGGCCACCTCCACACTAAACTCCAAATGAGCACCAATCTTCCTTTTATATTTTTTCGACAATTTTTCAAACAACCTGACATATTTTTTTTCACCGCTACCCACCACCACAATCTGTACCGGCATCTTTAATAACACATTCACCACTCGACTCAGTAAATCAAACCCCTTATGACCCACCAATCGACTGGCAATCCCAAACAACGGAATCTCCGGGTCAACTTTCAATTTAAATTTCTTCTGCAAAAACTCCTTGTTAGCGTATTTTTTTTCCAATTCATTTTCGTCGTAATTAACCTCAATATGCTCATCCGTTTTCGGATCAAACTTAAAGTAATCGATTCCGTTGAGAATTCCAAATAAACTCTTGCGGCGACTGAGCAAAATATCCTCCAACCCCATTCCAAATTCTTCCGTCTGGATCTCATCTGCATACTGTTTGCTAACCGCCGTCAACACATCCGCATTCAAAATCCCCCGTTTGGCAAAATTTGCCACCCGCACATCCGACAACACCGGCTCCAGCAGACCAACCCCATCATCCAAACCATATCGCAAATAATAATCATGCACATGATTGTATTGATATGACAAATTATGAATAGTATAAACCGTCGCGATCTTTTCCAGTCCACTAAACTCATCATCATAATTTACAAAATAAGGGACCAATCCCGTTTGCCAATCATTACAATGAATCAAATCCGGTTGCCAATCACTCAATCCCTGAATAAACTTCAATAGCACCCGATCGAACAAATAAAACCGCAAATTATCATCCTTATAGCCATATACCTTGGACCGAGAGCCAAATAATTTATGATTATGAATAAGATAAACCGTCACTCCTTCGTAAGAAGTGGCCCGATAAACATCAAATCTATAAGTAGTACGACCAACCGTAGTCTCAATTCCCTCCGCTATCCGCTCATGTTCAAAATTACTCTGATCAACTGCGCCGTGCATCGGCATCACCACCCGCACATCATATCCGCGCTTCTTTAATACCGACGGAAAGGCTCCGGCTACATCGGCCACCCCTCCCGCTTTGGCAAACGGAACCGCTTCCGCTACCGCAAACAAAACATTCTTAACCTTTTTCGCCATATATATATTTAAACTATATTATTATCGTACCGAATCGCCATGACGAGCCACAAAGCTTAAAGTTTAAAAACTAAAGCTTAAAAATGTCATCCCCGGCCCAACGGGCACCCTTCGGGTCTTGAGCCTGCCCGCCTCGGGCGGGAGCGGGAACCACAATGTAAATACTTAAATCTAGTATATTCGCAACCACGAAGTGGCCCCTTCGGGGCGCGACTTCAAAGTTTTTAGTTTTAACTCTTATGCTTTAAGCTATTTTCACCATATCACAACCGGCCGCTAGATTTCACCCGCGCCCGTTACCGAATAGGCATAACAAAGCCCCAACGCGTCAGCCGCATCATCCGGTTGCGGCGCCTCCGGCAAGGAAAAAATATTCTTAATCATGTACTGCACCTGCTGTTTGTCCGCCACCCCATAACCAACCACCAACTGCTTGACCTGCTTGGGAGTAAACTCAGTAATTGCCACATTATTCTTCTGACAAGCCAAAATCACCACTCCTCGCGCCTGACCCACATCAATCGCCGTCTTCTGATTGTTATAAAAAAATAAACTCTCCACCGCTGCCCGCTGGGGTTGATACGTCCCTATCAGCTCTGTCATCCCATCATATATTTCGGCTACCCGCTCCGCCACCGCCAAACCCTTTTCGGTACGAATCACCCCAAAATCAACCACCCCAAAATCACCTTTCGAGTAATCTACTACCGCGTAACCGGTAATTGCCAATCCTGGATCAATACCCAATATTCGCATGATAAAAATTCAAAAATCAAAAAGCAAAATTCAAAGCCTGCCCCGGACCCCGATCCGGGATCACAACCCAATAAAGTAACAACCTCAACAATATAGCAATTTTATTATCAAACCATAATCTTCTAATAACACCTCAGCAATTGGTTGTTAGGCTTTCGGGTTGTGACTTTGATTTTTGAGCTTTAAATTTTGCATTGCCCTAAACCCAACACATTCATCTTAAACAATGATTATTAAGTCAACTTTCAAAATTCCACATTGCTATCAACTCTATCCACATCATCCAAATCCTCAATCGCCTCCAAAAAATCAATCATTTTTTCACGCTTATCCTCGTCTTCCACTTTAACCAAATTCTGCGGTCGATAAATCAACTCAGCCGATTCAATTTCCGCTCCCTTGCTCGCCAAAAAGTCCCGCATCTTCTTTAAATCACCCGGTAAACTATAAAAATCTACCGTATCATCTTCCTCTTCCACATCCGTCACCCCCTGATCAATACCTTCCAAAGTCAATTCGTCTAAATCTTTTATGCTCGATTTTTTAGCCACCACCACTCCCTTACGATCAAACATCCAGGCCACACTACCGCTGCCCCCAAGTGAACCACCCTGCTTAGAAAAAACCATCTTCAAATCCGCAATCGCTCGATTTTTATTATCCGTCAACACCGTCACAATCGCTGCCGTACCATTAGGGCCATACACCTCGTACACCATCTCCTCAATCTGTTCCCCATCTTTTCCTCCCCCAACCCCGCGCTCAATCGCACGACTAATGTTATCAGCCGGCATATTGGCTTGTTTAGCCTTATCAATCGCCAATTTCAGCTTAAAATTCATATCCGGATCGCCCCCGCCTTCCCGCGCCGCCAGACTAATCATTTTTCCCAATTTAGTAAAAACCTGACCACGTTTAGCGTCAGCCACCCCTTTTTTGCGTTTAATTTTTGACCACTTATTATGTCCTGCCATAACTTCGATGTTATTTATTAGTGTGTAATAAGCCGTAATTCTATCCACCTCTCGCGACCCATTACAACCATTATAATCCAACCGAACCGGCTTTAACAGATAAACCACACCGATGACATTCCCCAAAAGCCGCCAAAAACCTTGATTCACATGCTATTATATGGTAAAATCATGGCGTGAAATTGAAACTTAAAATTTAAATAGAAAGGAGTGATTTTTAGATGTTTAAAACATCTCAAATCACACTCGCATTCTTGGTAATTTTCAGCATATTTTTCAATTGTCAGATGGCCCAAGCCCAAAATTGCACCGTTTATATTAACGGCAGCGATTACCGGGCGGTCGAAATTCTGGGCAGTTTATTGGATAACAAAGCCGGCCAAGCCGGTTATAACGTTCAATATTCTCGCCCCACCGTACCCCACGTTGAAATCTACATTGAACCGATCGATTCCGGTTGGGGATATAGTGATTCCAGCTGGGGGGTCAGTAGTTGGATTGTGCATGATATCACCAGAATTTTCACAGACAAATACTTCTACATACCGAGTGCCGGCTATTATGGCGGAGGCGGAGAAGATGCTCACTACATCATTCTCTCTTTCAAAATTAAAAAGCCGGAAACCACACTGACATACTTCTCGGCCGGAGTCGGCACCAGCGAATATGATCGCGACAGCTATTATGTGTCAGGCTTTAATCACTCCAGTTACAGCTCAACCAGCTTCGGACCCGACTTCTGGTCACGTTATCAAGCTATTGCCGAAGCCCTACCTAGCTTGAAAACCGAGCTCGCCAACGTTAATCTGACCTACAACACCAGCACCACCAACACCGCCGGACCAACCTACACCACCCCCCAGACCACCGGCTACACCCCCAATACCGCCCCGCCACCCCGCGCCGTGATTGAATTTCGCAATGCCGACAATAACGCTATCAGCTTTGACCAACTGACCGACGGAGACACCATCGAGGTATACACCGAAGTCGGAGCCATCATTGTGCCAGCCGGCGCCGGATCAGTTTTTGTCACCCCGCTTGATAATCAGTTAAGTTATGTCAATAACAAATGGATGGACAAAAACTATCAACTACCCGAAATTGCCATCGAAATCAAAAACGTTAATACCGGCAAGTATGCCCTCGTCATCGAGGAAAACCGGTATTACACTCGCGAAATTAAGAAAATTTATCTTAATTTTCACGAGCCAACCCAAATATACAAAAATGAAGAAATAAAATTTTAATTTGGAAGCTGAAGTCATGACTGACTTCATCATCTAAATTAACTCATGACACCCGCCCTCACCGGCGGGTCTTTTTTTATAATCTAATATTATATATAATCGCCCCGAAGCGAATCCTCAATTATTAATTCTAAATTATTAATTTGAAAAAAAACCGCCTCGACATCGAACTAGTCAATCGCGGACTAGCAGAATCCCGCACTAAAGCCCAGACTCTCATCCGGGCCGGTTTAGTTATGATCAATCAGCAAAAAGCGGTTACTCCGTCACAAATAGTCGATGAAACCACCGATATCCTTATCACTCAACCTTTGAAATATGTCAGCCGCGGCGGACTCAAACTGGAACACGCCCTCCAAGAATTTGAAATTAACCCAAACGGATATACCTGCCTCGATATCGGCGCCTCCACCGGCGGCTTCACCGACTGTCTGCTACAACACGGCGCCACCAAAATCTATGCCGTCGATGTCGGCCGGGGACAGCTCGCCCAAAAACTGCGCCAAGACCAACGCGTTATCAACATGGAAAAAACCCACTGGCAAACCATCACTGAATTACCCGCCAAAATCGACCTGGTCACCATCGACGTCTCCTTCATATCCTTAACCCGCATCCTGACTCATCTAAAATCAATCGCCCCACAACCCCTTACCCTCATCGCCCTACTCAAACCCCAATTCGAAGCCGGCCCCCAAAATTTAAAAAAAGGGGTGGTCAAAGACCCCAAGGTTCACGAAACTGTCATTAATGACTTCACCGAATTCTGCCGCCTCAACCAATTCAAAGCCCTCGGCCAAACCACCTCCCCCATCAAGGGCCCTAAGGGTAATATTGAATTTCTCTTCCACCTGAAATCAAATTATTAATACCTTGACTCACCTTTTCTAAAAATAAATTATCAGATGCTTTTTGCCGTAAAAATATCTCTAGCATTTTTCTTTTAAGTCTGCCCCGCAATTGTTGCGGGGACGATTTATATTTTACTCGCCTTCTTCCATTTCTTCAGCAATTCTTGATGCCACGGCCAAGACATTTCCCAGATATAATCAAACATCACCCGGAAGGTCTGATTAATCGAATCGTTATTAATTACGGTGGTAAAAATATCATCCTTCATTGCCGTCAGCGCCACATAATTACCAAAAATCATCACCTGCGATTCCAGTGTAAACTTCGACCGCGGCACCATGCATCTGGTCACCAGTCTGGCCCGATCTTTTTCCTCAAATTCATACCGCTGCTTACTTACCCGAATTGGAGTAATCACTCTCGTCTTAATTTTACGGCGAGCTTTTTTTAATTTATGCTCTCTTACCATTTGATATAGCTCCGGATGATCGTTGTCATATCGGGAGCGAATCAGCAGCACCTCTTTTTTTTCCGCCAAAACCTGATCATATATTTTTTGCAATCCAGACATACCTTCCAAGAATTGCACTCCCGGCATCTTTCTCGATTGATTAAACACGCTCAATACATCTGGAAAAAAACTCTCCCAGTTTCGATAATTTTCTTCAACCGCCCGTTTTTTAGCTTTTATTAAATTAGTAATATTGTCGGGATGTTTGGCAAAGGCAAATTGAATTTTGCCTTTTTTGATTATGCCCGCCAACTCTTTTTCCACCAGACTATTTACCACCGCATAAACCGTTACCCGCTTCAGATCCACTCGTTTAGCCAGCTCCCGCATCCTAATCTCACCGCCAATATACAACTCCGCTAACACTTTAGCTTCATTTTGACTAAGTCCAGCCTCCCGCATCAACTGACCCAAATTATCACCCTTCATTTTATTTTTGTTAATTGATAATAACATTATTATACATAATTATATGATATAAATCAAGTTTTTGTTAATAACTATTGACATTTTTGTTAGTTTTTGCTACACTATATCGGGTCGATAAATTGGATGAAATTTAGCCAAAAGCATCTTATTAACTAACTTATCAAACAATGAAAACTAACATTGATGTAAAAAAATTTAACGAATCTATCAAGGAATGCCCCGATCGATTCACCCAAGTACTTGTCGAAAAAACAGACCTTGATACTATCGGGTCTTTTTTTATGCACAAACTGGCCGGCAGAATAGAGGACGACTGCGCCATTACCAGCTTGCGCGGACAGGCGCTACCGGAACAACTAAATAATCCGCAAACCTTATGTATTGAGTGTGGCGGATCGGGTGATATCGACAAGGGCAACTTTGATCATCACGCTGAGGGAGGACCGGAAGAATCGGCCACCCTGCAGACTCTCAAAACTTTACCAAAATCAAAACTCAGTCTTGAAATAATACACCTAGCCAACTATATCGACAGTCTTGATCGATATGACCAGGAACAAATCAAATTAAAATACCAAAACACTGTTTTTCCGACCTTGTCCGATATCGTTGCCGGCATCAACCTAAAACATTTCCGCGAACCGGTCGTAGCCCTAAAAACCGGCAGCCAAGTCATAGAAAACATACTGGCCACCGGTCAAAAACCGACCGGACCAATCTCCGGATTTGATGAGTTTGCCGAATTGAAGAAAAACAATGACGAACAAATTGATTTGGTCCGAAAAAATGTCAAATTCCTAAAAACCAGTCGAGGAAATTACATCGGTCACTTAGAAACTAAGTTTTTCGGCGCCCCCAACATTATCTACCAGGAAGGTCTCAAGAAATACGGCACCGACGAAACCATAGTGGCTGTGGCCCACAACCCCAAATTTGGCCCAGAAAATAATGAGAATAAATTCACCATCGGGCTAAATCACTCCCCACAGATAGCCAAAGAAAAAGACATCAGCTTGAAAAAACTGGCTGATAAATTAAATGACCCGTCCCTGGACTCAGTCGTCGATCTGGAAAAGAGAAAAACCTGGGGCGGCCCACCCACCGGAACAGTTATCGGCTCACCCAAAGGCGGCACCAATTTGAACATGAAGCAGGTTTTGTCAGAAATCGAGAAACTTTATTAGTCCACCGGACAGCCAAGAGCACAGCCAAAACACCCCCAAAAATCTTCAGGGGTGTTTTTGTTTTTAAACTATTCAACTCTGAATAGATGATCTGCTCAATACAATATCGTGTCATCCATCTAGGCAGACGGCACTCCTTGGTTATCAGTTATTCGGTTTTGCATTGTGATCCCGGATCGGGGTCCGGGACAAGCTTTGGTTTTTGATTTTTGAATTTTGAATTCTAACCAACCCTACCATCAGCCACATATCAAAACTAAAAACGTTGACAAAACCCCACGCCCTGCTAATATTAAAATGTATTACATTTCTTACTTTGACCCGTAAAACCAATCACCAAAACGTAATACCAAAAATACAAAATTTAACATATAATCATATTGTAATGAAAAACATCCAATGCTACGGCACCACCAAAATCGGACCAAAGGGACAGGTGGTTATCCCCGCCGAGCTGCGCAAAGAACTGAAAATTAAAACCGGTGACCAGTTCATCGTTTTTAAAAATGAGCACATGGATAGCATTGTAATCCTCAAATCCAAAGATATTTCCAAAATGCTAAAAAAATTAACCAAAGAACTTTCCAACCTGGAAAAGAAGTTAAAATAGCCAACCGCAATCAATAATTTATAATTATCAACTCTTAATTAGATACCATGAACCAATCTGACAACCAAAATAAAGAGGGTAAGGGCGGATTAGAAGAATTATTACCCAAGCAGAAACGCTCCCGCTGGTGGATCTGGGCCTTAGTTGTTATTGGCCTGATTGTGATCGGACTAGGATATAGTTATTTTTCCGGCGAAGAGGAGTCAAAGTACATTACCGAGAACCCCTCTGTCCGCGACATCTTTCAATCAGTCACCGTCACCGGCACCATCCAGCCGGCTCAGGAAATCGATCTCAATTTCAAAGGCGCCGGCACCATCCAAACCATGCTGGTAGATGTTGGCGACAAAGTTAACCAAGGTGAAGTTATGGCCGCCCTGGATACATCGGAATTACAAAGCCAGGCTGACCAGGCCGCCGCCAATGTCGATGTGGCCGAGGCCCAACTGCAACAAACCCTGGAGGGCAGCCGTCCGGAAGAAATTACAATCAAGGAAGCCAATGTCCGCAATGCTGAAACTCTGCTTAAATCCGCTGAAGAAAACTACCAAATTGTCCTCGAATCCATTCAGGAAGACAACAAAACCGCCCAAAACAATCTCAAGAACACCCAAAATTTGCTGGACGACGCTATTAAAAACGTTGACAATATCGAACAACAAAACGAGCAAAATATTAAAAACACCATCGACAATAACATCAATCAGGTTAATTTGGTGTTGATTGACGAGGATTCAATTCTGCAAAATATTCAAGAAATATGGGACAACGCCCAGTGGTACAAAAACTTCAACAGCATCAACTTTACCCGCACCAACAATATTAACAACCTGTTAAGCCAAGCCAATTCTCAACGCGCCACCGCCAGCCTTAGTTATCAAAATGCCTTGTTGTTAAAAGATGAAATCTCCAGCCAACAAGCCATCAACGATACCGTCACCTATTTAAATACCGTCACCCAGATTCTCAACAATTTAAATGCCATGCTTTATCAGGACAACGCCGATAAAATATTCACCGCTACCGACCTATCCGCCCTGCAAGGTCGTCAAACCAGTAACGAAACCTCGCACAACGCCAATCTTGCCAATGCCCTGAGCCTATCCAATGCTCTCGACAGCACTAAAATCAGCAATCAAATTGCTCTCGACAACGCTCAACAACAAATTACCAATTATTCTAATCAAATCAGCACCGCCCAAGACAACATCACTCAGACTGAATTAAACGGCAAAACCCGCCTGCAAACCGCCCAAGACCAGCTCAACAACGCCATCGATCAGCTTGATATCCAACGCGCTAATCTCGATTTGACCAAATCCGGCCCCACTCCCGCCGCCGTCGCCGTTGCCCAAGCCCAAGTTCGCGCCGCCCAAGCTTCTTACAACACCGTTCTCACCCAAATCGAAAACCAAAAAATCATCGCCCCGGTCACCGGCACCATTACTCAAGTTAATGCCGAACCGGGCGAACAGAGCAACTCCGCCAACCCAATCATTCAACTGCACTCCGACGCCGAATACGAGATAACCGCCGATATTGCTGAAACCGATATCGATAAAATCGACATCGGCGACAAAGCCGAAATCACTTTTGACGCCCTCACCAAGCTAGATGTTTTTGAAGGCACCGTCACCTTTATCGATCCCGCTGCCACCACTATTCAAGGTGTGGTTTATTACCAAACCAAAGTCATCCTCGATGCTGACGATAACCGCATCAAACCCGGTATGACCGCCAACATCGAAGTCATTACCGCCGAACAAGACCAGGTGCTGACGGTTCCCAATCAATCCGTCAAAACGGTTGACGGCAAAACCGTAGTAGACATTCTTATCAACGAAGATAAAGACGAAATCGAGACCCGCGAAGTAGTCACCGGCACCCGCGGCAACACCCATATCGAAGTAATCACCGGAGTCACCGAATCCGACCGTGTCATTATTCTCATCAATGAATAATTCCGTGTCCGCTCAAGCGGACACTCCTTGTCAGCTAGTTAATTGGTTTTGAGTTGTAATAAAACTATCAATCACAAGCTTTCAATACCCACTTCACCAAAAAAATAAACGAGTAAAATATTAAATATGAAGCCCGTCATCGAACTAAAAGACATCATTAAAAATTATTACCTGAAAACTCTGGTAGTCGAAGTCCTCAAAGGCATTAATCTCACCATCAACGAAGGTGAGTTTATTGCTATCATGGGACCATCCGGCTCCGGCAAATCCACCTTAATGAATCTGATTGCCTTCCTTGATCGACCCACCTCCGGCAGTTATAAATTTCTCGGCAGCGACACCAGTAAATTCACGGACGATCAACTGGCCATTATCCGCAACCAAAAAATCGGCTTTATCTTTCAATCCTATAACCTGCTTGCCCGCACCTCTGCTCTTGATAATGTTGAATTGCCCCTGGTTTATGCGGGAGTTCCGGCCGCCGAACGCAAAGAAAAAGCCTTTCAAGCCTTAAAAGACGTTGGTTTGGCTGATCGTATCAACAATAAACCCAATGAACTCTCCGGCGGTCAACAACAAAGAGTCGCCATCGCCCGCGCCATCGTCAATCAACCGGAATTAATCTTTGCCGACGAACCAACCGGCAACCTCGACTCCAAAACCGAACTGGAGATCATGGAAATATTCGATAAAATCAGCTCCCAGGGAAGAACCATCACCATGGTCACCCACGAAGAGCACATTGCCGCCCGCTCCCAACGAATTATCCGCCTCAAAGACGGTGTTATCCAAAAGGACGAAAAAGTAGCCAAACATAAAAGCACCAAAGCTCGCGCTCGCGCCGCCACTGACGCCACCAAGATATAAATTCAAAATTCAAAATTCAAAACTCAAAATTCAAAACCACAACCCTAAAACCCAATAGCCAATCATTGAAACTGAAAATAATTCCTCGTTTTTGATTTTTGATTTTTGATTTTTGATTTAAAAACATTGTCTCTCTCCGTCACCATAAAAATCGCCATCAAGGCCCTCATGGCCAACAAACTCCGCAGTCTGCTGAGCATTCTTGGCATTGTTATCGGCATATCCTCGGTTATCATTCTAATTGCCGCCGGCGTCGGCGCCCAAAACTTTATCCTCGACACCGTCTCATCATTCGGCAGCAGCCGGATTGTTATTTTCCCCGGCACTCCCGACGAAGATAGCGACTTCAATACCCCGGCTTCATTCGCCGGCGTTACCATCACCACCCTCACTCTCGATGATGCCTACGCTCTGGTTGATAATCCGGTTGCCCCCAATATCACCGACAGCACCGCCACCATCGGCAGTCAAGTCACCGTTACCTCTGCCTACGAAGAAAAACTGGCCCAGTTCACCGGCACCACCCCATCATATTTTGAAATTCAAAACACCGACATCGTGGAAGGCCAGGCCTTCGAAGAGCGCGAGGTTGATTCACTCGCTCGAGTAGTGGTGCTGGGACCCGACATCGCCGACACATTATTTCCCAACAAATCACCGGTCAACGAAAATGTTAAAATTAACAACATCAGTTTTAAAGTTGTCGGCGTTACCGAGGCCAAAGGAGTGGGACAGTTTGGCATCAACTTTGATGAAATGATGTACCTGCCCATCACCACCGGCCAAAAATTAATCCTCGGAATCGACTACGTCAACCAAATCACTGCCACCGCCGACAAAGACGATAACATCGCCCTGGCCGCCCTCCAAGCCGAAACCATCCTACTCGACCGTCACAATATCGAAGAGGGGGAATCGCGCGATTTCATCATCAACAACACCGAAGACGCCCTGGAAATCGTCAATAACGTCACCGACGCCCTCGCCTTATTCCTGACCGCCATCGCCGCCATCTCACTCTTGGTCGGCGGCATCGGCATCATGAACATCATGCTCGTTTCCGTCACCGAACGCACCAAAGAAATCGGCCTGCGCAAATCCATCGGCGCCACCCGTCGCGACATTCTTACCCAATTCATCACCGAATCGGTCATCATTACCCTGCTCGGCGGAATTATCGGCCTGGCCATCGGCATGACGGTTGTCTATTTAATCGCCGCCTTCACCGCCTTACGACCGGAAGTCACCCTTGGCGCCGTCGCTCTGGCCGTCGGTGTTTCCACCGCCTTCGGTATCATTTTCGGCTTCTATCCCGCCAACAAAGCCTCCAAACTTAACCCGATTGAGGCCCTTAGATTTCAATAAAAACACCTAGCAGAAATAACTATATTTGCTTTAGCGATGAACGAATCACTGTCTGAGCGTTTAAATAATCACTGACAATTACAGCGAGTTTGATGAGTTCGAGCAAAAGTCAGTATAGTTATTTCTGCCAACTTCTACTCATTAAAAAATTTTAGTAAAGTGGATTTCCTTTCATTATTAAAAGTCGCCATTCGCGCCATCAGCAAAAACAAAGTCAGAGCCGGTCTGACCACTTTAGGTATTATCATCGGCATCTTCGCCGTTGTCACCCTGATCGCGCTCGGCAAAGGCGCTGAAAACTACATCGTCGATCAAGTCGCCAACGCCGGTTCAAACCTGATTATCATTCTACCCGGCAAAAGCGATAGTGAATTTTCCGCCCCACCCGCCCAACAAGGTTTAACCATCACCTCGTTAACCTACGCTGACGCCCAATACCTTAAAGATGTCGCCAATATCTCCAATGTCAAAGGCTTTACCACCGAGGTTCGCGGCCAATACCAAGTCACCTCGCCTTACGAAGATACCGAAATCACTCTCGTCGGCACGGATGAGGAATTTTTTACCATTCGCAACACCGACGTTCCGATTGGCACTTTTTTTACCAACGATGATGTTGACGCCCAGGCCAACCTCGCCGTGCTCGGCCCTAAAATTGCCAAAACCCTCTACCCCAATCAGGACCCGATTGGCCAATCTATTAAAATCAATAAAATCAATTTTAAAATTGTCGGCGTCACCGAAGAAAAAGGATTTGAAGACGGACAGGATCGCGACAAATTCATCTATATCCCCGTCACCACCGCCCAGAAAAAACTGCTCGGCATTGATTATCTTTTCGCCATCTACGCCGAAACATTTTCCGAAGACGACCTCAAACTAGCCAAAGCTCAAATCGCTAACGTATTACGAGATCGTCACAACATCGACGACCCCTCCAAGGACGACTTCACTCTCTACGACACCGCCGAAGCCCTGGAAATCCTCTCCGACATCACCGACATCCTATCTATATTACTAGCCGCCATCGCCGCCATATCATTAATAGTTGGCGGCATCGGCATCATGAACATCATGCTGGTTTCCGTTAAAGAGCGCACCAAAGAAATCGGCTTGCGTAAAGCCATTGGCGCCACCCCGTTTGATATTCTCGTTCAATTTTTAATAGAAGCGGTGATTCTCACTCTCATCGGTGGCCTTATCGGAGTCCTCCTCGGCTACCTCACCGTCTATCTGGTCAATTATTTCACTGAATTCCGCGCCGAAATCACTCTCGACTCCATCGCCCTGGCCATGACAGTCTCGTCAATATTCGGCATCGTCTTCGGCCTCTACCCCGCCAACCAAGCCTCCAAGCTCAATCCGATTGAGGCATTGCGGTACGAGTAAACAAATCTTTTAAAGATTTTTTACAGCCAATCAATCTTGACAAATAAAGTAATATATAGTACCATTCAAAAAGTTCCTGAAAATTAAAATTAAAAATTAGGAGGTTTAATGAATGACAACCAATGAATTAAACATTGTTGCCCAATTTTTGGAAAACGCATTCTCTCCTTTTTCGTCAGTCGCCTTCACACACCACGAACAACGCACAATCAATAAAAACAGATCTCATGGCGCTGCATATGGCAGCACAAAACCCGAAAGCAGAATTGCCAATATTTTTTTTCCGATTGATCTAAGTTTTCTTAAATTCTTTACTCTCCAGTCAATCGCCCCGCTTTTTCAACAAGAATTAGAGGTTTTTATCAGAGGAGATACCAAATATGTGCTCAACTTATATGGGCCATTTGAAATCTGGCGCAAAAACGACGCACCCAACAAAAACTACTACGGTAAAACCGGAATCGGTCGCAATCTTGACGAGGCCATCATTGACTCCCTAAAATCAGAATTTATCTAATCTAATAAAACAAATAAGTCGGACGTTTAGTCCGGCTTTTTATTATCGTAAACCAAATTTAGTACAAACCAAAAGAAGGTTCATTTTGAACCTTCTTGTTTTTATCCCCTCAACAAATCGTTTTTACACACTTTCGCTCCTTTTTTCGCCACTTTGATGCTGTCAAATATAATAAAATTTTTTATATTCTTCAGCTTGTAATCTCCCAGTCTCTTGTCGAGCCAATACTCCTCAATCATAATCTTACAATCATCTCGAAAATCAGCCACTTTAGTTTTACTACTATAAGATCTCAAACTCTCGATTATTTCGATCCCTTCCTGCAACCACTTCAGACAAGAATTAATTCCTCGCCGACTCGCCTTCTTATCTTCAGCTAATAGATAGCGGGACATAGTCATCCGAATCTTAGCCCTCACCAGCTTACCTTTTTCACGTCGCAACTTGGCCTCTAGCGCATTCAAGCAACCGCCGAAGTATTCAATTTGATCTGGCACTTCGAATCCCTCCTCAACCTTCGATTATTAAAATCCATATTAATTTCCCAAAATATACCTTCATTCGTTTCACAAGTCAATTAAATCGACTAAAGACAATTGACTTCTGATCAAATTTTCCAGATACTATATCTATAAATTTCCGTACATTAAAAAAGGAGGTCATATGAATTATGATCACACGTATTATTGGTATTATCTTTATCGGTATTATCCTGCTAACCCTCGGTTGTGGCGGCGGTGGAGTCACATCAGTCGTTCCCAATCAAAACACACCTCTGCCCACCAACCCACCCACAGCCACACCAACCCCGAATTTTACCCCAACTCCTACTCCTATTACTGCCGCCGGCCAAGTTACCGACCTGTTTAGCGGCCAAGCTATCACCAACTGTCAAATCTCAGTTGATGGCCAAACCGTTCAACCGGACAATCTGGGACATTTCAATTTACCCCTGGCCACGGCCGAAAACCATTGGTACGAAATACAAGTCACCAGCCCAGACACAATCGCTCGCGAGTTTTATTCTCAAGACATCGATAATCTTGCCATCAAAACTCTCGACAAAGAATACAACACTACCATGCTCCGCGCCTATCATAAACTCGGCATGGACCGGCCAGCCATCTACTTCAATCCTGATGATTTCCCGATTAAATTTGTCCTCTATAAATTCACTGATGAAGGCCGGGAAGTGGACGCCAAAACCTGGGAATTCGTTGAAGAAAATGCTAACTACTACCAGAAAAACTGTTTCCCGGTAGAAATCGAAGTTATTGATCAACGGCCCGACACCGACCCCCGCTTTGACAAATCATTAGTTCTAGGCAGCCACAGCTCATATTTCGGTTACGCCATCGAAGAAAACGGCCAACCGACCATAAGTTTTGTAGTTTGTGAGAAATACATTGAATTAACCGAATATGCCGGCGGCGGATCCGTTCGCTACCAAGACTACACCATCACCAACGGAGCGGTAGTATTGGCCCCATACCAGGCGGTCAAAGACTACTACTCGCACCTGTCCGAAGAGCAAGCCATAGAGTATTACCGACTGGTGGTCCCCCATGAAACCGGACACGCCTGTGGTTTTCCGCATCCTTTTGAAATCATGCCCGAAAGTGACTGGCCTGAATTTCTAGAATACTCAATCATGAACTATCCGGTTTGCGGGAAAGACTCCGACACCATGACCACTACCGACCTGGAAACATTTGTATTCCTCAACAACCGCGGCGGCGGCAACCAGGCCCCGGACTTCAATCCTATCCCGCAAATAACCAGTAGTGAAGTGCGGGAAATTTTCCAACATTAAAACAAAAACTACAAAAACGGCTTCAACCTAAAGCCGTTTTTTCTTTTTAAATTTAGCCTCAAGCTTTAACCCTTAAGCCTTAAGCTTTATAATAAATTTATCATGATGACTCACGATATCATCTTCTTTGCGCTAGGTATTTTTACTTACTCCGTCGCCATTACTCATTTAATTGCGACCATTTTTACTATTCTCTATCAGCAATACATTTACCGTTTTCGTTTTCGCAGTCACTATGACCCGGAGTTTTCGCCCAAATGCAGTGTCATTGTACCCATCAAAGGGAACAACCCGCGACTAGAAAAGTGTCTACAATCCCTGCTCAAACAGAATTACCCGGACTATGAAGTTATCTGCACCGTCGAAGGCAAAACCGACCCCGCCATAAAAACCATTAACTCGGTTATCAAAAACAATCCCAAAGCCAAACTGGTTATCGCCAACGCCTGTCGCAGCTGCTGCCAAAAAAATCAAAATCTACTTACCGCCTTACAGCACACCAACCATCCAGAAGTATATGTTTTTGCCGACGCTGATATGACGGTAGAATATGACTGGCTTAAAGAGCTGGTTTTACCCTTGTCCGACAAAAAAATTACCGCTTCCTCGACCTACTTTTGGCCCCACACCTCCTCCGGCAGCCTCGCCCAACTCAATCATGCCTATATGAATATCTACACCTACACCCTCTATTCCTACGCTTCCGGCTTCTTCGGCACCAGCTTAATGTGGGGCGGCTCCATGGCCATTCGCCGAAAAACTTATGAAAAATTGGAAGTGGCTAAATACTGGTCAACCACGGCGGTAGACGACACCAGTCTATCCAAACTCATCTCTGATCATCGCCACCGCACCGTTCTCGTCGCCACCGCCCTCTGTCAAGCCAACGACGCCATTGAATCGATTCCAAAAACGATTGAATGGTACCAGCGTCAAATCATGTATCTCAAGTATTATCGCCGCCGCATCTGGCGATACATTATCGGTCCCTTTGTACTTGCATATTTGATTAATTATCTCTGGATAATTATTGCTATTTTAATCTCACTTTTTACCAATATCCCTTTTTGGCAAACCGGCATCCCGATACCGATTTTCTTCTTCATCCTGATTGCCATCAATGCCCTATTTTTTATGTTTCTGGGACCGGTTAAAAAATCCTATCTGCTTATTCTCCTCGCCCCGATTTTACGCTTCACCCACGTTATCGCATACGTCAAAACCATTTTTTCCGATACAATAAATTGGAGCGGCATCAGTTACCAACTCAATCCCACCGGGGAAGTAAAACAGATAAAAAGATAATTTATATGGTTTTGAAATTAGAAATCAGAAGCCGTTTGTATTTCTAAATTATCAACGACTGCTTGACTTACAATTAATAAATTTAACCCTTTTAAACATTTTTTTGCAATGAATAAAAACGAATACACCGTCGCCTATTTCACCATGGAAATCGGGATTCGCAACAGTATACCCACCTATTCCGGCGGCCTGGGAATATTGGCTGGCGACACCCTCAAATCCTGCGCCGACTTAGAAATACCAATCATCGGCATCAGCCTGCTCAACGAACACGGATATTTCTTTCAAACCATCGACAAAGACGGCAATCAAATTGCCAACCCCACCAATTGGAGCATCAATGACTACCTGGAACTAACGCCGACTACCACCAAAATCAAGATACAAGATCGCGAGATTACCATCCAATGCTGGAAATACTCTATTATCGGGGAAACCGGACATGAAGTGCCAGTATATTTTCTCGACACCAACACCCCTTCAAACAATGAGTACGATCGCAATCTCACCAGTCATCTGTACAAAGGCGGCGATCAAGACTATCGTCTCAGCCAGGAAATAATTCTCGGCATCGGCGGCTTTGAAATGATTGAAGCACTGGGCTACAAAAATATCAAAAAATATCACATGAACGAAGGGCATTCCGCTCTCCTCACTCTCAAGCTAAATGAAAAACTTTGTGACACCAAAAATCTCACCTGCGAACCCAGCAAACCATACTGCGTTTTCACCACTCACACCCCGGTCCCGGCCGGTCACGATCAATTCCCGATTGACATGGCTCGCCGCTACCTCAAAGAATATGTTGAAGAAATCCCCGAAAACGTTATCGTCAACAATATGCTACACATGACCCAACTGGCCCTACACTCCTCCGGTTTTATTAACGGCGTTAGCCAGCGCCACACCCAAGTCTCCCGCGAAATGTTCCCCGGTTACGATATCCAGGGAATCACCAACGGCATTCACCCGGCTACCTTCACCTCCGCCTCTATGGGTAAGATATTTGACAAATACGCGCCCGAGTGGCGACTCAAACCGGAAACCCTATCTGAAATAGAAAAAGCCACGCACGAAGAAATCCGGGCCGCCCACGCCATCAACAAAAAGAAACTGATTGACTTCACCAATCAACTAACAAACGCCGGCATGGACAATGATTATTTCACCATCTGTTTTGGTCGCCGCATCACTGCCTACAAGCGACCGGCGCTAATCATGCTCAACCCAGAAAGAATTGCTCAAATCAACAACATCCGCCCTATTCAAATCATCTACTCCGGAAAAGCCCACCCCAGTGACCTCGAGGGTCAAGCCACCATTAAACACATCATTCAGATAAAAAACAACTTTCCCAATATTAAAATTGCTTATTTAGAAAACTACAACATCAAAGTCGCTAAGTTAATGACCTCCGGCGGCGACCTTTGGCTCAACAACCCCATTCCCAAACGAGAAGCTTCCGGCACTTCCGGCATGAAAGCCGCCATCAACGGCGTTCCCTCCCTCTCCACACTCGACGGCTGGTGGGAAGAGGGGTGGCAAGAAGATGTCACCGGCTGGGCCATCAACGAACCAGACGAAGATATCGAAAAAATGACCCAACAAGAAATGGATCAAAAACATGCCAACGCCATCTACGACAAACTGGAAAAACACATCGTCACCAATTTCTATAACAACCACGAACACTGGGTACAAATCATGAAAAATTGTATCACGAAAAACGCCGCCCACTTCAATTCTCACCGCATGGTTAAGGAATACTGGGAACAAGCCTGGAGTAAATAACAACAACACAATCACTCTTTTTTAAGTTTTTGATTGTGATTTTGATTTTTTATTTTTGATTTTTTAATATGTCCAAGACTAAATACATTTTTGTCTCCGGCGGCGTCATCTCCGGTGTTGGCAAAGGCACCATCACCGCCTCTCTCTCGCGCCTACTGGAAAACCACGGTTACAAAGTCTCTCCCATTAAAGTCGATATGTACCTCAATGTAGACGCCGGCACCATCCGACCGCAGGAACACGGCGAAGTCTTTGTCCTTGACGATGGCCTGGAATGCGATCAAGATTTAGGCAATTATGAACGCTTTTTAAACAAATCCCTCTCTCGCAGTAACTACATGACCTCTGGCGCGGTCTACTATTCCGTCATTAACAAAGAAAGGGCCTTCCAGTACGAAGGTGAAGACGTGGAAACCATCCCCCACGTTACCGACGAAATTATTGAACGCATCCAAGCCGCTGGCCAAAAAGACCGGGCCGACATCGTCATCGTCGAGCTCGGCGGCACCGTTGGCGAATACCAAAACGGCGTCTTCTTCGAAGCCAACCGCTTGATGAAAATGAAAAACCCAACCGATGTCCTACACATTCACGTCGCCTATCTCATTACCCCACCCAGTCTAGGAGAAATGAAAACCAAACCGGTTCAACAATCGGTTAAAACCCTCAACTCCATGGGCATTCAACCCGACTACATCGTCACGCGCAGCGAACAGGATCTGGACGAACCCCGCCGCAAAAAAATCTCTCTATTTTGCAACGTTCAAACCAAGGCGGTTATATCCAGTCCCGACATCGACAGCATCTATAAAGTTCCCGATGTGCTCGCCAAACAAAAGATGGACGCCCAAATACTAGAAAAACTCAATTTGCCCGCCCGCAAAAATGCCAAAAACAAGCAGATCCGTCAGCAGTGGCATGATTTTGTTGAAAATATCGACCGGGCTAAAAACAGCGAACCAGTAAAAATCGGGGTCATCGGCAAATACTTCAAAATCGGCGCCTTCAGTCTTTCCGATGTCTACATCTCCGTCATCGAGGCCCTCAAACACGCCGGCTGGCACCACCAGAAAGACATCGAGCTAATCTGGATTGATGGTGAAGAAATCGAAGCCGGTCATACCGATAAGTTAACAGAAATCAAAGGCATGATTGTGCCCGGCGGCTTCGGCACCCGCGGCATCGAAGGTATTATCCAGGCCATCCAATTCGCCCGGAAAAACAACATCCCTTATCTTGGTCTCTGCTACGGCATGCAACTGGCCACCATCGAATTTGCCCGCCACGTCGCCGGCTTAAAAAACGCCACCACCGCCGAAATCAATTCCCGGGCCACACACCCCGTCATCCACATCATGCCGGAACAAGAGAAAAAACTGCTAAAACAAGACTATGGAGGCACCATGCGCCTCGGCGCCTACCCAGCCAAATTAAAAAAAGGCAGCTTGGCTCATAAAACCTACGGCCAAACCAAAATCTCCGAACGTCATCGTCACCGCTATGAATTTAACAACAAATATCGAAAAAAGCTGGAAAAAAGCGGTCTGGTTTTTTCCGGCACCTCGCCCGATAACCGCATCATGGAAATTATCGAACTACCCAATCACCCCTTTTTCATCGCCACCCAGTTTCATCCCGAGCTCAAGTCCCGGCCCCTGGCTCCCCATCCCTTATTTCGTGAATTTATTAAAAATTGTATATAATATACATAACCTTATTTTATTAATAAAAAGGAAAAACTTCATGAAAAAAGTGCTTTTAGTTCTAGCTCTTTTCGCCATGCTGGGATCGGTCGGTTGTACCGATTTCATCAGACAAAATATCGATGTCGAAGAAATTTCTGACATGGTAGACGAAATGGAAGACAAGGTCGACAAAGATAGCAAGAAAACGGACAAAAAAACCACTAGCAGCAAAAAATCTGACAATAAATATGAAAAATACAGCGATTTTGATGCCGCTAAAGATCCACTGGTAGATGCCGAAGGTTTAGATTTCGACAAATGGACCCTGTACGTTGACGACGTCGAAATTGAACGCGACTATAAAGTCGAAGATGGTGCCGAATTGAAAATGGTCTTTGAGGGCGTCACTGGCTACGAAGTCATCGACGGCATGGTCTTCCCCGGAGCTTATATGACCGTTTCTGACCTAGACGGCAACACCCTGCTCAAAGAGGAAGACTTGTTCGAAGCCTACACCGAAACCGGTGCCAGCGAAGTGGACGGTGAGCATATCAGTGTATATTTAACCACCGGCACCCCCCTGGAAATCGGCGAAACTTATGACTGGTATATCTACGTTTGGGATAAAGAATCCGAAGGCTTCATTGACGCTTTCGTCACCTTCGACCTGGTCGCCTAGTCGAATTTTTACACCAACTAAAAAACTACCGGACCATTCCGGTAGTTTTTTTATTAAAGATATTTCCGCCCCTTAAGCTTGTCCGGCAGATACGTCTGCTGTGAACTATCCTCCAACGGGGTATATTTGTAATCTTTGCCATAATTCAAATCCTTCATCAATTCGGTCGGTGCGTTGCGCAAATACAGCGGCACCGGCAAATTACCATATTCTTGCACATCCCGCTGCACTTTTTTATAACCTTGATAGCATAAAATACTCTTCTTCGCCCGCGCCAAATAAATCACACACTGGGTAAGATTGACATTACACTCCGGCATACCCAACTTATGACAAACATCATACGTCGTATTCGCCAAAACTAGAGCAAAATTATCCGCCAGCCCAATATCCTCCGAGGCAAACCGAATCAGTCGCCGCGCCACATACAACGGATCCTCGCCCCCTTCCAACATTCGCCCCAACCAGTACACCGCCGCATTAGCATCCCCACCCCGCATCGACTTATGCAACGCCGAAATAATATTATAGTGTTCCTCCCCATCACGGTCATACTGCAAATGTGATTTTTGCAACACCTGCTTAATCAACTCCTTGGTAATCGGCTGCCCCTGACTGACACATATTTCTAAAGTATTTAACGCCATCCGGGCATCCCCGTTACTTAGACTAGCCAGCCAATTTACCACTTCATTATCAATTTTCAACCCTCGGCCACCCTGCCGATAATAATCAATTGCCCGACTAATAATTTCCCGCAAATTTTCTTCAGTCAATTTTTCCAACACCATCACCCGACAGCGCGAAACCAGGGCAGAATTCACTGTAAAACTGGGATTTTCCGTCGTCGCCCCAATCAATGTAATCACCCCCTTTTCCACCCATGGCAGCAAGGCATCCTGCTGCGCCTTGTTCCAGCGATGAATTTCATCAATAAACAAAATATTTTTCTGGCCCAGTCGCTGCATCGCTTGGGCCTGTTCCACAATCACCTGCAAATCTTTCTTGCCACTAGAAACCGCACTTAAAATATGAAAATTACTTTTAGTTTGCTTGGCAATGATATTGGCCAGCGTCGTCTTCCCACTCCCCGGCGGCCCCCAAAAAATTAACGACGGCACCTGATCCCCAGCAATCGCCTGCCGCAAAAAAGAATCCGCGGCCATGATTTCTTCCTGCCCGACAAATTCATCAATGTTTTCCGGCCGCATCCGCTCCGCCAGAGGAGTGCCAATATTTGGACTTGAAATTGAACCCGAACTCGCCTTAGAGCCTTGATTAATAGTCTGATTTTTCATCATAAAAAAAGATTAAAACCTCTTCTTGCTTCAATCTTAACAGATTAGTTAATAGATGTAAAAATCGGGGATGCCGGACTCGAACCGGCGACCTGTCCGATAGCGCTCTGCTTATCGGACCGCGCCATAAAATTTCTGCACTTAATCGGAGTACCGGGACTCGAACCCGGAATCTCACGCACCCGAAGCGTGCGCCTTAGCCAATTAGGCCATACCCCGATTAAGTACAGGAATCGTTAAATTGCCAGACTGCGCCAATCCCCGAAAATCAATTATCAAAGCCCAATTATCAAAAATCAATTTTCAATCAAAATTCAAATAACAAATGGTCAAAATTCAATATTTTTTAGAAAATAATTCTTGGTATTTGAAATTTAATTATTGAAATCTGACTGAAAATTGATAATTGAATTTTGAAAATTGAAAATTTCCTTACGGATATATCCTCTTCAACATCCTCGGAAACGGTATAGTTTCCCGCACATGCTTCGTACCACACATCCAGCCCACCAACCTCTCCAAACCAATTCCATACCCACTGTGGGGCACTGAGCCATATTTACGCAAATCCAGATACCATTGATAATCTTCAATTGGTAATTTTTCCGCCTGCATTCTTTCCAGCAACAAATCATAATCGTCCTCGCGTTGCGACCCGCCAATAATCTCCCCATAACCGTCCGGCGCAATCAAATCATTATTCATCACCAGCTTCGGATTATCCGGATTAATCTTCATATAAAAAGACTTAATATCTTTCGGCCAACGATCAACAAAAACCGGGACATCCGAACCCTCCGTCAATAAAGTCTCATCATCCGCCCCCAAATCCTCACCGTATTTAATATCCGAGCCCTTCTCTTGTAAAAATTTAATCGTCTCTTCGTATGACATTACCTTAAAATCATTATCCGCTTTTTTCAAAGCCTCCACATCTCGTTCTAAAATCTCCAACTCCACTTGACATTTTTCCAGCACCTGTTGAATCACATAGCGAACATTTCCCTCCTGTATCTTCATATTTTCCACGTGCTCCACAAAGGCCGCCTCCGCATCCATCATCCAGAATTCGGTTAAATGTCGGCGCGTTTTCGACTTCTCCGCTCGAAACACCGGCCCAAAGTCAAAACATCTACCCACCGAAAAAATCGCCGCTTCAATATATAGCTGACCCGATTGAGTCAAATAAGCTTTACCCTCATCGAAATATTCCAACTCAAACAAGGTTGTTGTTCCCTCACAAGCATTGGGTGTCAAAATCGGCGCATCAATCTTGATAAAACCTTCCTTATTCAAATATTCGTAAATGGCGTTAATCACCACATTGCGCACCCGCTGAATCGCCCACTGCTTGGGCGAACGCAGCCACAAGTGTCGGTTGGATAGAAGAAAATCCGGCCCGTGCTCTTTTTTACCAATCGGCCACTCCTCGGCCATGGCCACGATTTTCAAACTAGTCAACTGCAACTCATATTCTTCCTTTTTCGGATGCTTACTGACCTTTCCCGTTAACTCCACTGAAGTCTCCACCGTAATCTTCTGTACCTCCTCCCACACATCGCCATCAATATCATCCTGACTGGCCACCACCTGACAAAAACCACTGCCATCCCGTACCTGCAGGAAAGCAATTTTTCCAGACGAACGCAAATTGTGCACCCAACCTTTGACAGCCACCTCTTTATCCAAATAATCTTTCAAATCTTTGATAAAAACTTGTCGCATGATTAAAACTAATTAATGTATCAAATTCCATTTGTACGGACAGCGCCCGCCTAGGCGGGGCTATCCCTACATCATATTATACCGACAAATAAACCATTAATAAAAGAGACGCCGGCTAGAGCGTCTCAATTTTAGACAACCAACCAAAGTCAATCATATTAATTTCGCAGTCGCGCGCCAAACTTATTATTCAACCTCTCCAGCACCGCATTCATCTCCTTTTCCACCTCTGCATCGCTCAGCGTCCGCTCTCCCGATTGCCAACCAAACCGCAGACCAACACTCTTTTGGTCATCCATTTCGTATTCATCAAACACCTCCACACTAGCCAACAAATCCTTGCCAACTTTTTTGGCTTCATTTGCAAGCTCCGCGCTCATCAAATCCGCTGACACCACCAAGGCCACATCATACCAAGAAACCGGATATTTCGAAGGTTCGATAAACTCATACTCCTCCGCCATGTCCGCCACCAGATTAGCCAAATCCAGTTCAGCATATACAATATTGTCATTCAATTTCCATTCATTGGCCACCGCCGGATGTAGCAAGCCAAATTCGCCCATTTTCTGCTTGGCCTGATTGTACAGCACCATGCTATTAACCGGATGAATCCAGCCAATTTCTTCTTTGGCATCCTTGCCACGCACCCAATTAACCTTCTCAAAACTCAATCCTCCCAGTCGCAACATACCGGCCATCAAGCCTTTCATGGTCAAAAATATTTCCTTCGGATCACTCTTCTCGGCCAACACTATGCCCATCTTAGTCACTTCCGTTGGCTTACTCTTTTGATTAAAAACATTGCCCCACTCATACAGCTTCACACTCTCAACGTTCGGTTCCGTTGACCAAGTCACCATTTTATCCATCAAGCCGGCCACCATCGACTGCCGCAAATAAGGCATATTTTTATCAATCGGATTTTCAATTTCATAGGCATTATCCAGTTCAAACCCCCAACCGGTTGTCTGTTTGGCTGAAACAAAACTATAACTATACACCTCCGACCACCCCCGCGCACTCAAATATTGAATCATCCGGTTCCGGTAGCGACGTTTTTTCTCCGGACTTGGCACCACTACCGGCATAACAAACACCTGATCCTTTATTTTTTCATATCCATATATACGACCCACCTCCTCGATCAAGTCCTCCTCATATTCAATATCAGTTCGATAAGAAGGTACCACTACGGTTATTTTGGCGCTATCCGATTTCTTTATATCAAAATCCAACAATTTTAAGATTCTCTTTATCTCCACTATCGGCACTTCCACTCCCAGCAGACGACTAATATTTTCATACCTCGCCCGCACCTCCTTTTTCAAAATTCTTTCCGAGCGCACATCAATACTGCCACGACATATCTCCCCTCCGCAAATCTGCTGAATAAGAAAGGCAGCTCGATCCAAAGCCTCCATGGTTTTACTGGCTGCCAACCCCCGCCCGAACCGAATCGAACTATCAGTTTGTAGCCCCAAGCCATTACTTGAAAGATTAATAAACTCCCGCCCAAAATTAGCCGCCTCCAACACTATTCGCGAAGTTTTCTCCACCACCCCGCTATCCATGCCACCGATAATACCGGCAATCGCTAATGGTCGTTTCTCATCCGCAATTACCAAATCATTCTTGCTCAAAAATTTCTTCTGCCCCTCCAATGTCTCCAGTGCCTCCCCATCCTTGGCGTTACGCACCACTATCTTCTCGCCGATTATTAAATCATAATCAAAAGCATGCATCGGTTGACCCATCTCCAGCATGACGTAATTAGTAATATCAACCACCGAATTAATTGGCCGCAAGCCGGCCATCTGCAACCGCCGCTTCAGCCACAGCGGCGACTCACCTACTTTCACATTTTTCATCACCCGAGCCGAATATCGCTTACACTTCTTGCTTTCCTGAATCTTCACACTCAAAACGTCATCAATTTTATCCTTGCCATTCTCAGTTAATTTGTGCTTCGGTGGATTAAATTTGGTCCCCGTCACCACCGCCACTTCCCGCGCCATCCCCACCATATTATCCGCATAGACAATATTAGGAGTAATACCAAAATCCAACACCTCATCCGTAAAATCCACCACCTCCTCCAACTTATCACCCGGCTTAAGGTTTTTACCAAGATCCAGTATTCCGCTCGATTTATCTTCCAAGCCCAACTCCTGGGCCGCACATATCATCCCTTCACTCTTTACTCCGCGAATTTCCATTTCCTCTATCACCACATCCCCCTTTAGCTTAGTTCCCGGCAAAGCCACCGGCACCAGCATGCCCTTCAATACATTGGGCGCCCCACACACAATCCTGACCTTCTTTTTGCCCACATCGACATCAGCAATACTTAGCTTGGTCGCATCTTGATGCGGATAAACATTCAACACGCGACCGACCACCACCCCCTGCACATCAAATATGATATCCTCTTTGCCTTCGTATTCCGCCAAAGTCAAACCAATTTTCTGGCCGATTTTATCCGCCGTCCATTTGCCTTTTTTTAAATCACTCTCTGATAAATATTCTTTTAGCCAACTATATGGATATAACATAACAATTATTAACTAATAATATTTTTTCCGTACAGACGTCCCGGCGGGACGTCTCTTCTTACACGTCCCGCTGGGACCTCTCTCTCGCCCCACCGGGACGTCTCTCCAATATTCTAAAACTGCTCCACAAAACTCTTATCACCAGCATAAAGGTAACGAATATCATTAATTCCATAGCGCAACATCGCCAAACGCTCAATCCCCACTCCAAAAGCAAACCCAGTCCACTGATTGCGCTTGTACCCAGCCTCGACAAAAACGCTCTGATGAATCATGCCGGCTCCCAACATCTCAATCCAGCCGGCTCGTTGACAGGTTTTACAACCCTTCCCATGGCACTTAACACACTGAGCATCAACTTCAAAACCCGGCTCCACAAACGGGAAATAACTCGGTCGCAGGCGCACCTCCACCCGCTCACCAACAATAAACTGCATCATATCCATCAACACCGTCTTCAAGTGACCAACCGATAAATTCTTATCAACCACCAACCCTTCGTTTTGATAGAGGGTATGTTCGTGGGTAGAGTCAGTCGCTTCATGACGAAAACAGCGACCAAACGCCATCGACTTAAATGGCGGCACATTTTCTGTTAAAATTTTATTCTGAACACAAGAAGTATGCGTTGACAACAGCAACTTGCCTTTATTTTTTGTCTCCCCCTTTACCCAAAATGTATCCCACATCCCCCGCGCCGGATGATTATCGGGTATATTCACCGCATCAAAATTATCATATTCATTAGTCAGATTATCCGTATCATAAATCATATATCCCATCCGACTGTAATACTCTTCTAAATCAGTAATTACTCGAGTAATCGGGTGGATGTGACCGGTTTTTTCGCCCCTCGGCGGCAAACTAACATCAAACACCTCTTTTTCCAACGCCACATCCTCTTGTTTGCGTTGCAAAAACTCCACCCGGTCAGCAATCGCCTCCTCAATCACTCTTTTGGCTAAATTTGAGGCTTGACCAATCATTGGCCGCTCTTTGGGATCAATCTTTCCCAGCGCCCGCAACACATCCGTCAACTCGCTCTTACGACCCAAGTATTTGACTCGCAACTCCTCCAGCTTATCCATGGTCCGTGCCTTCTTCACGCTCTCCAATGCCCGTTGCTTAATTTTTTCGATTCTTTCTAACATCTTTTAATAGTAATATCATAAATAAATCTCTAGCCACTAAACCTTTTTCTTTCTTTCGTCACCCAAATCTTCTTTCTTCTTTGTGGCCTTTTTTTTAACCTTCTTTAGTCGCACCTTAACTTTCTCCCATAACGCCCCGGTTTTCTCCTGCACCGTCCTCAACATTTTCTCCCCCCTCTCCTTGGCCCTATCAATCTGAGAGCGACTCTTTACAGCTGCCGTCGCCGGCATAGTTTCTTCCGGATTGCTAGCCTTTTGATTAACCCCCGCCAACATCTCTTCAAAATCCAGCCGATCGGCATAAAAACTAATCTCCACCAAGACCAAAATAATCACCAACATCGCCGCTGTCCACCACCGCAACACCCGCATTGACTGCATTCCTAAAACCGCCGTCAAACCAAACGAAATCAGCATTGATTGTCTAACCAATACCGGCATTCGCTCATATAACTGAGCCACCGACGAAACCCGAGAATTTATATACATCATCAACAAAATCACCAAACCCAACAGACCAAGAAAAAAACTAACGAAAAAAGAAACGATTCCAGCTGCATCCGCCGTAAATGGATCGATATTGGTCACCGTCAAAAAAAACGCCGCCCAACACAAAAACGTCGAAATCCCAATCCCCACTAAATATGTTTTCAGCGACATAAAAAATAAGTGCTTATCTTCTATCTATATATAATATTATAACTCAAAACCCAAAAGTCAAAACGCATGCACTCCCGGCCACCCGCCTTGGGCGAGAAACCACCACCAAAAACCCCATAACCAACCGTTATGGAGCCGCTTCGCGTCAATCCCCGACGCACCACCCTAAATTCTTCCTACTCGATATCTAATCCGCTCCACCACCCCCTCGCCAAACTTATCAGCAAATATTTCCAGCAATACCACCTCTTTCATTTGCAACTCCATTATAATCTGCGAAGTGCAGACATTTACCGTCAGCACACCATCCCACCATTTGATGGCCTTGGTTTCCTCCCGTTTGTCATAACAAATATTCTCCAGCACCTCCGCCCAATAGGCCGTCACCAAAATACTGTCAACCTGCCGGCCAGTCATCGAAGAACTCAAAATTTCACCAATCAATTCCATTGTCATGCTCTCCCTTAGGGATAATATTTTCGTGATTGTTTTCGATAAAAAATATCTCGAGCCGTTTTGATATCAGCGCTCCCATTCCGGCGATTTATATTTTTTAGGAGAAAATAATCATGAAATTATTATCCCTTTACCAATAATATTTTCGTGATTGTTTTCGATAAAAAATTTTAAAACAATCACCCCGTCAAAACTCAAATTATGCTTCATTAATGCTACTCAAATAACTGTGTGTCCGCTCAAGCGGACACTCCTTGGCAATTAGTTATCCGGCTTTACGTTGTGATTTTGACCTTTGAATTGTTTTCTATATACATTATACCGCCCCGATCTTATATCAAAAGCCCGCAAAAACAATCTTTAGGCCAAATCGATAATATTCCCTTTAATATTCTCAATCCCCTCCAAATCAGTCGCTGTAATCACCGTCTGCTGGCGCCCAATAAAATCAAACACCTGATTTTTATTACTCTCGTCCAGCTCCGAAAATATATCATCAAGCAACAACACCACCTCTCCTCGCGCTTGCTTAATAAAATCCAACTCGGCCAATTTTAAGGACAACAAAGACAACCTCATCTGCGCCCGGGAACCCCATTCCGTTATATCCACCCCATCCAAACTAATAATCACATCTTCACGATGCGGCCCGACCACCGTATTTCCATTCCTAACCTCATTATTATAGTAACGCTCCAACTCCTCTCTTAGTCCACGCTCAACATCGCTATCCGTCGTCGCCTGCTTATAACTCATCTTCAGCTCTCCGTCACCAACAAACAGTTGACCAAAATAATCCTTAATCTTAACCGACACCAAATCAATTAACTGCCGCCTAGCAGCAATTATCGGCACCGCAAACTCTATCAACTTCTCATCCCACACATTCAACTCCTCCCCCTTTCCTCTGCCTTCGGCTATTCTCTTGAGTACCTGATTACGATTCTGAACCACCTTTTTATACATCGCCGCTCGATACGCATACTGACTGTCGGTTAACGACAGCGCCACATCCATCCATCGCCGTCGCATCGCCGGCGATCCGAAAAATCGCTCAATCTCTTCCGGAGAAAAATACACCACCCGCAAATTTCCCATCACCTCCAGCACCTTTTTTTCCACCCCCGCCAACCGCAAACTCTTTTTGATGCGTCGCTCATCCGCTACCACTATTCTTACCTCCTCGGTTTGGTCACCATCTTCATTAACAAACTCCCCAATCACCTTGGCAAACCCCTCGCCCCGCCGCACCAGCGCACGATCCTTCTTGGTGCGAAACGACTTGGTAATAGCCAACATTACCAATGCTTCCAGCACATTAGTTTTTCCGGCCGCATTTGACCCGACAATCACATTAACACCCGAGTCAAAATTAAAACTGGCTTCATCATAATTCCGCCAGTTTATCAGTTTTAAACTTTTGATAATCATTTTTCAATAAAGCCAACTATTTGTCCGCCTGTGCAGCGGCGGACTCCACCATTGAAAATTGTAAATTGAAAACTGCAAATTTTTTTCTCAATCTTTCACCGGCATAATAATATATCGATAGCTATCGTCACCCGTCACCTTAATCAAGCCCGGTTTCAATTTATCGGTTAACTCCAACACAATTTTACTAGCATCCACCACATTCAAGACATCAGCCAAATAGCGAGTATTAAAAACTATCTCCCCATCTTTCCCCTCCACCTCAACCGGTAAATTAGACTCATTTTCACCCGACTGACCCTTGGCCGTCGTAGTCAGCTGTTTCTTCTCAGCATCAATCACTAACTTAATTTTTTGCGTTTCTTTCGAAAAAACCGCCGCCATTTTCACATCCCGCAGCAGATCCTTAGTCACCACCGTCATCTTGGTAACAAAACTAACCGGCATAATGCTCTCATAAGCCGGATAATTGCCCTCCACCAATCGCGAAATCACCTCCATGCCGGGCAACTTAAACATAATCTGGTTCTCTGACACCAAAATTTTTACCTCTCCTTGTGTCTGACCCAACAATCGCCCCAGCTCTTGAATGGTTTTGGTGGGCACTATCACCGCAAACTCTTCCTTGACGGCGCTTTTTAACTTAATCATCTTCTCTGCCAGCCGATAGCTATCCGTCGCCACCACCTTCAACACATCTCCCTCCGACTTCAACAACACCCCAGCCAAGGTCGGATTCGTTTCGCCAACCGCGGCCGCAAACACCACTTTAGTCACCGCATCCTTCAACTCCTCCACCCCCACCTCCACCCGAGCCTCATCTTGCAATTCCGGAATAATTGGAAATTCGTCCGCTGACAACCCATTCATCTTGGTAGCATAATGTTCACTCGACAACGAAATTAACTGGCCCTGCACCGCAATCTTAATCTGCTCATCATTATTGTTGTTGACATAATCCGAAAACACCCGCGCCGGAATAGTTATCTCTCCTTCCTCCTCTACCTTTGCCCCCAACCAGTAGTTAATACCCATACCCAGATCGGTTACCGAAAACTTCAGTCGGCCCTCGTCCGTCTTCACCAATATATTGCCCAACACGGGGAGGGTACTGGAGGTTGTCACCACCCGACTTAGCGCTCCCAGAGCCTTCACCAAATTATCCCGCACACATGAAACTTTCATATCACTCCTCTATAAACTTGTCGTCTAAAAACCCTCCTATACTATATTTATAATATCAATATGCCAAAAAAACAATTATTGACTTCCCTTCCGGAAAATACTCTACTGTAAAAAACTCAAAATTCAACGTTCAATTACCAATCAAAATTCAATCATCAATTAATATTATTTGAAAATACTAATGTCAACTTAAAACGCCAAACATTATCTTATCATAACCAACACCAGTTTTTGATTATTGAACTGTGACTTTTCTCCACCATGTCCCCCTTAATCTCTATTTAATATTTCTAGTTAAAGTAGTGATAGTACATGGGGAAGACGGTGATAAAATTTAATATTAATTTAATTAAACTGCGTTTCATTAAAAAACGCCTGTGAAAAAAACCAGCACAACCCCGAAATACCCATAAAAAAACTGGGTAAAATTACTACACTTTTTCATCTACCCAAAAAAATGCTCAAAATTATTAACACTTATCCCCGACTTATCAACTCGATAACCCCAAGCTTTCCCCAGCCGAAAACCCGGTATTCATGGAGGTTTTATTCGAGAAATTTCAGCTGTGTATAAAAAAGTGGAAGAGTGGTGGGAGGAAACTTTTACAGAGTAAGGGCTTTAGCAGTCATCGTCATTAATTGCTAGCATGCATCGTATAGTTCTTTTAAACAAAACAAAAACGACTGACATTAATCAGTCGTTAAATCTATGTTAATCGCCTTTTTATTTTTATGTTAGCCTACCAGGGATTCAATCTCTTCTTCGGATAATCCGTATTCTGAATCGTATGGATCAAAGCCAAGATTAACCATGTTTTGATCTCTGCTTCTGCCTATGACAATTAAATAGAGTTTGTAGTCACAGAACTGGCAGTTGCCGGAGTGTCGATCAAGGGCAAGTCTAGCCTCTTGAGAAAGTTGGTGAATGTCCCCAAACTCTACACAGTCGGGTGTTTTTAGATAGAACTGTTCATTCTCTCTAATGCCAATCATTTGACCGGTTATATAACAAGTATCCTTTCTCTCGATGTAGTTCTTAATCCACCCAAAGTTAAATTTTTTATCTATCTTTCCGGCCTTTTTCCTTTTTGCCAGCCTAATCCATCTTTTTATATCGGCGTCGACGATGACCGGGCGTCCCTTTCGATTAATCCTAAGGGTTATGTCGCCCAGAGAGTTGTATGTCTGGCTTAGTTTGCTAACTATATTCGCGCTCAAGCGCTGAAAGCTCCACAACCTTTTCATTTCCCACGTGATGTTTACGTATGTTAATTCTTCTTCTGTTTGCACCCAAACCCTGAGGTAGGGCGGGGCCTTAATCTCTCCCAGCGAAACACCAAAATAAGACTCGAAGTCCGTGATTCTACCTGTCAAGGTAATCACCTCTCATTTTAAAAAATTTGGCTTTAACCTCCTTGTTTTTAAAATACTTAAGCGACGATTCGCCTCACTAAAAATCCACAACTAATCAGTTATGAATTTTATAATAAAGCTAGTTTCCTTGTCTTGATTTAAAAGTTATTTAGTTGGGCGGTTTTATGGTTGTGATCCCGGATCGGGGTCCGGGAAAAGCTTTGCATTTTGCTTTTTGAATTTTGCATTCTATTCCATATACACCAGTTCCTTCAATTTGTGCACATCGGTGGACAATTCATCATCTTCTTTGAGCATCTTTTCCATTTTTTCAAAACTGTGAATAATGGTGGTATGATCGCGCCCGCCGAGAATCTTGCCGATTTTTGGATAGGATACCCCCAGTTCTTTGCGCATCAGATATATGCACACCTGCCGGGGCAGCACGATTTCCTTGTTTCGTCGCTGACCGGTAATGTCGCTTTGAGAAATATTATAATGCTTGGAAACAATGCTCATGATCTTTTTATGGGTAATCGTCTGTCGGTCCGGATTATTTAAAATTGAACTTAGCACCTCCTCCACCATCTGCTTGGTCGGCGGTTCATTGTAAATCTGGCAGTGGGCAATCAGTCGGGTCAGGGCCCCTTCTAGTTCCCGAATATTGTGTTGAATCGAGGTGGCGATTTCAGCAATAATCTCTTGGTCAATCGGAAAACTGGCCTCACTGGCTTTGTGCTGCAAAATCGCCATCCGGGTTTCCAGATCCGGGGGTTGAACATCGGCTATCATACCCCATTCAAAGCGAGACGACAAGCGTTCTTCCAGCGTCTGGATTGCCCGGGGTGGCCGGTCCGAGGTGAGCACAATTTGTTTGCCCGCCTCGTACAAGTGATTGAAGGTATGAAAAAATTCCTCCTGAGTCTGTTCCTTGCCGGCGATAAACTGGATGTCATCCACTAGCAGCAGATCAATCATTCGATAACGATCCTTGAACTCAGCCGTTTTTTTATTTTGAATCGCCTCCACCAGCTCATTGGTAAATCGCTCTGAGGAGCAGTACATAATTTTTTTAGCTGGATTGGCCTTTTTCACCTGATTGCCAATCGCTCTCATCAAATGGGTTTTGCCCAAACCGACCCCGCCATACAAAAATAACGGATTGTAAGTTCCGCCGGGATTGCTGGCCACCGCCATCGCCGCCGCATGCGCTAGCCGGTTATTGGTGCCGACAATAAAACTGCCGAAAGTGTAGCGGTTGGATGGTTTTTCAAATGTAGTCTTCTGTTCCCCGTCCTCCGCTTTGACGGTAGTGGTCACAAATTCCTCTTTCGGTTTGGGTTGTTGCAGGCTCACCTTGTACACCACGTTCTTCAAATTAGGATGCAGCTGCCGGCAGGCTTCCATTATCTTGGCGTGATACTTGTTTTCCAACCACTCCTTGGTAAATATGTTAGCCACCCCAATCGTCAATACATCATCTTCCATTTCCAGATAACGGGTGCTCTTCAGCCAGGTCGTAAAATTCGCCCGACTCAAAGTCACCTCGAGATTCCCCAACGCAGTTGTCCAAAGCTGGTCGCCTTCCATATTTATACCTACATTTATTTATGTTTTGACTAAAAAGAGGACATAAAAAAAGAAAATTTTAAATACAAAAAAATTTCCCTTCTTGAAAAAATTCACCTCCAACTTAATATTACGCGACTGTCATTTCGTTTGTCAAAAAAGCGGTCATGTGGCCGTAAATTCGCTAGTTGTTAATACAATTACGGCATTTCTACAAACCAAGGCATGATCTTGAGTGTTGCTAATCTATTTACCGCACAATTTTACCATTTAACAATTTAACCATTTAAATATATTTAAAAAAGCCATAGAAATATGACTTGAGGCCATTAAAATATCTTTTTTCACTAACTAACCGTCAGGGTTACCGTCCCGGTATAATCTCCCGGCACACTGGCCACCGGCACCGTAAAAGAAATATCCCCACTAATAAATAAATTGCCGGCGCCATTCCCGGCCGAAGCGGTGGCGATATTTAGCGGCACGGTGTTGGACAAATCCCCACTGCCGGTGGAAATGCCGGCCGTGGATTCGGCGTACTCGGCTGATACCGTGGTGGCGGTCAGACTGATATTTTCGATATCAATAGTTTCCGATCCGCCGTCCCGCACCAGATCCGTCGCCGTCGCCGTCAGGCTCCAGCCGGCATTGGTCCCCCGATAATCCATCACCTTGATATTGGCAAAACTGCCGGTGGTCGGTCCCGGAGCATCTTCCATATTTAAAGTGGTTATCTCAAAATCATTCAGAATCTCCACATTCAAACCGTGATCGGAGATGGTGATGGTTGGCCAGTTATAAGTGGCTTCCGGATAAATCGGATTACCCGACTCCACATCCACCACCCGGAAATAATAAGTTTGATTAGTTAAAGCAAAATTCTCCTGCAGGCAGAAATCAAATTCTGCCATGGTGTTGCCCTGATGGGTGAAACTTGACGCAGCCGTGCCGTTCTCCACAAATGGTCCGTATGTGTCCGAAGTCGAAACTAGCAGAGAAGAAACCAAATTGTCATCCGTCCCGCCCCC
>Ga0180430_10000039_pt1 | contig 159933 bp, 148 predicted proteins | sample SS_ome_9_FD_132999 | JGI IMG/M metagenome (GOLD analysis project Ga0180430, IMG submission 132999) | Hypersaline lake sediment archaeal communities from the Salton Sea, California, USA - SS_1_S_2 metaG | ecosystem: Environmental > Aquatic > Non-marine Saline and Alkaline > Hypersaline >...
TCAAACAATAGTACTTGTGATAATGGTTTAATTCAAGAATGTGAAAGCGGGTACACTTGCAGGGAAGTTGATGCCTATAATGCTGAGTGTGTTCCTAAATCAAGTAATTGGATGGAGATTTAGGAAAGTTTGATTAGATTAAAAACCGGCCTTTCGAGGTCGGTTTTTACTTGCTCTTAAAACCCTTGACAAAAATTAATAATTGCTTAAAATATAATTAGCAGTCGAATCGATTGAGTGCCAAAAAACCAAAAAGGGCTCTCGTGAGACCTAAAAATTAGCTTTAAAAATGCTCACAGAAAGAAAAAATCAAATTCTAAAAGCAATTGTTAGAGAATATTCAGACACAGCTATTCCGGTTAGTAGTGGTCTTTTGATAGAAAAATATGATCTGCCTTATTCCTCGGCTACTTTGAGAAATGAAATGGTTGAGCTAGAAAAAGAAGGCTTTTTAATCAAAGCTCACATTTCTTCTGGGAGGATTCCAAGCGACAAGGGTTATCGATACTTTATCGATAATTTGATTAATCGAGAAAGCGCTGAATTAGACTATCAAAAAAGACTAGAACTAGAACTTTTGAAACTCAAGACCAAAAATGCTCGATTAGAAAGAACCACAGCCAAGTTGTTGTCGTCTATGTCCCAATGCTTGGCAATTAGTGGAGTGATTGATAAAAAAGAGTTTTTTGATTTTGGAGTTCACAATCTCTTGGATGATCCAGAATTGGCTGATCATAGTGACTTGTCTAAGCTGGTAATGACTTTGGATGTGATTGATGAGAATTTGGATAAAATCTTGGATGATGTTCGAGACGGAGAGGTGAGGATTTTTGTGGGGGAGGAAAATCCAATTGAAGAGGCCCAAAACTGTTCGATGATTGTTTCTCCTTATCAAAAGGAAGACGGAGAGAGGGGACTGTTGGCGATTATTGGTCCGAAGAGAATGAAATATGAACAGAATCGGGATTTGATTGAACTAGTAAGGAGAGTTTTAGGTGGGCAGAAGTATTTGATGTAAATTTGTCATTCCCGCGAAGGCGGGAATCCAGAAATTTTTAACAATAAGCAAGAAGACGTTATTTTGACTTTATCCCCCTAGACTCCCGCCTTCGCGGGAATGACAAGGGGTAAAACAAAGGTTGATAGGTAGGGATTAAGAAATGTGAAATTAATTAATTTAATAAAATAAAAACATGACTGAAGGAGGAGAAAAATTTGCAAAAAGTATTTTAACAATCAAGGCTGTTGTCCTGGACGAGAAAGGAAAAGTTTTGTTGTTAAAAAGATCTAAAAAATCACTCAATGCTGGAAAATGGGATTTGCCCGGAGGCCATCTGGACAAAGGCGAATCAATTGAAGAAGCTTTGAAAAGGGAAGTTTCAGAAGAGACTGGCTTGGATGTTGAAATGGGGGAGATTCTTGGGTTTACTGAATTTGAAAAGCCAGCCAAGCAGTTCAAGCAAGAAAAAAGAGGATTGAGATTTTTGGCATATCTCAAAAGTGGCGAAGTTAAGCTAAACAAAGATGAACATCAGGATTTTGGATGGTTCAGTTTTGACGAAGCCTTGGAAAAACTATCAGAAAAAGACGGGTTTGAAGCTGAAAAAAGAAAGGTGATTGAAAAAGCTAGAGAGCTTTTGCAGGCCAAAAACGCCGTTTTGGGATGGAAGAGGGCTCTGGCTGATCTGGAAAATTACAAGAAGAGAAGTGAGAAAGAAAATGCTGATTTTAAGAAATATTCTTTAGAGTGTTATATAGATGATCTATTGCCAGTGTTGGATAATTTTGAGCTGGCCCTCAAGCATGTTCCAGAAGAAGAAGAGAAAAACAACTGGATTGTCGGCATTTTGCATATTAAAAATCAATTAGAAGAAGTTTTGACTAATAATGGAGTTTCTGAAATTGAAACCAAGCCAGGGGATGATTTTGATGAAAGTGTTCATGAAATTTTAGAAGGAAAAGCCAAGGAGGGAAAAGTGGCCGAAGTGGTCAAGAAAGGATACAAGATGGGAGATAAAATAATTCGACCCGTAACAATAAAAGTTAAGTAATAAATTAAGAAAATGTTTTTACGTTGATACTTCAACGCATCAACGTAAATAAATTAATAATTAATATCAAATGTTGGCGCTTGAAACCGCTAACAGGAGATCCAAAAAAATGAAAAAAAGAGGATTAATGTTGTTTGATCCATTCCAAGAAATAGCTGGGTCATGGGATGACGATTTTTTTGGAAATGGATTTAAGTTAAATGCTGATGTTTATCAGGACAAAGACAATGTAATAGTTGAGATGGATGTTCCTGGAGTGAAAGAAGGTGATCTTGACATTACAGTTGAAAACGATGTCTTGACCGTTAGTGGAAATCGAGAAGAAAAACAAGAAGTTAAAAGAGAAGATTATTATCGAAGAGAAACTCGATGTGGATCTTTTTCAAGATCAGTAATTTTACCGATGCAAGTGAAAAGCACTGAAGCTAAAGCAAAATTCAAGAAAGGAGTTTTAAAAATTACATTACCAAAAGCCGATGAGATAAAGTCTAGAAAGATAAAGATTGAGACCAATAAATAGTTAAGTAAATAATTAAGTAACAAACCCAGTTAAATCTTATTTTCAACAAAGTTTAAAATAATTTAACGGGTCAAGAAAAATTATGGCAAAAGTATTAGGAATTGATTTGGGTACAACAAATTCTGCTATGGCAATAGTCGAAGGAGGGAAACCTGAAATCTTAGAAAACAAAGAAGGAAATCGAACTACTCCTTCAATGGTAGCGGTTAATAAAAATGATGAAAGATTGGTTGGTCTTTTAGCCAAGAGGCAAGGGGTGACTAATCCGGAAAACACAATTTTCTCCGCTAAACGTTTGATTGGAAGAAAATTTTCTGACAAACAGGTTCAAGATGCAAAAAAAACATTGCCGTTTGAAATTAAAGAAGGGAAAAATGGAGGAATTGAAATAATGATGAAAGGCAAAGGTCATCGACCGGCTGAAATCTCAGCAATGATTTTGCAGAAATTAAAAGCTGATGCCGAGGAGAAATTGGGAGAAAAGATTGAAGAGGCGGTGATCACTGTCCCAGCCTATTTTGATGATTCTCAAAGAAAGGCTACTAAAGATGCTGGAGAAATTGCTGGAATGAAAGTTTTGAGAATAATCAATGAGCCAACAGCAGCTGCTTTGGCCTATGGATTTAATAAGAAAAAGGATGAAAAAATTGCGGTTTATGATCTTGGGGGCGGAACATTTGATGTTTCTATTCTTGAGGTTGGTGAAGACACCGTTGAAGTGAAATCAACTAATGGGGACACCTATTTGGGGGGAGATGATTTTGATCAAAAAATTATCGAGTGGATTCTTGATGAATTCAACAAACAGGAAGGAATTGATTTGTCAAAAGACAATTTGGCTTTGCAAAGAATCAAGGAATCTGCCGAGAAGGCCAAGGTTGAGCTTTCAACTTCCCAAGAAACTGAAATCAATCAACCCTTCATTACTTCCGGAGAAGATGGTCCAAAACATCTTGTTTTGACTCTGAAGCGATCAAAATTAGAGGAATTGACCAATGAGTTAGTTGATAAGACTCTAAAGCCTTGCGAGAAAGCTTTGAAGGATGCTGGCTTGAAAGCTAGTGAGATTAGTGAAGTGATTTTGGTTGGTGGACAAACCAGAATGCCACTAGTCAAAAGCAAAGTTGAACAATTCTTTGGCAAAAAACCAAATGCAACTGTGAACCCTGATGAGGTTGTGGCCGCTGGAGCCGCCATTCAAGGTGGAGTTTTGCAAGGAGATGTGAAAGATGTTTTGCTTTTGGATGTGACTCCTTTGACTTTAGGGATTGAAACTATGGGTGGAGTTAGAACCCCATTGATTGAGAGAAACTCAACTGTTCCAACCAGCAAGTCTCAGATTTTCTCAACTGCTGCGGATAATCAACCTTCTGTTGATATTCATGTTCTGCAGGGAGAAAGAGAAATGTCTGCTGGAAACAAGTCTCTAGGAAGATTCATCTTGGACGGAATTGCTCCTGCTCCTCGAGGGATTCCTCAAATTGAAGTGACTTTTGACATTGACGCTAATGGAATTTTGAAAGTGAGCGCCAAAGACAAAGCCACTGGAAAAGAGCAATCAATTCGAATCGAAGCTTCTTCTGGGCTTTCGGATGAGGAAATTGAAAAAATGAAGAAAGACGCTGAGAAGCATGCCGAAGAGGACAAGAAGAAAAAAGAAGAAGTCGAGATAAAAAACTCAGCTGACACTTTGATCTTCACTACTGAGAAGGCTTTGAAAGAAGCCGGAGACAAGGTGAGTGATGATAAGAAAAAACCAGTTGAAGAAAAAATTGAAGCTTTGAAGAAAATCAAAGATGGGGACGACACTGAAGCGATCAAGAAAGCCACTGAAGAACTTTCTGAAGAGGCCCAAAAGATTGGCCAAGAACTCTATCAAGCCGCTCAGCAAGAACAGCAACAAGCTGGTCAAGATGGAGACGCAAAAAATGCAGAAGAAAAGAAGGAAGACGAACCGAATGTGAAAGACGCTGAAGTTGAGGATGAAGGTAAAGAGAAGGACAAGAAATAATTGAAAAATTATTTTGGATAAAAAAGCAAGGCCGAAAGGCCTTGCTTTTATTATGAATGTAAGTACATATGTACTTACATATGTCATTACATGTGTATTTACTTGTCTTTTTCCTTGAAAGCAACTTACCCGGCGTTTTCCAGTTGGAAAAGCCGGGCTTGAATCAGTTGATTGCAGGTAGAGACGAAAGAAAGAACTCATGAGGATTGAATGGTTTAAAATTTGCTGTTGCTATGTGGATTTTCTTTTCTACAATAGCTTGAGCATTTTCTTCGAGGATTTCTTTTTCGGAAAGAATCCAAATGAATATTTGGCATGGACCATCAATTTTTTCATGAATTCCTTCGCAAAGAAATGAAGGATTTCGACTTTCTAAGTTTTTCTTCATTTGCTCAACTGCACCATGGGTAGACAGTGAACCCATTGCTGCATAAAGGAAAATAAAGCGTCCCTGTGTAACAACAAAAATTCCGTTTAACGGAATGTAACAGGGCATCGCATCCAACGCTTTAGGGATTTTGGACATGTCATTTCTCCTGTTTTTTGGTGTTAATATTTTTTCTGATTCTAATCTATCAATTTTTCGTTTTTGAATCAAGGGATTCTCAAGTCTATACAAAAAAATTTAAAATGTTAAAATTAAATAAAGACTGCCAGTTAGGTGGTTGATAATAAAATAATTTAAAAATATGGGAACTATAACAATAGTTGTTTTGGCGTTGGTTGCAGTTTTGGTTTTTTGGGCTATTGGGCTTTATAACGGCTTGATTAAATTAAAGAATAGAGTTGATGAAGCCTGGTCTGATATCGATGTTCAACTCAAAAGACGCTATGACTTGATTCCAAATTTAATCAAAACAGTCAAAGGATATGCCAAACACGAAAAGGAAGTTTTAGAAAATGTTACCGAAGCTCGGACCAGGGCAATGGGAGCCAGTGACCCCAAAGATCAAATCGAAGCAGAAAACATGCTTTCCGAAACTTTGAAATCATTGTTTGCCGTTTCTGAAAATTATCCCGACTTGAAAGCTAATGAAAATTTCTTGGAATTGCAAAGAGAACTTTCTGACACTGAGAACAAAATTCAAGCTGCTCGAAGGTTTTATAATGGAAATGTTCGAGACTTTAATACTAAGATTCAAACTTTTCCTAACAACATGATTGCTGGTTCTTTGAATTTCAAGGATCGAGATTTCTTTGAGGCTGAGGAAGAAGAGAAAAAGAATGTGGAGTTAAAATTTTAATAAAAGCAATTTGTAATTTGAGAGTTCTGTTTTGAACAACAAAGACAAAAAAAGAGGCTATTTAAATTTGGACAGACTAGAAGTTTATGTATTAAGTTGTAAACTGTCTGCTGTTGCTTGGGAGATTTATTCTGGTTTTGATTGGCAAAATAAAAAGATTATTGGAGATCAATTTATTCGATCTACGGATTCTGTTGGGGCCAATATAGCAGAAGGATTTGGCCGTTATCACTATTTAGACAAAATAAAATTTTATTATAATGCCAGGGCCTCGCTTAAAGAAAGTCGACATTGGATTGAGTTAATAAAAGAAAGAGAACTATCTGAATATAAAATTATTGCTAAGTATTTAAAAGTTTATTCGCAACTTTCACCCAAGCTCAATGCCTTTATTAGATCTTGCTATAAAGCAAAAAAAGAAGCTGATTGTTAAAAATCAGCCATCGATTGCGGATTACTAGTTACCAATTACTAATTACCAATTACCAAACGTCAGTGACTTTATATAATCAAAAAGACAAAAATATTCGTTTAACCTGGTTTTATCTGGTAGGCTTTTTGGTTTTTGTGATTTTGGTTGGTTGGATTTTTTCTCAAGCTCTTGGAAATTCTTCAATTCTTTATGGGGCAGTGACTTTTGCTTTGGTGATGAATTTTGTGAGTTTTTGGTGGAGTGACAAAATTGTTTTGGCCATGAACGGAGCTAAGGAGATTTCAAGGGAAGACGCCAGAGAGATATACAATTTAGTTGAAAATCTTTGTATCACCGCTGGGTTGCCAGTTCCCAAAATTTATTTAATCAAAGACCGATCACCAAATGCTTTTGCTACTGGACGAAATCCAGAAAAAGCTGTGATTGCTTTGACAACTGGATTGGTTGAAATTCTTGATAAGAACGAACTTCAAGGAGTGATTGCTCATGAACTTTCTCATATTGGGAATAGGGACATTTTACTAGGAACTGTTGTGACGGTTTTGGTTGGGTTTGTGGCAATTTTGGCCGATTGGTTTTTTCGGATTAGTTTTTGGGGAGGTTTAGGAAAGGGTAGTGATAACAAAGGAGGTGGGCAGGCTCAAATGATTTTTATGATCCTGGCGATTGTTTTGGCAGTTCTTGCTCCGATTGCGGCAGTATTGATGCAAATGGCGATTTCGAGAAAAAGAGAATATTTGGCTGACGCGGATGGGGCATTGCTTACTCGTTATCCGGAAGGATTAGCTAGTGCTTTGGAAAAGTTGTCAAAATCGAGAGTTAGCTTGAAAAAGGCGAGCAAGCCAATGGCACATATGTATATCGTCAAGCCGTTAAAAGGAAAGAGGGCCAAGGGATTTATGACCAAAATGTTTATGACTCATCCGCCGATTAAAGAAAGAATTGCTAAGTTGAGAAAGATGTCATAATGATCTATACTTAAATTAATTAGATTTTCAATAAATAATAAATAAAAAAACATGGAAGAAAAAAAGAAACAAACAACGGTTGCTTCAAATGCTGGCAATCAAAAAGACATTGAGGAAAACAAAACCCTGACGATTTTGTGTTATTTGGGGATTTTGTTTGTTATTCCAATGCTTTTGAAGCCCAACAGTCAGTTTGTGAAATTTCACGCCAAACAAGGTTTGGTCTTGACTATCGGTTGGATAGTAGGAATGGTTTTATATCCATTAATGGGATTGGGATTTTTGGTGCATGTTGCGATTGTAGTGCTTTCAATTATGGGGATTATGAATGTTTCGGAGGGGAACACCAAAGATCTTCCGATAGTGGGAGATTTGGCCAAGAAGTTCAATTTTTAGAGTTTTATAGATTTAAGATTTACGAAATAGGATTTAAGAATTGCTTGGCAATTTTTCAATCAATTTACTAAAGGTAAATTGATTATCTTAATTCGTAAATCGTAATTCTTAAATCACATTTTTAAATCTTAGTTTGTTTACTAAGGGATTCTTATTAAATAAAACAAATATAATATAAAAAACAAATGATTAGGAGGACTAAGATTGTTGCGACAATTGGACCAGCTTCGGAAAAAGTTGGTGTTTTGGCTGACATGATGAAGGCCGGGATGAATGTTTGTCGGTTGAATTTTTCTCATGGCACTCAGGCTTGGCATGAGGGGGCGGTCAAGAAAATCAGGAAAGCCTCAAAAGTTTCCGGAAAGAGAGTTGGAATTATGGCTGACATCCAAGGTCCCAGAATTCGAGTTGCCAACAACCGAAATTTTAAGATAAAAAAAGACGAGCTGGTTTTGGTGGCTGATGAACATTGCAAGAGAAGTCATGGGATGAAAAAAGAGATTACTTTGGATTGGCTGGGCTTTCATAATTTCATTAAAAAAGGGGATAAGATTTTCATAGAAGATGGTTTCATAGAACTGAAAGTCGTGAGACTTGAAAAAGATTCTTGTATAGCCCAAGTTGTTTTTGGAGGAATGGTCAAAAGCCATAAGGGCGTTAATATCCCCAGGATTTCTTCTCACATGGGATTTTTAACCGAGAAAGATCACCTGGACTTGGATTTTATTATTCCCCAGGGAATCGATTTTTTGGCAGTTTCTTTTGTGGCCAATGCTCGTCAATTAGTGAATTTGAGAAAGCTAATTAGTCAGTCTTTGGTCAAGGCCAAGAAGCTGTATCGTTCCAAAAATATTCATCTTCATAAAAACAATTCTGACTTGCCATACCCCTGGATTGTTTCTAAGATCGAAAAAAAGGAAGCCATCAGAAATATTGATGGAATCATCAAGGAATCAGATGTGATCATGGTGGCTAGAGGAGATTTGGCGATTGAACTTCCTCAAGAAGATGTTGTGATCACCCAAAAGATGATTATTGAAAAATGCATCAAAGCTAGAAAGCCAGTTATTGTTGCCACTCAAATGATGGCCTCAATGGAAGAGAAAGCTCGGCCAACTAGAGCAGAAATTTCCGACATCACCAACGCGGTTGTGGATGGAGCTGATGCGATCATGTTTAGTGCCGAAACTACTGTCGGGGCTTTTCCTGTCAGAGTGGTTGAGACTGCTAAGAAAATTATTAAAAAAGCGGAGAAGTCAACTTTTAATGATCGGCCTTTGACTCGAGCAGGCAAATTTGCGGGGAAGATTTTGGGGATTCGTCGATCTCCAAAAAAATCCACAATAAACACGATTGAAGTTGATAACCTTAAAGATGCTTTGAGTTTTTCTTCTTTGAGACAGGAAGACGTGAAAATAAAAATAAAAACTTCTAATAAAAATTTCAAAAGAAAGGGGAAGGTGATTTGGGGGGTGGAATAAAGTATTAGGTATTAAGTATAATGTGATTAAAATCAGTATTTAAATACTGATTTTAATAGGTATTTAATCTAAGGATTAATACTATGATTAATCATAGTATTAAATATAGACTTTAAATGTTATCATGCATTAATGCATGATAACATTTTGACAACGAACATCTTCTTGCTTTACAATTTTTTATAAAAAGGGTATCTTTTTTACTATGGTGAGGTGTCCGAGCGGGTCAAGTGAGAGAAAGCGAGCACTTGACGGAATCAAAAGATTCCAGGGAGCGCGAGGACACAGTTTTTTGTTCGAGGCTATGCCGAGTAATATAGGGTGAGGTGTCCGAGCGGTCGAAGGAGCACGCTTGGAAAGCGTGTGTGCGGTTCTCCGTACCAAGGGTTCGAATCCCTTCCTCACCGCACGCCAAAAACACCCGAAAGGGTGTTTTTGATATGGCGTGCGGAGAGGAAGGGATTCGAAGGGAGCGAGAAAAAGAGAGCTGGCGAGGTTTTGGTGCACAGCTCCCCGGTGCCCGAGTCGGAGCGAGGGAGAATCCCTTCCTCACCGCGTCAAAAAATCCCCTTACGGGGATTTTGTGTTATAATCTAGGAGTAAAGCTAATTTCTTTTCTTGAAAAAAATAAAATCAAATCACTGGAAAATAATTATTTGGCTGATTATCATTTCTCTTTGTGGGATTTTGTATCTTTTAAATCCGGGGCTTTTCAGTATTGATTTTATTGGAAATTTTGTTGAAGAAAATAAACTTTTGGCAATGTTTATTTATTTTCTAGTTCTTTCTGTTTTGGGATTTTTTATGGTTATCCCTTCGACCCCTTTTGCAATTGCTGGAGTAGCGATTTTTTCTCCGGCTGAAGCCTATGTTTTAAATTTACTCGGAATTTTGACTTCAACGACTTTGGTTTATTATTTTGCCAGATTTCTAGGAATTGGAACTTTTTTTGAAAACAGATATCCAGAAAAAGTGAAAAAACTAAGGAAGGCCTTGTCTGAAAAAGAATTACCAATTATTATTGGCTGGAGCTTTTTTCCGGCAGTGCCGACTGATTTGATTACCTATGTAGCCTCAGGTTTAAGAATCCCAGTTTATAAATGTGTTCTGGGGGTTTTGATTGGGGAAGGATTTTTGAATGCTATATATATCTTTTCAGCCGGAATAATTATTAATTAAAAAAAATGTCTGAAAAATTTCCAAAAGAAGGGTTAGATTTGGATAAAAAAGAAGTGGATGAGTTAGGAGCTGATATAATAGCTAAAGAAGAAGAAAAAAACAGAGAAATCGTAAAGAAAATAATTGATCAGGGGAGAAACTCTCAAGATAAAGGAGAAATTCCTTTGGGAAAAGAAATAACTGAAATGCTAAATGGCTTAATCAGAGGGCGAAGATTTGAACTTGTGCGCTCCTTGGATGACGAAGAAGGTCCTTTCATAAGAGAAATTACTGTTAAAGTGGAAGGAGGAACAGCCGAGTATCAATATATGAGGAAAGGTAGCCATGCTCAAAATTTGAAGAGTTTGACGACTAATGTTACTGTGACTTCTTATGATAATTATGGAATGCCAGTTGGGGGCGAAGTTTTGGCTAGATATCATGAAGGTAAATGGAATTTAACAGAATAATTATGACCAAATTTATTTTGCACGGGGGAGGGGAGATGCAGAGAAATAAAAAACACGAAGAATCGTTTAAAGAGTTTATAAGAAGTTTGCCCAATGAAGCCAAGATTTTAGTGGTTTATTTTGCGGTAGAAGACGAATTGGTTTCCAAAAAGCATTTGACCTACAAAAGATATTTTGAAGATTTAGCAGGGGACAAAGAATTAGAACTAAAAATAGCCAGCAAAGAAAATTTTATTGAGGAGCTGAGATGGGCCGATGGAGTTTATTTTCGAGGTGGAGATACTAATTTGCTCTTAGACCAAGTAAGAAAATATCCGAATTTTAAAGAAGAGCTTTTGAAAAAAGATTTAGTATTTGGCTCTTCGGCCGGAGTTTATTTTCTCTCCCAATTCTCGCTTTCTTCAAGGCGAGGAGTTATTTACGAAGGGCTGGGAGTCTTGCCAATTAAAGTCAATTGCCATTATCAGGAAGGTAAGGATATTAGTGCTCTTGATGATTATCCTGGCGAACTTTTGTTGTTAAAAGAAGAGGAGTATCAAATAATTGAAATATAATTATGACCAAATTTATTTTGCACGGGGGAATGACGAGCATTCGAAATGAAAGTAATAAAAAATTTCATCAAGAAGCTGTGAAAGATTTTCCCCAAAATCCAAAAATTTTATTGTGTCTTTTTTCAATTGAAGAGAGTCGCTGGGAGGATGAATATAAGTGGATTCAGAAAAACTTTGTAGACAATTTGAAACGAGATGATTTGGAGTTTCAGTTGGCAGACAAGGAAAATTTTATGGAGCAATTGAAATGGGCTGATGTAGTCCATTTTCGAGGGGGAAGTTCTTTGAGATTGTTAAAGGTTTTGGATGGTTTTCCTGAATTTAGAAATAGTTTATCGGGAAAAACTCTTTCTGGCTCTTCGGCCGGAGCCTATTATTTAGTGGATAGCTTTTATGAAAATGATATAGAAGAGATTCACCAAGGTTTGGGAATTGTTCCAATAAATTTGATCGCTCATTATGGATCAGGCGAGTATGCCCCAATCAAAGAGGAGGTTTTTGAAAAATTGAAAAATTTTGGTACTGGGAATTTAGTTTTATTAAAAGAAACTGACTTCAAGGTTTATAAAATCTAGAGGAGTTATTGAAAATAGCTATTCAACCATTGACATTTTAACAAAATTAATATATAAATAGAGCAACTAATCGTGGCCTGAAAGGGTCAAACAGTAACTTTAATTTTACGGGGAGGTGTCTCATGTTTTTTATGAGCAAAAATTTTTTGAGAGGAAGTTTAATTCTGCTGGCTATTTTTTTGATCTTTGGGTGTCAATCATCCAAATCTAGCCTTGTGATTAACCCGGAACCCAAATCGGTTTTTGACCAGAGCATCCTGGACGAAGCCAATGGAATCATTAGCAAAAAAATGATTTCGAAAAGATTGCTCAATGGACAGCACTACTACGTGCCTAGGAGAATTGGCAATGTTTCGATGAGGACTGTTGAGTCAAAAGGAGATCTGGCAAAGACCCTGAGTTATTTCGAAAGAACATCGGGGTATTTTGAAGGATATCGCCCCTTCCGTGTTATTACCGGAAAGGAGAAATTCGGTAACGTGGTTGTTATTGGGATCTTATATCATATTAACAATCATGGGAGGCCGGCGACTGCAGTTGTTTTGCCTGAAGAGGCAGGAGTTATTTTTTATTGCTCTATAGGGACAGAAAGTAATCACACGAAGCTGCCGGCTGCGATTACTGCTCTAGCCTCAAAAGCCAAAGAGTTGGCTAAAAAATAAAATGAGAGACTAACAAAATGACTGAATCTTTTTTAAGGGGCTCGTGGATCATCTTTTCCATGAGTCCCTTATCTTTTAATTTAAAATTAAAAAACAAAAAAATGAGAAAAATAAATTTGATTAAAAATCTAATGTTTTTGAAGGCCAGTGTTTGGTCTGTTTTTGCTGTTTCGCATTTTTTGCGAAATACAGAAATGTCATTTTTTCTTGGAAGCCTGATGATCGTGGATGCTTTGATATTCTTTTTGATTGGTTGGAAAATTGATCAATATAAAAAACCAATCTACTATTTTGCGTTGGTTTTTATCGGAATCAATATCCTTCTAACAATCTTTGATCAAATGGGGGTTTATGATTTTATAATTCTCTTCGTTGATTTAATAGTTTTCTTTTTTCTGTTTTTTTCCAGAAAAGTTTTCACAAGATGATGCGGCTGAGTTGCCGGCAACAAAACCAGTTGTCCAACAAATTTGAAGATTGTATCCACCAGTTGGTCCGTCCAAGTCAAGAATCTCTCCTGCGAAGTAGAGATTGTTTATTTTTTTAGACTGCATTGTTTTTTGATCTATTTCTCCCAGGTCAATTCCACCGGAGGTGATAATGGCATTGTCGAAACCGACCAAGCTATCAACATTTAATGTCAGATTTTTCAAAAGATAAGTGAGGGCCTTTCTTTCGTTCTTGGAAATTTCAGAGCATTTTTTATCAGGATCGATTTTTGAAATTTTGACAATGACCGGAATCATTTTGTGAGGCAACAAATCATCGAGAGAATTGATGAATTTGCGAGTGTGATATTTTTCAAAATCTTTTTGAATTCTTTTATCAAGCTCTTTGCATTCCAAGGCCGGCTTCAAGTCAATTGAAATTTTTACCTCGCCTTTTTTCAGAAGCTCTCCAACTTCTTTGCTAATATCCAAAACAATTGGGCCAGAAAGTCCGTAGTGAGTGAAGAGCATTTCTCCGAATCTCTCAGCTTGTTTTTTCTCATTCTGATAAACACTTAATAAAACATTTTTTAGGGAAATGCCTTGAAGTTCGTGTCCCCATTTGTTGATTGTTTTTATTGGTGTTAAAGCGGGAACTGGTTTTTCGATTGTGTGACCAAATTCTTTTGCCCACAAATAGCCATCTCCAGTTGATCCGGTGGTAGGATAGGATTTTCCACCGGTGCAAATGATGAATTGGTCGGCAGAAATTTCTCTTTTTCGAGTAATGATTTTTTCGATTTTTCCATTTTTGATTTCGAAAGATTCCGGCTTAGTTTTTTGTAAGAAAACAACTCCGTTTTGAACCAAAGCTTTTTTCATAGTTTCGATGACTTCTTCAGCGCTGTTGGAAACAGGAAAAATTCTTCCGCCTCGTTCAGTTTTGAGCTTGATTCCCAACTCTTCAAAAATCTTTTTAGTTCTGGGAACATCAAATTGATGAAAGGCTGAAAACAAAAAACGTCCTTTTTTCCCATAAGCCTCCACTAAATTTTCTTTAGTCAAATTCTCTTGAGAGATGTTGCACCTTCCCTTTCCACTGATGGAGACCTTTTTACCAACTTCTTCATTCCTGTCAATGATTGCTACTCGAGCGCCTTTTTTTGAGGCCCAAAAAGCCGCCATCATTCCTGAGGCACCGGCGCCAATAATGGCAATGTCAAAATGTTGCTGATCTTTGATTCTGCTCATAAATTTTTTAACTTATCCCGCTTATGTTATACTATTTTGTAAGTTTAAGCAATAGAGCTTTTAAATGAAAAACAAAAAAAGACCTTTGGTTGGTCTAGGAGTTTGCATAAGAAAAGATAATAAAATTTTATTGGGCAAAAGGAAAGGCTCTCACGGATCTGGAGACTGGTGTTTTCCGGGAGGTCATCTTGAATTTGGGGAAAGTTGGGAAGAATGTGCTCGAAGAGAAACGATGGAAGAAGTTGGCTTAGAAATCAAGAACGTTCATTTTGCAACAGCCGTCAACGACCTTCTTTTAGATGAAGACAAGCACTATGTCACAATTATTATGTTGGCCGATTGGGTGGATGGAGAAGTAAAACTCATGGAGCCGGACAAGTGCTTTGAATGGGGTTGGTTCGAATGGGGCAACCTGCCCGAGCCACTTTTTATAGCTCAAAAAAATTTAATAAAACAAAAATTTAATCCTTTTGAAAAATAAGATGAAAAATAAATTATTTTTTTTAGACACGGAGACTACTGGAAATGATCTTGAGAAAGATCGGCTTTGTCAGGTGGCTTACAAGAAAAATGGGAAAATTGAATCGAAAAACTTCAAACCTCCAATTCCAATTTCTGTGAAAGCTATGAGTGTTACTCACATTACCAATAAAATGGTGGAAAAAGAAAAACCTTTCAAGGGAAGTGACTTTGAGAAGAAACTTGAAAAAGTTTTAACAGAAAACATTATGGTCGCCCACAACGCCAAGTTTGACATTGCGATGTTGGAGAATGAGGGGTTGAAAGTAGGAGACTATATTTGCACTTTGAGATTGGCGAGATATTTGGATGAAGATGACGAAATTCCAGAATATGGTTTGCAGTTTTTAAGATATTTCTATGAGATTGAGGCTGATGTGGCGCCTCATTCAGCCGAGGGTGATGTTATTGTTTTGGAGGAAGTTTTCAAACATGTTTTTGAATTAGCCCAGAAAAAAGCTTTGAAAGCTAGCGAAGAAGATATTATAAAACGAATGATTGATATTTCATCTAATCCAGTTTTAATTAAAAAAATAAATTTTGGAAAATATAATGGGGAGAAAGTCGAAGATCTTGTCAAAAAAGATCGGCAGTATTTGGAATGGCTTCAGCGAACCAAAGAAGAAGAGGGAAGTGACGAGGATTGGATTTATACTTTGAAAACCTATCTTAGTGATGAAAAGCAAGAAAACAACCTTTTTAGCTAAAAATGTTTTCATAAAACAGTCTGGGCAACCGGGCTGTTTTTTTATTGGAAAATTCTCCTTGGGTCTCTCCTTGGGTCGGACCCAGGGGTCGGACCCAAGGGTTTTGAGAGAGTAAACTATTGCCAAAATTGTTAGGTTGTGATATCCTGAGGTTTGTTCATTTTTTGGCAAAAGGCACTACAAACTATTTAACTTAAGGGAGGGAGTTAAAATGAGTGAAAATTTTTTGTTAGCTCATGAGATCATTAAGGCGCAGATTATTACAAACCTTGCTAACATGAAAGTTCAAAGCAGGGGAGAGGGAAAGTGTAATGGTGAATGGGAGAAATATCGTTTTGCTTTATTCTATGGTTTGATGTTTTTCAGGCAGCTGAAATCCTTGAAAAAACCGGAACATAATTTGTCGGTACTGGAAATGATTGGGGTGGTTTTTGGGGCTGAGGTCGGTGATCAGGGCTTAGAGGGATTGATTGAGCAGCTGATCCGGAAATACAGCCTTAATGATGACGAAGAAGGGTTGCTGTTGGCTCATGAAATCATTCTGGACCAGATCGTTGAAAACACTAAGGATCTGCTTCAAGGCAAGAAGGTTATTTCGGGATGTAAATGTGATTCGAAAAAATGCTTCTATGTCTTGAAAGAGAATCTGATTTTTCTGAGATCACTGGAGCCTTTGAGGCCGGATCATGCCCAGGCGGTGTTGGAAGGACTGGAAAATCTGGAAAAATCAGATTTGAGTCTTGGGGTTTTGGATGGTTTAATCAATCAGTTGATCGAAAAATACAGTCAAGAGGCCGGGGTTGAAATTGCCAGTGTTGCTGATGAAAAACAGGCGGTCGAAACGTCTGCCGGATAAAAATTCTGCTTAAAAAGCGCGAAACTGCCAGAGGAACAAACGTTCTCTCTGGCAGTTTTTGCTTGGGAAAAATTTTAGTGGCCATGATAGTAATGATCATAGTCATTACTATAGTATATACTATCGTATGTACTTTAGTACGTACCATAGTGTACACTATGATGTACACTAATAATAAGCTTTGTGGTGGGCTGATCAATGACTGGTGATCATTGGTTCAAGGTTTTTTGCGATTAATTTCACAAAGTGTTATTATTAAATACCACAAAGCTGATATTAATAAATCAACTTAATGCCAAGAGAATATCTAAAAAAAACAAGTCAAAACGTTATAAAAAAAGCAGTTTCTTCTGGCGCAGAGAATCGGCGGAAGTTTTTTGATATTAGAAAAATTGACGAAAAAGAATATAAAGACCGGATGACCGAGATTCGAAAAAAGCCTTTTGAAAATTTTGAAAAAAATCTAAAAACAGCCAAGAAAAATTTTGAGAAAAGAGGATTTCAAGTTCATGAGGCGATGGATGCCAAAGGCGCTCGAAAAATTTTGAATAAGATCATCAAAGATGATAAAAAAATAATCTCTGCCAAAACCAACACTGGGCGAGAAATTGAAATTAAAAAAATTGCTCAGAAAAAAAATTGGAGCGAAACTGACCTCGGGGATTTCATTGTGAAAATGTTTCAAGAAAGTGATGAGCACTTTGTTTTGCCGGCGATTCATCTTAGTGCTGAGGAGATTTCAAAAAAGATTAAGCAAAAATACAAAGATGATGTTGGCGTTGATCCAGAAAAACTAACGCACTATTTGTGTCAAAAAATTCGAGAAAAAATTCTTGAGGCTGAAGTTGGAATTACTGGAGCAAATTTTTTCACCCAGGATGGCCAGGTGGTTTTGTTGGAAAATGAAGGCAATATTTCTTTGGTTTCAAGGTTGCCCAAGAAGCATGTAGTGATTTGTGGGATTGATAAGATTGCTCATTCAGCCCACGACGCAATGAAGCTTTGCCAGACAGCGGCTCTTTTTGGGACTGGGCAAGACATCACTCAGTATGTTTCTGTTATTTCTGGGCCATCCAAAACAGCTGATATAGAAAACCAATTGGTTCTTGGCGCTCAAGGGGCTCATGAAGTTCATGTGATTCTTGTTGACAATGGCCGAAGAGAAATGATCAAGCAAGGTTTTGGGGATATTTTGCGGTGTATTAATTGTGGTTCGTGCATCAATTTTTGCCCGGTCTATAATCAAAAAGGAAGTGGCTATGGCAATGAGGGGTATATTGGTTCAAAAGGAATTGTTTTTGAGGCGATTCAAAAAGGACTAAAGCAAGCTCAAAAAGCTGGAAGTCACAATTGCTCTCTCTGTGGAATTTGTTCCAAGAATTGTCCAATGAAAATAAAGCTTTATAAAATGGTTAGAAAAATTAGAACAGAGCAGGAAAAAAATGGAGTTCAAAGCGCTGCTAACAAAGAAATGTTGACCAAAATAAAAAAGGATGGGAATCCTTTTGGTAAAAAAAATGATAGTGACAAATTGCCTGATAAATTATACTGCTGTTAGTATTTATTTGGTCCGATCACCAACATCAAAACCATGATAGTCAAAACCCCAGCGGTGACCCCATAGACAGTTGCCTGAGCAGTTGATAGGAATTCAAATTGCATGAAGTCCATAATGGCAAAGATTGAGAAAAAAATTGGAATAAGCAAAACCGGAGCAAAGGTTTGAAAAATAGGGACATCTTTTTCATTGGTTTTGAAAGCTAGGGGGAAGAAAATCAAGGCCAAAAGAATAGTGGTCATGAACCATAGGAAAAACTCAAAAACTCTATTGAACATTAGATTGCTCAAGGCAAGGACAGCTGAAATCCCAGGAACTAATAGAAAAAGTTTTCGTTTCATTGAGTTTTGTATTTTTATTTTTAAATTGTCAGTAGAACTGATTATAGCAAAAAAAATCGTTTTTTCAAAATAATTTGCTATGAAAGAATGATATTAGACAGTTGTTTTAGTTTATGTTATTTTAAATAGAAGAAAAGTTTTTTGGAGGGTCGGAAAGATTAATTTTTATTCGATCAGATGAAAAAGAAAATCAAAAATAAATTAGGGAGGGCGAAAAGCATTTCAGAGAAATGGTTAAAACAAGAAAGGGTAAGAAAAAAGTTCAATTTGTTGGCTCTGTTTGTTTTGGGTTTTTTGATTGGAATAATGTTGAAATCACAGGCCCTGGAAAACATCGTTTCTGGTTTTGACGACTACAAAGCAATGAAGAGCGATGAAGTTGAAACCGAGGATCCCATGGCTCTTTAGTAGTTGGGTGTTTAGTTTCCAATATTTTAGTTAAACCTTATTTTTAAAAATAAATTTGAAATGAAGAAGAAAAATAAAAATAAGGAGGGAAAAAAGAAAAAAGCAGTAAAAAAGAAAACAAAAGTAGTTCGAAGCGCTGCTAAAAAAACGAGAAAAAAATCTGTTTCTAAAAAAAGTTTGATTAGTCGAATAAAAATTAGAACTAGTCAAAAAAAAGCCAGCAAAACAAGAGGGGGCATGACTTTGAGAGGAATTGAACTTCAAAAATTGACAACTAAAAAAATCCAGAATCTAGTTTCAGCTTTAGTGATCGTTTCCGGTCTATTCATTGGAAGTTTGTTTGTTGATGTGGCTCAGTTTGTGACTGGCAATGGCTATTCTGAGAGAGCCTTGAGAGAGGCAGATGTTTTTGAACTAGGAGATAAGACTTGGGTGGCGTTCAAAGAGCCGGCGATTCAAGTAGATGTTTTGACAACTGACGATGAGGATTGTTTTGCCTGTGATGCCGATGATGTTTTGGTTTGGATGAAAAAGTTTATACCAACTATTGTTGTTAATAAAGTTTCTGAAAATTCACCTGAAGGAGAAAGATTGATCGAGAGATATGGCTTGAAAACCGTTCCTTCTTTTGTTTTTGAGAAAGAGATTAGGGAAGCTAGTTTTTTTCAAGAAGAAGAGGTCCAAGAAATTTTTACTGAAAAAAATGATGGGCTAGTTCTGAATTCAAGTGTATTAGGAATTCCCACTGGGAAATATATTGAAGTTCCTGGTGAGCTGGAAGGAGACATTGTTATTGGCAAAAAAGATGCCAAAATTAAACTAGTCACTTTTATTGATTTTCAATGTCCTTATTGCAAGATTTTTTATGAAGTTGCAAAGGAAGCCAGGAATGAATTTTCCAGCGAAGAGTTGGCTTTAGTTTATAAACATTTTCCTCTGGATTTGCATGGTCAGGCAATCAGTGCAGCCTTGGCAGGGCAGTGCGCTTATGAACAAGGGAGATTTGAAGAGATGGCCGATCTCTTGTTCGCTAATCAACCAACTTGGGGAGTGAGCGAAGATTTTAAAATTTTTGATCAATATGCTTTGCGAATCGGGTTAAACAAAAAAGAATTTGATGAGTGCGTGAATTCAGAGGAAAGCCAAGGTTTGGTCCAAGCTTCCATTGACCAAGGCGATCAATTTGGCATTGCTGGGACTCCAGCCTCATTCATTGGAAACGAGTTTTTGAATGGAATTTTTCAAAAAGAAGGAATAGTTGAGACAGTCAAGTCAAAACTAGGCCAATAAAAAAACGTAAATCACAAACAAAAAAGAAAACTTCAATTGAAGTCTCAAAATTAATTTATATTTAACTGGATCCCTGCCTTCGCAGGGAGGACAAATTCGATGAAAAAAGAAATATTTGAGGTCATTATTTATGGAAGAGGAGGGCAAGGAGCCAAAACAACTGCTGAGATTATTGCTCAAGCGGCCTTGTTGGAGAATAAATATGTCCAAGCCTTTCCGGAGTTTGGTCCGGAGCGCAGTGGGGCACCAGTCCAAACTTTTGTGAGAATTTCTGGAAAACCAATCAAGACTCGCGAACCGATTTCTGATCCAGATTGCTTCATGGTTTTGGACGAAACTCTTCTTGAGGATTTTTCTGGTTTTGAAAAATTAGATAAAAATTCTTTTTTTATCATTAACACCAAAAAAAAGAAAAAAGATATTCCAAATATCACTGATTTTAAAGGAAAGCTGTTTTTGATTGATGCCTCGGGACTGTCACTGGAAATCATTGGGGAAAATCGTCCCAACACGGTTATTTTAGGAAAATTTTCTTCAATTACTAAACAGGTTGAATTAGATAATATAGTCAAAATCTTTAGATCAAAATATGAGCAGAAAATAGGCTCAGAAAAAACTGATAAAAATATTCAAGCCATACAAGCAGCTTATGAAAAATAAAACAAAAGAAAAAAAAGAGCTGGGCGGAGTGATAGAGAATGATAAAAAGAACTATCCTCCAACTGGAGAGTGGTCAGAGAAGAAGCCTCAAGTAAAGGAAAAGTGCACTGCTTGCGGCCAATGTTCTAAGTTTTGTCCGGAGGGAGTTATCGAAATAAAAAACAAAAAAGCCCAAGTTGATTTTGAATATTGCAAAGGCTGTAGTCTTTGTGCTGAGATTTGTCCTTTTGGGGCAATTGAGATGGTAAGAAAATAAATTTTGAAAATGAAAAGCGATAATTTTTTAGTCGTGGATTTTGACAGCACATTTGTTGAACTAGAAGCACTTGAGGAAATTGCCAAGGAAGCTTTGAAGGAAAATCCAGAAAAAGAGAAAATTCAAAATAAAATCCAGGAAATCACCCAGAAAGGAATGAGGGGAGAAATTTCATTCTTTGATTCTTTGAGAAGTCGATTGGAGTTGTTTTCCTCTAGTCGAGAAGACGTTGAAGCGATTGCTCAAAAAATGAAAGATAGTGTTACGGAATCCTTTTTGAAAAACAAGAAGTTTTTTCAAAAAAATGGGGAACAGATTTTTATAGTTTCTGGCGGATTTAAAGAATGCATTTTTCCAGTTTCTGATGAATTTGGAATTCCTCGAAAAAATGTTTTGGCTAATGACATCATTTTTGATGAAGAAGGGAAGGTGGCCGGAGTTAATGAAGATAATTTGGCTAGCAAAACTCAAGGAAAAGTCAGGCAATTGGAGGCTTTGAAATTAGCGGGAACAGTTTTTGCGATTGGGGATGGTTGGACAGACTTTGAAATGAAAAAAGAAAACCAGGCAGATTTTTTCTTGGCGTTCACTGAGAATGTTCGTCGGGAAAGTGTTGTTAAGTTGGCTGACGAAGAAGCAAAAAACTTTGATGAAGTGCTCGAGTTTATAAATAAACCGATTTAAGATTTACGATTTAAGAATTAAGAATCCCAAAAGTGAGTTCCAAGATCAAAACCTTTACTGATTTAAAAGCTTGGAAAGAAGGACATAAGCTAGTCCTGGAAATTTATAAAATTACGAAAAATTTTCCTACTGAAGAAAAATTTGTTTTAGGAAATCAAATGCAAAGAGCCGTAATTTCAATTACCAGTAATATAGCCGAGGGATTCGGTAGACAAACCTACAAAGAAAAACTAAGATTTTATTATATTACCCAAGGATCTTTAACTGAAATTAAAAATCAACTAATTATAGCCAAGGATTTAGGATATTTAAATAAAGAAGAATTTGATAAAATTGCTATTCAGGCAAACGAGTCGCATAAACTTTTACAAGGCTTGATAACAAAAACCAAAGAAATCTTAAATCGTAATTCTTAATTCATAAATCTTTTTTGAAGATTGAAAGATGCTGCTTGGGTTGAATTTTGAAAAATATTTTAATCTAGATTATCGTAAACATGTTGAACCAAAATAAAAAAGTAGCTTTAACTGGAGGCTTCGCTGTTGGTGAAGCAATGTCTCAAATAAATCCAGACGTGATGGCTGTCTATCCAATCACGCCTCAAACTCCAATCATTGAATATTTTGCTAAAAAACAAGCCGGGGGAAAAGTTGATACAGAAATTATCCCGGTTGAATCAGAGCACAGTGCCATGAGTTCTTGTGTCGGGGCTTCGGCTTCCGGAGCTAGAACAATGACAGCGTCAGCTTCTCAGGGAATCATGTATATGATGGAAGTTCTTCCGGTGGCGTCTGCGATGCGATTGCCGATTGTGATGGCGGTTGCTAATCGGGCTATCTCAGCACCCTTGAATATCCACTCGGATCACTCGGACGCAATGATGATGAGAGACACTGGTTGGATTCAAATTTTTTCTGAAAGCGCTCAAGAAGCATATGACAACACAATTATTGCAACTCGTTTGGCGGAGAAAGTTCTATTACCAGCCACAGTCAATTTGGACGGGTTTATTCTTTCTCATAGTGTTGAGAATTTAGAAATTTTAGGAGAAGGAAAGGTCTATAAATTTATTGGTGATTATAAACCGAAACAGCATCTGTTGGATTTCAAAAATCCAAAAACCTTTGGCTCAATTGCTTTGCCGGATAGTTATTTTGAATTTCGTAAGCAAATCTATGATGCCATGGAAAGTGCTAGAAAAGAGTTTGATAAAGTCGCCAAAGAGTTTGGAGAAATTTCTGGAAGAAAATATGAAAAGGTTGAGGCTTATCAAGTAAAGGATGCCGAAGTGGTGATGGTGGCAATGGGTTCAACTTGTGGGACAATCTCAAGCACAGTTGATAAAATGAGAGCCGAAGGTAAAAAAGTTGGTTTGCTGAAAGTGAGACTGTTTCGACCATTCCCATATGAAGAAGTGAAAAAAGTTTTAGGAAAAACCAAGCGGGTTATTGTCATGGATCGAAATTTGGCTTTTGGAACTGAGCAGATTTTGACTGGGGAAATCCGAAAAGCCTTGAATGGAGAGGTTGAGAGCGTAGTCTATGGTCTTGGGGGAAGGGATATTTTTGAGAAGGATATCGAGGGGTTATTTACAAAAGAGATATCCGACCCACCTTATTTTATGATGTAAGTTCGTGTAATTTGTAATTTGCTATTTGCAATTGGGATTAAAAAATTTCTTTGAAATTTTTCCAAATTACTAATTACCAATTACAAATTCACAATGGCTGAATAGTTGTTTCTTAACTTTGATTCAAATGAATAAAAACTCAAATAAAAGTAAAACTAAATTAACCTCTATGGGAACTTGTGCTGGTTGCCCAATCGGATTGGTTGCCAGAACTGTTTTGAACGCGGTTGATAACCCAATTGCTGTCACTAATGCTACTGGCTGCATGGAAGTAACCACAACTATTTATCCCAATACCTCCTGGAAAGTTCCGTATATTCACAGTCTTTTTGGGAATGCTGGAGCAACTGTTTCTGGGATGGAAACTGCTTATAAGGCTTTATTGAAGAAAGGCAAAATCAAAGAAAAAAAACCAGTTAAGTTTGTGGCTTTCGGTGGAGATGGCGGAACCTATGACATTGGTCTTCAAGCTTTGTCGGGCGCTTTGGAAAGAGGGCATGATTTTTTGTATGTTTGTTATGACAATGGAGCCTATATGAACACTGGAAACCAAAGAAGTGGCGCGACTCCTCTGGGAGCCTCGACCGAAACAACTCCTTTTGGGAAAGAATCCTTCGGGAAGGAAGTTCCTCGAAAAGATTTGATGACAATAATAGCCGGCCATCATCCAAAATACGCCGCCACTGCCAACATCGCTTTTTTAGATGATTTCAAAGCCAAAGTCAAAAAGGCCTTTGAGACTCCAGGGCCATCTTTCATTTTAGTTTTTTCTCCTTGCCCAAATCAGTGGAAACATGCAGCGTTCAAAACTATTGAAGTCGGAAAACTAGCAACAGAAAGCTGTCTTTGGCCTTTGTATGAAATTGTTGATGGGGAATATAAAATTAGCTATGAGCCAAAACAAAAAGTGAAGATCGAAAAGTTTTTGGAAACTCAAGGAAGATTCAAGCATATCTTCAAAAGACCAGACAAAGATGAGCTAATAAAGGAGATTCAAGAACAAGTTGATGAAGAGTGGGAGAGGGTGAAGGATTTGGAGGAGACGAGAGTGCGGGTGTGAATAATTTAGAATTTTAAATTTAGAATTTAGAATCAATTTTTAATTTCAAAATTCTCAAAATAAATAGAGACCTCTATAGAGGTCTCTATTGTTTAGGTTAATTGTTCAAAGCTAATTTATAATGTATACTGAATACCAAATACCTAATACTTGATACTAAAAAGATGGATATTTTATTGATAGTGATCTTATTGATTCTCGTGATCGTCTTGCTCGGTTCGCTTTTTGTGTTGAATCAAAAACTGGCTGATTTGAAAAATGGGCCTGCTGACGATAAGTCAATGCTTATGATGCAACAAAGAATGGAGCAAATGACTGGAATAATGGACAATAAATTATCTGAGATAAATAAAATCACCAAAAGTCAGCTAAAAGACAGCAATCAAGTTTTTCAAGAAATGTCGAAGGGTTTGTCCAAAGAAAGCAGGAGTCTTTTTGAACAAATCAACAAGCAGTTTAATGATATGACCAAACACTCCAATCGTTCAATTGAATCAGTGACAGAAAAATTGACCAAGCTGGACGAAACTAACAAGCGAGTAGTTGACTTTTCTTCTCAATTGAAAGATCTTCAAGATATTTTGAAAAATCCAAAACAGCGAGGAGTTTTGGGGGAATATTTTTTAGAAGAAACTTTGAAAAATGTTTTGCCACCCAGTAATTTTAAAATGCAGTATTACTTCAAAGATGGCAAAGCGGTGGATGCGGCGATTTTTGTTAAAGACAAAGTCATTCCAGTAGATTCCAAATTTTCTTTAGAAAAATATGAAAGACTTTTGAAATGCAAAAAAGAAGACCGAGAAAAAATAGCCAAAGAATTCAAACAGGATTTGAAAAATCGAATTGATGAAACAGCGAAATATATTCGACCAAAAGAGAAAACCACTGATTTTGCTTTTATGTTTATTCCGTCAGAATCAATATATTATGATCTTTTGATTAATAAAGTCGGAATGGCTAAGTCAGTTTCTCGTGATTTGATTGAGTATGCTTTTAAGGAAAAACACGTGGTGATTGTTTCGCCGACTTCTTTTTTGGCCTATCTTCAAACAGTTTTGCAGGGTCTTCGGTCTTTGCAAATTGAAGAGTCGGCGAAAAATATTCAAAAGAATGTGGAGAAACTAGGAAGACATCTGAATAGCTATGAGGAATTTTTCGGGAAAGTGGGCGGATCTTTGTCAACTACAGTTAATCACTATAATCACGCAACCAAAGAATTAGGGAAAATAGATAAAGATATTTTGCGGATTGCTGATAAAAAAGCTGTTGAATCTGATCGGCCAGTCATTGATCGTCCTAAAACAGACTAATGGAATTTCTAATTAAAAAATTTTTTATCGGGTATGTTTTGATGGCCTCAACGCCCAAAGGAATTTGTTGGGTGAGCATGGGTGATTCGAAAAAGAATTTATTGGACGAGTTTCAGAAAAAATTTCAAACTAGGGATTTCAAAAAAGTCTCTGGAGAGAAAAATAAATATTTTAAAAAATTAATAGGCTATCTTGATGGAAAGGCAAGTTGGTCTGAAATCCCTTTTGATGTTTGCTCGACTGGTTTTAAGAAAAAAGTTTGGCAATATATGCAAACTATTCCAGAAGGACAAGTTCAGTTTTATAGTCAAATTGCTGAAGCTATTGGGAGGCCAAAAGCCTATCGAGCGGTGGCCAGTGCTTGTGCCACCAACCCGGTTCCTTTGGTTGTGCCTTGTCATCGAGTGCTCCCAAAGTCAGGGGGGATTGGGGAATTTAGTTCGGGGATCAATAGAAAAAAGAAGTTACTCAAAAAAGAAATTGGAGATAAACCTAGATTTAAAATCATTCTTGGTTTATAATGAGATCCAATTAAATTTTAGAAATTTCCGCCCGAAGGGCGTAGCTTGATACTTAATACTTAATACTTAATACTATCCAAGTGGCAGACGCTGTTGAGCAAGTCAAAGAGCGCTTGAATGTCTCTGAACTCATCGGAGAGTATTTGAAGCTGGAAAAAGCTGGCACAAACTATAAAGCTTTGTGTCCTTTTCATAATGAAAAGACGCCTTCTTTCATGGTCAATGCCGAAAGGAATTTTTGGTATTGTTTTGGTTGTCAAAAAGGTGGGGACATTTTTTCTTTTTTGATGGAGATTGAAGGGCTGGAGTTTCGAGAAGCTCTGGAGAGACTGGCCGAGAGAACCGGAGTTGATTTGCCCAAGTTTCAGAAAGTTGACCCGAAAGAAAAAAGCCAGAAGCAAAAACTTTATGAAATCCTTGAGCTTTCTTGCAAGTTCTATGAATATCAGTTGGAAAAGTCAAAAAACGCTGTAGCAGTTAAGAAGTATTTAAAAGAACGGAAAATCAAACCTTCTCAATTCAAAGAGTTCAGGCTTGGGTTTGCGAGGCCTGGCTGGAGCAACTTGCTGGAATTTTTATTGTCTCGAAAACATTCTTTGGCTGATATCGCTAAGTCAGGACTTTTGGTCCAAAAGGATGGAACTTCAGGAGCTGAAAAGCAGGACTATTATGACCGGTTCCGGAATCGAATCATGTTTCCAGTTATTGATGTGGCCGATCGAGTGGTCGGATATTCTGCTCGAGTTGCTCCGGGAGAAGATGAATCAAGCGCTAAATATGTGAACACTTCTCAAACATCAATCTATGACAAAAGCCGAGTGATCTATGGACTCAGTCAGGCTAAACTGGAAATTAAAAAACAAAATTTCGTAATAATTGTTGAGGGGAACCTTGATGTGATTGCATCTTTTAGTGCCGGAGTGAAAAATGTGGTAGCGGTTTCTGGGACTGCTTTGACCAAAGATCAGATCAACATTCTGAAAAGATATACTAGAAATTTCAAACTTTGTTTTGACATGGACGAAGCTGGTCAGAAAGCAGCAACCAAAAGCATTCAGCTTTGTTTGGCTGAGGGAGTTGATGCCGAGTTGATTTTGCTGCCTAAAGGGTTCAAGGACGTGAACGATTTGGTGATTGAGGATGTGCCGGCTTGGAAAAAGGCTGTCAAAAATTCCCATCAAGTAATGGACTATTTTTTTGAAAGTATTTTTAAAAAACATGACAAAGATGATCCCAAGGGAAAGAAAAAAATTGCTCACGAATTGCTGAACATTGTCAAAGATATCTCTGATCCAATTGAACAAAGCTATTGGCTAAGGAAACTCAGCGAAGGGCTGGACGTCAAAGAGGACACATTGACGGAAGTGCTAGATCAAGTTAAAGTGAAGGAAGAAAAAATAAATAGAAAACAACAAGAAGCTCAGGAGGAAGAAACCATTCATTCTGGGAAATCAAGAATAGTCCAATTACAAGAAAGGATCTTGGGGTTGGTTGTTTTGCATTCGAAAGAGCTTGAAGAGCAGATTAAGAAATTCGATGTGGACTTGTTGGATGAGGAACATCGAAAGATTTGGGACAAGCTTTCCAAGGGAGATCTTAAAAAAATTTCTCAGAAACTAGGAAAGTTTGAGGCTCAAGTCAACTTTGCCTATGACAAAGAAGGATTAGAAGAGCGAGAAGTTGATCCGATCAGAGATTGGGAGGACATTTGTAAAAAAATTAATTTAATTAGAAAAGAAGAAACTTTGGCAAATATTATCAAGGACATCAAAGTTGCCGAAGAAAAAGATGATGAAGAGAGTCTTAATGTTTTGATGGAAGAGTTTTCGAAAGTCTCAAAAAAACTAGAAGAATTAAAAAAATAATATGGCAGAAAAAGCTACTAAAAAAACTAAAGCAAAAAAAACTGTTAAGAAAAAAGCTTCGAAAAGCAAGCGAACTTCAGTGAAGAAAAAAACAACCAGAGCAAAAAAAGTAGTTAAAAAAACCACCAAGAAAAAAGTTGCCAGGAAGGTTGTGGCCAAAAAACCGAAAAAGGTGACTAGGAAAAAAAAGGTGACTAAAAAAAGTCCTGTGAAAAAAACAACTAGAAAGAAAACTGTTAAAAAGACAGTTGCTAAAAAGACAGCCAAGAAAACCCGGTCACCGAAGAGGCGACAACCAGCCAAGAAAAAAGTAGTCAAAAAGAAAGCGGTTAAAAAAGTGGCTGCAAAAAAGGTTGTTAAAAAGAAAACTGTCTCAAAGGCTAAGCCAAAAAAGGTGGCAAAAAAAGCGACACCCAAGCCCAAGGCACCTGAGAAAAAAACTTCCAAAAGAAAGCCAGCTAAAAGCCGAGAAGCCAAATTTGAGAATAAAAATATTGAAAATTTGATCAAGAGAGGTCAGCAAAGAGGATTTGTGACAGAGGATGAGATCTTGCATGAACTAGGAGATATTGAAAAAAACATTGAAGACCTAGAAATTTTCTATGATGGAGCGGAAAAATATGGTGTTCAAATTCTTTCTTCTGAAGATGTGATTAAAGGAGAGATTGAAAAAGAGCTTGAAGAAAAAGAAGAAAAAAAGAAAGAAAAAGCCAAAAAAAAGAAGGCCAGCAAAAAGACTCCCGGGAAAACAAAAGAAAAAAACCAAAAAGAGAGGGAAGCCGAAGAGCTTAAAGAGGAGAAAGAAAAAACTGACTTCAGGGATACTGATTCAATTCAGATGTATTTGCGAGAGATTGGAAAGGTTGATTTGCTGACTCAAGAAGAGGAGGTGACTCTGGCTAAAGCAATAGAAAGAGGAGACCAAGTTTCTCGGCAGAAATTGACTGAAGCCAATCTTCGGTTGGTGGTTTCAATTGCCAAGAAATATGTAGGAAGAAGTCACAGCCTTTCATTTTTGGATTTGATTCAAGAAGGAAACATTGGACTGTTTCGAGCAGTGGAGAAATTTGATTATAGAAGAGGATATAAATTCTCAACCTATGCGACTTGGTGGATCAGACAAGCTGTGACTAGGGCGATTGCTGATCAATCAAGAACGATTCGAATTCCAGTTCACATGGTTGAGACAATCAATAAATATATTCAGGTGGTGCGAGCTTTGGTTCAGGAATTGGGACGAGAGCCTTTGCCAGAAGAAATTGCAGTTGAGATGAACTTGGATGTGAAAAAAGTTCGTCACATCATCAAAGTTTCTCAAGAGACAATTTCTCTGGAAACTTCAATCGGTGGAGATGACAGCGACAGTGTTTTGAGTGATTTTGTTGAAGACACTGAGTCAATAACTCCAAGTCAAATTGCTTCTAGGACATTGCTCAAGAAACACTTGAATGAAGTTTTGGAGCAATTGACTTTAAGAGAGCAAAAGATTTTGAGAATCAGGTTTGGTTTGGAAGATGGCGTGATGCACACTCTCGAAGAAGTTGGAAATGAGTTTGGAGTGACCAGGGAGCGAATTCGACAGATTGAAGCCAAGGCTTTGGAAAAGATTCGGTCTATGAAGGGAATGGAAAAACTTAAAGACTATTAGTCTTTAAGTTTAAACATCCAATGTCCAATAACCAATATCCATTCAATAATTAAATAATTCAATACTTAATTTATGCGAGCTTCGCTCGCTTCCGTTGGATGTTTTTAAATTGAATGTTGAGCATTGGTTGTTGAGTGTTTATTAAAAATTAATTTTTAATGTAATGGGAATTTTTAATTTTGGTAAAAAAAACAAAGATAATTCAACCACCGATGAGGCAGGAAAAGAAGCTAAGCCAGCTGATCCAAAAATGGATCAAATGATGGACAAGATGGACGAAATGATGGGTCAGATTGATACTTCAAAAATGTCATGGAAGGAAAAGGGAGCGTTGAAACTTTTTCAAAAAATGCCTCGAAAGAAAAAAGAAGAGGCTTTGCGGAAAATGATGAACCCGCAAAACATTTTGAAGGAAAAGGACAAGATTTTAAAACAACTTGATGAAGCAGTGAAGGCGGGACAGATGACAGCTCAAGAGGCTGATCAGCTAAAACGACAGTTGGGTCTAAAATAGAAATGAATTAAATTGCAATTTAAATTGCAATTTAATTTTATTAAGATTTTATGGGAAAAAATAAAAACGAATTCAATAAAGGAGAAATCATTATTTATAAGACCTCAAAAAATGGGGTTGATTTGAAGATTAATTTTAAAAAAGAGAGTGTATGGCTTAGACAGACACAGATCGCTAAATTATTTAGAAAAGAGCGTTCAGTCGTAACTAAACATATTAATAAAATATTAAAAGATAAAGAGGTAGATAAAAAAAGCAATGTGCAAAAAATGCACATTGCAAATTCAGATAAACCAGTAATGTTTTATGGTCTCGATATTGTTTTGGCAGTTGGATATAAAACGAATTCAAAAGAAGCTATTCGATTTAGGAAATGGTCGACTTCGGTTTTGAGAAAATATTTACTTCAAGGTTATGCCGTTAATAAGGAAAGATTGTCATATAATAAATCTAAGTTGTTAGAAGCGATTCAGTCTATTAAGAAATTATCAAAAGGAAATGACTTGGTTGGAAGCAGTGAGGCGTTGAATTTAGTTGAGGCTTTTGCTAGCACTTGGGTTTCATTGGACGCCTATGATAAATCTAATTTACCAAAAAAAGGGGCCAGCAAAAAGAAAATAAAATTTACTTCGGACGAACTTGAAAAAGCAGTTCAGGATTTGAAAATGGGCTTAATAAAAAAGAAAGAGGCTTCAAATTTGTTTGCTTTAGAAAAAAATTCAGGTAACTTTGCCGGAATTGTTGGAAATATTTTTCAAACTTTTGGTGGGAAAGATTTGTATCCGACGATTGAGGAAAAAGCCGCCCATCTTCTTTATTTTGTAGTAAAAAATCACGTTTTTAATGATGGTAATAAAAGAACCGGCGCTTTTTGTTTTGTTTGGTTTTTACAAAAAGCAGGGTTGCTAGATGAAAATAACTTAACTCCTTCGGCTTTAACCGCATTAACTTTGCTGATTGCCGAAAGCAAGCCCAAGGATAAAGACCGGATGATTGGTTTGATTTTAATTTTGTTAAAAAGATAATATGAAAATCCTTTTTATTACTCCAGGAATATCAAAAAGAGGCGGTTGTATAGTTTTGATAAATTTAGCAACTGAGTTGAGGAAGAGAGGGCATGATGTGGAGGTGGTTTCATTTAATGTGGAAGGAGACAAGAAATATCTTAAAAGCTGGTCTTTATGGAAAGATTTGAATCCGACTATTATCAATGTTTCAAGAAAAGAAGACGGAAACGAACAAGTTATTGAAGCGATTAATGTTTCTAGAAAATATATTATAAAAGATAGTCATAATTTTGATAGAATAATTATTGACAGTTGGTTTACTTTTGTTTCAGCAGTCGAATCCGGGCTTATTGACAGTAGATTTTTTCAGTTAGTTCAAAGTGATCCAGAATTTATTTCTGAAGATTCATCTAAAATTTGGAAATCTAAACTTTTTTCAATTTTACCCAGGATAAAAGTGAATAGAATAGTTGTTTCAAAAGTTCATCAAGAGTTATTCAAAGAAAGATATTCTCAGGAAACTAAAAGAATCCAACTTTTTATTAGGAAGGAATTTTTTGAGGCAAACTATAAAGTTCGAGAGAGGGAAAAAATAAAACTAGTTTCTTCTTCTGCGGATTTCAATATTCAAAGTAAGGGATTTGATTTTATGAAAAAGGTGCTAAATAAATTTTCTGTAAATAATGATTTTGAGTTACTTTTGATTAGTGGCAATCCCATCCAGAAAGATAAATTAAAAGGTTTAAATTTTAAAATAGAAGAAAAAACAGCCGAAAAAGCCGAAGAAATGGTTGAGTTTCTTAAGGAAGGAGATGTTTACCTGAATACTTCCTCAAAAGAATCTTTTTGTTTGGCTCTGGCAGAAGCAATGGTAATGGGGATTCCCTCTGTTGCTTTGGATTCAGTCGGTAATAGGGAGTATGTGAATAGTAAAAATGCAAAATTTGCCAAAAACGAAAAGGAATTTTTGCGAGGGTTGGATGAGCTGCTGAAAATAGAAGAGAGAAAGAGAATAAGCAAAGAGTCAAAAATATCAATGAAAAAATATAGACTTGAAAAAATGGTGGATGATTTTGAAAAGGCGATTGGGATTTGAAATCAGTAAATTAAACCAATATGAAAATACCAAAAGAAGCTAAAAGAGTTTTTAAGGGAATCCTGTTTGATACTTACCACTGGGAACAGGAAATGTTTGATGGGTCATTCAAGACGTTTGAAATGTTGAGACGCAAACCATCGGTAGATGTTATTGTTGAGGTTGGTGGCAAAATTTTGATCTTAGAACAAGAGCAGCCAGCCAAGCCTCCTTTTATTTCTCCGGCAGGAGGGAGAGTTGATAAAGGGGAGACTCCTTTGGAGGCAGCCAAAAGAGAATTGTTGGAAGAGACAGGCCATGAGGCGGAAAAATTTGTTGAGCTAGCAAAATTCGATGGCTACTATAAGATTAAATTTCCCGAGACCGTTTTTGTTGCTAGAAATTGCAAGAAGGTGGTCGAGAAAAATTTGGACTCGGGAGAGAAGATAAAAACCAGACTTATCGAATTTGATGAATTCCTGAATCTTTGTAGAAATCCCAAGTTTGTTGCTCCGATGGGTTTGAGGTTCATGATGTATGAAGCTTTGCTGGATGAAAAAAAATATCAAGAGTTTAAAAATAAGGTTTTAGGTGAATAAAAAACATGAACAAAAAAATCGATAAACTTTTTGTGGCGATGAAGGCTTTCATTTTGCATGAAGGGAAGGTTTTGATTTTGGAAGAAGCAAAAGGGAAGGAGAGCGGAACTAATCCAGGGAAATTTGAATTTCCGGGAGGAAAGATGAATCCTGGAGAGAAGCCGGAAGAAGCCCTGGTTAGGGAAGTCAAAGAAGAGACTGGTTTGGATATCAAGCCCATAAGACCTTTTCATGTTTTGGAGTGGCAACCAGTTGTTAATGGTGAACAGTGGCAGACTGTTGGGATTTATTTCGAGTGCAAAGTCATGGGGGATAGCAAAGTTAAGCTTAGCCATGAGCATGAATCATTTCAATGGATTATTCCAGAAGATTTTGAAAAATACAATTTAATGAAAGAGCCTCGAGAGGCATTCAAAAAATATTTAGAAAAACAAAAATAAAAAATGGTTTCAATAAAACGATTTTTAAAATATACTTTGGTCGGTGGTTCAACTTTTGCTCTTGATTTGTTTCTATTGTTTGTTTTTATTGATGTCGCCAAGATAGATTATTTGCTAGCAACTGGGCTGGCTTTTTTTGTTGCAGTTGCTATTAATTATATAATAAGCCGGCAATTTGTTTTTTCAGGAACTTTAAGAGGAGTTGGTTCTGGTTTTTTAATTTTTATTTTTATCGCATTTGCAGGGATGGGAACAGCGGTGGGGCTGATGGCTGTTTTCGTAGGATTTTTTCACTGGCACTATCTGGTTTCTAGAATTTTGATTGCAATGATTGTTGGAATTTGGAATTATTTGATGAATTTGTATGTAAATTTTAAAGTATCCGGAAAATAATAATCTAGCTTTTTCAATTTTAAAAGCCACAAGGCGGTTGGGCCGAGTGGCTTTTAAAGTTTTTTTGGACTTATCGGATTTATTTTAAATCCGGTAGTCTGTTTATTCTTACCAACAGATTGTTGATGTCAACGGGGTTGGTTTCCCTGAGGATCCCTGCAGCTTTCAGTGTCAGGGAGGTTTGTGGGCAACAAACACCATTTTTTCCTTCGCATTTTACGCAAAAAAGGTCATCCATTAGTCTTCCTGCTTTTGGTCCCTTTCTGGCGATGACTTCACCTATCGCGTCTTTGTTTGTAATGTCTGCCATTTTTTCAATTCTCCTTTCTTGGGTTTGTCTAAAAAACAATTAATCAAGAAATCAGTATGATCTATTATGGGAGGATAGTCAAGGGAAAGCTTGATTTAACTTGATTTTTTTGGTGTTTTGGGGTATTCTTTGTTCTTAAAAGAAGCAGTTTGACAAACTATAAAATTATAAAGGCAAGGGGGATTAGGCAATGAATCAGGTAAGTGAAGAATATTTTTTTCAAATATTTAAGACGGTTCGGAATTGGCAAAGGCTTGTTTTGGGACCAGGAGAGACTTCCAAGACCATGAAATTTAATCAGGCAGAGGGATTTCTTCAGATTATTCCGGTAGCAAAGGTCAATTATCAGGAGGGGTCATATCAGATTTTGATGGAAGGCACCGTTGTTGAAACAAGGCGGATTATTGAAGATCGATATATTAATGGCGCCAAATTCAGGGAAGAAAATGGAGAAAACGGAACCTATCAAATCAAGAACCTGGGGAATGAAGAAATACTTTTTCTCATTTTGGCCATCAAAAAGGACAAGGGGAAATGACATGGACACAAAAGCATTACAAAAGATCTGGCCAGAGCTGGTCGGAATTAGTAGGGTTACCATAGGACCGAAGCAAAAATCTTCCTGGATAAAACATAAAGAAGGGTTTTTAATGAGGGCAATAGTGTTGTGCCCAGAAGGTTCAGAAGGAAAGGTTGTCACCGGGAGTGGCAGCCGGCATTCTCGCTATTATCTAGAAAGAGGAATTTACGTTGAGCATATTTTCAGAAATCATAATCTTCAACTTGAGAACCAAGGAAAAAACCCCTTTGGCGTAGTGGTTTTGAAAATTACAGAGAATACAACTTCCAGCGGATCTTTAAAACAGGATATGCTTGATGGATTTCCAGAGCTTGTTGATGTCAAGAGGATCAATCTGAAACAGGGAGAGTCTTTGAAAGAGGTTGTTTTTAGTCAAAATCGGTTTACTTGTATGATTGGTCTTAGGGGCGAGGGGGCGTTATTTCCAGAAAGAGCCAACAGGGCGGTTTCCTGTGTCGGTAATGATAGGAGCTTTTCTCTTAGGTTTGGTGGTTTAACTGAAAAGATGGGATTTATCAATAATGGTGATGGAATATTATCAGCAATCGCGATGAGAATTGTGGTTTAAATTCTGAAACGGAAAAGGAATAACAGGGCCAGCTTGTATTGTCAAGCCGGTCCTGTTTTTGTTTATGAATTGTGGATAACTTTTAGGCTTTAGGGCTAAACAAGATACCTGCCTGCCGGCAGGCAGGTTCCAAATATCTTTTAGAGACCTTAAAAGACGGCATAAATAGGCCGTTTTTTTGGGTTTTATTAGTTTTTAAGGGGAAAAAGTCCTAGAAAGGTTTGACAGGGTTGGGCGTGGTGGTTTAAAATGGTATCAAGTGGTGAAAAGTGGGGAATATGACGAATTTAGTTTTTTGACTAGAACGCTTTTGCCTCTCTAATGATCTCAAGCTTAAAGCGTTTTTATCGATTAATTTTAAATTTTTAATTTGTAATTTTTAAACAATTTCTAATGATTTAATTTTTAGTTAAACAAAAGCGAAGCTTTTGTGTTTAGAAATTAAGTCATTGAAAATTGAAAATTGTTTATAAATTAAAAATTATAAATTAAAAATTCCCCCAATGTTCATAGGTGAATACAAACATTCCATTGATACCAAGAAAAGGTTGGCACTGCCTTCCAAGTTTCGACGTGATTTCAGGGGGAGGGTTGTGGTGACTAGGGGTCTTGACCAATGTTTATTTGTCTATCCAATGGCCGAATGGAAAAAAATTGCTGAGAAGTTGGGGAATATGCCAGTGGGAGAAAAGTCAACCAGAAGCTTTGTTCGACTGATGTTGGCCGGAGCCGTTGATTTGGATCTTGATTCTCAAGGGAGAGTTGTGATTCCTGACTATTTAAAAGACTATGCCAAATTGAAAAAGAAAGTGACAGTGGCTGGGCTTTTCAATCGTTTGGAGCTTTGGGATGAAGGTGCTTGGGATAAGTACAAGAGTGGAGCAGAAAAAGACCAAGATAAGATTGCGGATCAGTTGGGCAAGCTGGGGGTCTATTAGTTGGAAATTTAATTTCTAAAATTGCATGGGGGATTAATTATTGGAAGTTTAAATGCACAAGACAGTTTTGTTGGGGGAGACAATTGAAAACTTGAGTTTGAAAGAAGGAGCAGTGGTGGTTGATGCAACTTTGGGAGCCGGAGGCCATGCGAAATTGGCGATGGAAAAGATTGGAGAAAAAGGAGCATTGATTGGAATTGATTTGGATCAAAAGGCCTTGGATGAATTTGAAGAAAAAATTGCTGATGAAAAAGATAAGCCAAAGATTCATTTAGTTAAAGACAATTTTGCCAATATTGATTTGATTTTAAAAGATTTGGGGATTGAAAAAGTTGATGGAATTATTGCTGATTTGGGATGGCGATTGGATCAGGTAAAAAACAAGGAATATGGGATGAGTTTTCAAGTTGACGCCCCGCTGGATATGAGGCTAGGAAGAGAGGGAAAGTTGACGGCAAAAATCATTGTTAATCTATGGAGCGAAAAAGAACTAGCTCATATTTTTTGGAAATATGGCGAAGAAGCGAATTCTCGAAAAATTGCGCGAAAAATAGTTACAAAAAGAAAAGAAAAAGAAATAAAAACAACAAAAGAGTTGGCAGAAATAGTTCGAGGAGAGGCTAAGGCTAGAAAAGGAATCAATGAAGCCACCAAAGTTTTCCAGGCCTTGCGAATTGTTGTTAATGAAGAATTGAAAAACCTGGAAAAATTTTTAAAGAAATCAATTGAAATTTTAGATAAAAAGGGTCGTTTGGCCGTGATTAGTTTCCATTCTCTTGAAGATCGAATGGTGAAAAGGTTCTTTAGGGCGAATACGGGGGGATGTATTTGCCCCAAAGAACTACCTGTTTGTGTTTGCAATCAAGAAAAGATTCTGGAAATTATCACCAAGAAGCCAATCAAACCCGCAGAAAAAGAGTTGAAAGAAAATCCGCGATCTAGAAGTGCAAAGCTGCGAGTCGCCGAGAAGGCTTAAAAAATTATCTGTTTGGCAATCTTGCTTCCGACTTTAGACTTTATGGACTTTAAGGAATCGTTTAAAACAAAAATAAAAAACAAAAAATGAAAAAATCACTTTCCATTAAAAATTGCCAGGCCTTTGGCGTCAAAAATGATCGGGCGAAAAAAACCGTGACTATTTGTTTGGTGCCTAAATTTAAAACTTTGTTTGTTGGTTTGGTTATGATTTTAGCAGTTTCCAGTTTGGCCTATATTTTTCAAATTAATCGCTTGGCAACTATGGGGCAAGAGATCAATGGGAAGGAAAGTTTTTTGCAGGAATTGAAAGAAAAGAACAAAGATTTGGAATTGGAGGTGGCTCGCTTGAAGTCCAGCTATCACTTTGAGGAAGAAAGAAAAAGATTGGAGCTAGCCAATCCTGAGAGCGTTAGTTTTGTTGAAATTGGAAAAGACGATTCAGTGGCCTTGGCCAATTAAGTTTGCGATTTTTGTCGATAGGGGGATTGACGTAAATAGCAATTTTTTGTCGATGCCTATAGTTATGGTGAATAACAAAAAAAACATAAGCGAGGGAGATCAATCCCGAGATAAAGTTTTCAGAAACAGGATTAATTTTATTTCTATCCTGGTTTTCTTTTTGTTTGGGGCTGTTATTTTTAGATTATATTTTTTGCAGGTCAAAAGCTATGGCTATTATAAAGACAAAGCAGAAAATCAACATTTTTCTCAATTCGTTTTGGAGTCTAAGAGAGGAGAGATTTTTTTGAATGAAGAAAACGGACTTTTGCCGGTTGCAACAAACAAAAAAATGTTTACTGTCTATGCTATTCCTGACTCTATTCAACCAAGCGAGATTGAGGTTTTGTCTTTCAAGTTAAGTGAGATTTTGAAACTAGAAAGGGAATCTATTTTGCCTAAGTTATCCAAAAAAGACGACGTCTATGAACCTTTGAAGAGAAAAATTTCGGAGGAAGAAGTGAGACAGATCAAGGAACTTGATCACAAGGGAGTTCAGCTAGAGAGTGAGAGTTGGCGTTTTTATCCTAATGATTCTTTGGCAGCTCAAGTGGTTGGCTTTGAGGGATACAAAAATGATGAAAAAACTGGTTTATATGGAATTGAAAAAGCTTATAATTCTTTGCTTTCAGGAGAGAAGGGCTGGGTGAGACAAGAAAAAGATGCTGGGAGCCGTTGGATCTCTATTGGGGAGAGACTTTTGAATCCTCCTCAAAATGGAAATGATTTGGTTTTGTCTTTGGAGTATCCAATCCAGTTTAAGGCAGAATTGACTTTGAAAAATGCAGTTCGAAAGCACAGAGCTGAAGGAGGAAGAATCATTGTGATGGATCCCTATACTGGAGATATTTTAGCGATGGCACAAAGCCCCGGTTTTGATTTGAATAATTTTTCTAAAATTGAAGACGCTAGCGTCTATATGAACTCTAATATTTCTCATGTTTATGAGTGTGGTTCAGTCTTTAAGCCATTTACTATGGCAGCTGGCTTGGACTCCGGCGCAGTTGAAGTGGATGAAACCTATGTTGATACTGGGACTGTTAAGATTTCTGGCTATAGCATTAAAAATTCGGAAGAAAAAGTTTATGGCAAACAAACCATGACAGAAGTTATTGAAAATTCGATTAATACGGGAGTGATCTATGTTGAACAAAAAGTGGGGAATGATAAGTTTTTGGAGTATGTAGAGAAATTTGGCTTCGGAAAAAAAACAGGAATTGATTTGCCTGGAGAGTTGGCGGGAAATATTTCTAATTTAAAAACTAATCGAGATATCGAATATTATACGGCCTCTTTTGGTCAGGGGATTACTGTTACTCCACTTCAATTGGTAACTGCTTATTCAACTCTCGCTAATGGGGGAAAAGCAGTCAAGCCGAGAATTGTCAAAGAAGCAATTTTGTCTAATGGAAAAAAGAAGAAGATCGAAAAAGATTTTGGGGAAAAGATAATTTCTCAAGACACTTCCAATAAAATCGGTTTAATGCTAGAAAGTAATGTGGTCAATGGTCATGGAAAACCGGCTCATGTGCCTGGATATCGAGTAGCAGGGAAAACGGGAACTGCTCAAATTTCTGATAAAGAAAAGGGAGGATATATAGAGGGGCAAACAGTCGGGTCTTTCGCGGGCTTTGGTCCTGTTGATAATCCTAAATTTGCAATGTTGGTGGTCATTGATTATCCCAAGGATATTGAGTGGGCTGAAAGCACGGCCGGTCCAGTTTTTGGAGAGATGGCCAAGTTTTTATTTGAGTATTATGGCGTAGAGCCGACCCAGGATTATACCAAAAAAGAATTAGAGAAGTTTAACCGTTCACATGATTATCTAAATTTGATTATTGATGAAGAGGTTAAAGAAAAAGAAAAAAGTGAAGACGAGGAAAAGATTGATGAGAATTAAACAAGTGATAAACTAAATTCATGAAAGAAAAAATTATTCAAAGAGTGCTTCGGTTTTTGGCCTGGACGATTCTGAAAAGAAGAAAGCCTTTTGTGGTTGCAATTACTGGGAGTGTTGGAAAGACTACTACTAAGGAAGCAGTAGCCAAAATTCTTGGTGCTAGTTTGAGAGTTCGGAGTAGTGCCAAAAACTATAATACTGAAGTTGGAGTGCCTCTGACTATTTTGGGGTGTCAGGTGGATTATGGTAAAAACAAAATTCTTCAAATTATTGGGGTTTTGGCTTATTGGTTGAAGGCTTTGTTTTTTGAAAGAAATTATCCGGAAGTTTTGGTTTTGGAAATGGGAGCTGATAAACCGGGAGATATAAAATATTTTTGTGATTTCATTCCAATCAATGTTGGGGTTTTGACCGAGATAGGAAATTCTCATTTAGAGAACTTTAAAACCAAGCAAGCCTTGGCAACAGAAAAAGGTTTCTTGCTAAGAAGTGTTGAAGAAAAAGGTTTGGCCGTTTTTAACAAAGATAATAAGATGGTTCGAGAAGTTGGAGAAAAGCTTTCGGTCAACACGATTGGTTATGGAATTGAGGAGGAGAGTGAAATGAGAGCGACTGATATTGTTTCGAAGATTGAGGCCGGTGTGAATGTTAGAAAAATTAGAGGAACGAATTTTAAACTTAACTACCAAGGAAAAGTTTTGCCAGTTAGGTTAGATTGTTGTGTTGGCAGGGGGATTGTTTATTCAGTTTTGGCTGCTTTAGCCGTTGGAAGATATTTTGATTTAAATGTTATTGAAATGATCGAGTCGCTTAAAGATTTTCAGCCTTGTTCGGGGCGAATGACTTTAGTAAAAGGAATTAAAAAATCAATCGTAATTGACGATACTTATAATAGTGCTCCAGCAAGTTTGAAGCTTGCTTTGGATTTAGTTGAAAAAGTTAAAGCCTTGAGAAAGATAATTGTTTTGGGAGATATGTTGGAATTAGGTGATGATGAGGCGAGAAGCCACAGAAATGCCGGAAAGAGGGTGGTTGAAATTCAGCCAGACTATTTCATTGCGGTTGGAGAAAGAATGAAAGAAGCTGTTGATTTTTATGAAAAGAATTCACCAAACAATGAAAATGCAATGTTTTTCAAAAACTCGTTAGATGCTCGAGATGTAGTTCGAGAAATGGTTCAGCCTGGAGATCTGGTTTTGGTCAAAGGCTCCAGGGGAATGAAAATGGAAAAAATAGTCGAGACTATTAAGGAGTAATTTCAAATGGACTGAGAACAAAAAGTTGTAAAAGTTTTTGCAATTTTTGCAAAAAAGTAGTATTATTCTTATAAGACAAAAGAGGCTTTTAAATAGCCCCTAAAATATTTTAAAAACAAAAACATGAGAAAACAAAAAGCCGTACCTGCCGGTAGGCGGGGGTTTACCTTAATTGAATTGCTTTTGGTAATGGCAATAATTGGAATTTTAGCTGGAACTATTTTGGTTGGAGTGGCTGGACAAAGAGAGAAGGCTAGAACTTCCAGAGCTTTGGAGTCGATGAACAACGTTTTGCCTTATGCGATCGAGTGCTATTTAAGAGGAGAGGACATTACTGCTCCGACTGCAAACGGTGGGGCAACTTTATGCGAGGCTTTTGACTATCCAGCACTTGGAGATACTTGTTCTTATGCTACTGCTGATCCGGATTCAACTGGGAATATCTCAGCTACTTGTGGAAGTGATACGATTGTTTGTGATATGACTGGAAGTGGTAATTGCTTGGTGAATTAATTTTATTTTAAAGTGTTGAGTGTTAATTTTTAACAAGGAAAGAGGAGACAAAAATGCTTGGGGTTTATAAAAAAAGTTTTATAATTTATTTGTCGAATAAAACAACTTCAAGTTGTTCGATTTTGAATTACACAAATGACTAAACAAAAATATATAACAGTTTTAGACATTGGATCTTCGTTCGTGCGAGTTGTCGTAGCCGAAATAGTTTTGGATGAAAAGCCAAGAGTGGTTGGAGTCGGCAAAGCCCTTTCTTCTGGGATGAGGAAGGGTGTTATTATTGATTTGGAAGATGTTGTGAATTCAATTGCAAAAGCCATTGAAGGAGCTGAAAGAATGTCTGGGGTCAAAGTTCAAGATGTTTATGTGGCGGTTGGAGGAAGTCATTTGAAGTGTATTTCAACCAAAGGCGTTATCGGGGTGAGCAAGGCTGATGGAGAAGTCATGGAAGACGATGTTGAAAGAGTCATAGATGCTAGTCAGGCTGTTAATGTCTCTCATAATTATGAAATTTTGCATGTTATTCCTCAAAGTTTTTCCCTTGATGATCAGAAAGGTATCAGGGAGCCTGTTGGAATGACGGGAGTACGTTTGGAAATGAAAGGAATCATTGTGGCCGGGTTCATTCCTTATTTGAAAAATATTACCAAGTGTATTGGTCGGGTTGGACTAGACCTCAATGGATTTGTCGCAGCCCCGTTAGCCTCTTCAAAGGCAATTCTCAATAAGAGGCAAAAAGAGCTTGGAACTGTGTCAATTGATATTGGTGGCGAGACAACCTCTTTGGCTGTTTTTGAAGAAAGAGAATTACTTTATCTTTCTGTTTTACCGATTGGGGCTAATCATATTACAAATGATGTTGCTATTGGAATGAGAACAGCCGTTGAAGTAGCTGAAAAAGCCAAGTTGAAATATGGCTCAGCCTTACCAGGAGAAATTAGCAAAAAAGAAAAAATTAATTTATCAAGCCTCTCTTCTGATGATGATGGAGTCATTTCTCGTCATCATGTCGCCGAAATAATTGAGGCTCGAGTAGAGGAAATTTTTGAGTTAACCGAAAAGGAGCTTAAAAAAATAAATCGATCAGCTTTGTTGCCAGCTGGAGCAATATTAACTGGCGGCGGGGCTTGTCTTTATGGAATGGTCGATGTGGCCAAAGATAAACTAAAACTTCCAGCTCAAGTCGGATTTCCAACTGGACTTTCTGGCTTGGTAGACAAAATTGATGACCCCTCTTTTTCTGTGGCCGCTGGAGCAATTTTGTGGATTTTGGAGGAGGGGCATCAGTCAGTTGAGCCTTCTGCTGGGGGAAGCATCGGCAAAAAATTTAATAATGAAATGCTGAACACAGCCAAGAAATGGATAAAAGATTTACTGCCGGGTAATTAATTTTTTGTTATCATTTGACTTTTTTTGGAAACTTGTTAGAATTCCTTAACATATTTTTTTGGAATTTTAATTAAATTTAATTCAAATACAAATGGCAGAAGTAAAACCAGAAGTAGAAACATTTGCTAAAATCAAAGTAGCCGGAGTGGGTGGTTCTGGAGGTAACGCCATTACTCGAATGATTGAATGTAAATTAACCGGCGTTGACTTTGTGGCTATTAACACTGATGCTCAGGATTTGCATGCCTGTGCAGCTGGAGAAAAAATTCATATTGGTAAAAATTTAACTAGAGGCTTGGGAGCTGGAATGAACCCTGAGTTAGGGAGACAAGCAGCTGAAGAAAACCGAGATGAAATTCAAGAGGCCTTCAAGGGAGCCGACATGGTTTTTGTTGTCTATGGAGCTGGAGGGGGAACAGGTTCAGGTGCTGGTCCGGTTGTGGCTGAGGCGGCTCGCGAAGCTGGAGCATTAACAGTTGGAGTTGCTACTAAACCTTTCACATTTGAAGGAAAACAAAGAATGGTTATTGCTGAAGAGTCTTTGGAAAACTTGAAAGACAGAGTGGACACTTCAATCACAATCCAAAATGACAAACTTTTGCAAATTGTGGATCGACAAACTTCCTTGCTGAATGCTTTCAAGATTGTTGACGATGTTTTGCGACAAGGAGTCCAAGGGATTTCTGACTTGATTACAAAGCCTGGAATTATTAATGTTGATTTCGCTGACATTAAGTCTGTTATTCAAGACAGTGGCTCAGCTTTGATGGGCGTTGGAGTTGCCTCTGGCGAAGAAAGAGCTAAAAAGGCAGCAGAGCAAGCCATCAACTCTCCTTTGCTTGATATTTCTGTCGTTGGAGCGAAAGGTGTTTTATTTAATGTCACTGGTGGAGAGGATTTAACAATGATGGAAGTTAATGAAGCCGCCGCGATTATTACTGAGAATATTGATCCTAACGCTCGAATAATTTTTGGAGCAGCTTCTGATGACACTATCAAGAAAGACGAGATAAAAGTGACAGTAGTTGCAACCGGATTTGAAAACAAAGGAACTGGCGTAGAAGATTTTTCTTCCGAGGTGAATTTGGGTGATGATGACGAAGAAGAGACTGATGGTGATTTTCAAAAAAGCGAGATAACTTCTTTTGATGTGGACGAGGTTGATGGAATGGAAAATGAATTCGAAGAGGAAAGTTTTGCGGATAGGAACGAAAAGCCAGAGATAAAGCCGATTGAAGACGACAGTGACGATGAAAGTCCTCTTGATAATCCAGATGATGACATCGAGATCCCGGCTTTTATTAGGAAGAAGATGGGGAAATAATCGATTTCAGATTAGTCAGCGCTTTATGCGTGGTATTGACACTTCTTATTTTTTTATATAGAATCAGGAAAGTGTAAAGGGGCGCCTAAGGCGACCCCACAAAAAAGTTTAGATTTAAGCTAAACACTTTAGATGTTTGGTTTTGTATTGTTTGAAGTAATTAATTTAATTTTAAAAACGTGCCGACTATTAATCAATTAGTTAAGAAACCCAGAAAAAAGGTTGTTAAGAAATCAAAAACAACTGCTTTGGATTTTGGTTTTAATTCAATTAAAAATAAGCCAGTTTACTATCCCTCTTGTTTTAAAAGAGGAGTTTGCATAAAAATTGGGACCACTAGTCCCAAAAAACCTAACTCAGCGCTTCGAAAGATTGCCAGAGTTCGACTTACTAATGGGAAAGAAGTGACTGCGTATATTCCTGGTGTTGGGCACAATTTGCAAGAGCATTCAATTGTTGTAATTCGAGGAGGAAGAACTCCGGATCTTCCAGGTGTAAGGTACCAAGTTGTTAGGGGTGTTTTGGATGCGGCTGGGGTTGAGAATAGAGTAAAAGGGCGGTCTAAGTACGGCACCAAAAAACCCAAGAAATAAATTTCATTTTTGGCAAATTTCTTTGTCAAAGCTTCCGCTACTTACTCGCTGCACTAATTTAGTGCACCTCGTTCGTTGCTCAGCTTTTCCGCGAACTTTGCTCAAAAATTAAATTTATTTAACTGCATGGCTGGGTTGAAAATAAATTTTTTATAAATTACAAATTACAAATTATAAATTTAATACATTATGTCCAGAAAGAATAAAGTTTACAAAAAAAATTGGTCTCCAGACTCTGTCTACAATTCACTTTTAGTGGGGCGGTTTGTCGGTCATTTGTTAGAAAAGGGAAAAAGAAGCGTAGCTGAAAAAATTGTTTATGATGCTTTTGATGAAATTCATCGAAGAACCAACCGAGGTGGTTTGAATGTTTTCGAACAAGCGATCAAAAACGTTTCTCCCTTAATGGAGCTTAAGAGTCGAAGAATCGGTGGAGCCAACTATCAAGTTCCAGTGCCTGTTATCGGTGTCAAAAGAACCACGCTAGCAATGCGATGGATCAAAGACGCTGTTAAAAATAAAAAAGGAAAAAAGATGGCTTTTCGATTGGCCGATGAATTGATTGAAGCGGCTGAGAAAAAAGGGACTGCGATGAAGAAGAGGGAAGATACTCATAGAATGGCAGAGGCGAACAAAGCTTTCGCCCACTTCGCCTAGGTCAGAAATTGAATTTTTGGCAAATTTCTTTGTCGAATCTTCCGCTACTCGTTCGACGCACCAGGTAAGTTCGCCTCGCTCGTTGCTCAGATTCTCCTCGCCCGTCTCGCGTCGGCGAGCCGAGGCGGAAACTTTGCTCAAAAATTAAATTTCTGTTGAGCAGGGCTAGATAAATACTTTATTCGTTTTTTTATTTACGTAAACATTTACGTAAATGATCACTTACGTAAATATAAATTTAATTTCAATAAAAATGTCTAGAAAATACCCAATTGATAAAAATAGAAACATCGGGATCATTGCCCATATCGACGCCGGTAAAACTACTGTTACTGAGCGAGTTTTGTTTTATACTGGAATTTCTCACAAAATCGGAGAAGTTCACGAAGGAGAAGCCACAATGGACTGGATGGAACAAGAGCGAGAGCGAGGAATCACAATTACCTCAGCTGCTACTACTTGTTTCTGGAATGATCACCAAGTCAACATTATTGACACCCCTGGTCACGTTGACTTTACCGTAGAAGTAGAAAGATCTCTTCGTGTTTTGGACGGAGGGGTTGTTATTTTTGATGGAAAAGAGGGAGTTGAACCTCAATCAGAAACAGTTTGGCGACAAGCTGACAAATATAATGTTCCGCGAATCTGTTTTATTAACAAAATTGATAAAGACGGAGCTAATTTTGAAAGGTCATTAACCTCAATTCACAGCAGACTTTCTCCCAATGCGGTTGCAGTCCAACTTCCAATTGGCGAAGAGGGAGAGCATCAAGGAGTAGTTGATTTGATTGAAATGAAAGCCTATACTTTTTCCGGCCAAATGGGAGAAGTCGTTGAGGAAAAAGAAATTCCAGAGGACATGAAAGCCAAGGCTGAGGAATGGAGAGAAAAAATGATTGAAAAAGCAGCTGAATCAGATGATGATTTGATGGAGGTCTATTTGGAGGGAAATGAAGTTTCTATTGAACAAATCAAGAAAGCTCTTCGGAAAGGAACAATTGCTGGAGAACTTCAACCAGTTTTGACGGGGACTGCTTTGCAGAATAAGGGAGTCCAAAAAGTTTTAGACGCAGTTGTGGACTATCTTCCTTCTCCAATTGATATTCCTGATGTTGAAGGAACTGCAGTTGGTGACGAAGAAACAAAACTAACTCGAAAGGCTGATGACAACGAACCTTTTTCTGCTTTGGCTTTTAAAGTGGCCACTGACCCTTATGTTGGACAGTTGGTGTTTTTCCGAGTCTATTCAGGAACTTTGAAAGCTGGCTCTTATGTATATAATTCCAGCAAAGGATCAAAAGAAAGAGTTGGGCGAATTCTTCAAATGCATTCAAATAACAGAGAAGAAATTGAAGAAATTTATGCCGGTGGAATCGGCGCTTTGGTTGGGATGAAAAACACAGGGACTGGGGATACTTTGTGTGATGAAAAAGATCAAATTGTTCTAGAAAACATCAAATTCCCCGAAACAGTGATTTCGATTTCAATTGAGCCAAAAACCAAAGCCGACCAAGAAAAAATGGCGATTGCTTTGAAAAAATTGGCCGAAGAAGATCCAACTTTCACTGTCAGGACTGATGAAGAAACTGCTCAAACCATTATTTCTGGAATGGGTGAGTTGCATTTGGATATTATTGTTGACAGGTTGAAGCGAGAGTTCAAAGTCGAAGCCAATGTTGGTCAACCTCAAGTGGCCTACCGAGAAACTATTCGGAAAGAAGCCGAAGCCGAAGGAAAATATGTTAGACAGTCTGGTGGTCGGGGTCAATATGGTCATTGCTGGTTGAAAGTCGAACCTTCTGAAGAAGGTGGTGGATTTGAATTTGTCAATGAGATCAAAGGTGGTGTGATTCCAAGCGAATATATTCCAGCTATCAGAAAGGGAGTCGAAGGAGCAATGGAAAAAGGAATCCAAGCTGGTTATCCAATGGTTGACATGAAGGTGACTGTCTATGATGGTTCTTTCCATGAAGTTGACTCTTCTGAAGGAGCTTTCAAAATTGCGGCTTCCATGGCTTTGCAAGAAGGAGCGAAAAACGCCAAACCAGTTATTTTGGAACCAATCATGAAAGTTGAAGTGACTACTCCTGAGGAATTTATGGGAGACGTTGTTGGTGATCTGAATTCAAAGAGGGGGCAAATCAAGGAAATGGAAGATCAAGGAGATGAACGAATCAAGACCAAACTGATTCACTCTGAAGTCCCTTTGGCGTCACTATTTGGTTATTCAACTCAGCTAAGGTCAATGACTCAAGGAAGAGCCAACTATTCAATGGAATTTGATCATTATGCAGAAGTGCCTAGTAATGTAGCTCAGAAAATAAAGGAAGGAGAAGCCTAGAATTTCATATTTGGCAAATTATTTTAAACACTCAATAGTCAACAGCCAATAATCATTCAATATTCAATTCTTAAATATTCAATAAGCGAGCAGGGCTCGCTGAGTTGGGACTTGAGTTATTGATTGTTGAATGGATGTTGAATGTTGGTTATTGGATGTTTTTTAGAGATTGACAAATAAGGAAAATTTGCTATTATTCTAGTGGTTTATTTTTAGGGGGATTTTTTCGTTGTGAAAAAATTCTTCAAATTAAAATAATATATATAATTAAGTAATATTATTTCCTTGGTGGCTAATCCATTGAAATAATAAAAGTTGTTATGAGTGAAAAATTCGAACGTGGAAAATCCCACGTAAATGTCGGAACTATTGGTCACGTTGACCACGGAAAGACTACTTTAACTGCTGCTATTTTGCACAGTATGGGTTTGATGGGAAAATCAGCTTCTAACAAATCTGTTAGTGAAATTGATAAAGCCCCAGAAGAAAAAGAGCGTGGAATTACTATTGCTACTGCTCATGTTGAGTATGAAACTGACAATCGTCACTATGCTCATGTTGACTGTCCAGGTCATGCTGACTACATCAAAAACATGATTACTGGTGCAGCTCAAATGGATGGTTCTATTTTGGTAGTATCTGCTACTGATGGTCCTATGCCACAAACTCGAGAGCACATTTTGCTTGCCAGGCAGGTTGGTGTTCCTCAAATCGTTGTTTTCTTGAACAAAGTTGACATGGTTGATGACGAGGAATTGATTGATTTGGTTGAAGAAGAAGTTCGAGAACTTTTGACTCAATACAAATTTGATGGTGAAAACGCTGTAATTATCAGAGGTTCTGCCTTGAAAGCTCTTGAAGCTTCAAGCAAAGACGACGAAGCTGTGAAACCAATCATGGAATTGATGAAAGCTCTTGATGAAAACATTCCTGAGCCAAAAAGAGACATCGATAAACCTTTCTTGCTTCCAATCGAAGACATTTTCTCAATCGAAGGTCGAGGAACTGTTGTGACAGGAAGAATTGAAAGAGGTGTTGTGAATGTTGGTGAAGAAATTGAAATCGTTGGAATCAAAGACACCACCAAAACCACTGTCACTGGTGTTGAAATGTTTAACAAAACTTTGGACCGAGGTGAAGCTGGAGACAATGCCGGAATTCTTCTAAGAGGAACCAAGAAAGAAGAAGTTGAGCGAGGTCAAGTTTTGGCTAAGCCAGGATCAATCACTCCTCACACTGAATATGAAGCCGAAGTTTATGTTCTAACTAAAGAAGAAGGTGGACGACATACTCCTTTCTTCAAGGGATACAAACCACAATTCTACATCCGAACTACTGACGTTACTGGTGAAGTTATTTTGCCAGAAGGCGTTGAAATGGTAATGCCTGGAGACACTGTTAACTTGAACATCAAGTTGGGAGCTCCAGTTGCGATGGAAGATGGAATGCGGTTTGCGATTCGAGAGGGTGGAAAGACTGTAGGGGCTGGTGTAGTTACAAAGATAAATAAGTAAGACTAAAGTCTTCTATATAAAAAAGAGCGATCCGCGAGGGTCGTTCTTTTTGTTAACTCAAAATTCAAAAGTCAAAGTTCAAAAATTCAACTTAAAACGCAAAAGTTTTTTATTTTTTGAGAGAACAAGTAAAAAGTGCCAAGTGTATGAATACATTACCTGATTCTATTGACAATTATGTTAAAATATGATATAATCTGGGGCAGAATAGATAAAAGAAGCGAAGTGAAGTATTTTTGACAACTCAAAAAAGGGAGTAGTAAAGATGAAAAAATCAGTTTTATTTTTGGCCATTGTGTCTTTTTTTGTTTTTAATTCCGTGCCGGTTTTGGCTCAGACAACAACCATGTATTTAAATGGTGATCCGGTCATTTGCGACGGAGAGACCCGGCAAATTCCCGGGAGAACAGACAAGAATGATAAAAGTGGGAAATGGATGCCTATTCCAGGCCTTCACCTGGTTTCTTTTGGGAAGGGCGTTAGTGCTCAAATGTACTTTCGCATAGTCAAAGGCGACCTTGTTTATAAAGTGGGTACCTGGACGGACGGCTGGTCATTTCAGGTAGTGAGCGGAGTTCCGGGATCTTCAGCTGTTGTTCATTTCTACACTCCTAAAAAAGAGTGTTTCATTGTTGCCATCAACAATGTCGGCAGCGACATTATTTTTTCGGCCAGAAGAGAGAACCCTCCTGAAAAACAGATCAGCTCTTTGAAAATGGGGCTCCTTCCGTAATCGAAGGCCTTGATCATATCTTGCCTTTGGTTGCGGAAAAATAGACTTGATCAATCAATTTAACCCGCCGGTGTGCATCGCATTGCACCCGGCGGGTTTTTGTTTAGTCAATCGATTCTATTGACAATTATGTTAAAATATGATATAATAGGAAAATTATGATAGTAGGACTTTGAAAATTGAATAAATCTACGGGGGTAGTTTTGAGGGGATTTATTAAAATTCTTTTAAAACTACTTCTGTAGTCTTCGTTTCAAGTATGGGGCTTGATGACTGATCTATAAAAGACAGGACAGCGAAGGAATCTTTTTACAAGGAGGATCTATAATGGACCACTTGAAAGAGTCTGGTAACTCTTCCCTTGAGTTACTTGAAGACATAGCAAAGGGACTTCACGTTCTTGGGCAGGATGTGACGATGTCGAAAAAAGTTGCTACAGCTATTACTGCTTTGAAAGATGCAGCAAGGCTGAGCGACAAAATTAACGCCCAAAACCAAAAACCAACTCGCAACAAAAAAGAGTTGGACAAAATTTTAAAGAAAGCGAGGGAAAAAATGAAAAATACCGTGATGACAAAAATTTTTGGTCCAGTGGTGATTGATCCTGAGAAAAATGAGGGTTACGTAGAGCAACACTCTAATTTTTTTAGGGAGTTGGATAAAATCAGGAAGGTTGTGATCTTAACCCATTGGAGTGCGGTCAGCGATTTTGCACTTCTGAAAGCTGGAAATTTAGTTATTCCGGTGACTAATTTTCTGGAAGCCATTGGACAGACTCCCAATATTGATAGTGGTTTTCAAAACGGAGACTACGAGGATCAGCTGATCGGAACTCTTAATTCAAATCAAATTTGTTTTGAATGGGAGGTTAGAGAAAGCCAGGAGGGCTGTGTCTATCCATTCAAAAACAAAGAAGAGTTTATTGAGAACTGCGGGGTCATTTTTGACTACAGCCTTGATCCTCAGAAGTTTGGAAAATGGGTCTGGGGAGATAAAGAATTTGTGGAGATGGCCGTTGAGATAGATCCAACCAATTTTTTCAAGGCTCAGGAACACATCAAAAACAATCCCTCTCTTGCCATTTGGGTTATTTCGGATTATCCCAAAATAATTTTTGAAGATGGCTTTCCGGGATTTTGGAAGAAAGATCCAAGCGTTATTTTTAACGCAATTTATTTTTTGAAGGGAAATAAGGAAGCCCTTAAAAGGATAAAGAGGGAGGTGTTTTATCCTGAAATCTTTAAATCAGTCAAGGAGCTGGCGAAACAAGCCGGACAGGACATAGACTACTTCCTCCTTGATTAGAATTTTAACCCCGCCGGTGTGCATCGATATGCACCCGGCGGGTTTTTGTTTTGGTAATATTGTCAGTTTGAAGCAAGGTAATGTGATCATGTACTAGTACATGATCACAAAAGGCAGTCTTGTTGTTTTGGGGGAAATTTTAGTGGCCACTATAGTGGCCACGATAGTATATACTATGGTATATACTATGGTAATGACCATAGTGTATATTATGGTGTACACTACTTTAATAAATCTTGTAGAGATTTTTTGTGAGTGACCGTTGACTAGTGACTGTTGACTATTCGCATTTTCCTGTTCTTGAGCCTCAGTAAATTAAATGGTAGAATTTAATATAGAGATAAATTGTTTAATCAATCAAATGTCAAAAAGAATCGTTTTAAGCGGTGGTGGAACGGGTGGTCACATTTTTCCGTTGGTGACTGTTGTTCAGTATTTGAAAAAGAATTATGGCGAGAATAATTTTGAATTTCTTTTTATTGGGCCGAAGGGGGAATTAGAAGACAGTCAAATGAAAGTCAACAACATTCCTCAAAAAAACATTCTTTGTGGAAAGTTGAGGCGATATTTTTCATTGAAATATTTGATCGATTTTTTGAAAATGCCGATCGGATTTTTTCAGTCGCTTTGGCATTTGTTGGTTTTCATGCCAGATGTGGTTTTTTCAAAGGGCGGTTTTGCTTCTGTGCCAGTAGTTTTGGCGGCCAAGCTCTACCGGATTCCGGTTGTCATTCATGAATCAGACGCGGTTCCTGGAATTGCCAACAAGGTGCTGGGTTCAGTGGCTGATGCAATTGGGATTAATTTTGAAAAAACCAAGATATATTTTCCCGACAAAAAAACTTTTTTTGCTGGCATTCCGGTCAAGGAAAGTTCTATAGGAGGAAGCAAGGAAAAAGGCAGGAAATTTTTGGGAATGAAAAAAGAGGTTAAGCCGGTGGTTTTGTTTTTAGGTGGATCTCAAGGAGCTTTTGCAATCAACGAAGTAGTGGTTAATTCATTGAAAGAACTGACCAAAAAATTTCAAGTAGTTCATCAAACTGGAAAAAATCATTTGGAAGTTGTCACAACATTAGCTCAAAGCAAGGGATACAAGATTGGGCACAGTGATTATTATCCAGTTGGTTTCATTGGTGATGAGTTGAAGGATATTTTGGCGCTAGCGGATGTAATAGTTTCTCGGGCGGGAGCAACTTTCATTGCTGATTTTGCAGCTAACAGAAAACCTGTGATTTTGGTTCCGATTTCCAGGAGTGCCAATGATCATCAAAGAATGAACGCCTTTGAGCTTTCAAGGAAAAAGGCAGCAGTGGTCCTGGAAGAAAGCAATTTCAACCAGCATATGTTGTTGCATTATTTGAATAAGATTGCTTTTGGCAGGGACTACAAAATTACTTTGGCCAATAATATTGAAAAATTTTATTATCCTAAGTCGGCTGAGATTTTGGCAGAGAAGATTATGGAGCTTAGCTAAATTACTCTAATTACTCTAATTACTCTAATTGCTCTAAAATTTTCTGATGAGCAAATTTTAACAATTGGCTTATTGTGATCACATCAAAATAATTTAATTTTGGGAATTGGGATTTTATTAGAATAATTAGGTCAATTAGAATAATTAGAATAATTTTTGCTTAGCCATTGACTATCGCTCCAATAATTGTTAATATAAACCTTATGAATGAAGTTAATCTTTTGATGAATTGTTCGATTTGTGGGAAGAAACATGGGAAACAAAGCGTTAAGGTTGTGCAAAACAAAAAAGACGCGATGTTAGTTCATGTGAACTGTGATTTTTGTCGTAGCACCTCTTTGGCAGTTATCAAAAAAAATCTTCAAAACAATGATAGTTTTGTGACTTTGGGAATTTTGACTGACTTGAATTATGAAGAAGCGTGCAATGTTTTAAGAAAAGCACCAATTTCCTCTGATGAAGTTCTGGATCTCCACGAAAGTCGTAGTAAATAATACTGTAATAATAAAATAAGATTTGAAAGAATGAAAAAGATTGTTCTAAACGCCAAGCCTCGAGAAGTGGGCAAGGAAGAGGGTTTTGACGGGTTTATAAAAGGAGTTGTCTATGGCCCTGAATTAAAAGAAAACAAATTGGTTTGGGTTCAGGTTCAAGAGTTCAAAAAAGCCTACGGAGAAGCCGGCCACAGCACCTTGGTTGATTTGAAAATTGACGGAGAAAAAGAAGAGTTGTCAGTTTTGTTTCATGATATGCAACGAGATGCCCTGACTGATGATTTGAAACACATCGATTTTTATAAAGTGAAGATGGGAGAAAAAATTGAAACTTCCATTGAGTTTAATTTTGTTGGAGAAGCCCCAGTAGTTAAAGAACAAGGTGGAATTTTAGTGAAGAACATGGATGCCTTAGAAGCTAGGTGTTTTCCTCGACACTTGATTAGTGAAATTGAAGTTGATCTTGGGGCTTTGAAAGAAATGGATGACTCGATTCGAGTTGAGGATTTGAAAATTCCTGAAGAAATTGAAGCGATTGATAATCCTGATTCTGTGGTTGTTTCTATCTCTAAACCTCGAACTGCTGAAGAGCTAGAAGAGCTAGATGAAAAAGTTGAAATGGATGTTGATGACGTTGAGGTTGAGAAAGGCAAAGCAGAAGACGAGGAAGGTGAAGGAGAAGACGAGCCAGAGGAAAAAGAGAAACCATCTGAAGAAAAACCTGAACCTGCCAAAGAAGAAGAAAAGAAATAATATTTTAATAGCCACCAGGCTTCGATGAAAATATTAAAAACAAAAAAAACAAAGCAAGGAAATAAAGTCACATTGAGCAGTGAGCGAGGTGTGGCTTTGTTTTTTCAGGTTTTTATTTTGGTGTTAGCTTTGGTTTTTAGTTTCCAAGCCTTTCCTGTTTTTGGGGATGATGACGAGGAGGAATTAGAAGATGATATTGAAGATTTGTTGGATGAAAAAGAAGATTTGGAGAAAGATGCTAATCAAACTCAAAGTGAGATTGATCAAGTCAATCAACAAATTTCTGTCACTCAATCGGCGATTTCTAAAACCAATCAAACTATTGAAGAATATGAGCAAACTATTAATAAAAAGGAAAGTGACATAAAAACAAAAGAAGAAAACATTGCATTTAAACAAAAGGTTCTGGCTGAGTATTTGAGACTGGTGAGAAGAAACTCGGTTGAAATTGGCTTGATCACATTTGATTTCAAGAAGGACTTGGGTGAATATCTTCGGGAAATCGAGAGTTTTGAAGATTTTCAAACCAAAATCCAAGATGCTTTGAGTGTGATTGAGAAGCAGAAACAAGAAGTTGAAAAAGAAAAAAAAGAAGTTGAAGAAAAAAAGGACGAAAAAGAAGAGGTCTTGCAGACCCAAGAACAACAAAAACAACACTTGGTTTATCAAGAAAACCAGAAACAAGAAATTTTGGCTCGGACCAAAGCTTCAATCGGTGAAATCAATAGCAAAATTTCTAAATTAAGAAGAGAGCTGTCGGCTTTGTTAGGTGAAGGCTATGATACTGATGACATCAAAGATGCGATAAAATATGCCCATAAAAAAACAGACGTGAGTAAAGGGTTTTTGTTTGGGATGCTTTCCATGGAATCTGGCTTAGGGAAATATACTGGAGGGTGTACTTATGATGAGGTTAAGGCTGGAGCCAAAGCTGCCTATAAGGACGGTCGCTTGAGTAAAAGTTCTTATGACAGGATGAAATGGCGAAAAGATATTTTCGAAGAAATTGTTGATGAATTGGGCTATGATGAGGATGACGTTCTGGTTTCTTGTAATCCTTCTAGTTATGCGGGAACTGGTGGGGCGATGGGTGTGGCCCAGTTTATGTCTGACACTTGGCGGGGATACGAAGACAAGATAGAAAAAGCCACGGGCAGTGACCCCCCTGATCCATGGGATCTTTTTGACGGGGTGATGGCGATGGCACTGAAACTAGAAAATGATGGAGCGGCTGAAAGTGGGGATGTTCGAATCACCAGCCCTTGCAATGGCAAAAAAATATATGTTGATTGGGAGGACTATGCAGCAATGAAATATCTTGGTTGGTCTTGCTACGCTTTGACTAATTATGCCCCAGCCATTCAGAATTTGAAAGATGGCTATGATGATTTATAGAATCACTTAATATAATGGAAATTTTTCAATTATCATTACTTGGAATAATCCAAGGCTTAACTGAATTTCTCCCGATTTCTTCATCGGGTCATTTGGTTTTGATGCCATGGATTTTGGGCTGGGACTACCAAGGCCTTTCTTTGGACGTGGCTTTGCACTTTGGGACTTTGATTGCTGTGGTCGCCTATTTTTATCGAGACTGGATAGAAATTTTTAAGACCGGGTTGTTTGGTGGGAAGGGAAAATATTCCAGAAATTTTCTTTGGTTTTTGTTTGCAGCCAGCATTCCTGGGGCTTTGGCAGGTTTCTTTTTTGAGGATTTGGCCGAAGGATTTTTGAGAAATCCTTTGATCGTTGCCTTTGCTTTGGTTTTCTTCGGTTTTTGGCTCTATTATTTTGATAAAACGGGAAGCAAAAAAAGAAGCGAAAAACAAATTTCTTTGAAAGACGCGATTTATATTGGAATCGCTCAGGCAATTGCTTTGATTCCTGGAACTTCTCGTTCGGGAATCACAATCACGGCTGGTTTGAAAATGGGACTGAGCAGAAAAAGTGCAGCCAGGTTTTCTTTTTTGATGGCCACTCCAATTATTTTCGGAGCCAACCTTTTCAAGCTTAATGACCTCTTGAATACGGAAGTCGGACTTCCGGAAATTTTCGGGATTATTCTCTCGGCTGTCAGTGGCTATTTAGCAATTGCCGGATTGATCAAGTTGGTTGAAAAAGTGAGCTACAAATGGTTTTTCTATTATCGACTCATTTTGTCTGGGATTATTATTTTATTTTGGATTTATAAATAAATTTTTAATATGATTATCAAAGCTAGCAAAACAGAATATGTTTTTCTGGCTCTTTTTTTATTATTCACTGGATTTTTTATTACTAAATTAGTCAAAGATAAAAAATACGAAGAAAGCTTGGAACATTTTGTTGGAGAGGGAAGATCAATGGAGCCGACCATTCAAGAAGGCGAAAAAATTGTTGCTGATCCCAATGCCAAGCCAGAAGTGAACGACATAATAGTTTTTAGTTGCGAGAAATGCAAAGTTGAAAGAGGCGATGTCGATATTTTAACTAAAAGAGTTTTGGGGATAAATAAGAAAGGTTGCTATTGGGTTGAAGGTGACAATAAAGCCAATTCTCATGATTCAAGAAATTTTGGCTGGCTTTGTTTGGATGATATAATTTTTCATGGAGTGGTTCTGGATAAAGAATAAATCAAATTATGGAAAAAGAATTTGAATTAGACGGCATTGAAATCAAGTGTTGTTTCAAGAAGAATAAACTATCCAAAGGGGTTCGGATCACATTGAAAAACAATGGGAGTTTTTTGGTGACCCATCCTTGGTTTGTGAGTCAAAAAAAGGCGGAAAAATTTTTCTTGGAAAATAAAGATTGGGTTTTGAAAAATCTGGAGAAATTTCAATCAAATGATTTTCCAAATTTACTTAATTGGGGAACTCGCAAAGATTATTTGAAAAACAAAGAAATTGCTAGAGCATTGGTTCAAGAGAGGGTTGAAAGGTTTAATCAATTCTATAATTTTGATGTTAATAAAATCGCTATTCGTGATCAAAAAACTCGTTGGGGAAGCTGCTCAAGTCAAAATAATTTGAATTTCAATTATCGGATTCTTTTTTTGCCGGATGAGCTGGTTGATTATCTGATTGTTCATGAGCTTTGTCATTTGCAGGAGATGAATCACTCCAAAAGATTTTGGGGACTAGTCGGAGAAACAATCTCAAACTACAGACAACTGTCGAAAAAACTAAGGAGACTATAGTTGAAAATTCAAAACTCAAAAGTCAAAACTCCAACTTAAAATTCAAAAGTTTTTTAAATAATAAATATTGTTAAAAAATTTTTAGTTTTGCACTGCAGTTTTGAGCTTTGGATTTTGACTTTTGAGTTTTTACGGACTAGACTTTATCCCCAAAAGTTGCTACAATATCGGTATTGTGAGTAATAAAATCTAAATTTATTTATGCTAGAGGATATCAAGCAAGACAAAATCAAAAAACTAGAAAATTTCAAAAAAGCTGGGATTGACCCATATCCGGCTGGGCCGTTTGAAAAAGAATGCTCAAAGGATGTTTTGAAAAAGAAAGTTGGAGAAAAATCAAAAGTTGCTGGAAGAGTGATGCTTTTTCGGGATATGGGAAATATCACTTTTATTCATATTCAAGATCAATGTGGGAGAATTCAAGTTGTTTTGAATAAAAAAGAATTTGACGGTGACTATAAGCTTTGGGTGAAGAATTTGGATGTGGGAGACTTTGTTGGAGTGGAGGGCGAGCGATTTGACACCAAAAAAGGAGAGAAGTCTGTTTTGGTCAAGAAAATAACTTTGCTTTCTAAATCAATCTTGCCGTTGCCGGACAAGCACAAAGCTTTGCAAAATGAGGAAGAAAAATTTAGAAAAAGATATTTGGATATTCTTTTTGATGATGAAGTTCGAGACATGGTCATCAAGAGGGACAATTTTTGGAACGCAGTGAGAGATTTTTTGAAGAAAAGAAATTTTGTTGAAGTTGAAACCCCAGTTTTGGAAACCACTGCCGGAGGGGCCGATGCTGCACCTTTTGAGACTCATCACAATGCTTTGGATATGGATGTTTATCTCCGTATTTCTATGGGAGAACTTTGGCAAAAAAGATTGATGGTGGCTGGACTTGAAAAGACTTTCGAAATTGGAAGGCAGTTTCGAAATGAGGGAATGGATTCTGAACATTTGCAGGACTACACTCAAATGGAATTCTACTGGGCCTATGCTAACTTTGAAAAGGGAATGGAATTAGTCAAAGAACTTTTCAGACACACAGCCAAAGAAACCTTTGGAACCACTAAATTCTCCATCCGAGGTTTTGAAGTTGACTTGGCGGATGAATGGAAAGTCTATGACTATCGAGAAACTATCAAAAAAGAAACTGGTGTTGATATTTTGAAAACTAATTTAAAAGAAATCGAGGAAAAATTGAAAGAACTTGGGGTTGAATATGACAAGAAAGGATTCAATCTAGGAAGAGGGATTGATAATCTCTGGAAAGTTTGTCGAAAGAAAATCGGTGGACCTGGATTTTTGGTGGGTGTGCCGGTGGCAGTTTCTCCTTTGGCTAAAAGAGAGAAAGACAACCCGGAGTTGACTCAAAGATTTCAGCCAATCATTGCAGGAAGTGAGTTGGGAAATGGATATTCAGAATTGAATGATCCAATGGACCAAGCAGAACGCTTTGAAGAGCAACAAAAAATGAGAGATGGAGGAGACGAAGAGGCTCAAATGCATGATAAGGATTTTGTGGAAGCTTTGGAATATGGAATGCCTCCAACTTGTGGCTTTGGAATGAGCGAGCGAGTATTTTCATTCTTGATGAACAAGACTGCTAGAGAATGTCAGATTTTTCCATTAATGAAGCCAAAGAAATAATATGGAATTGATATTAAAATATTTTCCAGAATTAACTGAAATTCAAAAAGAACAGTTTAAAAAACTTGGCAGTTTATATAAAGATTGGAATGAGAAAATCAATTTGATTTCCAGAAAGGATATTGAAAATTTGTATGAACGGCATGTTCTGAATGCCTTGGCGGTTGGAAAAATTATTCAATTCAAGCCAGGCACTGAAATTCTTGATTTGGGAACTGGCGGAGGTTTTCCAGGGTTGCCGTTAGCGATTTTGTTTCCAAGGGCAAACTTTTTACTAGTTGATTCAGTTGGAAAAAAATTGAAAGCCGTAAAAGATATTTCAGATAAGTTGGGACTTGAAAATGTCGAGGTTCGGCATCTTCGGGGGGAAGAGTTGAAAGAAAAATTTGATTTTGTGATTGGAAGGGCAGTTTGTCCGTTGGATGAATTTGCTGAAATGAGTAAGGATAATTTGAAAAACAAAAGCGCGAATGATTTGGAGAATGGAATTTTGTATTTTGGAGCGACTGGAAATATTAAAGATAAAAATATTCTGGAAAAAATTGTTGAATATGATATTGATAAATATTTCAAAGAAGAATATTTTAAAAATAGAAAAGTTTTATATTTGAGAAATTAAAATTCATACTTTATACTTGATACTAAATACTTAATACTAGCTCAATGTTAGACATAAAATTTATTCGAGAAAATAAAGACGAAGTTCAGAAAAGTTGTGATCTGAGAAATCTCAAGTGTGATGTTGAGGGGATTTTAGATGTGGATGACAGGAGATTAAAACTTTTAAAAGAAGTGGAAGAATTGAGTGCTGGAAAGAATGAATTGAGTGATGAAATGAAGGGCGCCGATGACAAAAGAAAAAAAGAAATAATTGAAGAGAGTAAGAAAATAAAAAAGGAGTTATCCAAAAAAGAACCCGAGCTCAAAAGGGCGAAAGAAGAATATGAAGCCTTGATGGACGTTTTGCCCAATCGACTTTCTCCAGAGGTTCCAATTGGAAAAGATGAGAGCGAAAATGTTGTTTTGAGAAAAGTGGGTGAACCAGCCAAGTTTGATTTTAAAATAAAGGATCACATGGAGCTTGGGGAAGATTTGGGAATAATTGATACCAAAACAGCTGCTAAAGTTTCTGGTGCTCGATTTAACTACATCAAGGGCGGAGCGGCTCTTTTGCAATTTGCTTTGATTCAATTTATTTTAGAAACTGTTACTAGCGAAGAAAAAATAAAAGAACTGGCTGAAAAAGTTGGGAATAAAAACTTCAAACCATTTGTTCCTGTTGTTCCGCCAGTGATTGTCCGGTCTGAAATAATGAAAAAAATGGATCGATATAATCCGATTGAAGACAGGTATTATCTCAAGGAAGACGATTCAATTTTAGTGGGGAGCGCAGAGCACTCCTTGGGACCGATTCACATGGGAGAGACAATTGATGAGAAAGAATTTCCAATTCGCTACATTGGCTATTCAACTGCTTTTCGAAGAGAGGCAGGTTCTTATGGAAAGGACACCAAGGGAATTTTGCGATGTCATCAGTTTGATAAGCTGGAAATGGAATCATTTTCTTTGCCGGAAGATGGGCAAAAAGAGCAAGACCTTTTTGTGGCGATTCAAGAATATATTGTTTCAAGTCTTGGAATTCCTTATCAGGTTGTTTCAATTTGCACTGGGGATATTGGCAAGCCTGATTTCCGACAGATTGATATTGAATGTTGGATGCCCGGGCAAGACAAATATCGAGAAACTCACACTTCTGATTATATGACAGATTTTCAATCTAGAAGATTAGGGACAAAAGTCAAAAGAGAAAATGGAGAAACTGAGTTGGTTTATATGAATGATGCGACTGCTGGAGCGATTGGGAGGCTTTTGATAGCAATTTTGGAGAATTTTCAACAAGCCGATGGAAGCGTGAAAGTCCCGGAAGTTTTGCAGAAATATATGCCGGGTAATTTAAAGGAAATCAAAAGAAAATAGTTTTTTAAATACAAAATGAGTAGGAGGTCAATAGATTCTATTGACTTTTTACTGTTTTTGTGGTATAAATATTAGATTAGAATAAGAATAAGAAACAGCAACCTATAAATCTGGGGAGGGACTTATGGCAAAGGCTCACAATTTGTCTTTTGAAGCAGAAGAGATATTGAGGAAGATCAATCAATTTCCAAATCTTATTGACTCTAAGGCCGAAAAAGGAGAGATTGAAGGAATTTTAGAACAGTTGGAGCAAGTCAAAAAAGCTGTTAACTCTATTGCAAACAGGCCTCAAGGGAAAAGGATTTTAAAGGGCCAGGCATAATTTGAAAGGGGCGTTGGTAATCTGACCGATACGCCCCTTTAAGCTGTTTTGTGGTTTGACAGAGCTTGAAAATTGATATAAAATCCTTAAGTAGTTATTTTTTAATTTAAATAAGCGGGCGTCGTATAGTGGCTATTACCACAGCCTTCCAAGCTGTTGACGCCAGTTCGATTCTGGTCGCCCGCTCAAAAAAATAAAACCCCTTAGGGGGTTTTATTTTTTTGAGTGGTTTAAAGATGGGGGATTGACTTTTCGCCTTATTTCTGTATAATTTAGGCAATGTTCGTTTAATTTTCAATCTTTAAAGTCATGGGGAGGTGACTTATGGCAGGTATTATAAAATATGTTTTTTGGTTCTGTTGGACAATCGTTGAGTTGGCCCTTTGGCCAGTCAGATCTTTGGCGGATGCGGCTGATATAATTGAGAGTGATTCGGGCGGAGATGACGCTGTTAAGATATTTGAAATATTTTCTTGCTTTGCAGGGATTGTCGTTTTGCTTGCTTTGGCAATTTTAAAGTTTTGGCTATCGCCAGGACTTGAATGGAAGTCAATAATTGTCATTCAACTAGTGCTCGGGTTTTTCAATAAAGCCTTTTTTGAAGCTAAAATGGAATATAAAATCCCCTATTTAGTTGATGGCAACTCTGAAAGTTCTTCTCTCATTGGTGACGGAAGCTTTGAAGACTTTGTTGCCTGGCCCTTTTTGACGCTGTCATTGCTGAAAAGGGAAGCAAGGCTTGTTAAGCTGGATAGTTATTTCTCGGTAGCCCTTTTAACTGCCTTGAGCCAGTTCAGCAAAGTTATACTTCTTTTCATTTCAGCTTCTTTTTTCCTGAGTCTTAAAATAGTCTTTATCGGATGTTTCATTTTTTATAACCTTGCCTTTTCTGTTGTTTATTTTAGAGTAAATGACGATGAAGACATGTTGTTTAACAAAGGATGAAATTTAAAATCAAATTGAATTGTGATGGGCCCGACAAAATCCTTTGTCGGGCCTGCTAAGTTTAAACTAATTTTTTAAAATATGAATTTATTAATCAAAGTCAAAGATCAAAAAATTTCTTTGACCCTCAAAAAAGGCGATAAAATAGCCGATAAAATAGAGTGGGAAGACAAAAGTGATTTGTCCTTGTCATTATTAAAAAATCTTGATAAACTCTTAGTGAGGAATAAAATAAATGCAATGGATTTGAATAAATCCGATGTAAATATAGAAGGTGCTGGTATGAGTACCAGCAGAATTGCGAAAACTGTTTCAAAAACAGTCAATTATTGCTTGACAAAATAATTTTTTGTCTGTAAGATAGTAATATAAATATAGTGATCGTTTAATATCTATTTTTTGTTATGAAAATTTCAGATTTTGAGCGAAAATTATGAAGAACGAGGAAGGAATAGCTGGATTGTTATTTCAACGAGTTCTGAATAATTTTAAGCCAAAATCTGATGTTTGCAGTAGAAAAATAGATGTTGGACGATCACCCTAACCGTTTTAAAGGTCTTTTTTAAAGACTCTTTCGCGGTTATCTTTTGGTCTGAATTTCATGGTGGGACAGGTCAATAAAAGCCACTAACGGGGGATTTCAAAAAATATTTCATTTTTGGAAATAATGGATATAAATTTTTAAACAATAGGGGGTTAAATTATAAAATCAATTATTTACATTGATTTTCTTTTGTTTTGCTTTTAGGAATTACACGTTTGCGCATTTCTTTGCTTGCCTCGCTGGAACTTTTTTATCCGCCGAAGCTTTAGTGGAGGCGGAAGTGAAAGAGGGTCGAAAATTAACTCTAATTTTCCTCGCCCGTCTCGCTCTCGCTTGCCGAGGCGGAAACCAAGCTCAAATTTGAAATTTTTAAATCTTTACTTTTTATCGTTATTAAAAAATTAATTATTTTTAGATATTTCTTATTAGCTGTTTAGAAATATTTGAAAATAAGCAATAAAAAACATGTCAGAATCCAAACAACTTGCTGTTAAGAAGAGCTTTAGTCATCATTCGAGTCTTTCTAAAAGAAAATTCTTTAGAAACGCTTCAATGGTTTCTTTGCCAAATTTGATTGAGCCGCAAAAGGCTTCTTATGATTGGTTCTTGAAGGAGGGTCTTCGAGAAGTTCTTGATGAAGTTTCTCCTTTGGCTGATTTTACCAGCAAAGAAATGGAACTTAGTTTTGGTGAATATTATCTAGATGAGCCAAAATATGATGAAAAAACAGCTAAAGATAAAAATGTTTCCTTTGACGCTCCTTTGAGAATCAAGGTTTCTTTACTTTTCAAGAAAACCGGAGAAGTTCGGGAGCAAGAAATTTTCTTGACTGACTTCCCCTTGATGACTGAGCGAGGAACTTTCATTATCAATGGAATCGAGCGAGTTGTTATTTCTCAGATAATTAGAAGCCCTGGAGTTTTCTTCACAATGAATTATCAAAAAGGGAAAAAACTTTTTGGAGCAAAAATCATTCCTAATAAAGGAGCTTGGTTTGAATTCGAAACTGACTATAACAACGTGATTTGGGTCAAGATTGATCGAAGACGAAAAATTCCTGCAACTTCCTTGTTGAAAATTTTTGGTTTGAAAACTGAAGAAGAGATCTTAGAAGAGTTCAAAGATGTTGATAATAACGAAGATTCATATATCAAAGAAACTTTAAATAAAGATATTACTAAAACTGTCGGTGAAGCCTATAAGGAAGTCTACAAGAGGCTGCGACCAGGAGATTTAGCGACTCAAGAAAACGCCAAACAAATTATTGATGGAATGTTTTTTAGTTTTGACCGCTATGACTTGAGCCAAGTTGGGCGATATCGAATGAATGCCAGACTTGGAATCAACAAGAGTGAAGAAGATGAAAAAGATCGAATTTTGAGCAAAGAAGAGTTGATTGCCATCATCAAAGAGGTAATTACTCTTAATAATACTCCGGATGCTAAACCAGATGATATTGATCATCTTGGTTCAAGAAGGATTCGGGGAGTTGGGGAATTGGTTCAAAACAGAATGAGAGTTGGTTTGGCTCGAATGGTTCGAAACATCAAGGATCGAATGAGTACTTGTGATACCACCACTGTGATGCCAGGACAACTTATTAATCCAAGACCAGCTGCGACTGTAGTGAAAGAATTTTTTGCTTCCTCGCAACTTTCTCAGTTTATGGATCAAATCAATCCTTTAGCGGAATTGGAACACAAACGAAGAATCAGTGCGATGGGTCCAGGAGGATTGGCCAGAGAAAGAGCCGGGTTTGAAGTTCGTGACGTTCACTCTTCTCATTATGGAAGAATTTGTCCAGTGCAAACCCCGGAAGGCCCAAACATTGGTTTGGTTGGTCATTTGGCGACTTATGCCAAGATTAATAAATATGGATTTCTAGAAACTCCTTATCGAACAGTTGCCAACAAGCTTTCTATTGATGAAAGCAAGGGCGAGTGGACTGGAAGAATTTTAGCAGAAGATGTGAAAACTGCAGCTGGAAAAGTTTTGTTTGAGCGAGGAGACAAGATTCAGGCTAGTGATTATGACAAGATCAAGAAGTCTGGGAAAAATGAAATCAAGGTTCATGTTTTCATTAAAGGCGACATTCGATATGTCAATGCCCTAGAAGAAGAACAACACAAAATTGTTCATGCTGGAATTGAAGTTGATGAATTTGACAATATTTTTGAAAAAGAAGTTGATATTCGATATAAAGGAGAACCTCATACTTGCAACATCAAGGATGTTGATTTGGTGGATGTTTCCTCAAAACAGTTTATTTCAGTAGCTACTGGTTTGATTCCTTTCTTGGAGCATGATGATGCCAACCGAGCTTTGATGGGGTCGAACATGCAACGTCAAGCTGTTTCCTGTATTCAGCCTCAAGCTCCTCTAGTAGGAACTGGCCTGGAAGACAAAGCAGCAGCGGATTCAGGACAAGTAATTTTAGCCAAAGAAGCTGGAACAGTTGTTGAGGTAGACGCTGACCACATTGTTGTTAGATATAAAGATGGAAGCAAGAACAAAAAGCGAGAATATTTCTTGCAGAATTTTGTTAAATCCAACGGCTATACTTGTATGAATCAAATTCCTCGAGTTGATCGAGGACAAGAAGTCAAAGTTGGCGACTTGTTGGCTGACGGAGCTTCTACTGAAAATGGAGAAATTGCTCTTGGGCAAAACATTTTGACTGCTTTGATGAGTTGGGAAGGATATAATTTTGAAGATGCGATTATTATCTCTAAGAGACTCTTGAAGACTGATAATTATAGCTCAATTCACATTGAAGACTTCAAAATTGATGTTCGAGACACCAAACTTGGACCTGAAATTGTCACTAGAGATATTCCAAATATCTCAGAGGACCGTTTGAAGAACTTAGATGAAACTGGAATCATTCGAATTGGAGCCGAAGTAGGCTCAGGAGATATTTTAGTCGGAAAGGTGACCTTGAAAGGTGAGGGTGACTTGACTGCTGAAGAGAGATTGCTTCGAGCGGTGTTTGGAGAAAAAGCCAGAGACGTGAAAGACACTTCACTTTATTTGCCTCACGGAGAAAGCGGGAAAGTGGTTGATATTAAAATCTTTTCTAGAGAACAAGGAGACAAGCTTTCCGCCGGAGTGATTCAACAAATTCAAATTTCTATTGCTCAACTTCGAAAAATTTCCGTTGGAGACAAATTGGCTGGGCGGCATGGAAACAAAGGTGTGATTTCAAGAATTGCCAATGAAGAAGATATGCCATTTTTGCCAGATGGAACTCCAGTTGATTTGATTTTGACTCCACTTGGTGTTCCTTCTCGTATGAACCTGGGACAGATCTTAGAAATTCATTTGGGCTGGGCAGCTTCAGCTCTGGGATACAAGGCAGCCACTCCTTCTTTGAGTGGTGTCACTAAAGAACAAATCAAGAGTGAGTTGAATCGAGCTGGTTTGCCGGAGGACGGAAAAATCAATTTGATTAATGGAAAGACTGGTGAGCCTTTCAATGAGAAAACTACGGTTGGATATATGTATATCTTGAAATTGAACCATTTAGTTGAAGACAAATTGCATATGCGATCAATCGGGCCATACTCTTTGATTACTCAACAGCCACTTGGAGGAAAAGCTCAATTTGGTGGACAGAGATTTGGAGAAATGGAAGTTTGGGCCTTGGAAGGTCATGGAGCAGCCAATGTTCTTCAAGAAATGCTGACAATCAAATCGGATGATGTTCTTGGAAGATCCCACGCCTATGAATCAATCATTCGTGGAGAAAAGATTAATCCTCCAAACATTCCAGCAGCTTTCCATGTTTTGGTCAATGAGCTCAAGGCCTTGGCTTTGGATGTCAATCTTTTCCAAGGAAAAGACGGAGGAAATTGTAACTAGCTTATATTATCTTAAATAACTTACTTAACAAGACTTATTCTCAAAAAACTTTCACATTTGGGGATAAATCTAAATAAAACAAGATGGCAGAGAATAACAAAATAACAAAAATTTCCGACTTCAATGTTGTTCAATTGAAGCTCTCTTCACCAGAGACCATTTTGGAATGGTCAAATGGAGAAGTGACCAGGCCGGAAACAATCAACTATCGAACTCAGAAATATGAAAAAGATGGTTTGTTTTGTGAAAAAATCTTTGGTCCTTCCAAGGATTGGGAATGTTATTGTGGAAAATACAAGAAAATTCGATACAAAGGAATTATTTGTGATAAGTGTGGAGTGGAAGTGACACGTTCCATTGTTCGAAGAGAAACAATGGGACACATCAAGTTGGCGACTCCAGTTTCGCACATTTGGTTTTTGAAAGGTTTGCCATCAAAAATTGGTTTAGCTCTAGATTTATCTTCTCAAGTTTTGGAGCGAGTTGTCTATTTTGCCGGATATATCATCACTGCCATCGATGAGAAAGCTCGGCAAGAAGCTATTGATGGATTGACCGCTGATTGCAAAAAACAAATTAAAGCAACTGAGAGCAAAGTTGAAAAAGATAAGCTTAAGAAAATTTTTAAACAAACTGAAACTGAACTGAAAAACTTGCACATTAAACAGGTTTTAAGTGAAATCGAATACTATGATTTCTCTCGAAAGTTTGGGCAAGTTTTTGAAGCTTCTATTGGAGCGGAAGCGATTGAAAAACTGCTTTCAATGATCGATTTAGACAAAGAGATCAAAGACCTTGAAAGCAACATCGGAAAGAAAACTGCAGTTGATCGGAAGAAAATCATCAAGAGACTTCGACTTTTCAAAGGTCTCAAGCTGGCTGATCTTAAATCAGAGTGGATGATGCTGAAGGTTATCCCTATTATTCCACCAGACATTCGACCAATGGTTCAATTGGATGGGGGAAGATTTGCAACTTCGGATTTGAACGATCTTTATCGAAGAATCATTAACCGAAATAATCGTTTGAAAAAATTGATTAGCTTGGGAGCGCCTGAGGTGATTCAAAGAAATGAAAAAAGAATGCTTCAAGAAGCAGTAGACGCTTTGTTGGACAATTCAACTAGGAGAAATCAAACCAGAGTGACAGCCTCAACTGGTCAAAACAGAGCTTTGAAATCAGTGGCTGATATGTTGAAAGGAAAGCAAGGACGATTTCGACAAAACCTGCTTGGAAAACGAGTCGACTATTCTGGTCGAAGTGTGATTGTGATTGGTCCAAATTTGAAATTAGATGAGTGTGGTTTGCCGAAGAAAATGGCCTTGGAATTATTCAAGCCGTTTATCATCAACAAACTGATTGAAAATGAATATGCTCACAACGTTCGAATCGCAGGAAGAATGGTTGATGATGAAGCCGAAGAAGCCTATGAAATGTTGGAAAAAATTATTGATCATCAATATGTTCTATTGAATCGTGCCCCAACTTTGCACAGACTTTCAATTCAAGCTTTTCGACCGAAATTGATTGAAGGAAAGGCTATCCAAGTTCATCCTTTGGTTTGTGCGGCTTTCAACGCTGACTTTGATGGAGACCAAATGGCGGTTCATGTTCCTTTGACTGAAAAGGCCCGAAAGGAATGTGAAGAAATTATGCTTTCTAGCAAGAATCTTTTGAAACCGTCTAGTGGTGATCCAATCGTGAATCCTTCTCAAGATATTGTTTTAGGAATATATTATCTAACTCAAATCAAAGAAGGATTGAAAGGAGAAGATAAGTATTTTTCTTCAATCGAAGAAATTATTAGAGCTTATCAAGCTGGAGCGATTGATCTAAGGGCCAAAATTCTTTTGTATCTAGAAGATGGAGAAAAAATTGAGACTTCAGCTGGTCAAGCAATCCTCAATGACGTTCTTCCAGAGTCAATGAGATATATGAGCGAGACAATGACTAAGAACGGGCTGAAAAGCTTGATCGCTCAGTTTTTGTTGCTTGAGGGGCAAGAAGCGACAGTTGATTTCTTGAATCATCTAAAACAGCTTGGATTTAAATACGTGACTAAATCTGGAATCAGTTTGGGAATGGATGACGTAACAATTCCAGAAGCCAAAGACGCTTTGATCGATGAAGCTGAAAAAATGGTTAGAAATGTTAATGAACAATATGAGGAAGGTTTGTTGACTGATGACGAGAGAAAAGCCAAGGTGATTGAAATTTGGAATGACACCAAAAACAAGATTGCCGAAGAGGTCAAAAAAGTGATTGATCCTGAGAGTTCAATCGCATCAATGATCACCTCTAAGGCTCGAGGATCTGAATCAGTTGTGGTTCAAATGGCTGGAATGAAAGGCTTGGTGGCTGGACCGACTGGAGAAACCATCGAGCTTCCAGTAAAGGGATCTTTGAAAGGTGGGTTTGGAGTTTTGGAATATTTCATTTCAACTCATGGTGCTCGAAAAGGTATGGCCGATACTGCGCTAAGAACAGCTACTGCTGGTTATTTGACCAGGCGGTTGGCTGATGTGGCTCAAGACGTGATTGTTAAAGAGGAGGACTGTGGTGATACAAAGGGAACCTATATGTATTCGAAAGATGCTGAGAGTATTGGGCAAAGTTTTGCGGCTCGAATCATGGGACGAGTTTTGGTTGAGGCGGTGACTGACCCAGAAAGTAATGAGAAAATTGCCAAGAAAGGTGATTTGCTTACTCATGAACAAGCTAGAAAAATTGAAGAAGCTGGAGTTGAAAAAATCAAAATTCGAAGTCTAATTACTTGCAAGACTCACAGGGGAGTTTGTCAGAAATGCTATGGTCTTGATCTAGGAAGAAATGCTTTGGTTCAACTTGGTGAGGCAGTTGGAATTGTGGCTGCTCAATCAATTGGTGAGCCAGGAACCCAGTTGACCATGAGAACCTTCCACATTGGTGGTATTGCTGGAACTGATATTACCCAGGGTCTTCCTCGGGTAGAAGAAATCTTTGAAAATCGAACGCCAAAGACCGAAGGAATTATTGTTGATTTTGATGGGGAAGTGGTTGAAATCAAAGAAAACCAGAAGCAAAAAATTATTCGAGTTAGAAAACAGCTAGAAGGAAAGAAAAAAGCTTCTGACAGCGATATCAAGGAATATGTTATTCCAGCTGTTATTAATGTCAAAGTCAAGAAGGGCGAACAAGTCACTCAAGGACAAATTCTTTCCGAAGGTCATTTGGATTTGAAAAAACTCTTCAAAATCAATGGAGAGGAAGCCTTGCACCGATATATTGTTCAAGAAGTTCAAGAGATTTATCAAACTCAAGGTGAAGGAATCAATGATAAGCACTTAGAAATTATTGTTCGAAGAATGCTTTCTCGAGTGAAAGTGACTAAGTCTGGAGAAACTGATCTTCTTGAAGGTGACATTGTGGAACTGGAAAGATTTGAAGAGGTCAATGAAGAGGCCAAGAAAAATGGATTAAAAGAAGCTAAAGGAGAAAGACTGGTGCTTGGAATTTCCAAGGTGGCTCTTTCAACAGGAAGTTTCTTGTCAGCAGCTTCATTTCAGGAAACTGCTAAGGTTTTGATTAATGCTTCGATTCAAGGGAAGTGTGATCATTTGAGGGGGCTGAAGGAAAACGTGATCATAGGGAAGCTTATTCCTGCAGGAACAGGCTACCGAGATAAGTTGTAGAAGCTCCGCAGATTTGGCGAATTTCTTCGTCAAACTCTCCGTTGCTTTTCGATGTACCAATTTAGTACATCTCATACGCTACTCGAGTTTTCCTCGAACTTCACTCAAATCTGCAAAGCTTTTCCTTAAATACGCTTCGCAAAAATCGAAAGCTTCGCCTTGCCCGTCTCGCCCGAGGCTTGCCGAGGCGGAAATTTTACTCAAATTAACAAACCATCTATCTACCTACAAGATTTTACTTTTTATAAAAAAGAACCTCTTTCGAGGTTCTTTTTGTTGTGCCATGATGTACATAATTTTTTGGTGTAGACTTTAGAACAAAATCAAAGGCCCTGCTGATTGTATTTATCAACAAGGCCTTTTTTGGATTAGGGTGTACAGATTAACCTGCACAGTTAATTGGCTTTACCTCGGTGTTTTCCGGGAAAACAATGTTGGCACCTATTCTGTTTGAAACCTTAACCCCCTTAACAAGAGCACCGTCTTGGTAGATGAGAATAGTTCGCCCTACTTTTGATCCAACGAAGTATACTGCCCCAAGATCATCGATTTTAATTTTAAATGACTTACCCGGCCTAAGTTCCTTAATTTTCATAGCAAAGACTCCCTTTTGTGGTTTTTCTATTGATTTCTAACTATATATTATTTTATGTTTTTTGTCAAATTATTTTTTTGGTCTATAATGTATTAAGGGTAATGGTAGGGTACCGTTAGGGTAACGTTACTGCTGTTACCCTTGTGAACGTTCAATGAACGTTCATGGTATGTTCATTGAACATACCTTGAACATACCAAAATAATTTTTAGGCAGGATAAAAGCCCTGCTGGTCGATGCCGGCAGGGCTTTTAATCTGTGTCGTTTTTGGTTATCTTTGTCTTGTATGGATTTCATTGTTGGCTCCGTACATGAAAAGTTGTTCTCCACGGTTTCCCGTGGCAAGAATAGCATCTTTGCCACATTCACCACCCACAAGGAAATGCAGGCGGCGGCAGTCTTCACAGGGGAAAGCCGGTTGACCTTCAACGTTTTTTCCTGTTCGGAGAATCTCCCCGCCACAGTCTCTGTATTTGCATTTCATTGATTCTTCTCCCTTGGTTTTCAATTTGCTGTTTTTTGATTAATAGACTAGTATAATTCAAAATGACAAAGAAGGCAAACCAAAAAACACCATTTCTGGTGTCTTTGAGTGCTTGAATTTTTTGAAAGTTTATTTTTTCAAAGCAGTGATTTTTTTGACCAAAACAGATTTTCTTCGGGCGGCGGTGTTTTTCTTTAGAATTCCACCTTTCATAGCTTTATCAATAGCTTTTTGAGCAACAACAAAAAGTTTTTCCGCTTCGCTTCTTTTTTTGCCAGCAACGGCGTCAGTCACTTTTCGAATGGCTTTTTTCATTGCGTCTTTTTTCTTTCGATTGAAAGCGGTCTTTTTGGCAGTCACTTTGATGTATTTTTTTGGTGATTTAAGAATCGGCATGTTGTTAATTAGTGTTATTACTGCGTAATTCTAGCATAACCTAGAAAATTTGTAAAGATAATGATAAGATGAAGGTAATTAGCAACTAGTAATTTGTAATTTGTTTTATTTTTGCTAAATGGCAAAAATAAATAATTTTAAGAAAAATTTTCCCAAATTACCGATTACTAATTACCAATTACATATAAATATGCTTGCCAAACTAAAAGGAAAGGTTGATTTTGTTGGAACTGGTTTTGCCGTGATTGATGTTGTCGGAGTGGGCTACAAGGTTTTTTCCAATGAATTTAATTTAGGGAAAATTGCTGGAAAAGAAGAGGTCGAAATGTTTATTCATACTCATGTTCGGGAAGATCAAATCACTTTGGTTGGTTTTGAAGATTTTTCAGATCTAGAACTTTTTGAGCTTTTGATTTCTGTTTCAGGGGTGGGACCAAAGGCGGCTTTGAATATCCTCAACATTGCTTCTTCAGATGTGATCAAGACAGCTATTGTCAACCAAGATTCAAGCATTTTGACTCAAGTCTCTGGAATTGGGAAAAAGACTGCCGAGCGGCTCATTCTTGAATTACAAAACAAAGTCAAAGATTTTTCTCCAGTTGGCAAAGAATCTGCTCAAGGAGAACAGGATGTTATTCAGGCTTTAATGGGAATGGGATACAGTGTTAGTGAGGCCAGGGAAGCAGTCAAAGGGGTTGATAAAAACATAAAAGATGTGTCAGAGAAGATCAGACTAGCTTTGCGGTCGATGAAGAAATAAGACTTTAATATTCAATAATCAATATCCAACATTCATTCAATAATCAATTTCAAAATTATCAATTGTTGGATGTTAAAAAATTGGATGTTGAATGGATATTGAGTATTGAGAGTTGGTTGTTTTTATATCGTGCTTAAGTAATTTTTAATGAGTAAAAATAATACTAGTTTAAGCGAAAGAGTTTTAGACGGAGGACTTCTACAATCCAAGCTTTGGGCGGATTTTCAAAAAGAATTGGGCAAGGAAGTTTTTTCAGTTAAATCTGGAGAAGCTCGGGGCTTGGTTATAATAAATTCACTTCCACTAGTTGGAAATTATTTATATATCCCAAGAGGTCCGATTTTTTCTACAAAAAAGAAAGAGAATGAAGACCTGCTTAATAAAATCAAAAGACTGGCTAGTGAAAAAGGAGCAGGCTGGGTTAGATTTGAGTTTCAGGAAATGAAAGACAAGGAGAGTGTCCCTGGTCTAGTTTTCAAGTCTTTTAAAAACCATCAACCTTCTGAGACTTTGATACTGGATTTGAAGAAATCTTCTGAAGAAATTCTGGCGGGAATGAAACAAAAAACTCGCTACAATATTCGCTTAGCGGAAAAGAAAAAAATTGAAATCAAAGCAGTCGACAGCTTGAAAGATCTGGAAAGTTTTATTGAATTAGTTGAAGAAACAGCTGAGCGAGATGGGGTGAACTTTCATGACGGGGAATATTATAAGAAAATGTTTCAGACAATCCTTCGAGATAATCTGGTTTTGTTGATGGCTTATAAAAACGAGAAACCAATCGGAGGAGTTTTGGTGAGCTTTTTTGGCGGAGTGGCTACCTATCTTCATGGGGCATCTTCTAATGAACATCGAAATCTGATGGCCAACTATCTGCTTCAGTGGGAGGCAATCAAGATGGCCAAGAAAAAAGGAATGAAAAAATATGATTTTTTTGGAATCGCGGTTAATTTGAATAAAAGGAAATGGGCAGGGATTACTCGTTTTAAAATGGGATTTAGCTCAGAAGAGAGGCCAACTATTTTTCCGGGGTGTTATGATTTGGTTTTAAGGCCAGTGAGATACCTGATTTACAGGATATTGCAAATATTTAAATAGCTTATAAATGAATCGAATAGAATAGCAATAAAGCTTTCAATTGAATTAATTGCTCTAATTATTCTAATTACTCTAAGATAAACTCCAAAAACCAATGACCATTTTGAATTTTAGTAATTAGGATTTAATTAGGTTAATTAGTGCAATTAGAATAATTAGATTAATTTTAAAGACGTGAATTCAAAAAGATTTTTTCAAAAAAGCAAAAATATATATCACTTAACTAAATCAGTTCTAGCCAGTTTTTGGTTTGGCTTTCCTTCAAAAAAATTGAAAGTGGTTGGAGTGACTGGAACCAACGGAAAAACAACTACAGTTCAAATGATTGGAAAAGTTTTGGAGGCAACTGGAAAAAAAGTTGCAGTTTATTCAACAATTAATTTTAAAATTGGAGGAAAAGAAGAAGTCAATAAAACCAAGTTTACAACTGGGTCAGCTTGGGGTTTGCAAAAATTTATTAAGCGTTCAGTTGAAGCAGGGTGTGATTATTTGGTCTTGGAAACATCTTCTCACTCCTTGGATCAGTTCAGAGTTTGGGGAGTTGATTTTGACATTGCAGTGGTCACCAATGTGACTAGAGAGCACCTTGACTATCACTTTACAATGAAGGATTATAGACAAGCTAAATTAAAGCTTTTCAGGAAAACCGCCAACTCTTGGTGGAAAGATGAGAAAATTGGAGTGGTTAATTGTGGTATGGAAAACTTTAAAGACTTCTTTTTTCCTCGAATGACAAAAAACTTTTTTTATGGAATTGATTGTAAAAATAAAAGTTTTCGAGGGAAACCTGTTTGGAGGGCCGATAATATTCAAATAGATGAAAAGGGTAGCAAGTTTGAGGTTGATGGCTTTAAATTTTCTTTGAAGTTGCTAGGAAAATTTAATATTGAAAATGCTTTGGCGGCCATCTGCATTGGGGTTTCTCAAGGATTGCCAATGAATAAAATTGCCGGTCAACTAAAGAAAATTGAAAATGTTCCTGGCAGAATGGAGTTCGTGAAAAATAAATTGGGATTAAAGGTGATCATTGATTATGCTCTAACTCCAGATTCAATGGAGAAATTAGGAGAAATGATGAAGGAGATGAAAAAAAATAGCAAAGGAAGGTTGATCTGGGTTTTTGGAAGTTGCGGAGACAGAGATCGAGGCAAGAGACCTATTATGGGGGAAATTGTTTCAAAATTTGCAGACCTTATTATCACGACCAACGAAGATCCTTATTCGGAAGATCCAGTTAGGATTATTGAGGAAATTGAAGCGGGGATTAAGAATAAGAAAAAATTGACGAGAGTAGTGGATAGAAAAAAAGCCCTAAAGAAGGCTTTTGAAATGGCTGAGAAAGGAGATATTGTTTTGGTGACTGGAAAAGGAGCGGAGGAGAATATGATGGTTGGGGCAGAAAAAATTCCTTGGAACGACCGTAAGGTTATTGAGAGGATTTTAGGCTAATTAAAAAAAGCAAATTTTTCAATATAAGAAAAAATTAAAATAAAAATCCCAGTTAAGATTATTCCATACAGAATACCAACTAGCACTTCAGAAGAGCGATGCCCAATTCGCTCTTTTAGTCTGGGGAAGTCTTTTTGGTCAACTTTTAGTGTTTGAACTAGCATGTTTAGGTATCGTCCCTGGTCTCCTAAATACATTCTGATTCTTAGGGCATCATCAATAATCAAGATACTCAAAGAAAAAGCCACCAAAAACGCTCCACTGTTGACCCCGTTTAAATAGCCGGTGGTTAAGACCAGACTTGAGACAAAAGCGCTGTGAGTGGAAGGCATGTGGCCGTGAGTGAAGAAATAGTTCCACTTCAAGCCGTGTTTGTAGCAAAAAAGTGCAAATTTAGTGACTTGGGTTATTCCCCCAACGAGAACGGGGATTAAGATGTATAGATAAATAGTTTCCATTTATTTGTTTTAATTTTGAACGTGTCCAGTTTGATAGATTTCAAGGAGAGAAAGCAGCAAGGTGATCAGAACTGGACCAACAACAAACCCCAAAGGTCCAAAGAAGGCAATTCCTCCTAATGTTGAAAGGAACACCAAGAGTGGATGAAGGCTGGTTTGACCCTCAATTAACTTAGGTCTCAAGAAGTTATCAACGCTACTGATAATCACTGCTCCAATAACTAATACAAATATTCCTTGCCAATAATTGCTTAATAAAATTAGGATTATTCCGACGGGCAGCCAAATCAAAAAAGCTCCAAGGAGAGGGATGATTGAAATCAACGCAGTCAAAAGACCCCACAGAGTTGGTGCTTGAACTCCAGCAATCCAGAAAGTAATCCCCATCAAGATTCCTTGCACGAGAGCAATTACTAGGGTTCCCTTTATGGTGGCCACGGTCATTTGATTGAATTTTGCAAAGATTTCCCTTTCTTGTCCTGACGGGAGGGGGCTCAATTTCATGATTTTCTTGATAATAAGGTCACCGTCTTTGAAGAAATAATAAAGAGCAAAAAAGCAAACTACAGTAATGAAAAGGAAATTACTGGCTCCTTTATAAATTGCTTTTATTGCTGAGAATAGATAGTTGCCCGCGCTTTGAGTTCCTTTGGCGATTTGTTCAAAGTTTCCGCTTGGCTGAAAGGAGCTGTTTAGGTCAATGGAGTTGACAATAGGCCAGTTTTTGGCGAAGTCAAAGTTTAGAGAAATGTTTTTATTTTGTAATTCTTTTATCAAGGCGTCTGATTCGGAAATCATCATTGTGGTTATGATGAAAAAGGGGATGATCAAGACTATCATTACCCACAAACACATCACAAAAGATGACCAAGACCGGTGGCCCTTGAAAAAAGAAACCATTTTCTCATTGGTAGGGTGGAACATTGTCGCCAAGATGAAGGCCAAAAAAATTGACATCAAAAAAGGCTTCATTACAAAAAAAGTTCCGACAGCACTAAGGGCTATTAGAAAAAGTAAGAAGTAGCCATTTTTTTTCATTTTATTTTAAATAATTTTAAAGTCAGTATATTGATTTTATTATAACTTAAAAGTTGAATATTTAAAACTATTTCTTTAAAGAATTGAAAATATAGTCTAAATCCTTTTTTCCCAATTCTTTCCAAATAACCATAATTGCAAGATAGATCGCGATTAAAACAAAAGACCAGAGAATGAAAATAAACCTTCCTTGGCTCATAAAGCTGGCCCCAATGAAATAAATCAGAAGACTGGCTAAGGAGTATTTTATAAGGGGACATAACTTTAAGAAAGGCGCAATTTTTTTGTTAGAATAGATCAAAGCCCAGAGAGTAATCAAAATGGCCGTGACGGTGGTTGCGATGGCGGATCCAATAAGGCCCATTTGCTTGATTAATATAAAGTTCAAGACTCCATTAATCAAGACACCAACCAAGGAAGCAATCATTGGAAACTTGTTTTTACCAGCTCCATTTAAAACAAAGGTGAGAATATAGAAAACAGTCAAGAAGGCAAAACCAAAAATTAGAATGCTCATTATTTCTCCGGCGGAAGTATATTGACTGCCATAAAAGAATCGAACGGCTGAATCAGAGAATAAAGACAAAATGGTAGTGATTGGGATTAATATGATGAAAAGATATTTGAAAGCTTTCCCTAAAAGCCTTTCGGTTTTTTCGTAATTTTTTTTGGCAATTAGCTCAGAAATTTTTGGTAATAAAATTATGGTCATGAAGAAAAAGAGATAGTAGGGGATTCTGCTCACTGTGTTGGCGGCACTGTAGATTCCGGTTAAGTCATCCCTACCAATCAAGGCTTTAATGAAATATAGATTCATTGAGAGCATGAATTCATAGAAGAGCATGAATATCACAATTGGTCCGGCGAAATTGGCTAATTTTTTCATTAGCTTGAAATTGGTCGGATTGTTTTTGAAGCTTTTCTTGGATTTGAGTTTGGCTTTGGTGAATGGGTCTATTAAATAACCAGTTAGATAAACTAGCAACGGAGCCAGGGCTTGTCCGATTAGGGCTCCAACGACTTTGAAGAAATAACCAAGTCCAACCACCAAAACTATTTTCAGAAGGGATCTTAAGATTTTCAGAAAAGATTTCTTCTTGAATTCTTGAATTCCGGTGAAATAATAGGCATAAAAACTAGCCAAAGCAAAAGATGGAATAATTAAAGAGGAAATTCTAAAAAGATTGGTGAGGGTGGGGTCTCGAAGAATATTGGCAAAAACGGGAGCCAAAAAGAAATAGGCGGAAGTTACCAAGAAAATCACGATGATTTGCAAGAAAAGGGCCGATTTTTTTATATCGTAAAAATTATTTGCCTTATCTCCACTTACTCCTCCGAGATATTTGCTAGTAGAGATTGGAATTCCTCGACCGATCAAGATAATGATCATCGTGGTGAAGGTTATTATCAAGCTGAAGCGACCATAACCGGCTGGGTCAAGAATTCGTCCCATGAGAGCATGAATGATATACCCAGAGATGTTGAAAACTAGCTCCGAAAGAGATAGCCAAAATGATGCTTTGATTAGAGTCGACATTAGATTAGCTGATTAATTTTTTTATGGATTGTTTCTATGTCTTGATTCCCATTTATTTTTATGAGCTTCCATCTTTTCGAAATGATATCAAAGATTTTATTTTTGGTTTCTAGGTATTTTTCTCCTTGTTCTGCTGGTCTATCTCTTTTCATGATTTTTTGGGGTTTAGTTTCGAGATATATTTTTAAGTATGGTTCGACTAGTTGATTCTCAACCACTCTTTGCCAGAAAGATTTTTTTCGTAGTTTTATCTTTTCGTCTAAATATTTTATGTTAACTATTTGATCGAAAAAATATCGATCAACCAAAAGATAGTCAAGTTTGTTTTCTCTGGATTTCATTAAGAAATAAAAACGAAATCTGAAAACATCAATTATTATTGCCACTTTTCTTAAAAAAATAGCAAATTTACTGGCTTGGGTTTTGTGGTCTCCTGCAGACTTTTTTCTTTTGGATCTTTTTCCTAAAATTTTATTGGCAATGGAAAAATCAATCATGTGGAATCTTGCCACTTTTGATTTTTTCTTTAATTCTTTTTCGATTAAGTCTAGCTGAGTGGTTTTTCCTGATCCGTCTAAGCCAGAAATTGTGATTAGCTTCATTTAATTAATTAAGACACAAGGATACAAGATACAAGATACAAGATACAAACAAATCTCAAATTAAAAATTCTAAATTTTAAACAAAAGCCTTCGGCTTTTTTGTTCGCGAAGCGAACAAGTTTGGTTATTTTAATTTTAATTTTTTAATTTGTTTGTTTCTTGGTTTTTTGATCGGTTAAAAATAATTTTACGCCATTAATACGGAGATTGGTTGCATCTTCGCCACAGGCTTTATAACTCCATTCTTCGCCATCCCCTTAATCGCCGGTTCAACGCTTTTGTAGTGAGAAGAGTCCTGGTTTAAAACTCCTTTTGATTTGGCATTATAGAGTTTGACATTTTTCTGCTTCATTTTTTCGTGAAGCTCTTCTTTGGTTTTTGGCACCTCGGAAGTTTTTTTGGCTGCTTTTCCAGTTCCGTGAGGAGCAGAGAAAAAAGTTGATTCGCTTTTATCAGTTCCGACTCCAAGATAGGCAGGAGTGCTCATTGAAGAAGGAATAAAAACAGGCTCTCCGGTTTCTTCGTAAATCTTTGTCCCTTTCATTCTCTTGGGCCCAAAGGCTCTTACTGATCCATTTCGATGAACCCAAACATCTTTTCCAAAGTGGTGTTCTTTCATTACTGAAATGTGGCTCATGTCATAAACAATCGGGAGTTCTAATTTTTTTCCCAAAATTTTCTCGATTCCTTCTTCGATTCTGATTTGAAGTAAGGTTCTATTGGCAAAAGCATGGTTTGCTGAAGCTCGGTTTGCAATCATGAAATGTTTGAAAAGTTTTGAATTTTCGTCGATTCCCCAAAGTTCATTACTGTTTTCAAAGGCAGGCAAGTCCTTTTGGAGTTGTTTATGCCAATCGATTTTATTGTCTAGAAAAGTTGATCTTGAAATGACATTGATTATTTTTTGACTGAGGTGTTCTTTTTTCTTTGGCATATAGAAATAGCTTGAATATTGTCCAAACATTCCTGATCCAGTGTGGAGAAGAAAAACATACTGATTTTTCTTAATTCCTAATTTTTGAGCCACTTCTTTATCTAAAATATCTTCAACTAACAATAAGTCCAAGAAATGGTTTCCCGCTTCGCCTAAAATTCCAAGTCTCGTTTGACCCACTCTGAAAAATAGAGAAGGGATTGACTCGAAAAGTTCTTTGTCGGAAACCTTTTGTCCGTCAAACATGTTTCCTTTGAGGAAAGTGTTTTCTAGTTGTTTCTTGCTTCTTCCATATTTTTCTAAAACAGGCGCAGAACCCCTCTTCGAGATATCCAGAATATCTTTATGGGAAAAATAGGTGCCAAAATAGGTTCTAGTCGGAACAGTTTTGACATATTCTGTGAATAGGGCATCGATTTGTTCTGAGGTCAGATCTCCTTTGAAAAAAGGAGTTTTAATAAGACGCATTCCGCAGTTGGGGGCAGAGTCGGTTAGTTGGGGAAGAATTTCTTTTTCAGTTGCCACAACAGAGCCAGTGGGATTTTTTCTTCCAGGTTTTGAGTGGGTGTCAGTTAGGGCTGCAATATGGTGAAAAACTCTTTCATCACTAGCGATCTTTTCTAATTTTTCATAACTGTCATCCCCAGGGAGAAGTTCATTGCTCATGTGAAAATAAACCGGCAATGCCTTTTCATCCTTTGTTTTCATCAAATGCTTGAATGCGGTTTTTTTGATTAATTTGTGCATCTATCTTTTTGTTAGATTTTTATAAATTTCTTCGTATTCTTTTGTTTTTTTCTTAATATCAAAATTGTTTTTAATAAACTCAACTGATCTTCGGGTCATTTCATTATACATTTTTTTATCACTTTTTAAAATAGAAATTTTTTCTGCTAAGTCTTTTGGATTTCCTGTTTCAACTAATAGACCTCGACTGTTTTTTCCGACTAATTCTTTGAGGTTTTTGAGTTTGGAAACGACAATGGGTTTTCCGCAAGCCATTGACTCAATCAAGGTCAAAGGTAAGTCGAATTTTCCAGCCATTTCTCTGGCAGGGAAAACGTTAAGATCAGAAATATTATAGAGTTTTTCCATTTCATCAAAGGTGTCGATAAAAATTACATTTCCTTGAAGTCCTTCGGTTCTCAATTTTTTTGTGATTCTTTTCTTTTTCTTTTCATCTTTCTTGGATTTTATTCGGCAAGCTAAGATTAGTTTTATTTTTTTATTTTTCTCCCAAAGACTTTGACAGGCCTCAATAATGTCATCAATAGCTTTCAGTCTGACATATTCACCAGTATAGAGCAGAATAAATTCTTGTTTCTTGATTTTTAGTTTTCTTAAAAGACCCGGGTCTTTTTTGGTCGGCCGGTATTTATCTAGATTGATTCCAGGATAAATCAATTTGGCATTTTCAAATCCAATTTTCTTTATTTTATTAAAAGTATTTTTTGATTGAACTATAACTCTATCGGCGAATAATATTTTTTTAAGCTTCTCGGGTTTTTGAAAATTTTTCTTGGAAATCGTTGCTACAGTTTGAATGGTTTTAACCCGGCTAAATTTTAGTCGCAATCTAATCAATAGAGAAGTCAGGCTTCTGGGGGTGAAGAGGAAGTGAATCAAATCCTCTTTGAGCTTGATTCTAAAAAGCCTCTTCAAAAGTTTTATTTTGTTTTTTAAGTTCAAATTGACTTCTGGAGAAGAGTAAATTTCTTCTGGATTAATCCAGGGCCAGTTTTTCTTTAGTTTTTGGTTGAATGAGTTTTTTCTAGAAGTCAGCAAAATCGCTTTAAACTTTTTTTTATTTAAGTTAGAGGCAATATCGAAGGCTAGATTCTTTGAGGCTTCATCCCAAGGAGGAACAATTGGGCGGGTGTAGAAAAGAATTCTTTTTTTCTGGTTAGGCATTTTGTTATTTAATCATTTTATAGATATCTTGGTTTTTGGATTCCAGTTTGGTGGAGACGGATATTTTCAGAGGTTTTTCCTTCTGGCATATGGAAGCAACTTCTGAATCAGAGAAAGAGAAATGCTCCTTGACTTTAGCTGGAATAGTCATCGATGTTCTCCTGAAGTTTGATTCATTTATTTTGATTGAAACTTCAAACTCCTTTTCTTCAAGAAGATTGTTTGTTATGAAAAACTCAAGAGAGTTTTTGTTGCAATTTAGCTCAGTGTTTTCGAAAGCCAGAATTGCAAAATCAGCTGAAGCTTTTTCAAAATCTTTTTCGCTTTTCCAGTAAAGATAATAAGAGACCAGAAAAAGAATAATTATGCCTAGCAGAATTGAAGTGTTTTTATTCATGGCTTCTTTCAAAAATTATCACCTCTCCAGTATTGAATATTTTGGAGAATTTTTCCGATTTTTCAAATTGATTTGTGTCAAAGTTTTTTTTCAAAATTATGAATCGAACTCCAGTTTCCTCGAAACATTTTTCCCCGGTTTCTGAGTCAGGTGTAGCTATCATGTCTCTGGTACAAGTTTCTCTTGGCTTGACCGGGTCTTCATATTTTCTTAAGAAAGTTCTTGAAAGAGGCTCTTCGTATCCTCGCATTAGAAAGTTTTTAATCCAGGTGTCGCCAGTGAGATAGATGTGGTCTTTGAGGATTTTTTCTTCCAGGGAAGTTTTTTCTGCCAAAAAAGTTGATCCAGCAAAAGTGTGAACAGTTTGTTGAATTTTTTCAGTTTTTTCAGGGTAGCTTTCGGAAAAATCAAATAGTCCAGAGATGACTCCTGGTATAAAAATTATTGAGAAAATTATTAATTTAACTGTTTTTGTTGATTTTTGAAAGGCGGGTTGAAGAATGGCATAAACACCAAAACCAGCTAGGACTGCTGAGGGATAGGTGAGATAGTTGGCGATTCGACCAGAAATGATGTCGATTTTCAGTAAGGCCGGCCAATGACTCATGATAAAAATTGTTATGAACCAACCGGTTGCCAAAGAAAAAGCAATCAAAAACCCCAACAAGTCATTGTTTTGGATTTGGTAGATTTTTTTTAAATAATTTTTTTTCTTAATTATGAAAAATAAAACAGCGCTCAAGAAAACTATGGCAACAAGTGAGTAGAAAAACCTCCAAGGGCCTGTTGAATGGATGAGATTGTTGATGGACAGACCGAATCTTGTTGATTTAGAAGGACTTCCAACGGCGGTGTCGATCGCTGAAACATTCAGGTAGGACGGAATCCTAACAAGAAAAACAAAAGCTAAGATCAACAAGCCGGTCAGAGCTGTCTTCAGGTTGAGAAAGATTTTTATGAAAGAAGAAAGGGAAAGATTTTTTTTCTTGAATACGAGCTTGGTTGCAAGAAAGATTAAAAGGAGAATTCCTGCAAAACCCAGCAGGGAATAGATGAAAACAAAAGTTGAAAGGTGGTGAGTGTAGGTCAGGAGAGCTGTTAGGAAAAATCCCAAGCAAGGCAGAATCACATTTTTCTCTCGGTAGGCTTTTAAGAATAAAAACAAAATTGTTGGGACAATCAGATTTCCGAGGAGGTTCCCGATGACTCCTCCATTTATATAGTTGGCTTGGGGAGAAGCGATTGAATAGAAAATCCCAATAGCTATTAATGAGAAAAGAGCAACTTTGTGCGAAGCGTTTTTTGATAAAAACAGAAGGGCGATTTCTTTAGTTAAAAGAAAAACTGCCAAGAGAGAAAAAATATTTATTATAAAAAGAATTATTGTTGGGAGGGCAGTGATAGCTCCTATTCCAGTCAGGATGGAGGCTGCTCCAAAAAGAATATGTTCTCCTATTATGAAGTCAGGAATTCCATAGTTGGGGAGTTCCTGAAATTGAATTATGTAGTTTGCCCAATACATATGATGTCCCAGGTCGGTTGTGTGTGGGATGATCTTGGGGGCCAGGTGAGCCGCTCTAATGAAAATGGCTAAGACTAGAATCAATAGAAATACTGTCCAGTTGTTTTTTTCTTGGCTTGATTTTGGGAGAGATTTTTTAGTAGAAAAGAGAAAAACAAGGAAACCTGCCGAAGAGATTATTAGAACGGTTAGGAGAATTGAAAGAAGGTTGATTTTCAATCCTATTTTATCAACTAGTATTAATCCAAAATTCAACAGACTCAAGCTCAAAACAAAAGAAACCACCAAGGTCCCCAAGGTCCCTAGAGGGTTTTTGTTTTTCATCAAGGCTATCAAAACAGCGTAGCCAGGAATGAAAAGCAGTAGTCCCAAGCTTAAGTCGATTTTGATTAAATCTAAAAGCATTGTTTTTATTTACGGCGAGAGTTTAGATAGGTTTTTTCATTTCCCTTAAATATTTTTTGGCAATTTTGTTCCAAGAATAATTTTTTTCAATATATTCGCTGGCGTCTTGGCCTCGTTTTTCTAAAGTCTTTTTCTTCAGCTTGATTATTTTTTTAATCTCGTTGGTCCAAGCAGTCACGTTTCCGCTTTCAACTAATTTTCCGTTTTTTCCATCCTTGATGGCGTCCAAAAGACCTTCGATGTTGGAAGCTAAAACGATTCGTTTGCAAATTCCGGCTTCTATTGCATTAATTCCAAATCCTTCCATTGATCCAGGAATTGCAATATTGGGAGCAACGACAATATCGACTGTGTTCAAAAGCACCTTCAGGTCTTTTTGAGGAATTGACGGGATCAGCCTCACTCGGTCTCCCAGCTTGTTTTCTATGATGGCTTTTTCCGAATTTAAAAAGTCATCTTTATCACCCGCGGTGTTTTTTCCAACTCTTCCGCCAGCAGCAATCATCAAAATATTTTCCGGTAATTTGGGCATTACGTTGTCAATAAACCAACTTGTTCCTTTGTGAGGAACAAACCTGCCTAAGCGCAAAATAACTTTTTTATTTTTGGTATTTTTTCCAAAAATTTGGGAAAGTTCTTTTCTAGTGTGTTTTTCCTGGAGTTCTTCCTTATTGATTCCGTTGGGGATGAATTTACATTTACTTTTCTTGATGCCAAGCTTAATAGCTTCATCTATAGTGGCATTGCCGACCATAAACAATCGATCCATTTTTTTTAAGGCCGGGATGTTCACTTTTTTATAGATTTCTGACAAGGAGGTTCCTTTGTCGGCATAGATTATATCCAAAGCATGAGTCACGCAAAAAAACTTTTTTCTAGGATGAAAAATTTTTAACCAACTTCCAACAGGAGCCAAAACTCCGCTTCCAAAGAGACAAGCGTCATAGCGAGCCATCAAAAACAATGCTTTGACAAAAGTTATTATAACGAAAAAAGGAAGCCAAATTTTTCCTCGAGTGTTTTTGATAATTTTGACTTTTGTTTTGGGGAGCTTCGACAAAGCTCGGGATAATAAGAAATTCTGATTTTCAACTCCTCCGATGATAGGAGGGAAGGAATGAGACACGAATAAAATTTTCATAGTTTAATTAGAAAGTTAATTACAGATTAAGAATCAAATTTTTTAAAAATCATAATATTTATCTTTTTTGTTTTGATAAGCTAGCTCCTCGGTTATTCTTCGGTTGGATTTTATCATGTCAGCAATTAGAGCAAAAACTAAAAGTTGCAAACCTAACAACAGAAAGAGGGAAGAAAAAATTACGACATTCATGTAAGGAGATATTTTGAATTCTTGAAAATAATTAAAGAGAAACCAGCCATAGCCAACCAAAGAAATGAATATGAATAAAAATGCTGGTCCTCCAAAAAACTTCAATGGCCTTGCATCACGAATTGCTTTGAGGATGATTCGAAAACTATTGTTGATAAACTTCCAAATTGATTTAACTATTCTTGATTCACGATCAGCGAAATAGGTGACTGGAACTGGAATCCATTTAAGTTTAAGATTTTTTCCGATGGCATCAATAACAGTTTCTTGAGTGTAAGTAAAATTATTAGTCAGATTCAACCGCAAGAGAGTTTCTCGAGAATGAGCCCTGAAGCCACAAGTTAGATCTTCGATTTTATGATCCAAAAAGAAGCCAATAATTTTAGCGGCAAAGCGATTTAAAAAACTTTTAATCCAAGGAATGTCAGTGGCTTTTATTTTTCCAAACCGATTAGCAATGACCATGTCAGACTCTCCTTCCAAGATTGGCTTCAAAAGCTTTGGAATGTCCTCTGGGTCGAACTGTCCGTCTGCGTCAATGTTTACCATTAGGTCGGCTTTATTTTTCAAGGAAGAACTAACACTACTGGCAAAAACGGCGCCTAGTCTCCGGTTGGTTTCGTGAGAAATGACAATATTCGCCCCAGCTTCTTTGGACTTTGAGACGGTCTTATCTTTTGATCCGTCATTAACAACCTGGATAAGTTTTTCTTTGATGACTTTTCCCGCTCCTGTCTTGTAAAATTCACTAGCAAAATTTTTTTTGATTCGAGCAATGGTTTTGCCAATAACTTTTTCTTCATTATAGGCTGGGATATTGACGATTAATTTCATTTAATTTTAATAATAATTATTTTCTTCCGATGCCATGATACTTAATTCCAAGTTTCTTGATTTTCTTAGCATCAAGAGAGTTGGCTCCATCTACAACGGCTTTGATATTGAATTTTTTGAATAAATCCTCTTTGTCTGAAAAATCTTTATGATTAGTTACAAGAATTAAGGCTTCAGACTTTTCTAAAACCTCTTCCAAAGATTTGGTGTCTGATTTTTCTGGAATATAAGGATCAAAAGTTTTCACCGAAGCCCCTTTGGCTTTCAATTCGTCAATGATTTTGAAAGCCGGAGATTCTCGGAGGTCATCAATATTAGCTTTATAGGAAAGTCCCAAGACCCCGACAGAAGTTCCTTTGAGGGGCATTTCAATTTCGTTTAATGCATCTTGGAGGATTTTGACTGTGTAGATTGGCATGTAGTTATTGATTTTTCGAGCGGTGCTCAAAAATTGATGATCAAATCCTTTTCTCTTAGCCTCTTCGATTAAGTAATATGGATCAACGGGAATGCAGTGACCACCAACTCCTCGACTGGGGTAGTGGGCCATGAAGGCAAAGGGTTTCGTGGCGGCTCCATCAATAACATCTTTAACATCGATTCCCATCCTGTCAAAACTTTGAGCTAATTCATTAACAAAAGCGATGTTAACATCCCTAAAAGAGTTTTCTACTACTTTGACTGCTTCTGCGGAGCGAATAGTTTTCATTGGACGGATTTCACCATCGATGATTGATTCATAGAAATCCTTAGCTCTTTTCAGCCCCTCTTTTGACATTGAGCCAACCACTCTTGGAATGTTGGCAACGTTCCATTTCTTGTTTCCAGGATCAATTCTTTCAGGACAGTGGGCTAGAAAATAATCACTTCCTTCAGTCAAGTTGCTTTCGGAAAAGATGGGCTCGATTACTTCTTCGCAAACCCCTGGATTAATTGTTGATTCAATTATGATCAATTGATCTTTTCCTAGGTTTTGAATGATGAGTTCAACAGCTCCTTTGAGGGGGCTTAGGTCAGGGTAGTGAGATTTGTCAATTGGAGTGGGAACGCAAACTATTACAATATCGACATCCTTTAAAATTTTTGGATCAGTCGAAACTGATAATTTTTTTAGCAAGCTTTTTCTTTCTTCAATGAATTCTTCCAAAAAAGGAGATTCTCCTTGCTGAATTTTTTTAATTTTATCTTTGTCTAAATCAAATCCAATGGTTTCAAATCCCTTTTCTAGACTTCTTAGCGCTAGGGGAAGACCGACATAACCCAAACCAACAATACCAACCTTAGCTTCACCTTGATTCATTTTTTGTTCTTATTGATAATTAAACCTCACTAACTTGCTGTCTTTTGTTATTAGAAAAACCTCCTTGGTGTCAAAATTCACCGAAAAGTCTTGGCTGTTTTTCATGAAATTGTCTTGGAGGGTTTCTTTTGATCCATTGCCTTCAGACAACTTTATTATTTTACCTTGTTTTTTATCCAAAGCCAAGACCCCTTCCTTGTTTATTTCTACCTCTATTTTGTCTGGGTTAAAGTTTTCTTCAAGAGTCCATTCAGTTATTTTTTGATTATCAAAATATTTCTCTATTTTTCCATTGGAAAATCCAACATAGATTGAGTCACTAACGTCAATGTCCGTTGCTTCATCAAAGGACTGGTTTTCCTCTAGCCACCTTTGGGATGGGCCAAAGCCACCTGGGGCTCTGTGGTAGCGATAGATTTGATTAGATTTTTTATCCAAAAAATAAAAATAGGTTAGATATGTTCCAACTCCAGCGCTCTCTGAATCCTCTGGAAGGCTAATTTTGTTTTTTGCAAAAGAATTGGTGACCGGGCTATAGGAATAAACTTCTTCAGATCCAATTATCAAGATCATTTGAAGCGATTCAATTGAAGAGAGATGCTGGGGATCTTTTAGTTCTTCGGGGAGAAGTATTTCAGTCTTGGTGTTATTTCTAACAGAGAACTTTATTAAACTTTTTTCTTCAGTCAACAAAAACAAGTTGTTTCTCAAGAAAGAGGAATCTTTAATTTTTTTGTTTAGTGAGATGAGCTCGCTAAAATTTTTGATATTTGTACTGTTTTCTGGTTGAGCTTCTTTTTGTTGAATGACAGAAGTTTCTTTGCTTTGACTTTTGATTTTTTTAATCAAGATGGAGCCAGCGATGAAAATTAAAATGATAACTAGTGAAGAAACGGCAATTTTTTTGAAATGTTTTTTTTGAGATAAATTTAGGAAGAAGTTCTTGGTTTTTTCAAAAAAATCTTTTATTTTTGCTTTCAGGCTCACGGAATTTTTTTGGGGTTCGGGGGTTTCATCCTGATCAAACTTTTCAAAAAAGTTAGCTGGACTTTTTTCAAAATTAGAGACGGAAGGCCTCTCTTCAATTGAGGTTTCTTCTTCCGCTGGAGATTCTTCTTCAAACAGAGACTCATTATCTTCCTTGGTTTCTATTGGCCGCTCTTTTTTCTCTGGGATCAGTGCCTTAATTTTCTCAAATATCTTTTGATAATTATCTTTTTCTTTTAGGGGTGCAAGAATTTTTTTCAAGTAATCTAGCTTCTCGATAAAAAATTCTTTTTTGATCTTTGGTTTGGGTAGATCAATTTTTTTTATTTTTTTTATAATTTTTCTGCTGGTTCTTTTGATGTTCTTTTGGATTTTTTCGAAAGACATTTTTGAGAAACCGGCAAAGCCCGCAGCAAGTTTTTTGATCTTGCCTGTGGCTGGCTTGGCGTATTGTTTAATTTTTTCGGGGGAGGCTTTGTCTTTGGCAAAGTTAATTATTTTTTTTGAGAAAGCCGCCAGCATTTTTTTGATTTGAGTGATTTTTTCACTAGCTTCTTTTTTGGCTTCGATAATTTCTTCAATTCCATCACTTTCTTTTACATATATCTCTGGCTCTTTTTCGAAGGGGGATTGTTCGTCATCTTTCGGGCCCTCTTTTTCACTTTTTTGTTTTTTAGGCTTTTCTTTTTTTGGGGGTATTTTTTCTTCCTTGCCTTTTTCTTCCTCCTTTTTTTCTTTGCCAAAAAAGTTAACAACTTTTTCTGAAATTTTTGATTCCGGCTCTTCATCTATCACTAGACCTTCATCTGGCAAGGACTCTTTGTTTGCGTTCACTATGACCATTCCAGTGTTGGAGGCTTCGTTTCGGAGTGTTGAAGAAATAATATTGTCAAATTCATCGGATGTAAAAGTTTTGTAGTGCCTTTTTATTTCTTCTTTGTTCAGGTTTTTGAATGTTCTATTTATCGTAAAAATCAATTTGTTTCCGTTTCCAATTCTTCCAGCTGAAATAGTAGAGAAGGTTTTCATCGGATGGTAGTCTTGGTTTTTGTTGGAGCTTTGATCAATTTCAGAGATATTTCCTTCTTTGAGAAGCAAGACTTTTCCTTTCCCAACTTGAGTGAAGTGAAATTCATTGCCACAAATCACCCCAATAGCGACATTAAGGTTGTTCATCCATTTGACTATTTCGTGTTGAGCCAGTTCGGTTAAGGCAATATTGGCTTTTCGAAGTGCCACCTCAAAACTTTTTCCGCAATCGTCTTTCTTGTTTTTGAAATATTCTTTCTTGATGATCTGAGTCAAAAGATTCGGCAAATAAGCCGATCCCTCACTGGTATCATCGACTTGAATTATTCCAAATATTTTCCCCAATCTTCTTTGTTGAATATTGCTTCCAGAAGAATGGAAAGTGTTCAGGAATGGTTTTAATTTTGGATCTTTGACAACAACAACCTCGAAAGACTCCGTTTCAAGGGCTGCCTTTGAGTATTTTTTTGCAGGACTAGTCATGTTCTTATTTGTTTAACTATTTCCTAACATTTGTTGTACTGATTATATAATATTTTTTGGAAAAAATAAAATGAATATTCAATGAATTGAGGGGTCGAGGCCTTAATACACTTTTATCTAGACAATTTTCGCTAAAATTGCTATTATTATAACAGTCAATAAGCAGCTTATTATAGCTTCAAGACGAATGATATAAAAAATATTTTAAAAATAATGGCAAAAAAAGATAAACAAGGGGGCGGTTCGCAAAAAATGACTAATTTTTTGCTTACTTTTTTAAATGGGTTTATTCAAAAATTTTCAGTCAGTTTGGTTTTGAATGCCAGAAAGCAAGTAGAGGATGTCATTTTCAAAATAAAGAAAGGGATTTTTGCGGGATTTTTTGTTCTGATCGGAATCTTCTTTGTTTTGATAGGACTCTCAATTTATCTAGATTCGATAATGGGGGCATTTTCTGGAGTTGGATATTTTGTTGTTGGAGGGGCCAGTTTACTGATAGCCCTTCTGGTTGCTTTTTTGCGCAAGTAAGTATTAATAATTTAGTTATGAAGAAAAAAACCAAATCAGAGCCTTGTTGTTGCTGTGGGGAGGATTTTGAAAAAATCAAGAAACAAGCTAAAGAAAAAATCAAAGAGATGAAAGAATATGCTAAAAAAAATCCTGAGAAAACCAAATCAATTTTGGCTGGAGTGGGGGTTTTTCTAGCAGCAATTTTTGGATTTTTAATTGGCAAAAAAAATAAAAATAAAAATCAAGACATAATGGACTAAGTCCATAGTCTTTATTAAGAAGTAACAAAAAAGAGATGTATAGCGCGTTTGTAGAATATGCTGTGTCTCAAGGCGTGCCTTTGGGAACAGTGACTTTGATCTTAATGTTGCCGATTGTGGTGATGATAATTGCTTTTTTTCGCCAAGTGGTTGGAATTAAGGCTTTTGGTATTTATACGCCAGCTTTGATCATTTTTGCCTTTTTGGCTATCAAGGCTGAGTCGGGGAGCTTTTGGGGAGGAATCCGTTATGGAACAGCGATTTTTGCCACAGTGATTGCAATAGGGACTTTGACTAGAATTTTTTTACGTCAATTTCGTTTTTTGTATTTGCCTCGGGTAGCAATAGTGATTTCAGTAGTAGCGCTTTCAACTTTGATGATGTTGATTTTGGGTGGAATGTATCAAAGAACTGGCTTGGCCAGTGTTTCCATTTTTCCGATTTTGATTATGATTACTTTGGTAGAAAAATTTGTGGCGGTTCAAATTGAGAAAGGGAAAAGAGCAGCAGTCTATCTTTCCCTGGAAACTTTGTTTATTTCAATCGTCGGATATTCAATTGCCAGTTGGTCGCTTTTGATAATTTATTTACAGAAATATCCTTGGTTGGTTTTTGTGGCTATTTTCATAAATATTCTTTTGGGCAAGTGGACGGGACTTCGACTGTCTGAATATATTCGATTCAGGAATCTATTTAAAATCTCATCGTAATTTTAGCAACTTACTTGTTGACTAAAAAATCGAAATTTTCGTTACAAATTTTTCAAATCTTCGTCAAAATACCCCGGTATTATTCCTCGATTTTCAAAATTTCTAACTGAAAATTTCTTCTTTTTAGTCAAACATGAGATTTCAAACAGATTCCAATAACCCTTTAAAAATGTTTAAGACTTACAAAAAAAGCAAAATGATTTTGGGAATGAATTCCAGGAATTTGAGATTTATTCGTCCCAATAATCTTAAAAATGCCAAGCGCTTGGCTGACAATAAGCTAAGAAGCAAAAGGCTTTTGAAAAAGAACGGAGTCCCCGTTCCGGCTTTAATTGCCAAAATAAAAACCAGGCAAGATCTGGATAATTTTGATTTTTCTTCTTTGCCAAACAGCTTTGTTTTGAAACCCAACATGGGACTGGGAGGAGAAGGAATTCTGGTGGTTTATGGAAAAAAGAAAAACATGGATAATGTTTGGGTCAAGGCTGATCGAGGTTTGGTGAGCGAGGATGACTTGAGAAATCATATTCAAAATATTCTAGACGGGTCATTTTCTAGGACTAATACTCCGGACATTGCTTTTTTTGAAGAACGAGTGAAGCTCTCAAAAATATTTAAGCCTTACTCATTCAAAGGAATTCCTGACATTCGAGTAATTGTTTATAATAATGTTCCAGTGATGGCGATGCTTCGACTTTCAACTAAGGTTTCAGAAGGAAAGGCCAACCTCCAGCTTGGAGGAATTGGTTGTGGAATCGACATGGCCACAGGCACAACTACTTCAGCGGTTCAAGGAAAATCAAAAACAGTTGAGTGTATTCCAGGAACCAGACTTTCATTAAGTGGAATCAGGATTCCTAACTGGCAGCAGATTTTGGAGCTAGCGGTCAAGGCTCAACAAGTTTCAGGATTGGGATTTTTGGGAGCTGACATTTCGATTGATAGGGATATGGGCCCAGTCTTTTTGGAACTCAATGCCAGACCTGGACTTTCAATTCAAATTGCTAACATGGAGGGAATTTTAACTCGATTGAATCGAGTGGAGGGACTCAAAGTCAAATCAGCTAAACACGGAGTGAAGCTAGCCAAAAATCTTTTCGGTGGAGAAATTGAAGAAGAGCTAGAAGAAATTTCGGGGAAAAAAGTTGTTGGAGTTTTTGAAAAAGTAAAATTATTCAGAAAGGATGACAAAAAAGAGCTTGAATTGGAAGCAAAAATAGACACAGGTGCTTACTCGACTTCTATCGATACTGCATTAGCTAAAGATTTGGGATTCGAGAAACTTTTAAGTGATTTTGAAAAAATAGATTTATCTGTTTATAAACTTAAACCCGAGAATGAAAAGGAAATCAAAAAAGATATTATGAAAAAACATGGAAAAAAAATCTCGGGCCTAGAAGACGTTGCGGTTGTTTTTTCTTCGAGTGGTGCGTCAATTCGACCGGTGATAAGAATGAAATTTGAAATGGATCGAGAGAAGGTTTACTCTAGGGCTAATATAACCAATAGAGAAGATTTGAAATATCAAATGCTTATTGGTCGAAGGGATTTAAAGAAATTTTTAGTAGAAGTCTAAGTATCAATGAAAAATATAAAATCAGTTAAAGATGTCAAAAAATTAGTAAGGGATAGTGGCTGGAAAATTTTTGGAATAGGAGGCTTTTCTTTGACAAGAAGTGAAATGGCTTCTTTGGTCGATGACTTCGAATTAATATATTCAGTTGAATCGGGAGAAGCAGACTCAATAAAAGAAAAAATCAAAGCAACACATTTTGATATTGTGAGTAATCCTCTAACCAGAAATCCTGAAACAATCATAGCCGACAAGAAAGTTCAAGATTATATAAAAAGAAATTCGGAAGGTAAAAAAATCGGGATTTATGTTATGAAATCTTCTTTGGGTTTGGAGAGGGTTTGTAAAAAAAACGGTTGGATTCCCATTTGTATTCCTAATAAAATTTTTCGTCGAATAGACGATCGACTGTTTTTTCTTGAAATTTTAAAGGAAATTAGATCTGATAAAAAAGTTTATCAAATTAAGGTTAATGAAATCGAGCAGAAGTTGCCAGAATTTTTCAATAAAATTGGCAAAAAGTTAGTTATCCAAATAATGGAAGGCGCTGGTGGAAGAGGAACCTTTTTTGTGAACAAAGACGATGATCTTGTGAAGGTCGTAAAAGAAATAACCGAAAGAGTGAATGTTCTTGGGGGTGATCAAAAAGGAGTCGTTACGATAACACGATTTATTAAAGGAGAGGATTTTGGTGTTATGGGTTGTGTAACTTCTAAAAACGGAATTTTAGCTTTAGCGCCAAGATACCAAATTATCGATATCAAAGAGTCGGTGGGTAGAAAAACTGATGGAGTCGGTGTTTTTTGTGGTCACGATTGGTCTTTTTCTAACAATTTTCCTGAAAAGGCTAAAGAAAAAGTCGAAGAAATGGTTAGGCAAATTGGAGAAATAATCTTTGCCGAGGGATACAGAGGAATTTTTGGGGTTGATTTTATGATAGACTTTAATGATGAAATTATTCCAATAGAAATTAATCCCAGATTGCTCGGGTCTTTTCCGGTAGAAGTTCAAGTGCAACTTGAACAAGGTGAGGTGCCTTTATTGGCTTTTCATTTGCTTGAATTTTTGGGGGTAGATTATGAAATTGAGTCTAAAGAAACTTATAAAAAAGAACATAATAGAGAAGGAGCTCACTTATTGCTATTCAATTTCTTTGGTAGAGATGTTGAATTTAAACAAGGTATAAAAGGAGGCGTTTATAAAATCGAAAAAGGTCAATTGAAATATCTAAGAAAAGGTTTTGAAATTTCTGACATTAAGAATTTAGAGGAAGAGTTTATAATAACGGATGGAACGCCGACTAAAGGGTTTAAAAAAGAAAAAAATAAAAGAATTTGTCGAATTATTTATAAAAAAAGAATTTTGGGAGAAAATACTAAAGAACTTTCATCTGAAGAAAAGAACAACTTAGAAGTTGTAAAAAATTACTTAAATAAAGCAGTCTAATGGATAAAAAATTAGAAAAATATTTAAAGCAATTGAAATCAGGAGCAGAGATTAATTTGATTTCTAAAATGATAGAAATGGGAGTGGAGATTGAAATAATTTCTTCGGGGGATAAGATGCTGAGAGCTAGATTTGAAGGCAGAGAGAAAATCTTGATATCTAATAGGCTAGATTTTGATACTTTGGATAAAATAAGATTGTCGACTAACAAGAATGCATCCAAGCTGATTTTTAAAGAAGCCAACCTAGAGACTCCAAAGGGAATTATCGCCAGCTCTTTTTCAGAAGCGAAGATTAAAATTGAAGAAAGCGGTATAAAATTTCCGCTAGTAGCAAAACCTTTAAAGGGAAGTGACTCCCGGGGAGTTTTTTTGGGAATTGATAATTTTGAAGATTTAAAAAATATTTTTAGGAAAGGGGATTTTAATGAAAGTAATAAATTTTTAGTAGAAGAGTTTTTTGCTGGTAATAACTTTCGATTACTGGTTTTGGGTGGAGAGTTCATTGCTTGCGTACAAAGAACGGCTGCAAATGTTATCGGCGATGGAGAGTCGACTATTCGAAAATTAATAGAGAATAAAAACAAAAACAGTATTAGTGGTCACAAGATTATTGTTGATAATGCTCTTGAAAAGAATTTGGTCGACCAGGGATTTAATTTAGAAACCGTCTTAAGGCAAAAACAAAGGGTTTATTTAAGAAAAATCGAAAGCGTTTCTACTGGAGGAGACTCGATAGATAAAACAAACCAAGTTAGTGAATTCTTTAAGGACATTGCTCGAAAGGCTACGAAAGCCATTGGCCTTCAAAGGGCGGGGGTCGATATCATTACTGACGATATAAGTAAAGACAATTGCGAATACAAAGTTATTGAAATAAATTCTAAGCCCGGCTTGACAATTCACGAAAAACCATTAGTTCAAGGCGAAACTCATCAAGTTACAAAAAAATTTATTGAGGCGTATTTCAAGAGAGACTAAAAACTCACAAAATAAAAAATGGATAAAACCTTAGAAGAGCATTTAAAAAAAACCAAAAAACTGTTAAAATCAATTGAATATAAAAATTCATTTTCAAAAATGAAGAAACTTTTGAATAGATTTATTAATTTCATAATCAGCAAGCGGGGGCTGAAATCGATCGGCTGGGTTTTTTTGGCTGGGGTTTTGTTTGTGGTCGGGGTCTTCATCTTTTTCATGAAAGATTTGCCAGATCCATCAAAAATCAACAAAAGAGTTGTTAATGAGTCAACCAAGATATACGACAGAACTGGACAGCATCTTCTTTATGAAATTCATGGAGAAGAAAACCGAACGGTAATTTCAATTGATCAAATCCCAGATGTTGTCAAATTTGCAACAATTGCTTTGGAGGATCAAGATTTTTATAATCACCATGGCTTTGACTTTCGAGGAATTTTGCGAGCAGCAGTTCTTGACGTTTTGAATAGAAAAATTGTCGGTGGAGGATCAACCATCACTCAGCAATTTGTCAAAAATTCAATTTTAACTTCTGAAAAAAGAATTTCTCGAAAAATTAAAGAACTGGTTTTGGCCCTTGAAATTGAACAGAAATTCACCAAAGAAGAAATTCTTCAGATGTATTTAAATGAAATTCCTTATGGTTCTAATGCCTACGGAATCGAAGCGGCTGCCCAAACCTTTTTTGGAAAGCATGCCAGTGAATTGACTTTGGCTCAATCGGTCTTATTGGCTTCTTTGCCGAATGCTCCAACTTTCTACTCCCCTTTTGGCTCCAACACTGACAGACTTTTGATTAGGTGGAAGTCGGCTTTGAATAAAATGGCCAATTTGGGATACATTACCGAAGAGCAAGCTAAAGCGGCAGCCGAAGAAGACATCCTTTCTCAAATTGAAACTGTCAAAGACGACATCAGGGCTCCGCATTTTGTGATGCATGTCAAAGAACAATTAGTGGAAGAGTTTGGGGAAAAGGAAATGGAGAAACTTGGAATGAGTGTTTATACAACTCTCGATTGGAACTATCAACAAATTGCCGAAGAAGTGGTGCGGGAAAAAGTGGATGAGGTTGGTGAACGCTATGGTTTTTCTAATGCAGCCCTAGTTGCCTTAAATCCGCAAAACGGACAAATTTTATCGATGGTTGGTTCAAAAGACTATTTCAACAAAGAAATTGACGGGAATGTGAACGTTGCAACCAGATTCAGACAACCCGGCTCTTCTTTTAAGCCATACATCTATGCTCAAGCTTTGGAAATGGGCTATACCAGAAAAACTATTACCTTTGATGTCGAAACAAATTTCTCGACTCTTGAGGACGAGGAAGAAGATTATACTCCACAAAATTATTTAGGAGACTTTAATGGACCAGTCCAATTGGAAGATGCTTTGGCGACATCTTTGAACATTCCAGCAGTGAAATTTTTGTATCTAGTTGGACCAAAAAAGGCAGTTGAGTTTGCTAAGAACATGGGAATTGAAGGATTGAATGAGCCTGATAAATATGGTTTGGCTTTGGTTTTGGGAGGCGGAGAAGTCAAACTCTTGAATCATGTCGGAGCTTTCGGAGTTTTTGCTAATGAAGGAAAGAAGCAAGAAAAAACTGCAATTTTAAGGATTGAAGATTCAAAAGGAGAAGTGATTCGTGAGTTTGAAAAACAAGAAGGAGAACAAGTTATCGAAAAACAAACTGCCTTGGAAATCCTCGACATTCTTTCTGACAATAAACTCAGGGCTCCTTTGTTCGGAGAAGCCAATTATCTCAACATTCCTGGGCATCAAGTAGCAGCCAAAACTGGGACCACCAATGAATATCGTGATGGGTGGCTTTTGGGCTCCACGCCTAGTTTGGCTGTCGGAGTTTGGGCAGGAAACAATGACAATACTGCCATGGGAGAAGGAGCAAGTGGTTCAAGCACAGCTGGTCCTATTTGGAATGCTTTTATGAAAAGAGCTTTGGAGAATCAACAATCAGAGGAATTTGAAGGTCCAGAAGATTTTGAGAAAACCGGAAAAGATATTTTAGATGGCGACTTGGATGTCAAAAAAGAATTTAAAGTTTGTGAATATGAGAAAGATAAATATTGTATAGCCAACAGCGATTGCCCGGATTCCTTAGTAGAGAAAAAAGATTTCTATAATGCTCGAACCATTCTTTATTATGTTGACAAGAATGATCCTCGGGGAGACAAGCCAGACAATCCAAAATCAGACCCTCAATACAAGCGTTGGCAGGATGGAGTGGATGAATGGGTGAAGGACGAAGAGGACGACAAAGAGCAAAGGGAATTCCCTGAGGACGAATGTGACAAAGATGATTTCAAAGACTATTTTGCTGAGATTGAAATTACGGACCCAGACAACGGAGACACTATCACCGACAAAACTTTAAAGGTTTCAACTAAAATCTCTGGAGACGGAAAAGTTAAAGAAGTCGAGTTTTATATTGATGGGAAGTCTGTTGGAAAAGACACCAAATCCCCATACAGCTTGAGTTATGATTTGCCTGATAGCAAGAATGGTGGGGAGATTGAGATTAGGGCGAAGGTGAAAGACGATAATGGAGGTGATGATGAAGACAAGATCAAAGTTGACGTAAACTTCTAGTGTGGGAATTTCCTGTTTGGCACACTTCTTTGTCAAATCCTCCGCTACTCTCTCACCGCACCAAAAAAAAGGTTAATTTTTAAATTACAAAACTCAAATTGCTTCAAATTAATTCCAAGTCAAATCTAAATTACAAACAATTAAAACTCAAATAAAAAAATAGAAGCTTCTATAGAAGCTTCTATTTTTATTTTCAATTTTTTGGGATGGCTAAACTTGGTTATACCTAAAACAAGAAACCTCGTGGTCATTGACAAGACCGGCGGCTTGGATGAAGGCATAAATGATGGTTGGGCCGACAAAGTTCATGCCACGGGCTTTTAGATCTTTGGAAATTTTTTCTGAAAGTTCTGTTTGAGCTGGAATTTCAGAAAGGGTTTTGAATTTGTTTTTGATTGTTTTGCCGTCAACAAAACCCCAAAGATATTTATCAAAACTGCCAAATTCTTTTTGAATTTTCAAAAAAGCTTTGGCATTTTGAATGGAGGAGTTTACCTTAAGACGATTGCGGACAATTCCTTTGTTTTTCAAAAGCTCTGCTTTTTTCGATTCTCCGTATATGGCCACTTTCTGGGGATCAAAATCATCATAAGCTTTTCGATAATTTTCTCTCTTTTTCAAAATTGTTTCCCAAGAAAGTCCGGCTTGAGCTCCATCGAGAATGAGCATTTCAAAAAGCTTTTGATCGTCATGAACTGGAACGCCCCATTCATGGTCGTGATAGTCGCAGTAAAGTTTATTTTTGGGATTGACCCAAGCGCATCGCTTTTTCATTTTCTAATTTTAATTGTTGATTTATTTTAGCATGGAGGAGGCAAAATAGGGAAGGGGGAGGATTTGAAGGGTCAGCTCACTAAACTCATACTGCGCCTAACGGCTTGTATTCGTTAAGTGGCTTCTGCCCAGGCTCGGCCTACTCTCTTTAACTCCCTGCCTGACGGCAGGCAGGCTCGCCAGCTCGGAATGTAGTGCCTCCGCCTTTCAAATCCCTCTGCGCGTAAAGAAAAAAGACCCTGTGGGTCTTTTTTTGTACGCGCAGAGGGATTTGAACCCCCGACCGTCGGCTTAAAAGGCCGCTGCTCTACCAACTGAGCTATGCGCGCGTCAGTTGCAACACAAAAGTTATTATAAGGTTTTGTGGCTAAATAGTCAATAGCGTCTTTGCCTTCTTGTGCATTGTAGTGTACACTATAGTGTACACTAACATGTATATTAAAATAAAATGAAAAACAAAAAAGAAGTCAGAAAATTGAGAAAAATCTCAAAATACACTTATACTGTCGTTGTGCCCCGAGAAATCGTGGAAAAATATGGTTGGCGAGAAAAACAAAAACTTACCTTTGAGGATAAGGGCAGGGGGCGAGTGGAAATAAAAGACTGGCGGAGGAGATAATTGTTCATTGCTTGAAAATAAATCAAAATTTAGTAGAATATATAGGTAAGAGAATAAAACAAAACTAAAAATGCAAATAGAAAAATTAGAAGCTTTGGAGATTTTAGACTCCAGGGGCAATCCGACCGTGGAAGTAAAGGTCACTTTAAAGAGTGGAGTTTTTGCCAAGGCTTCAGTTCCTTCCGGGGCGTCAACTGGGAGTCAAGAGGCGTTGGAACTAAGAGACGGAGATAAGAGAAGATTTTTGGGCAAGGGAGTTCAGAAAGTTTGCAGGAACATTGAGAAAGAAATTTTCCCGGCTATCAAAAACATGTCAATTTTTCATCAAAAAGAGATTGATCAAATCATGATTGAACTGGATGGAACGGAGAATAAATCAAGACTGGGAGCCAATGCGATCTTGGCGGTTTCTTTGGCAGTGGCCAAGGCCGGGGCGGCCCAAAAAAAATTGCCTTTGTGGAAATATCTGAGAAAAATTTATGACTTAGAAGAATCAAAAAACTATAAATTTCCAGTTCCAATGATGAACTTGGTGAACGGAGGGGCTCACGCTGACAGCCGGCTCGACATTCAGGAGTTTATGGCGGTGCCATATGGCTTTAAGACTTTTTCTGAAAGGCTTCGAGCCGGAGCTGAAATCTATCAGCATTTGAGAGAAGCTTTGGCTGAAAGTAATTATCGAGTTGCTGTCGGGAATGAAGGCGGTTTTGCTCCGCGACTAAAGAGTAACGAAGAGGCTTTACTTTTTATTAAAAAAGCAATAAAAAAGGCTGGTTACTCAGAAAAGCAAGTTGGAACCGGAATTGATGCAGCTGCCAGCGAGTTTTTTAATAAAGCTCGAAAAAAATATAATTTGAAGCTCGAAGGTTTGATTTTGAGTAGTAGTGAAATCGGGAAGATGTATGAAAGATGGATCAAGAAATATAATATGCAGGTCATTGAAGATCCGATGAGTGAATTTGACTGGGAGGGCTGGGTCGAGTTTACTAAAAAAAATGACAATCTGATTCCAATCATTGGAGATGATCTTTTGGTGACTAATGAAAAATTATTGCAAAAAGCAATTAACAGCCAAGCTTGCAATGCTGTTTTGATTAAAGTTAATCAAATTGGGTCTTTGTCTGAAACGATTGACACTATTAGATTGGCTCAAGAAAATGATTTTAAAATAGCCGTATCTCACAGAAGCGGAGAAACGGCCGATGATTTTATTGCTGATTTGGCGGTGGCAACAGAAGCAGAGTTTGTGAAGTTTGGAGCGCCGGCGAGGATTGAGAGGGTTACCAAGTACAATAGGTTATTGGAAATAGAACAAAGAGAATACTGATTTAAATACTCAATATTCAATATTCAATAATTCAATTATCAATTTATGCGAGCCTTGGCTCGCATTTATTGAGTGTTTGGAGGTTGAGGGTTGAATGGGTATTGATTATTGATCATTGAATGTTCAAGAAAAACTCTACTGTAGTAGAGTTTTTTCTTGCACTGCTTTTTTGAATTCGCTATAAGAATTACTTAAATAATAAACCGTCAAAAAGTTCATGTCATGAAGCCTGACTGCGGCTTGGAAGCTGCGGAAAGGGTTTTCGTCAATTATCAGGATTTTTCCAGAAGGAACATCCTTTTTGTTTTTTTCAAGTTTTTCTAGCGGAATGTTGGTGGCGTTTTGGAAATGGTCTTTTTGAAATTCAAAAGCTGGTCGAACATCGAGATAGACAAACCTCTCGCCATTCAAAAGGCGTTGCCCCAGATCATTCAGATTCATTAAACTAACCTTGGCTCGGTCTTGAGCAGAGGTTGGATCTCCAAAGGAAATGACAGTGTACCCAATTTCTGTGTAATTATGAAGACCGCCTTTGAGGTAGTTGATTTTGTATCCTTTTTCCTTAAGGTTGCTGGCAACTTTTTTTCCGTCCAAAGTCTCTTGAGATTCAACCAAGATCAGGGTTTTTTCTTTACTCAAAAGTTCTTGATTTTTGCCTTCAAATATTTCCAACAGAGGAATGTTGATTGAATTCTCGATATGCTTTTCAGAGAATTCTTGTTGACTTCTGGTGTCAATGATCAGAAAGTCTGATTTATAAATGGCTTCAAAAGCTTGTTGAGGGTTTGCGAAAGTGACATTGTGATCAAAGTTATCAACTTTTTTTTGGGTCTCTTTCAGGGTTGGTTCTTGGCTTTCGTTATCGTTTTTTGATTTGAAAAATATGAAAACCACAACTAACAAAAGAACCATTGTTATTGCAAAGGCAATCAAAACCGAAGAATCTTTTTTTTGTATTTTTATTTTCATTTTATTCTAAAATATTTCCAATTAGGTGCGGATAGCCATTTAGGAAATTTTTGATTTCCATTTCTGGTTTTCCTTCAAGTCTAATTTTTTTAATTGAAATTGAACCTTTCGGTGTTTTGACTAGAATCAAGTCTTCTTTCTGATAGACTTCACCGTTATTTTTTGAATCGTCTTGGCTTTCATGAAGTTTGATTTCTGTTAGTGCAATTTTCTTTTTTCCTTTCTTGTTTTCCCAATAAGAATAAATTTGAGGCCAATCATAGAAGGCTCTGAATTGATCAAAAGTTTTTTCAGCGGGTTTTTCCCAGTCAATTTTCCCATCGGACTTTTTGATAATTTTAGTGAAAGTTGCCAGCGAGTGATCTTGCGGTTGAGGCTTTATTTCTTTTTGGATATAACTCTCCAAGGTCGGTATCAAGATCTCATTAGATTTTTCGATAAGTTTTTTTTCTAATTCGGGGTATTTGTCTTTTGGCGCGATTGAAACTTTTTTTTGAGATAAGATGTCTCCTGAATCAACCCCGGCATCCATTTTCATTATTGTTACGCCAGTTTCTTTTGAACTTTTAAGAAGAGCAGTTTGAATCGGAGAAGGACCTCGCAACTCAGGCAAAAGAGAGGTGTGGACGTTTACATAGCCAAATTCTGGCTCCGAGAGAAAGCTTTCCGGAATAATCATTCCATAGGAAGCCACGATAACTAGTTGAGGCTGGACGGACTTGATTTGCTCAAAGGCAGACTCGTCCAGTTTTTCGAATTGAGCAATCTCTAAATTTTTTTTCAAGGCAAATCTTTTTACTTCAGAGGGTCGAAGTTCTTTTTTTCGGCCTGCTGGTTTGTCGCTTTGAGTGACAACGAGGGGAATATTTAAATCGTTTTCTACTAAATTTTTTAGAATTTCTTTTGCGAAAAAGGAAGTTCCCATGAAAATTATTTTTGTCTCTTTTATTGTCATGAGGATTTTTCAGTTTCTTCTACTCGATCAACTATCAAAACTCCATCAAGGTGATCCATTTCATGTTGAATAACTCTAGCCAGCAAACCTTTGGCTCGAATGATCTGCTTTTTGCCATTCAAATCAGTGGCTCTGACCTTGATTTTTTTGTGGCGCTTAATATTCAAAAATTTATTTGGGAAAGAGAGGCAACCTTCTTCGCAAACAATTTCATCGCCTGATTGTTTTTTGATTTCAGGATTTATTAGAACGAAAAGTTCGTTTTCTATTTCTACAACACAAATTCGAAGACTTTTTCCAACTTGAGGGGCTGCTAGTCCCAGTCCATTGTTGGCTCGAAGGGTTTGAATCATATCTAAAATCAGTTGTTTGATTTCAACACTGGTTGGGTCTTCGACTGGCTGGGCTTTTTGTCGCAGGATGTCGTTAGGGTATTCAATAATTTTCATAAAACTTTAAACTTTCACCTTTGGCAAATTTCTTTGTCGAATCTTCCACTACTCGTTCACCGCACTGACTTGGTGCGTCTCACTCGTTGCTCAGATTCTCCTCGCCCGTCTCGCGTCGGCGAGCCGAGGCGGAAACTTTGCTCAAATGTGCAAGTTTTGTTATTAGGTGAATTATTTTTTTAAAAGATATTTTCCGGATCTGGATCAATTGACCAATTCAGAGAAAGCTTTTCTAGCTCTTTCTCAAGCTCAGGAAGCTTTTTATTTTCTGGAACTTTGATCAAAATATGTTTTTGCCAAAAAATCCCTTTTTTCTTAACAAAACTATAAAAAGGCTCGAAAAAAACAAAGTCTTTTTTCTTAAAGCGCTCTTGTAGATCATTATATACTTTTTCAGCAGTTTTTTCAATCTTTTCTGGATTTGTTCCTTTGAGGCTTAGGCGGTATATTTTTTTGAAAGGAGGGTATCCCAATGCCTGCAGGTTTTTGGCCTCTTCTTTGGCAAATTTATTCCAGTCCCATTTTTCAAGATATTTAAGAATTTCCAAATTGGGTCTGAATGTTTGTAGGAAAAACTTTCCTTTTTGGTTGCTCCCCGGTCGGTTGAGTCTTCCAGCGACTTGAAAAAAGCTCCCGAGCCATCTCTCGTCAAATTTGAAGTCAGCCTTCCCGGTCCACCTTCCCGCATTCAAAACAGCAACAAGATTGATGTTGGGAAAATCAAAGCCTTTGGCGATAGTTTGGGCGCCAACAAGAAAGTCTATTTTTCCGTCTTTGATTTCTTTGAAAAGTTTCTCTCTAGAGCTGTTTCTCTCAAAGCTGCTTCTTTGAACAATTCTAATTTTTGCTTTGGGAAAACGTTTTTTAATTTCTTTTCCCACTGATTCAGTCCCGAACCCAATGTTTTTCAGTTTATAGCTTTTGCAGATTGGGCAACTGGTTAGGCTAGAAATTTTATGATTACAGTGAAGACACCTGTATTCATCTTTTGAATGAACTAGGGAGGTTTTGCATCGAGGACACTTCAAGCTGGTCTTGCATTTTTCACAAAAAACTGCCTGGCTCTTTCCATGATAAGGCACCAAGATCAAAGAGATTTTATTGTCTGAAAAATTTTCTTTCATTTCTTTCAAGAGTTCATTGCAGAAAAGAATGTCGCCGGTTCTTTGATATTTGTTTTCCCATAGATCAATTATTTTTATTTTTGGTTTTGTCACAGTGATTTTTGGGGTTTTTAGAGTTGGCAAATTTAAAAGTTTCCAGTCAGACTTGTTTTTGCTGGCTTTCCAAAAATTTTTCACAGAAGGAGTGGCAGAAAGAAAAACTAATTTAGCTTTATATTGAGAAGAGAGCCACTCGGCTATTTTTTCTGTGTGATATTTGGGGTTTTGGTCCCAATTCTTGTGGGAGATGTCTTGTTCCTCGTCAACAACTATTGTCCCAAGGTTCTTAAAAGGCAAAAAGCAACCCGTTTTAGTTGAGATCAGAATGTCCAATTTCCCAGATTTTACCGCTTGCCAAATCGCTGAAATTTCAGAGGGCTTTAGTTTTGAGTGGAGAAGAGCAACTTTTTTGTTAGCAAACCTTTTTTGATAACGATAGACTTCTTGATAAGAAAGAAAAATTTCAGGAAGGATTATCAAAGATTGTTTTTTGCTCTCTAGACTTTTTTCAATAAGCCTCATGGCAATTTCAGTTTTGCCTGAAGAGGCTGGACCAAAAACTAGAAATTTCTGTGCCTTGCCTTTTGCGATTTTTTCAATGACCTTCTTTTGTTCTTTGGTAGGTTCTATTTTTTCATCTACTTCTGTTTTGCTTGTTTTGATCTCTGAGATTCTTTTGGTTAAATTAAAAGTAAACAATTTCAAGACTACTCCGATTGGGGTGAAATAATGTTTGGAAATTTTTTCTGCTAAAGCTAGCTGGGTTTTGTTTAAAAGGGAAGGCGTTTTAATTTTCTCAATCTCTCTGGTTTTGAATTTGGGTTTTATTTCTTTGCTCAGAACAATCCCCCTTATTTTTTTCTTGGCAAAAGGAAGCAAGACAAAAGATCCAAAGGAAATTTCTTCTTTGGATTTGTAAGTGAAATGTGGAGAACGTTCAAGCGGAATACGAGTTAAGGGGATAACTTTGTAGTATTTGTTCATTTAATTTTTTAGTTGAGGTTTGTAATTAGTAATTTGTAATTAGTAATCTGAAAAATCCTTAGGGGATTTTTCCGAATTGCAAATTACTAATTACAAGTTATCTAATAGTCCATCTTCCTACTAAATACCCTCCTCCGAAAGGAGATTCATAGGAATATTGTTTGAATTGATAGCGGGTTTTATTTATTACTCCTAGAGCGACAATGATTGATCGTAGTCCCAGTTCCCCCGCTTCTTTGCAGAAATCTGGATTTAGTTGTAGGATTTTTTCACTCTCTGAGCTTTTTAAAAGTTTGATCAAAGTTTGGTCAAACTTTACTCCATAAGGTGAATATTTTTCAGGAGAGTCCCCGGAAAGCTTTTGAGAAAGATCACCGCTGACAATTAGGGCAATGTTTTCTTCCGTGTTTGAAAAAACTTTACTTAGAATCTTTCCTAGCTTAAAATGAATGTCCCAGTCCAGATGAGTGAAGGTGATATTGATTATTTTTGGCTTTTTCTTAAATCTTTTATCCAAAAAAGAAAGGGGAACCAAAGTGCCATAGTCAATGTTTTGCTCTTGGATTGAATCAATCGGAAAATGCTTTTTTCGAAGTTGTTTTAAAATTGATTTAGCTAGTGTGTAGTTTCCAGAATAAGAATATTTGTCATGATCTTTTATTCCGAACTTAGCAAAGCTTCCTTGAAGGTTTTTTTCTAGGTTTATGGTGAATTTATCATAACGCATTGGCCCCTTTGGCGAGATGAAGAATATTGTGTCGGGTTGAAGACGAATCAATTCTTCGGAGAATTTTTCTAAACCAGCCACAGTCTTTTTCGTCAAAAGGTAGTTTTTCTTGTTGATATCTGGGAGAACAGCCGGAGAAAAGGGCGCAATTCCAATGAAGTTTAGCATTCGTTTAAGTTTAGAATATGGTTTTTATTAAATTCATTTTAGTAGAATAAATAGAGTTGCACAAGAGAGAGGGGCAGAGTATCAAGTGTAAGGTATTAAGTATAAAGTTAACGCCGCCCTACGGGCGTTGAATTTATTAATTATTAAAATCTCTAGTTCGGTGAGCAAAAACTATTAATAGCTTAATACATAATACTTGATACTTAATACTAATTTCTTCTTGACAAGATTTTTAATAAAATTTATACTAGTAGAGTAATAAGTATTCAAAACACAACATATTGTGGTTTTGGCTTAAAAATAGAAAATAAATGAAGTGCCCGTTTTGTAATTTCAGTGAAACAAAAGTCATTGATTCGAGGGATACCAATGACAATAAAATGATCAGAAGGAGGAGGGAGTGTGAGAAATGCCAAGCTCGTTTTTCGACCTATGAACAGATTGAAGTTTTAAACAGAATTGTGGTAAAAAGAAATGGTGAAAGGGAAGCTTATTCAAGAGAGAAGATGGCAGAAGGAATCAAGAGAGCAACAAACAAAAGAATTCGGGGGGAGAATTTGAATCGGCTGATTGATGAAATAGAATCAGAAATAAATTGTGAAGGAAAAGCGGAGATCACTTCAAAGAAGATCGGAGAAGTCATTCTCAAGAAACTCAAGGACTGGGATGAGGTAGCCTATTTGAGGTTCGCTTCAGTCTTTAAATCCTTTGGGAGTGGGGAGCGTTTTGTGAAAGAGTTTGAAAATTTGAACGACTAAAGTCTTGAAAGAAAACCAATTAATTTTATATATAGATTTATTAATAAATAAGCAGGGGACACAAGAAAATGAAAAAACAAAAACACAAGGGGATCAAGAAAAGCAAGGGGGCAAAAAAAACCTTGAAGAAAAAAACTCAAGGAAAGAAGATTGATAAGATCATCAAGCGAGATGGTTCTATAGTTGATTTCGATAAGAAGAAAATTAAAGAGGCGGTTTATAAGGCTTTCAAAGAAGTTGGTGAAGGAAGCTTAAAGGCGGCTGAAAATGTTACTAAAAAAGCGATTCAGATTCTTAATAAAAAATCTAGACCAGGTCACATTCCCAACATTGAAGAAGTTCAAGACACAATCGAACAGGTTCTTATGGTTCTTGATTTTGAAAAAACTGCTAAGGCCTATATACTTTACCGAGAAAAGAGACGGAAACTTCGAGATACTGAAAAAACTTTGGAGGACGCCGTTGATTTAGTTGATAAATATCTTGGAGAAATTGATTGGCAAGTGAAGGAAAATTCCAACATGGCCTATTCTCTTCAGGGACTAAATAACTATATTTCCTCAATTGTTAGTAGCAAATATTGGGTAGGAAGGGTTTATCCAAAATCTATCAAAAGAGCTCATGAAGGTGGAGACATTCATGTTCATGATCTAGATAAAATCGCTTCCTATTGTTGTGGTTGGGATTTGCAGGATTTGTTGACTCAAGGATTCACTGGAGTTTCTGGGAAGGTTTCTTGCAAGCCTCCGAAACACCTTCGACCAGCGTTGGGGCAATTGGTTAATTTTTTCTACACTACCCAGGGAGAAACTGCTGGAGCTCAAGCAGTTGCGAACTTCGACACTTTGCTAGCCCCTTTTGTGGCCTATGACAAATTGGACTACAAAGCTGTCAAACAGGCAATGCAGGAATTTGTTTTCAATTTGAATGTTCCAACTAGGGTTGGATTCCAAACTCCTTTCACCAACATCACCATGGACCTCAATTGCCCAAAGATGTTCAAGGACCAAAATGTCATCATTGGCGGGAAACCTCAAAAAGAAACTTATGGGGATTTCCAAAAAGAAATGAACATGATTAATCAAGCTTTTGCTGAAGTGATGAGCGAGGGAGACGCAACTGGAAGAGTTTTCACTTTCCCGATCCCGACTTACAACATTACCAAAGACTTTAATTGGAAAGATAAAAATCTTGATAAGGTCTGGGAAATGACTGCTAGATATGGAATCCCGTATTTTGCTAATTTTGTTAATTCTGACATGGACCCTGAAGATGCTCGTTCAATGTGTTGCAGGCTCAGGCTCGATAACCGAGAATTGCACAAGAGAATGGGAGGACTTTTTGGAGCAGCTCCTTTGACTGGTTCAATTGGAGTGGTGACAATCAATTTGCCTCGAATTGGATATCTAGCCAAAGACAAAAAAGATTTCATGAAGAGACTTGGGAAGTTGATGGAGTTGGCCAAGGAGAGTCTTGAAATTAAAAGAAAGACGGTTGAAAGATTCACTGATGTTGGTCTGTATCCTTATGCTAAATTCTATTTGAAAGATATTTACAAAAGACGAGGAGGCTATTGGAGCAATCATTTTTCAACCATTGGAACAATCGGAATGAATGAAGCTTTGTTGAATTTAGAAGGAATCAGCATCACCTCAAAGAAAGGAATCAAGTTGGCAGAAGAAATCTTGGTTTTTATGCGGAAAAAAATGGTTGAGTTCCAAGAGGAAACTGGAAGTCTATATAACCTTGAAGCTACTCCAGCTGAAGGAACTAGCTATCGCCTAGCCTTGAAAGACAAGAAACGATTCCCGAAAATGATCTTTGCTAATTGTGACGATAAGAACAAAAAAGAAACTCCCTATTACACTAATTCTTCTCAATTACCAGTTGGCTTCTCAGATGATGCCTATGAAGCGATGGATTTGCAAGATAGACTTCAAACCAAATATACCGGAGGAACAGTTTTCCATACTTTCCTAGGAGAACAAGTTCAAGACATTGAAACAGTCAAGTCTTTTGTGAAAAAAATCGCCCATGGATATAAGATGCCTTATTTCACACTTTCTCCAACTTTCAGTGTTTGTCCAACTCATGGATACCTCAATGGTGAGCACAAGCAATGTCCAAAGTGTTTGATTGAACAGGATTGCGAAGTTTATTCGAGGATTGTGGGGTATATTCGGCCGGTGCAGCAGTGGAATGTGGGGAAGAGTGCAGAATTTGCAGACAGAAAGGAGTTTAAGGTATAGAAATATCCAATGATCAACATCCAATATCCATTCAATAATCATTTTAATATTTTATTATTGAATGTTGAGAAATTGGAGGTTGAATGAATGTTGAATATTGAGAGTTGAATGTTTTAGGTGTAAATTATCCTCGAGAGTAATTTCCAAAAGGGGGTCGAGGTTAAAATATAAATTATTATTAAACAAAAACAAAATGACTAAAGGAATACCAAAAGATACCAAGTGTTGTGACTGTGGTTGTGACATTAAAGTTGGTGACATCAACGTAAGTTTCTGGAAAAAAGAAAAAGCTTATCGTTGCGAAGAATGTACCAATAAGCTAGTGGGAACAGAGGTTTATTCTAGAATCGTTGGGTATATTCGGCCAGTTCAGCAGTGGAATGTTGGTAAAACAGCTGAATTTGCTGACAGGAAGGAGTTTAAGGTATAGATTCTTTTATGATAAAAAACCGCCAGCCTTCAGCTGGCGGTTTTTGTATTTCAAGCAATAAGAAAACCGCTCATCAGAGTGGTTTTCTGTTGAACGGTTGTTAGTTTGTGTTTTATCCCGAGACCACAAGGGAGAATTTGTCTCCGGGGTGGACGATGGTTACCACTCGGTAACCCTTTCTCATAAGTTCACCGTCCAGTGCTTCGGCTGGGTCAATCATAGTTTTTTCGCCCCCCTTAACCTTGTAGGTCGGGAGGGAATGTTCCATTGCCAGTTTGATTGCCTCTTCAAAAGAGCAGTAATCTGTCAGAGATTTGTTCTTCTGGACAGTGAATTTCCAGGTCTTCGGAAAAGGTCCTTCAGTGGTATCGGCATAAGCCGCTTTCATCAAAGAAACGGTCTTTTTTTCGGGGTTCTCATCCCTAGGGACGAGGGTGCTGGTAAGTACCAGGGCGATTAATGTCAAAATGATTAAAACGCGGTTTCCTTGGTCTTTTGCTTTCATGATTCTTCTCCTTTGCTGGGTAAATTTTAATTGTACTTCTTTCATCTTAATGGCTTATTATATCACATCTTGTTATATTTGTCAATAGAATAATGATTCGTGTCTTTCGGCACAGTTTTTCTGCTTACTCTTTCAAATAAATATAAATCTGGTAAAATATTAATAGGGCAGTAAGTTGCCCTGGTTTATTGTTAATAACAAGTTTATGGAAAACCAAAAACTCAAAGATTTGGCCAAGAAACTAAACTTATCTTTTAAGAATTTTAAATTTCTTCAAGAGGCATTGACCCATCGTTCTTATTTGAATGAAAATCGTCAACACAAATTGCCTCACAATGAGAGACTAGAGTTTTTAGGAGATGCAGTTTTAGAGCTTTCTGTGACCGATCATCTTTTTAAAAATTACAAAAACCCCGAGGGCGAATTGACAAGTTGGCGAGCGGCCTTGGTCAACGGGGAGATGTTAGCTTCGGTTGCCAAGGAGATCGAATTGGACGATTTCATTTTGATGTCTAAGGGAGAAAAAAAAGACACTGGGAAAGCCAGAAACTATATTTTGGCCAATGCCATGGAGGCTTTGATCGGAAGCATTTATTTAGATGGCGGGTTTGCTAAGGCTGATAAATTTATTCAAAAGCATATTATCGTTAAGTTACCAGGAATTATAAAAAATAAATCCTATCTTGACCCAAAAAGCTATTTCCAAGAAAAAGCTCAGGAAGTTGCTCAAGTGACTCCTCATTATGAATTGGTCAAAGAATGGGGCCCGGATCATGATAAGAAGTTCAAAGTGGCGGTTTTTTTGAAGGATGAAAAGATCGCTGAGGGAGAGGGAGAGTCGAAGCAGGAGGCGCAGAGGAACGCAGCTGAAGAAGGATTGATTAGCAAAAAATGGAAATAGCGAGAGGCTTTTAATTTTGGCACACTTTTTCGTTGAAGCTTCCGGTTTTAGCTCGCCGCACCGACCTTAGTGCGCCTCGCTAAAATCCTCAGCTTCGCCTCAAATTGCACTCAAAATAAAAAGCCTCCAAAGACGCAAATAGAATAAACTTAAAAAACTTTTTATTTTTGAGTTGAAATTTTAACTTTTGATTTTTAAATTTTGAATTAGTTTCTTGTTTGTCCAAAAAATAGAAATCAGTGGATTCAAGTCATTTGCCAAAAAAACAGTTTTGGATTTTTGTGGTGGAGAAGTTTCTAGGAAGAGTGGAATTACTTGTGTGGTCGGGCCAAACGGCAGTGGAAAGTCAAACGTTTCAGATGCTCTTCGTTGGGTGATCGGAGAAAAGTCAGTTAAAAATCTTCGAGGAAGCAAAAAGGAAGATGTCATTTTTGCCGGCTCAAAAACAAAATCAAAACTGGGTTGTGCTCAAGTTTCTGTTTTTTTTGATAATTCAGAAAAAAGATTTGACATTGACTATGAGCAGGTGGTGGTGACAAGGAAAGTTTTTAGAGATGGTGAGAACAGTTATTATGTAAATAATTCAAGAGTGAGACTTTTTGACCTCGTCACTCTTCTCTCAAAAGCTGGAATTGGTCATGGGAACTACACCATTGTCAATCAAGGAATGACAGACAAGATCTTGCTTTCGAGTCCAGTTGAAAGAATGAGCTATTTGGAAGATGCAGCAGGAGTAAAAGAGTTTCAGCTCAAAAAAACCAAGAGCGTTAGAAGAATGAAAACAACCAAGCGTAACTTGGAAAAGGCAGAATCTTTGATGCGAGAGATCATGCCAGAGCTTAGGGTCTTGAAAAGACAGAGCAAGAAAATAGAGAAAAGTCGAGAAACCAGAGAGAAGCTAGCGAAAAAAAGAAAAGACTATTTTGCTGTTAAGCTGGGTGGGGTAGAGGAGCGAGCCAAGAAAAATGATCTGGAGCTAGAAAAAATTGAAAAGCAAATGTCGATTAGCGGAGCTTTGATAAAAAAGATAAAAAAGGAATTGACTGAAAACAAATCAGGCAATTTTGAATCTCAAAAAGATGAGATTATCAAAATTGAAAAAGAAAAGAAAGAGTTGGAGGAAAAGCGATACAAGCTAGAAAGGCTAGATTTCAAAAAAGAAATAGAATTTAAATCCTTGCAGGAAAAAATTGAACAGCTAGGGAAAGAAAAAATTGTGTTGGTTGATAAAAAATATATTTTGTCTAAATTAGGGAAGCTAAAAGAAATCATTGATTCTTTGTCCGGAAAGCCTGTGACGGCTGAGTTGGTTGATGAAATTTCAAATTTGGTGAAAGAGGTTGAAGCTGGAAAAGCTGTTAAGAACAAGATCAGCAAAGAAGTCGAGGCCAAGAAAAAAGAAATGCTTGTAGGATTGAAGAAAATTGAAGATGAGGGAAAAACTAACTTGTCTGAATTGAAAAACTGTCGAACAGAAATTTCTAATAAAGAAAAAGAAATTCGAGAGATAAATGAAAAGGCAAGAAAGCAACAAGAGGCTCAGGTGGAGTTGAAAGACAAACTGAGAAGAGAAGAATTTGAGGCAGAAAAAGCGGGTAGATATCTAAGTCATCTAAAAGCAGAAAGCGAAAAACTAGAAATTGAGCTAAAAGAGGTCCTAAAAGATATCTCAGATAACTTTGTAGGGAAGATTGAGGATTTGAAAAAAGTTTCTTGCAGTGTGAACTTGGAAGATTTGAAAATGCAAATTGAAAAATTGAATTGGCAACTTGAGCAGGTCAAAGAAATTGATGTGAGCGTGGTGGAGCAATATGGGGAAATGCAAGAAAAATATGATTTCTTAAAGAAAGAGACAAAGGACCTCAAAGAGACTCTGGTTGATTTATCAGAAGTGATTGCTACAATGGAAAAGACAATAAAAAAGAAAATGAAAGAGGCTTTCGAAGAAATCAACAAGGAGTTTTCAGTTTATTTTAAACAGATATTTTCTGGTGGGAGTGCGAGACTGGAAAAAATAAAAATTGACCTACCAGCTAGCAGAAAAAACTCTCTAGAAAGTGACGAGGAAGAGGTTGAAGAAGTGGACGAAAAAGAAAAATTTGAATATGGGCTAGATATTAAAGTCAATCCTCCTGGAAAACGGATCAACAGCCTTGGAATGCTTTCTGGGGGTGAACGAACTTTGACCTCGATTGCTTTGTTGTTCGCTCTGATTTCTTATAATCCTCCGCCTTTTGCTTTTCTTGATGAAATTGAAGCCAACTTGGATGAGTCCAATGCTGAGAGGTTCAGCAAGATTTTAAAAAAGCTTTCTGGGAAAACTCAATTTATTTTGGCTACTCATTCCAGGGAGGTGATGAGAATTGCTGATATTCTTTATGGAATCACAATGGACAAAGGGGGTTATTCAAAAGTTTTTTCAGTTGAGTTAGGTCAGATAAAAGAAGATAGTCAAATTGTTTAGTAATTTTTATATAACAGTTCTTTGGATGATTTTAGGGATTCAAGAAGAACATTTTAAGTAAGGGAGGACTTAAGGTGAAATACACAAGAACAGTTTTAGTTAATTTGGCATTGGTTTTCTATTCAGTGGCAGTTTTCGGAGCAGCTATTTATTTAGCTTGTAGTCCTGAAGAGAGGGAGGTGTGCACGATTATTTTGACTAAACTTTTAAAATGGAGAAACTTTTGGGCGCTAGTAACGGCGTTATCAATTCTTTCTGCTCCCATTTCTTTGGTCTCCGCCCTTTTTTCCTTGCTGCCCTATGAAAGAACGGGGAAAGGTCTTTTGGCTTAATAAGTTTTTAAAAACAGGCGTTGAGTTTCACTCAACGCCTGAATTGCTGTATAATTAAAATATGAAAAATTTATTCATTGTTGCCACTCCGATTGGCAATTTGGGGGATATAACCTATCGTGCAATAGAAACCTTGAGAGAGGCCGATTTTGTGCTCTGTGAGGACACTAGAAAAACAAAAGTCTTGCTGGACAAATATGAAATCAAAAAACCTCTGAAGGCTTATCATCAACAAACCGGAGAGACTGGAATTCAAAAAATTTTGGAAGCAATGAAAGAAGTTGACAATGTGGCTTTGGTGACAGATGCCGGAACTCCAGGAATTTCTGATCCTGGGAATTTGTTGGTTGAAAAAGCTTTGGCGTTTTTTGGAGATGAAGTAAAAATCATTCCCATCCCAGGCGCCAACGCGATGAGCGCTTTGATCAGCGTGGCTGGAATAAACACTACTCGATTTTCTTTTCTTGGATTTCCGCCAAACAAAAAAGGCCGGGAGAAATTTTTTCGAGAAGTTTTGGCGTTTGAGCATCCGGTCATTTATTATGAATCCCCTTATCGTTTGATGAAAAATTTGGAGTTGATTGAAAGGCTTCAGGAAGAATTAGGAGCCTCCAGGAAGATTGTTTTGGGGAGGGAGCTCACCAAGATGTTTGAAGAAATTGTTCGGGGAGAAGTGGAAGAAGTGAAAAAATATTATGAAAATAATTCAGAAAAACAAAAAGGAGAGATTGTCGTCTTAATATATTAAGACTCTAAATGCCAAAATCCAAATTGTTTCAAACCTGCCTGCCGGTAGGCAGGTTATTCCAAATCAAGTCTAAAATCTAAACTTAAAGATGAAAGTTTCAAAAGAAAAAGCAATTAAAGAAGATTGGGAAAACGTGAAAAGTCTAAACTATAAGCTTGGAAAACTTCAATCAAAATATCAATCAATAGTTTACGCTAAATTATCGGGTAAACACGGAACAGTCTCCACTAAAGACATAGAAAGAATCTACTATATAATTAGTGGGGAGGGGGAGTTTGAAATTGAAGGACAAATTACTAGGGTAAAACAAGGAGACGTTTTGGCGATCCCTCCCATGAAGAAATATGATTATTGGCCAGTTGCTGGTAAATTAGAAATACTACTCTTTATGGAACTTTGGGATAATTAAAAATATTACGAAGAAAGTTTAAAAATCAAAAAGGTGAATTTGTAGTCTTGTTTTATTGAAATTTATCATAATTTAGACAAAAAATAGACCAAAAGATATTTCAAATATCTTTTTGGTGATTTTTTTTGCAAAAACTTGCTAAATTTTGATATTTAATATATAATTATTTTTCGTTTTAATGTAAACAGCAAGGGGAGGCGCTAAAGTGAAAACGAGAAGAAGGGTAGAAAGCTATTTGGGCTCTGAGAAGTCATCGGTTGTTGGGGATTGCCCGAAAGGCGGTGATCCAGTTACCAGCAAAAGTCCAAAGCATTGCATCAAGTGCATTGGCGGTGATCCGGACAAAATTAAAAGAGACCAAAAGTCTTGATATAAAATATCAAGCAAGAAAGAGAGGCTCCGCCTCTCTTTAGTCTTTCCTGAAATTTTTCAAATCAAAAACAAAACGGCCGGGTTTTTTTAAGACCAAGCCGTTTTATTTTTTAGGAAGGTCAAGAGGGGTGATTGACAAAATAATTTTCATCAAGACTTAACCCCAATCCTTTTACCATTTCTATGAGATTGCCCACAACCTCACCTTCGGTTATTCCTGAATAGCAAATGAATAGACAGTCACCGAGGCATGCTTGCCAGATCAATGAATTTGGAGAAAAAGAACTCGGGCATTGATAGGCGTGGATAACCGGATCAGAGGAAAATTTTTCAAAAACAATCTTTTTTTCTAGGTAATTTCTTCCTATTGGAAGAGCTTTTTTTCTTGAGCTTCCCCCGGTTAAAATTTCTAGCATTTCAAGGAATTTTTTAACAACTGTTTCCTTTTCTAATCCAGAAAAACTTACAAATGGATGTTTCGTTAAGTAGATGTGCCAAAAAAATGAGTCTGTTCCCAATAAAGGGATTGATCCTCGACATATACTAACTGGTCTGGCCGTTGTCATGATTCACCTCCTTGCTGTTGGCTTTGAGTTTACGATAAAGTTCTAGTTTGATTAAAACATTCAATTGATTCAATTTCAATAGATTTTAGAAATATTTTTTCAATTCTTTCTCTCTTCGTTTTTTTTCTTCCCAGGAAATGTCGTCTTTCAATTTGAATGACGCTGTGCCGGGGCGGGGGGAATATTTGTTGACATAGGCTTCAAAGAAGCCAACCTCTTTGAAAACTTTGACGCTTTCTTGAAAATCTTTTTCAGTTTCACCGGGGAAGCCCACGATGACGTCAGTGGAGAACTTGGCTTCCGGGATTCGCTTTTTGGTTTTTTTGATTAAATCAAGATAGTGTTTCTGGGTGTAGGGGCGATTCATGGCTTTGAGGATTTTGTCGCTTCCGGCTTGAACGGGGAGGTGAATTTCCCTCGAAATGTTTTTATTATTTGCAATGACCTCAATCAACTCATCAGAAAAATCTTTGGGGTGTGAAGTCAGGAAGTTGAATTTTGTTTTGGGGAATTTTTTGGCCAAGGTGTCTAGTAAAATTGGGAAAGTTGTTTTCCCGTCTTTGTAGGAGTTGACATTTTGTCCAAGGAGGGTGATGTCCTTACATATGTCATTACATGTGTCATTACATAAATCCATGATCTCTTTTTGAATTTTCTCAAAGGGCCTGGACCATTCTCGTCCCCTGGCATAGGGGACAATGCAATAGGAACAAAAATTATTACAACCAGTCATTATTGGGACAAGCGCCGAATCTTTCCGTTCGTATTTCGGGTTAATCTCCAAGTATTTGTTTTTTCTACCATTCACTGAAGAATGGTAGAAATTGGATTTATCTAAAACGTCGTCGCTTTTTTCACTACAATACGCTGTAGTATTGTAGTGTTTATTTTTATTTGAGTTTATCTTTTTTCTTTCATTCTCTAGAGAATGAAAGAATTTATTTATTTTGGGGTTGTTGTTTGATTTTAGGAGCTTTAAGATATTTGGGAAATCTTTTATGGCTACAAAAAGATCCACTTTTTTTTCAAGCCTTTTCTTGAAATCTTCTCGGTGAGCAAGACAACCGGTGATAACCACAATTTTTTCTGGATTTTTTTTATAAACATTGTGAACTTGGCCATAGACCCGGTCTTCAGACATTTGGCGGACTCCGCAAGTGTTGAACATCACCAAATCGGCCTGATTAATTTTGTCAGTTGGTTCAAAGTCATTTTCTTCAAAAAAAGTTGCCATTCTCTCAGAATCGGAGAAATTCATTTGACAACCGAAGGTTTTGATGTGATATTTCATGTTTTATGTAATTTGTAATTGGCAACTTGGAGAAAGGCCTCGAAGAGGCCTTCCAAATTACAAATAGCTAATAGCCAATTACGGTTCATGCCTTTTTCTCAATCTCCTTTTTGATCATCTTCACAAAGTCTTCAATCTCCAAGGTCTCTTGCTCCTTTTGTCCTCGTTTTCGAACAGTCACGGTTTCTTCTTTTTCTTCTTTTTCTCCCATGATTAGAATGTAAGGAATTTTGAGTTCGGTTGATTCGGCGATTCTTTTTCCAAGAGAATTTTCTGGACTTGGAGATTCGATTCTGATTCCTTCTTTTTGCAAGGCCTCTTCAACTTTTTTGGAATATTTTTCAAACTTTTCGGAAACTGGGAGAAGCGCCACTTGAACTGGAGCTAGCCAAGTTGGAAAGGCACCGCCATAGTGTTCAATCAAAATCCCAACAAAGCGTTGAATTGAGCCCATAATAGTTCGGTGAATCATCACCGGTCTTTTTATTTTTCCATCTTTATCAACATATTCCAATTCATAGCGTTCTGGCATTGCAAAATCAAGTTGGACAGTTCCGCATTGCCAAGATCTTCCGAGGGAATCTTTGATATGGAAATCAATTTTTGGTCCATAGAAGGCCCCGTCTCCTTCGTTGAGATCATAATTTAGCTTTGAGCTCTCTAGAACCCTTTTCAATATTTTTTCTGATTGCTCCCAAATTTCATCTGAGCCGATAGATTTTTCTGGTCTGGTGGAAAGCTCAATGTTCACTTCTTTGAAGTCAAAGAATTTATAGAAATCCAAAATCAATTTGATGACATCCTTGATCTCTTTTTCTATTTGGCTTTCTTGGGTGAAAATGTGAGCATCGTCTTGGCGGAAAGCTCTTACTCGAAACAATCCATTCAAAGTTCCTGATGGTTCATGCCGGTGCACCTCTCCTTTTTCGTCATATTTAATCGGAAATTCTCGATAGGAATGAGGGCGAGATTTGTAAATGATGATAGTTCCGGGACAGTTCATCGGTTTGATTGCAAAGTCTTTGTCGTCGATTTTTGTGAAATACATGTTGTCTTTGTAGTTGTCCCAATGGCCAGATTTTCGCCACATTTCTTCATTAAGGATGATCGGAGTTGAAAGAGTCTGGTAGCCAGCTTTTTTTAAGAGTTTTTCATAAGGTTTCATTAAAGCGCTTCTCAAAGTCATTCCTTTCGGATGCCAAAAAGCAAAACCAGGCCCTTCTTTATGAAAAGTGAAAAGTTCAAGCTGTTTTCCTAGTTTTTTGTGGTCTCTTTTCTTGGCTTCTTCTAAGGCGAAAAGATGTTTTTTTAGGTTGGCTTTATTTTCAAAAACTGTTCCATAGATTCTTTGCAAGCTTTCTCGTTTTTCATCACCCTTCCAATAGGACCCTGAGATGTGAGTTAGTTTGAAAGCTTGGGGGTCAATTTCTCCGGAAGATTCTTTGTGGGGTCCAGAGCAGAGGTCTACAAAACCGTCCAGTTTATATAAACTGACTTGTTTTTCTCCTTCTTTCATCAAATCTTCAATCAGCTCGACTTTGTATTTTTGGCCAAGTTTTTTGAATTTTTCCAAAGCCTCTTTGGCTGGAGCTTGTTTTTGTTCAAAGGGGAAATTGGCTTTAATGATTTTTTTCATTTCTGCTTCGATTAAGGCCAAGTCTTCTGGGATCAAAGTTCTGGGCAATTCAAAATCATAATAAAAACCGTTTTCTATTGCAGGACCAATAGCAAACTTGGCTTCTGGGAAAAACTTCAAAACAGCTGCTGCCATGATGTGGGCAGTGCTGTGACGCAAGATTTCTAGTTTTTCTTGCCTGTCCCTGCGAAGGCAGGGATCCAGTGGTTTATCCTTTTGCATTTTAGTGGTTTTAAAAATTAAATATTAATTTAGTTTGTTATTCCCGCGAAGGCGGGAATCTAGTGATGTGTTTGAGGTATTTGCGAGGCTCTCTGGATTCCCGCCTTCGCGGGAATGACAGATTTTCTATAAATAAAAAACTCGTCTTATAAATAATCCAAAAACCGGATGATTTCTAAGACGAGATTTCTTTTAATACGAATTTCTCGCGGTTCCACTTAGATTCCCCTTAGGAAAGAGGCTCTTTTGTTGAATTTTCCTTGGTTTAGCAGGCTTTAAGCCTAATCTCGGGAGAGACGCGTGTTTGGTAGACACACCAATCACCAAAATGTTCCAACTGTTAGTTTAAGATAACTTTGAAATTTGTCAAGAGGTAATAATTATTTGTGTCAAAAAAGACAAAGTGATAAAATATAAACAGAACTTTAATTTTAAAAAATAAAAAAGAGAGGGGTCGGAAAATGGAGATTTCTGAGCAGGACATTATTTTGAGCTCAAAGCATGAAGGAACCAAAAAAAAATTTTTAACCAGGCTAAGGTTTATTTTAAGTTTTAAGACTGATGAATTTTTCAAAGAGGAGGATGAAGAAAGACTTGTTGTAGCATCAAGCCTGATCACCAGGACTTTAAAGGAATTTAGCTCTTCATGGACTTCGCAAACAAGAGATCTTTTTGCTGAACAAATTATTTCTTTAATCCTTGATTTCAGGTTGAAAATTAAAAGCAGGATTTTGTTGGCTATAGATTTGAGTTTTTTGAAATTTTCTACTCCCAACATTGTTTTTGAGGTTGATGGAGAAGAAGTGACGGGGCTTTTTTCAAAAGATCAAGAACAAGCAGCGTTCAGATTTTTGGCTGAATCGGAAGTAGAAGAATCTTTAGAAAAAGCAAAAGAGCTCGCTTTGAAAGCTTTGAGCTAATTTTTTGGGAAAGGTCTTGTTGATGAATATCTCGCGAGGCCTTTCTTCTTGAGAATTTAATAATGGATTTTAAAATATAAACATGTTTGATATTTTTTTATGGGGATTGGCTTTTATCGTTAGCTTGGCGGTTTTATTGAAAGCTTCTGATTTTTTTACTGACTCGGCGGAGAAAATTGGACTTTTCTTCAAGCTTTCCCCTTTTGTTATTGGTGTGACAATCGTGGCTTTTGGGACTTCTTTGCCGGAGCTGGTTTCTTCGCTTTTTGCAGTTTTTCAGGGCTATTCTGAAATTGTGGCAGGGAATGTTATTGGTTCAAACATCACCAATATTCTTTTGATTTTGGGAGTAGTGGCAATTTTTTCTATAACGGACAATTTTGACCATGATATTATTGAAGCTGATATTTTGGCGCTTTTTGGGTCGACTTTTTTGCTAGTTCTTACGATGTTGGATGGAAAGTTCACTTTTTTTGAAGGAGTTCTAGTGCTTTTGGGCTTGTTGATTTTTTTGTACCATACTATTTTTTCAAGGAAAGTCAGCTTTTGGGAAAAATTTAAGATTAAACAAAGTGTTCGAAGAAGTCTTGGTCTAAAGAAAAAAGTCCGAGATTTTCCTGTGAAAAGTCTCGCAACTCTTTTCGTCAGTTCTGTTTTTATATTTGTGGGAGCAAAATATGTAATAGACTCAATTGTCTATTTTTCTGACTTGGCCAACATTGGAAAGGGTGTGATTGCGGCTAGCGTCGTGGCGTTGGGAACTTCTTTGCCCGAGCTGGCAGTCAGTTGGTCGGCGGCCAGGAAGGGGAATATTGAAGTGGCGGTAGGAAATATTTTGGGATCCAATATTTTCAATGCCTTTGCCGTAATGGGAATTCCGGCTTTGTTTGCAGATTTGAAAATTTCTGAAAGTATTTTGTATTTCGGAGTTCCAATGCTCGTAGCTTCAACTTTTATGTATGTGTTTGTGGTTCAAGACAGGCGAATCAAAAAATGGGAAGGCGCCTTCTTGCTTATTTTTTATATTTTTTATATAACTAAGCTTTTCGTCTAAATTGCTTTACTTTTGGGGGTTGGGGTGATAGTATCTAGGTAAGTTTATTTATCTTTGAAAATTGATGGAGGGTGATTATGGGAAAAGTTATTATTGCGGGAAGGTATTCGCCCAAGCAGATTCAGGATCTACTTGAAGCTGCTCGAGATATGCCCAGGCACGCCCCGGAAGCTGGATGTGCAGGGACGGTTCATGGTTATTTCATTCCCGCTTCGCATGTTTGGGCTCTGGATGCAGCTTTGAAGGCCATGGGGATTACAACAACCGATAAAGAACAAGAAAAATTTTTTACTAAGGGGAAACCAGGGAAGTATTAACAAAAACGAAAGTCATTTTAATGACAAAGGAGGGTGTATGACGACGGAAATTTTAGAAGAACGTCCCATCGAAGAGGTATTAAAAAGCTTTGACATGGAATCGCTTGAAGACGCTTGTAGAAAAAATCAAACAGGCGATGGGTTAGAATTCTCTCAACAGGTTGCCTTAAATAAAACAGTGGCTGTAGCAGTCAAAGCAGCCTGGGAGGACAATAAGAAAAAAAATGGACCCAGCCTGGGTTTCATTGACTTTCTTGATAATGTTCTGCCATTAAAAGGGAGATGGCAACGAGATGAGGATGATAAAGGGTTGATCTGGTTTATGGACAATTCCTGTTCAAAGGTTTTGAGCTAACTGATTTTTCAGGAGATGTAAGTTGAATTTTGAAATCGTGTTTAAACACCGCTGGGGTTTATTGAAAGCTCAGCGGTGTTTTTCGTTGACTTAGGAGTCTTTTTATATTACAATCTAGAGTTATTGGAAAAAGCATTTTGACAATTTTAAAGGGAGGGAAATTGTTATGGAGTTGAGTATTGAGAGCTTGAAAAAATCTGTTTTTGGAACAGATCAGGTACTCGTAGAAGATGGTTTCTACGAAAACCTCCTCGTTTTTCTGAATTTCCTCAAAAAAGATTTTGTTTCAAAGGGGAACGACCTTCATCGATTAATTGATCTCAAGGAAAGTATTGATTTTATTTTTTTCAATCTTTCTGTAAATCAATTGGTCTGGAGAAAAGAAGCGAGAGAGATTTTCGTTAAGAAATTTTTTGAAATTTTAATCAGTGAAGATTTTGAGGAGAGCACTTTCCTGGATCTTTTGAAATACTTTTGCAGTCTTGTTGGGGTTGCTGATTTGATTATTTTAGATCCAATTGACTTAGAAAGTGGCGAGGAAATCGGCTGGGGGGTTGGCAATGATCAAATTGATCAAATTCTTGAAACTTTTAGTGACTGGGAATCAAAGGGTATTTATTATTTTTTAGACGCTCTTTCAAAAAATAGATATCCAAAGGAGATCGCATGAAAACAACAATAGAAGACCTGAAAAGCGAAGCCCATCTCGGCAAAGAAACTTCTTTACCAGAAGAGTTTTATCAGGCTTTGCTCAATGTCATTGAGTATAACAAAAACCCGAAGGATCTTTTGGGAAGCCTCGAAAAGCTTTATAGGTTCCTGGAAAGCTCCATGATTTATTGGGATGCTGATCTCAAAAACGAACTGGTAGAAAAGTTGGTTAAAATTACCGGAAATGTTTTCGTGATTAATTCTGCGAGGATCAAAGCGTCTGAAATCATTTATGAGATGCTTAAGGCTGGCAGGGGAGATTTCTTTAAACCCATTATGATGCAAAATTGTAGACAGGCAGACTGGGTTTCCAAGAAAGAAATAGAAACAGTTCTTGAAAACATTCAAAAAATTCCCGGGGATGCAGCCTCGATCGTTAGGACTAGTTTGTTGGAAGCTTTTCCTTTCGAGAAATAGAAAATCAGAGCTCACAGCCCTGATAAATTTAAAAGAAAGATCGCCACGATTTTAATCAAAATCGTGGCGATTTTCTATATAACCTGGATATTTTTTGTGCCAACAATTTTTCCCAAATCATTAACCAAATTTTTGCTGTATTTCAATCTTTGAGGAAGTTCAAGTTTTCCGTTACGACCCTCGGTTGTTATGAAAATTTTAGATCCTCCCCTTTCAGAGTTTTGGATTAGTTTTGATATTTCGCCTAAATTCTCTTGAGCGTTTTTTTTCGGAATGAAAACAATTATGCTTTTGACTTCTTCTTGAATAGATTCTTCTTGTTTTCCAAGTTTATTGCGGAAAGAATTAACCCCAAAGCCGTTTTTCTTTCCTTCTTTTTTGAATTTTTGCAATTCATTTTCATCAACCAAGTTGACTTCTTCGCACAGCAATTTGAATTCTCCATCTTTGTCTGAAAGCTTCCCCTTAATCAAAACAATTTTTTCCTCTTCCCAAATGTCCGGATTTTTTTCTAAGTTTTTTGGAAATACTAATATCTCCATTTTTCCCATACCATCTTCAATAGTGTTAAACATCATCAGTTTGTTTCTCCTGGTGTAAATTTTTTGAATTTTAGTGATGATTCCTCCCAAGACAATGGTTTGGTTTATGAGCCCATTGTGAAGATCTCGAATTGGAGTGGCGTGGGCGGAGAAGTAGTCCTGGTAGTTTCTTAAAGGATGATCGGAAATATATAGCCCCAAGAGTTCTTTTTCCCAAGAGAGCTTGGTCCTGTTTGTTGCTGGTTCAACTGATTCCAATGAAATTTTTGGAACTTCAATGGCCGGTTGATCATCTCCTCCATTTAGTCCAAATAAAGAAGTTTGTCCAGAAGCAACAGTTTTTTGATATTGTTTGGAATAATTAAGAATCGTTTCCATGTTTTGGATCAGTTTGTTTCTTTCAATTAAATCATCCAATGCCCCTGACATTCCCAAGGCCTCCAAGGATTTTTTATTTAGGTCTCTAGATTGAACTCTTTCAACGATATCAATAACACTCTTATAGTGACCATTTTTTTGTCTTTCCTTAATGAGCTCATTGGCGATATTGCTCCCCACTCCCTTAATGGCCTCTAGGCCAAAACGGATTTTTGGAAGGGTTTTAGTTTTTGATTTAGCACGGTCTTTGATTTTTTTGATTTCATCGACATTATTCATGATTACTGCAAATTCATTGAAACTTTCGTTGATGTTTGGGGGAAGAACCTCGATTCCCATTTGACGAGTTTCTTCAACTTCAATAGCAATTCGATCGATGTCGTCTTTATCAGAATTCATCAAGGCCACCATGAATTGAGCGGGGTAGCGAGCTTTGAGGTAGGCAGTTTGGTAGCCGATCAAGGCATAGCAAGCAGCGTGAGAGCGATTAAACCCATAGCCGGCAAAGGGCTCAATAAATGAAAAAACCTTCTCAGCTAAACTTCTATCAATTTTATTTTTTACGCACCCTTCAATGAATTTTTTCTTTTGCTCCTGAATCATTTCATGGATTTTCTTTCCCATTGCTTTTCGAAGGATGTCTGCTTCGCCAGGAGTGAAGCCAGCTAACTCTCGAGCAATTTGCATGACCTGTTCTTGGTAGACTGCAACCCCATAGGTGTTTTCCAGGATCGGTTTTAGTTTGGGATGGAGGTATTCAATTCTTTTTGTTCCGTGTTTTCCACCAATGAAGTCTGGGATCCATTCCATTGGCCCTGGTCGATAAAGTGCCACCATGGCGATGATGTCTTCAAAAACAGTCGGCTTTAGTTTCTTGAGATATCTTTTCATCCCAGAAGACTCCAGCTGAAAAACCCCAGTGGTGTCTCCTTTTTGAAGCAGGGAAAAAGTTTTTTTATCATTCAAAGGAAGGGTGTCGATGTCGATTTTATCCCCAGTAGTTTTTTCAATAACCTTGAGAGCGTTTTGAATGATGGTCAAGTTTTTCAATCCCAAAAAATCCATTTTAACTAAACCGATTTTTTCGACATAGGATGATTTTGAAGAGGCATTGTATTGAGTAATCATTCCCTGGTCTTCTTTTCCAATCATGTATTGCAAAGGAGTATATTCAACTACTGGCTTGGGGGTGATAACAACTCCGCAAGCATGAACTGAGGCATGACGAGCCACTCCTTCCAAGCGAACTGCTGCATCCAGGATTTGACGAGCGTCTTCATTATTTTTGTATTCATTTTTGAGCTCATTGGTGTTTTCCAGGGCGTCTTGAAGTCCAGTGAAGGCTGGAACCATTTTTGAGAGCTTATCGCAATAGGAATATTCAAAATCCAAAACTCTTCCAGCGTCACGAATAGCGGCTTTGGCAGCCATTGTTCCGAATGTGATGATTTGAGCTACGTGATCATGGCCAAATTTATTTCGGACATATTCCAAGACCTCGTCTCGGCGATCGTCTGGAAAATCAAGATCAATATCAGGCAAAGAAATTCGATCAGGATTCAAAAATCTTTCGAATAAAAGATTATATTCGATTGGGTCGATGTTGGTGATTTTGGTTAGATAGGCAATAATGCTTCCGGCAGCGCTTCCTCTTCCTGGTCCAACGATAGTTCCGTTGTCCTTAGCCCAATTGACAAAATCTTGGACGATCAAGAAATATCCAGCAAAGCCCATTTTTTTGATTACTCCCAATTCGTATTCCAAGCGGTCTTTGTGTTCTTTGGTAATTTTTTTACCGTAGCGTTCTTTCAATCCCTTCTCGCAAAGTTTTCGAAGATATGTTTGAGGCGTGAAGCCTTTGGGGACTTTGTATTCTGGTAGTTTGTGTTTGTCAAACTCAATTGTCACATCACACTTATCTGCAATTTTGTTGGTGTTTTCGAGAGCTTCTGGAACATCAGAGAAGGATTCATACATTTCTTCAGGGCTTCTCAAGTGCAATTCAAAATCTTTCATTGAAAGCCGGTTGGTATCGGTTATTTTTTTTCCAGTTTGCAGACACATCAGAATATCTTGAACGTTGTTGTCATCCTTGTTGACGTAGTGAACGTCGGCAGTGGCAACCAAAGGAATCCCAGTTTTTTTAGAAACTTTTTTTAATCCCTCATTGGCCAAATTTTGCTTTTCAAGATCTGGAAGATGCTGGAGTTCAAGATAATAATTTCCCTTGCCCAGGATTTTTTGGTACTCAAGGGCTTTCTGGGCCGCTTCGTCAATTTTTCCTCCAATGGCTAATTGAGAAATTTCTCCCTGGACACAGCCACTACAACCGATTAACCCTTCAGAATATTTTTTAAGAATCTCGAGGTCGATTCTGGGTTTGTAATAATATCCTTTGATATGAGCCTCGGTGACCAATTTCATTAAATTTTGATAGCCTTTATTATTCTTGGCTAATAAAATTAAATGAAAACGCTCCTCGTCAACGCGAGGGCGTTTGTTTTTCATTTTGTTAGGAGCGACATAGAACTCACAACCAATGATTGGTTTGATTCCAGCCTTTTTGGCTTTTTGGTAAAACTCAATCACTCCATACATGGTTCCGTGGTCAGTGATTGCCAAAGACTCCATGCCAAATTCTTTGGCCTTTTCGAGAAGATCATCAATTTTTCCTAGTCCGTCCAAAAGACTGTAGTGGGTGTGGACATGAAGATGAGTGAATTTTCTGTTCACGGTTTGGGGGATTATTTTTTTACAGAGAAGAAGTCTCTACTAATTATTAAATATTAACACTTTTTGATTTCATTGTAAAAGAGTTTTTTTCATGCTAAAATTTGGGTAGATTTCTCTTGAAAAACTATTAATTCAAGAGGCTTAAACGAAAAATCAAAAAATAAAATGGCAAAAAACAATAAAGGGCCACTGGTTTTGTGTGTTCTCGATGGTTGGGGAGAAACCGGAGAAATTCGGGGTAACGCAATCGCTAAAGCAAAGTTACCAACTATTGATAAACTTAATAAGTATTATCCCAAAACTTATTTGCAAGCCTCTGGGATCGCAGTGGGTTTGCCTTGGGGGGTTGTTGGGAATTCAGAGGTGGGTCACCAGTCAATGGGAACTGGTCAAATTATTTATCAACAGCTTCCAGTTATTAATACTTCTATTCAAGACGGGAGTTTTTTTGAGAATGAAGTTTTGTTAAAAAATATTGAGCGAGCCAAAAAAAATAAATCAAAGATTCATTTGTTTGGTTTGGTGAGCGATGGAGGGGTGCATTCCCACATTGAGCACCTGTTCGCTTTATTGGAAGTTATGAGAAACCAGGAATTTTATGATGTTTTTATTCATATTGCTACTGATGGAAGAGATACTTCGCCAGAAAGCGCTAAAGAGTTTGTCGGAGATTTGCTTAGAAAAATTGAAGAAATAGGAGTTGGGGAAATAGCTACTATCAGTGGGCGCTATTTTCCAATGGATCGAAGTCAGAACTGGAGTAGAATCGAAAGGGCCTACCAGGCTATGGTTTATGGAGAAGGAGAGAAGGCTAAAGACGTTTTGTCGGCGATTGATTCTCAATACAAAAAAGGAAACAAGGACGAGTTTATTGAGCCGACCGTGATTGAAAAGTCCAAAGGAGTTCCGGTTGGAAAAGTGGAAAGGGGAGACTTCTTTCTTTGTTTTAATTTTAGGAAAGATCGTGCCAAGCAAATCATCAAATCTTTTGCTTTAAAAGGTTTTAGTAAATTCGAAAAAGCTAAAATAATCAAAGGAGTGGAGCCCATTTGCTTCACTGAATATGAAAAAGATCTTTGTGATCAAATTGTTTTTCCACCTCAAGAAATTACTTCCAGGATTGGAGAAAAAATTGAAAAAGCAGGCTTAAGCCAAATGCGAATTGCTGAAACAGAAAAGTTTGCCCATGTCACCTATTTCTTTGACGGGGGTAGAATTATTGATTATAAAAACGGAAAAAAAGTTCATGTGCCGTCCAAGAAAGTTGACTCTTATGCCAAAATTCCAGAAATGAGTGCCAAGGAGGTCACTGACAAAATAATCGAATCTCTGGACGGAACCAATAGACCGGATTTTATTTTAGTTAATTATGCTAATCCTGACATGGTTGGTCATACAGGGGATTTAGATGCAGGCATTAAAGCGGTTGAATTCACTGACGAGTGTTTGGGGAGGTTAGTCAAAAAAGTCATCTCCTCAAAAGGAAAAATTTTGGTGACGGCTGATCATGGAAATGTTGAGGAAATGGTTGATCTTTCAACTGGAGAGGAAGACACAGAGCACTCAAACAATCCAGTTCCTTGCTGGTTTGTTACTGCAGATAATCATAGTAACAAAGACGATTCCAAGGGAGCGGAAGAAAAGAATTTTCAAATAGGAGGATTTCTTTCTGATATTGCTCCTACTGTTTTAGAGTTATTGGGAATCAAAAAAAGCAAAGAAATAACTGGTGAAAGTCTGGTTTCTTTGCTTCGGGAAGAATCTTCAAAAAAGAAGAAAAAATAATTTTAATTGTTGTGAACGGTGATTGAATCAGTTGGGCATTCATTGGCTGCTGTGTCTGCGCATTCCAAATCATCAGTCGGGAGAGCTTCGGCCTTCATTTTTTCAACGTTAAGCCTGAAAGCTTTTGGGCAAACCTCTGTACATCTTCCGCAACCGATACAAGTGTCTTGGTTGATAACGATGTCCATTTTTTTATTTTTTAATAATAATTCCTTTTTATTTTAGCATAAGACTTGAAATTTTTCAAAATTTATGATAGATTAATTTGGTATTTCAAGTTCTAGAAATTCCAAGACTTTCAGACTTTCGACTTTAAGGACTTTCAACTAAATTACATGGCGGCTATAGTTCAATGGTAGCCCAGCAACTTTGCTGGGTGAGGCACTGACCAGAGCCACCTCGGATTTATAGTATTTTCAAAGTTGATAATTTACATGGCGGCTATAGTTCAATGGTAGAACACCAGTTTGTGGCACTGGTTATGAGGGTTCGATTCCCTCTAGTCGCCCCGCAAAAAAAGACCCCTTAGGGTCTTTTTTGATAAGCGGGGCGACTAGAGGGAATCGAAGGGAGCGAGAAAAAGAGAGCTGGCGAGCTTTTGGTGCGCAGCTCCCAGGTGCCCGAGCCTGCCTGCCGGCAGGCAGGTCGGAGCGAGGGAGATTCCCTCTTCAAAATAAAAAATCACCCTTCAGGGTCTTTTTTTATAAAGCGGGGCGACTAGAGGGAATCGAAAGTCGCAGGCACTAAAATTCCGAGCTGGCGAGCCTGCCTGCCGTTAGGTAGGGAATTAAAGAGAGTGTGCCGAGACCGGGCAGGAAGTGCTTAATGAAAACGAGTCGAAGACGAAGTTTGAATTTAGCAACTTGACGCCGATTCCCTCGCCCAAAAGACAAAAACACCCATTCGGGTGCTTTTAATGTCTTTTGGAGCGACTAGAGGGAATCGAAGGACGGAAGCCCGAGGTTGCGAGCTGGCGAGCAACTATAGAGAGTGGGCTGAGTCCCGGGGAGGAGCCACTTAACGAAAGCAAGCCGAAGGCGTCGCTTGAGTTTGAGTCCGTTGACCCTGATTCCCGGGAATCGAAAGTCGCAGATACAGAAAAGGTAAGAGACGATTACGTAATTAATTACTTAATTAATTCGGTAATACATTGACAACAAATTGCAAAAATTTTATAATCAAGGGCTGTTGAATATTAGTTTAAAATCATTTTCTTTGAAAAAGGAGGTCCCATGGGACAATATGAAGAAAAGGGAATTGCCAAAGAGTACGGCAATGACAATCGGCTTGATAATCCAGTTAGAAAAATGTTTTATGATCAATGGACTTATCTTTGTCAATTAATGACCGGCGGCCTTAGAGACATTAATGTTTGTGATATCGGCTGTGGGGCCGGTGTTAGTTCCAGACTTTTGGCGGACCTAGGGGCTATTGTTGTTGGGGTTGAGCGTGAAAATAAACTTCTTGAAATTGCCTGTAGAAAAGAAGAGGAAAATCCTCAAGGCATTAATTATTTCTTAGGCAAATTACCATTTGAAATGCCAGGTTTCGAAGATGATTCATTTGACCTGGTTACCGGAGCGTTTCTTCTGCATTATGCCAAAAGTAAAGATGAACTAAAAGCGATGCTTCGGGAAATCTATCGCATCTTGAAGCCTGGGGGTTGTTTTGTTGGAATCAATCACGATCCTGAGACTCCTGTGGTGTTGACGAATGATTTTTTTGAAAAAGGGATTATTCCTCATAAAATCAGATGGGGGAAATGCGCGGCGCCTTGGATTGAAGGATCAAAAATTGAGGCGGTTATCAAGGGGATAAGCAAGCCGATCGAAGCTTTCTGGTGGAAACGGGAAACCTACCAAAACGCTTTTATTGATTCTGGCCTCAATCCTTTCAGTTGGCAATTCTTCAAGTTCCCCGATAAGCAAAGACCGGCAAATTGGGAAGATGCAGAGAAAAATTTTTGCATTCGGCTAATGGCTGGCGAAAAGCCAGGGTAATAAATATTTTTTAAAAGAACGCAAAAGGCCTTCACGAGAAACACAGTGAAGGTCTTTTTGATTTGTCTAAATTGAATCGACGTATATACGTACACACATACGAACGTACATACATTCGTACTTACTTCCGTAAGTACGAAATGTTAATCCCCCTTCTTCATCTCTTCAATGATTGCGCCGAATTTTGCATAGTACTCATCCCACTGACGACCCGACCAATCTTTGGGTTTATCGAGGATGATTTCATCAGGACTGGGGTAGTTTTCTGGATTATCATAGAAACTTTTGAACACATCTTGAAAAATTTCATTACCCTCCTTGTCTTTAACGATTTGCTTGAGAGTGGTTCGAAGTTTCCCGTCGTCAGTTCTCTCGACTATTTCTGGGCCAATCAGTTCAACATCCCGGAGATCTTTTCTGGAATAAAAGTCAATGTAGAATTTTTTGTCTTGTTCATCCATTCTGGTTTGAATTAATAAATAATCATTACTGTCATTTTTGAATTTCAAATCAGGCTTAGGGATATAGATGGTGGCGTCTGTTCCTGGCGGGTTATAGTAATGAACGGGGAAGGAGTGATTGTGTCTCTCGGTAATTTTCATTCCAGAGTTGAGAGCTGCTCGAAACATGGTTGTTGAAACTTGGCAAATCCCACCTCCGTATTCTGGGACAGTTTGATTTTTTTTGATAACCAGTTCTTCCTTGTAGCCCGTTGATTCATCAACTGCGCCCAAAAGAGTTGTGAAAGAAAATTCTTCTTGAGGTTTGATGATGAGGCCGTGAAAACGTTTGGCTCCAGTTTTGATGTTGTGAATTCTAGTTGGAGTGGATCCAGAAAAATCAGATTTTCCTGTTCCGATCAATTCTTTGATAGGGTATTTTTCTGGTTGGCTTGAAGAAATTTCGGCAGGGATTTTTTTAATTCTCAAGGGGATATAGGAAATTTTCTTATTATTAATTAAAGTACTTTTGATAGTTTGAAAGCTTTCTTCAATCAAGAGGCTTTTCCCATCCTGGTTTTTTTCAAGAATTTTCAAATTGCCAGCGCTTGTTATTTCAAATCTAGCATTGACTGGATCTTTATCAATTTCTTCAGAAACTAGCTCCAAGAACTCTTTGGTTTCGTCTTCTTTTATATAAACAGTTGAAGTTTTCCGGTAACGAAGCTTTTCTTTGTAGGGTTGAGTTAGCTCTAAGGATATGACAGCCCCCAGACTTTTTTCATAGTCATAGAAAGGGTTTTCAATTTCCGAGAAATAGTTTTTATCATAGGCGATTTTGTAATCCCAGTTCACGAAGTCTTTAAGATAAAAGGGAATTGCCTCGTCTTTATTTTCCCCAACTAAATAAAAAGGTTTTTCCAAAAGGTCCTGAAAGGGTTTATTATTCAGGAACCCTAAAAAATCTTTTTCTTCAAAACCCTTGGCCGAACTCGCTGGTAAGAGAAAAGAAAAAGCGAAAATAAAAATAATAGTTTTTTTAAAAAAATTGATCATGACTTTAAAAAACTAAAACCAGCGTGGGGCTGGTTTTAGTTATCAAAAAGATGTAAATCATTTCTAGTTTGTTTTGTTTCAGCAATTTCTAGAAACCCCGAACTTGCAGTTTCCTGCTTTTAGCCACCTCCATTTTTGGTAGTCGGATTGTTAGGATTCCGTTTTTCATTGTTGCCTCTGCTTTCTCGGTGACAATTTCAACTGGCAAAATTATTGATCTAGAGAAAGGCCCCCAATAACATTCTTGGTAATAATAATCTTCGGCGTCCACTTCTTCTTCCTGGCTTCTTTTTCCTTTGATAGTCACCATTTCGCTGTTAATGTCAACATCCAAATCTTCTGGTTTGACTCCGGCGATAGTTGATTTTATGACAATATCCTTAGGAGTCTGATAGACGTCGATTGTGAGTTGCCCCTCAGCATCGGTTCCTATTTCCTCGCTTTCATTTTCCTCAACGGCCTCTTTTTTGTCCTCCTCAACCTCAAGCTTTTTTGATTTTGGTGGAGCAGCGGGAGTTATTAGATCTTCACCTGATTCCTCGATAATTTCATCACTTTCTTGTTTTTCCTCCTCTTCAAACAAATCCTCTTCAGAGTCTTTTTCTTTAGTAGTAGGAAATTCATAGGGGTCGTCCATTTCTTTGACTTCTTCTTCTTTGGATGAATTGGTTATTTCAATTTCGCTTTCATCGTCGACTCTTTGAATCCCAGTAAGTTTTTCGAAAAAAGATTTTTTTTGTTTAGTCATGGCTGTTTTATTATTTAATGTTTTTTATTTCTTTAACTATTCTATCAATTATTTTTAAAAATGCAAATCAAAATTGTTGATAATCGTAAGATTGTAGATTAGATGAATCAGAAAAGCAGACAGAAAAAGAAGACTGGCCTGAAAAGCTCCTTTTTTGGACCTCATTACTCCCAGTCCTAGGAAAAGAGATGTTATTGCATGAATCAAAAAGATTGGAGCAATGAAAAAGATCTCTTGAAGAGTGGTTTGGAGATTAACAAAAATTAATAGAAGCTCAAAGCCTCCAAAGCCCAATCCCAACAAAACACAGTTCAATAAAAAAGAAGTCGAAGATAATTTGGTTTTACCAAAAAGAAAAAATATAAAAAGAAACTTGGAAAGCTCTTCTGCCAAGACAAGCAAAAAAACAGGGGACGGAAAAAGAGGTTGAAGCAAAATTGAAAAGACCAGGGCCAAAAAACCACTCAAAAAACCACCTGACAAGAAAATCAATCCTGACCAAAATGTTTTCCAGATTTTATTTTTCATCAATTTTATTTTTAAGATCCTCTATTTCTTTTTTGATTTGAGTTTGTTTATTTTTTTCTTTTTCAATGATTTCTTTGGGGGCGTTCTTTGTAAACTGGGGATTGTTTAGTTTTTGATTAACTGATTTCAGAAAGCCTTCCAAACGAACCAGTTCTTTTTTTAGTCTCTCGTTTTCTTTTTCCAGGTCAACCAGCTCTCCTAGCGGAATGAAGATTTTAATTGATCCGATTTGTTCGAAGAATGAGTTTGAAATATCTTTTCCAGTTTCTTGAAAGACAACTTTTTTAGCAGAAGTTTGAAGATTTTTGATTAATTCTTCTTGATTCTTAAGAAGAGGAAGATGTTCTTGAGATTGCAAAACAATTTCAATTTTGTCATTGGGGTTCAGTTTATAATGAGCTCGAGCATTTCTCACAGCGACAATAATTTTTTGAATTAATTCAAAATCATTTTTCTCTGAAGAATATTTGGAGTATTTCTTTTCATCCGGAAGGTGTTCAATCATCAGCATCGAATCAGAAATTTTTTGCCAAATGGCTTCTGTGATGAATGGAATGAAGGGGTGCCAAAGTCTCAAAAGATCTTTTAGAATTTCAGAAAGAATGATTTGTTTCGAGGAGTTTTTTTCAATTTTAGAAATCTCTAAGTACCAATCAGCAAAATCATCTCGGGTGAATTTTCGAAGTTTCTCTCCGGCGACAGAGAATTCATGATTTTCAATGTCAAGCCGAACTTCTTTGTTCAAAGCATCCATTTGAGAAAGAATCCATCGGTCAGCCAAAGTCAAATCTTTTTCATCCAAGTCAGTAATTTTTTTATTGGTGCTTTTGGCTTGAGACAAAGTGAATCTCGAGATATTCCAAATTTTATTGATGAAGTTTCTGAATCCCTCAATTTTTCTTTCAGAAATCTTTACATCATTCCCGGCAGTGCTTCCAATTAATAAGCTCAATCGAACTGCATCAGTCCCATATTTCTCAATCATTTCAATCGGGTCAATTCCATTTCCCTTTGACTTGCTCATCTTCTTTCCCTTTTCATCCAAAACCATTCCGTGAAGATAGACTTTTTCAAAAGGAATTTCTCCAACTGCAAAAAGTGACATCATGATCATTCTTGAAACCCAAAGAGTCAAAATTTCATAGCCAGTATTCAAAACTTGAGTGGGATGAAAGGTTTTTAAATCACCAGACTTTTTATTGTCTTTAAAATTTTCTGGCCAACCAAGAGTTGAGAAGGTCCACATTCCAGAGGAAAACCAAGTGTCGAGAGTGTCTGGGTCTCTTTTCCATTCATCTCCTGGTGATTTAGCTTGAACTTTTATTTCTTCGCCTTTGTGCCAGGCTGGAATTTGATGCCCCAGCCAAATTTGTCTTGAGATGCACCAATCATGAAGATTTTCCATCCAGTGCTTATATCTTTTGGTAAATCGATCGGGGATAAACTCAATATTTTTATTTTCAGCAACCTTCAAAGCTGCTTCTTTTAGAGATTTTCCATTTAGTCGATCAAGTTTTTTGTCAACAGAAACAAACCATTGCTTTGAGGGCAGTGGCTCAATGACGGTGTTGCAACGATAGCAAAGGGATGCGCTGTGCTGATAGTCTTCATCAACGTGATCAATCAGTCCCAGTTTTTTCATGTCTTCAACGATAGCTTTTCTAGCTTCAAGCGTAGTCATCCCGGCATATTTCCCGCAGTTTTTCATCATTTTTCCATTTTCGTCGATGATTTTTTTGGAGGGCAAGTCATGACGAGTAGCGATTTCATTGTCCATGAAACTGTGAGCGGGAGTGACCTTGACTGCTCCGGAACCAAATTCTGGGTCAACTGATTTGTCAGCCACAACTTTGACTTTGAATTTTCCCAAGACTCCTTCAATTTCATATTCTTTTCCAACCATGTCTTGATAGCGTTTATCGTCTGGATGAACTGCAACAGCAGTGTCGCCCAGCTTTGTTTCTGGTCTGGAGGTGGCTAGAACAAAAGGCCCATATTTTATCCAGTAAAGTTTGGCTTTCTCGTCTTTGTGTTCGACTTCATCATCGGCCAAAGTTGAGTGGCATCTTGGACACCAGTTCACAATTCGCTCTCCACGATAGATTGCTCCGGCTTTGTGCATGTCGATAAACATTTTTTCAACGGCTTTTTTTCTTTTTTCATCAAAAGTGAAAGCCAGACGTGACCAGTTTAAGCTGGCTCCCATTCGACGGAATTGGTTTAGGATGGTGGACTGAGTTTCTTCCATGAAGTCCCAGGCTTCTTTCATGAACTTTTCTTTTCCTAGGTCATGTCTTGTTTGTTTTTTTTCTTTGAGAATTTTTTTTTCAACAACGTTTTGAGTGGCAATGGCGGCGTGGTCAGTTCCTGGAACCCAGAGGGCTTTGAAGCCTTTCATTCGGTGGTAGCGGATCAAAAGATCCTCGATTGCAAGCATTGAAGAGTGGCCCAGGTGAAGTTTGTCGGTGATGTTGGGAGGAGGAAGGATGATGGTGTAGGGCTTGGCGTTTTTATCCAAATCTAAATTATCCGGATTAAATTTTCCGGACTCTTCCCAATATTTATAAATTTTTTCTTCGTTTTCTTTGGGGTTATAAGTTTTTTCTAAATTTTCCATGGGCTTAAAAATCGTTTAATTTACTCATTTATTTTACCCGAAGCGACGAATAATGCAAGGGAAAGCCAAAAGATGAATTGGCCTTGAGGAAGGGTCCAAAAATAGTGGTCAAAGAGTCCAAGAATGAGAAATCCGGAAGCAAGAAAGAAGAAAAGTCTGGTTTCCAGGCAGGGTATTGGGTTGGCAAAATTGAATTTATTGAAAAAGAAAAAGAAAATTAGAATAAAACCAATTAGTCCTGTTTCGCTCCAGGCGATTAGATAGAAATTGTGGACAGGTTGTAAGTCCCAGTTTTCAAGGTTTGAAGGGTTCTTTTCTTTAAAGACCGGGACGAATTGACCGATTCCAATTCCAGTTAGAGGGTTGCTGACAATGATTTTTTGAGAAAATTGAGAATAGTCTTGGCGAAGCGTCAGGGATTCATCTTGGCAATTTCCAGCACAGAGACGAGCAGGAATGAACTCCCTAAAGAGAAAGAAAGCAGAGCCCAAAATGAAAATGGTGAGAAATACTGATTTAAATACTGATTTAAATCTATATTTATTAAAAATGAAAAGCTCTAAGACCAAAACAATTGTAAGAAGGGCGGTGACGAGCCAAACGCTTCTTGAAAAAGCGGCCACTGTTCCGGTGAAAATAAGAGCTAGCCCGATCGTGAAATGAATTTTTCCAAGAAGCCTTTTTGTTTTTTTCTTAAGTCGAAGAACTTTGGATTTTTGGGGAAATGAAAAAGGAATTTTCCAGTCTCGTTTTAAGGCAAAATATAGCCCGGCGATCAAGCTCATAAACAAAAAGGCCCCAAGAGTATTTGGGTGAGGAAATGTTCCGTAGGCTCTGATCAGTTTTTCTCCTGGGAGACTTAGCTTGGCGACTCCAGGAATTTGAGGGCTCAAGACACTTTCCCCAAGATATTTGAGGCCTAATGATTTTTGAAAAGCAAATTGCAAAAGAGCGATTGCGGATTGAAAGACTCCTGAAATGAAAATGACATAGAGGGTTTTTTTGAAAAATTTCTGGGAATAGGTGACGCTTATTATGATTAAAAAGAAAATTAGGACTTCAACGAAGCGTAGGGAATTATACAAAGATGTATTAGGGTCTGGGGAAACGATGAGGGAATTGGCGACTAAATAAGTAGCTAGAAGAATAAAAGCCCAGTTTATTTTGGCCGTTTTTTTCTTAAGTAGCCAGAAAAACAATGTTATTAAAAAGACGATGTCAAAAGCAAACAGAGAATATTGGAGATTCTCTTTGAAGTATTGGATATCTTGGGTTGAGGCAAAATTAAAGATATGTCGGAAATTGAATGGTAATAAAAAAACCAACAGCAAGAGCCCCCGTTCAATATTTTTCTTTATGTTTAATTTCATGTCTTAATTTTAGGAAAAATTGGAGAAGAAAGCAATAAAAGAACGCGACCCCGAACTTCTGTTGAAGTTCGGGGCCTTTGATCCGATTTTAGCACCGGATTGGAAAGGTGCATGGTCTTGTCTTGGGGATGTGAAATATTTTTGAAGTGATTTTCAAGATTAAGCAACCAATCACTACGAGGATAATAAATTCTGGCCAAGACATTCCTCTCAAAAACATTGCCCCAGCTGAATAAATCTTTAAAACTCCTAAAGAATAAGAAAAGTATTTCCAAAAAGTTCTCATGTTTGCCTCCTTGAGTCGCAAGTTTTGCGTTTTTAAAGTTGAGTTATACTACAATTTTTTTAATTTAAAATCAAGGATTTCAATAAGAAAACCACCGAGAGAGCTGCTTCTGAGCTCCGTGACTTGTGTCACAAAAGGCTGGGCGCGTGAGGTCGCTTTCCTGATCCTTTTCTCGGTGGAGGTTGTGAAGAGCTTCGGTGCTTGTGACTCGGTTCTTGATAGAACTTCCTAGTCTCCCATATTGTTTCGCTCTTACCCCTTTTTAAAATAATTTTTTTGTGAAGGAAGGGCCACTGAATTCAAAGAGTGCTTTTGTACTCTGATACAAACAACTGTTTAAAGACAAGTGACCCATGCACCTTCTCGACACGGTAGTCAAAAGAATTGCCATCGGTGAGCTACTTCTGGCTCTGTGTAAAATTTATGCATGCATAAATTTAACTTTGTGCAAGAGTGGCTCTGTTCGCTCGCCGCTGCTAAGAGTTTCACTCAACCGATGGGCTTAAACCTGCGCTCCTCATGGCGCGGTGTTTGCTGAAAGCATAACAAAAAAATAATATATTCTAAAGTCAATGTGTCACAAGGGAGTTTCAAGAGAACCCAATACTTTCTTTTTCAAGAGTTATTGTGCAATTCCTGCTTTGTTTTCTTGAAATTTGTTCTCCCAGGTGACATCATTGTCGAAATTGGCGGCTTGCTAAGGCCTGCGGGTAGGGTTGGTGTTTCACTTGCGATTCTAGTTTGCTTTAACTAGGTCTCCCAACTAAGCTTATGCCTCCCTGCCAAAGTCGAACCTGTTAATTTTCAGCTTTGTTTAATTCTATTTTAAAAAGATGAGCTTGTAAAGACATTCATTTGATAAAGCAATCAAGTTGGGGTAGAATCAATTTAATTAGAAAACAAATTTATGAATATATTCAAAAAAATATTTAGAGGAAATACTTTGTATTATCCAGGGTGTTTGACCAAATTTGCCTTGAAAGATATTCAGGATAATTATGAGGAGATTTTGAGGCGGGAAGGGATTGATTTTATTAAACTCTCTGATAAAGAGCTTTGTTGCGGTTCGCCAGTGAAGAATGCTGGGGGTAAAAAACTTTTCAAGGGATTGGCTCGAAAGAATTTGAAAGTTTTCAAGGATCACAGTGTGGACAGGATTATCACCAATTGTCCGGCTTGTGCTTTGGTTTTGGGAAGAGATTATAAAAAGATTTTGGGAGATGAGTGGGACATTGAAGTCAAACATTTTACTGAAGTGATTTCTGATAAGACTTTGAAAGAGTTGGGACTTGAAGGGACAGTGACCTATCATGACTCTTGTCATTTGGGACGGGGGATGAAGCTTTATGATGAGCCCCGAGAAATTATTAAAAAAACTGGCTTGAAAATCAAGGAGATGGATTTGAATAAGGAGAGAAGCTATTGCTGCGGAGCCGGCGGGGGAGTGAAAACAAATAATCCAGAACTTTCAAACAGAATTGCTGGAGACCGACTTGACCAAGCAGGGAAAACCAAAGCCAAAACATTGCTCACTGCTTGCCCAATGTGCCATGCTCAATTCAAAGAAAATTCCAAGGACCTCGAAGTCAAAGAACTAAGCCAAATTTTAGTGAAAAATAAAAAAGACAAGAAGAAGAGTGAAAATAACAAAAAGTGAAAATAAGAATTAATTTCTACCATTCTTCAGTGAATGGTAGAAAATCAAAAACAGTTTTTGTTGTTTGTTTATTATTATTGTTTTTGTTTTATGGGGAAGAGGTTTAAGAGGACAATTGAAGATTTTGTGTGTGAGAATTGTGGAGAGGAAGTCAAGGGTGATGGATATACCAACCATTGTCCGGTTTGTTTGTGTTCCAAACATGTTGACGTTAATCCGGGAGATCGAGAGAATGAATGTGGAGGGTTGATGAAACCAGTTGGTACTTTTTTAAAAAATCAGAAATGGGTGATTGAACAAAAGTGTGAAAAGTGCGGAGAGGTTTTTCGGATCAAAGCCAGAGAAGAAGACAGCAAAGAAAGAATAGAAGAAATTATTAAAGACAAAGTTTCTAGTATTTAATTTTTTACAAACAAATAGGAAAGCTCCAATTCAAGGTCATCAAGTAGTTTGCAGTTCTTTCATTGAAAGATCTGGAAAGGTGCTTATTTTTATGGATACAAAATTCAAAGTTTGGCGTGTTCCGGGTGGTCGACCTGAATATGGAGAGAAGCTAGAAAAAACCTTGCTTCGAGAAATGAAGGAAGAGACGGGAGTCAAGTTTGAAAATCCTGAATTTGTTGGTTGGGGTCAGGATATAATAAAATTTCAGGTTGGTGAGAAGGCAGAGAGGTCGCGTTTGTTGATGTTTTTCATTCTTCGACTTGATGAAGAAACGGAATTGAAAATTGATCCCGAGGAAGCCGAAGATCACAAATGGGTGACGATTGATGAGTTAAAAAGGATTGAAAATAAAGAGGGATCACTCAATGATTTTTTTGAGAGAAACCCCGAGTTTGATATATAAAATTTTTCATTATAAATTATGTCAAAATTAGCAATTGATGTGGTTGTTTTGCCTGATCAGAAAATGGCTGAAAAGTCAGTAGAGGTTAGCACCCTGCAATTCAAAAAAACGAATAATAGTAAAATTCTTTTAGATAGCAAAAATTGTTTGCCGCATATTTCTTTGGTGATGGGAGTGATTAAAAAAAGTGACCTCGAGGAAGCCTCGCGGATAATAGACGAGGTCACTTCTGAAATTAAAAATCTTAATCTTCGAGCCGAAAAATATCGCAAAAACGTGACTCCTAAAGGAAATGTCATTTCAGACTTCGTGATAGAAAAAAGAGATGATTTGTATTTAATTCACGAAAAGTTGATTAAACAACTAAAGCATTTATTGGTTTATAAAGATGCCACCGTTGATATGTTTTATGCTCCCCCAGCAGTTGAAAATACGACGCCCTCTTGGGTTGAGGGATTCTTGGAGCATTCAAGTTTTGAAAACTATGATCCTCATATAACTCTTGGATTTGGTCAAATAGAAAATGTTGAGACACCGATTCAATTTAAGTCAGACACAATCGCGATTTGTCATCTTGGGAACTATTGCACTTGTAGAAAAATTTTACACAAAGCTAGTTTTGGTAAATAAAATTCTTGATATAAAAAACACTCCCTTGAAGGGAGCGTTTTTTGTATAAAAGATTTTTATTTAGCTTTCAGTTTCTCAATCACTCTCTTGAAAACATCTGGTTCATTGACTGCCAAGCCGGATAAAATTTTTCGATTCAGTTCAATTTTATTGTCTTTTAAAAACTTGATGAAAGTTGAATATTTCCAATCGTTTTGTCGTAAAGCGTTATTAAGTCGCAAAATCCAAAGAGCTCGGAAAGTTCGTTTTTTGGCTTTTCGGTCTCGGTAGGCATATTTTCCAGCCTTAATAAGAGCTTCTTTAGCGGCTCGGAAATTGCTCTTTCTTCGCCATTTGAAACCTTTGGCTTGTTTTAAAACTTTTGATCGTCTTTTTGAAGCGGCTACTCCTCGTTTAACTCTCATAGCAGTATCTTATGTAAAATTTTAATTTTTCAGGATGTCCTCCTTGATATTATCAGCGTATTTTCCAGCGACTACCTGGTTTCCTCGCTTAGTTCTTTTTTGGTCTGATGTCTGTCTGGCATTGAAATGATTCTGATTAGACTTACGTCTAATAACCTTCCCGGTGGAAGTTGTTTTGAATCTTTTTGCTACAGCTTTTCTTGCTTTAAGTTTTGGCATAGTATTATAGGGAATTGTTTTGCAAATAAAATTAGCCCCTCTAGTTACTTTCCGGAGCTATGATGACATTAAAGCCATTTCCTTGAGGTTTAACGTCTTGCTCTATTTTAACTGGAAAATCAATTTTGTCAATAAATTCTTTTAGTTGAGTTTTGGCTTGATCGGAAAAAGCTCGCTCTCGTCCTCGCAAAACTACTTGAATCTTTACCTTGTTGTCTTTGGCTAGAAACTTCTTAGCCTGGGTAAGTTTGAAATCAAGATCTCCTTCACCAGTGCTGGGGCGGAATCTGATTCCTTTGAGTTTGGTCTTTTTTTGCTTTTTCTTGTTCTCGTCCTGCTTTTTAGTTTGCATGTATTGGAATTTTCCCCAATCAATGATTTTGCAAACTGGGGGTTCAGCTTTGGGCGCAATTTCTACTAAATCTAGTCCACTTTCTTGAGCCAAGGCCAAAGCCTCCTTGATTGGTAAAACCCCGTGTTGTTCGCCTCTTTCGCCTACTACCCGAACAGTCTGAGCTTTAATGGCGTGGTTAACCAAATTTTTAACAACTTTTTGTGGTCTTGGTTTATAAATTCTTCTAATGGTTTTAAATTAATTTTAAATACTTTGCTTAATATAGCACAATGCCTTGTTTGTGGCAATAAATCAATGTGGAGGTGATGGGAATTCTCCTCGCTCCGACTCGGAGCCTGGGCGCTACACACAGAAAGCCTGCCGGCCGGTAGGCGGGCTCGCCAGCTCTCTTTCTACTCGCGCCCTTCAATTCCTTTCATAATTATTTTGTGGAGGTGATGGGAATTGAACCCATGTCCAGTGCTAAAATTTTAAAATCGTCTACAAGTATATCCCATTTGTTTTAAATCTCATTACCTCTAAATGGGCAAAAAAGTAAAAAGATTTTCTTTTGAGAGAATTCGGTTAAATTGCCAAAAGAAAACAACCTAACTATAACTCAATGTTGACACCGGAGAAGGCCTATTGAGTATCGGCCAACCGATGGGCTATTGGTTAAAAATTAAGCAATAGCAGCAGCAAAATTAGGTGTGAAAGCAGAAGCTAACGCACTTTTTGCTTTGTTATATAAGTTTGCACTTATAAGTTTGATACACTTTTAATGAGGTGTAATAACTCAACTTGCAGATTTCAAAATGCTTAACCTGTCGAAGCCTAGCACCCCCTAGGCAATTATGTTTCAATCGGTAAATATGCTCGTATTTTGTTTGGAAATAACTAGCAAAACAGCTTTTACAGCAAATTTATAATTTATAATTTATAATTTGAAAACAATTTTAAATTTTCGGAAACGAGCTTTGTTTAGATGAAAGGGCCTCGTTTGGGATGATTCTTGAAAACCAATTACCGCTTGGTTTTTAGGGCTCTTTCGATTTTTCTTTTATCTTCTCGGGCCTGGATATCTTGGCGTTTATCGATCTTCTTTTTTCCTTTTCCTAGGGCAAATTCCAATTTCACCAGACCTTTCTTATTATACATTGAAAGTGGTACTAATGTCAAGCCTTCAGTGCGAACTTTTCCCAAAAGTTTCTTAATTTCGCTTTTTTTGACTAAGAGCTTCCTGGAAGCGGTTGGGTCATAGCCTTCTAGTTTTCCGGCCTGAGGATAGCGACTAATTTGAGCGTTATTCAAATAGAGCTCATTTTTATGAAAAGTGACGAACGCTTCTTTCAGGGAAACATGCCCAGCTTTAGCGGATTTTACTTCAAATCCTTTCAATACCAAACCAGCCTCGTATGTTTCTAAGAGTTTGTAATCGAATCGTGCTCGTTTGTTTGTAGCTAGTTTAGACATAAATTTAGAAAATCATTAATTGTCATTCCCGCGAAGGCGGGAATCTAGTTTTAAAGTTTTCTGGATTCCCGCCTTCGCGGGAATGACAGTGGGTTAATTTTACACTATTTAGAAGAAAATTTCAACAAAACGCCATTTCTGAGCCAAATCTTTGCTAAATTTCATTTTCAAATCAGGGAAAATTTCTTTGAACTTTTTTTGGGCTAGGGTTTTTTGTTCAGGCGATATTTCAAAAATCAGATAAATATTCCAGGCTATTTTTTCCAAGTTTTTTTCTTTAATTTCTTCTAAAATTTTAATATAGAATTCCAATCCTTCATTTTTGGCCAAAAGGGCTTTTTCAGGCTCAAATTGAGTGACTGTTTTTGGTGATTTTTCATAGATATTTTCCGATAAATAAGGCAAATTAGCGCAAATCACTATTTGACTCCCTTTGAGATATTCCAGAACCTGCCTGCCTGCCGGCAGGTATCTTTTAGTCAAAAAATCGATCAAATTGCTCTCTAAAAAATCAATTTTTTTCTCCGGTAGGAGATTCTGGCGGTTTTTCCCAGCAATTTTCAAGGCCTCTTTTGAAATATCTGTTCCAACGGCCTTGAAATCAGAGAAGCGCTTGTTTTTTTGAAGTTCTTTCAAGATAGATATTAAAATGCAGCCTGATCCGGTTCCAACATCAACAAGCAAAGTTTTTTTGGAGGGCAAGATTTCTTTGTGGATGTATTCCAAAGTTTTTTCAACCAAAAGTTCTGTTTCTGGGCGGGGAATCAGGGTGTCGGGAGTGACTTTAAAAGTTTGGCCATAAAAATTTTTCTCTCCAATCAAATGAGCGATTGGTTCTTGTCTGATTCTTCTTTCAAGCAATTTCCAAAAACTTTTTGTTTTTTCAGGAGAAATCTTTTTTTCCGGGAAGGATAAAATAAATTCTCGGGATTTATCGAGAATTTTAGCTAATAAAATTTCAGTATCCAAAGAAGGACTGGAAGAATGTCCTTTTAATTTTTCTTTGGCTTTTTGGAGGACTTCTTTAATTTTCATTTTCCATCTTCATTTCTTGATCCTTTTTGGTCAACTCCTCAATTATTTCGCCCAAATCCCCGCTTAAAACATTTTCTATATTAGACCAACTGGTTTTGATTCGGTGATCAGTTATTCGATCTTGTGGAAAGTTATAGGTTCTAATTTTCTCACTCCTGTCTCCTGTTCCAATTTGCTGTTTTCTTTGGGAAGATTCTTTAGCTTGTTGCTCTTCTTCCATTTTGGCCAAAATTCTGGAGCGTAAAATTTGCATCGCCTTTTCTTTGTTTTGGAGTTGAGATTTTTGATCTTGGCAAGAAGAGACTGTTCCAGTTGGAAGGTGAGTGATTCGGACGGCTGAATTAGTGGTGTTGACTGATTGTCCTCCGGGTCCAGAAGAAGCGAAGGTGTCGATTCGCAGTTCATCCGGCTTGATTTCTAAATCAGTTTTTTCTGCTTGAGGCAAAACGGCTACGGTGACGGTTGAGGTGTGTACTCGGCCTTGCTTTTCAGTTTCTGGAATTCTTTGGACTCGATGAACGCCAGATTCAAATTTGAGCTTTGAGAAAACATTTTGACCTGAGATTTCAAAGATGATTTCTTTATAGCCTCCAAGGTCGTTGGAGTGGGAGTTGTTGATTTCTGATTTCCAATTATTTTTTTCTGCATAACGAGAATACATTTTGAAAAGTTCTCCAACAAAAAGAGAAGCTTCGTCACCACCGGCGCCAGCTCTAATTTCTATGATAATATTTTTTTTGTCTCTGGGATCTGAGGGCAAGAGAAGTTTTTCAATTTTTTCTTCTAGCGATTTTTGGGACTTGGTTAGGTCTGATTTTTCCGCCTTGGCCATTTCCAGAAGTTCTTCGTCAGTCTCTTCTTTTATAAGGACCTCATTTTCTTTGATTTTTTCTTTGGCTTTTTCCCATTCAACTATTCTGGAGTGCAAGTCTTCAATTTCGCTTAAATTTTGGTTGAGCTTTTTTAGTTTTTCGGGTTCAGCAAAAATAGCTGGATTTTCCAACTCTTTTTTTAATTCGAGGTATTGGGATTTTATTTTATCGATTTTTTGGTTATTCAAAGACATTAGTTTGAAAATTTAGAAATTTAGAAAGTTTAGAAAGTGAAGGTTTAAAATGATTATAACATAAAAAAATCCCCACAAAGAATATAAACATTCTTTTTGAAGTGGGAATTTAAATATAAAAAGCTATTTTTTGTCTTCTTTTTTGGAGGCGGGTTTTTTGGCTTCTTTTTTCTCTTCGGCCTTTTCCTTAGTCTTCTTTTCAACCTTTTTTGCCTTTCCGGATTTTTTGGGCTTGGTTTTCATGGCTTCAGTTTTCTCCATTCGTTGTTTGAATCGATCAACTCGTCCAGTGCTGTCAACTAGTTTTTCTTTTCCAGTATAAAAAGGATGACATTCGCTACAAATTTCAACGTCAATTTTTTCGGCTGTTGAGCCAACTTTGAAAGTGTTTCCGCAAGCGCACTTTGCTTCGACTTCTGAATTGTATTTAGGGTGAATTTTTTTCTTCATTGCTTTCTTTAATAATCTCAAAGCCAATTTTAGCAAAATTTATTTAAACTGGCAAGACTTTATTTGGAGGCAAGGAACCCCTCCCTGTTTTTTGTTTGCATCTTTTTTTAAAAATAGTATACTGGGATAAGAGTTGATTTAACGAATTAATATTTCGTTGGTTTTTTAAGTAATCAATAAAAAATAAATGCAAAAGAACGAAGAAAAGAACTTTTGGGAATCCGCCAAGGAAACCAAAATGAAATCGGAGGGAGAAGACAAAAACAAAAAAATAATAAAGAGTGAAAATAAAACTGAAAAAAAAGAGAAGGGCAAAAGCAAAAAGATTTTGAGCCTGGTTGATTGGTTTATCCGAGTGCCTCTTTATTTGGCGGTTGTTTTGACTCCTTTGCTATTTTTCCAAAATGTTCCTAGCGCCTTGGAGCTAAATAAACAAGTTTTGTTTGTTGGCTTAGTTGGAATTAGTATTTTGGCTTGGATCGGAAAGATGGCATGGAAAAATGAGATCAAATTCAAAAAAAGTTTTCTCTTGATTCCAATTCTTACTTTCTTGTTGATTTATGGGTTGAGCACAGTTTTTTCTGATTATTATGAACAAAGTATGTGGGGGTATTTTGGTGGTGAAAGCAGAGCTTTCGTTTCAATTCTTTTCTTCGTGGCATTCTTTGTTTTAATTTACAATAACATCAAAAGCTTTCAGGGAATTAGCAAGTTTTTGTTCTCCTTCCTTATTAGTGGCTTGATTCTAACAATCTTGGGAGTTCTTCAATTCTTTGAAATATATATATTGCCATTTGAATTTACCCAGAATAGATTCTTTAGTCCTATTGGATCCGTTTATGTGTTTGCTATTTATCTTGGCCTAGTGTTCTTGGTTTCCATTACTTTATTTTTGAGTAATGTCTCAAAGTGGCTAAAGGCTCTTTTCTTAGGGCTCGCAATTGCCTCTTTTTTCCTTTTAATGGTTATTAACTTTAAGTTTCTTTGGATTATTCTTTTGATTATTTTGGCCTTTATTTTGGGAATGACCATTTTAATAGAAAATAAAAAGACAACTCAAGCTAGGGTGATTCCAATGATTTTCTTGGTTCTGGCATTACTCTTTTTGCTTCGAAGCAAACCGCTTTTCAATAACTCTGATCTGCCAATGGAAATCTTCCTTAAGCAAAAAGTGGCAGCTAAGATTTCTCTTGAAGCTATAAAAGATAACCCAATGCTGGGAAGTGGTCCAACTATGTTTTCTAATGTTTATAAACAAAACCGACCTGCTAATTTAGGAACTTTTTCAACTATTAACTTCAATGAATCGACTAGTTTCTTTTTCACTCTGGCTTCAACCACTGGAATTTTAGGAATTCTTTCATTCCTGTTTTTGGTTGGTAGCGGTTTTGTGGTTTTGTTCAAAGAGATCACTGGAGCGATTTCAAGAACTGAACAACGAGACAATATGCATCGATATTGGAGTTTGAGCGTTGGAGTGGCTTGGCTGTTTTTGACAATTTTCTTGTTCTTGTATTTTGTTAGTATGTCAGTTTTGATGTTGTGGTGGATGTTCTATGGACTTTTGGTCTCCTCAGCTTTCCTTAATAGCAAAGATAAGTCTGTGGCGGAAATTTCAACTGCTTCAAGCAATCCTAAAACATCATTCTTCCTTTCATTTGGCTTTGTTTTGGTGATCATCGGGTTTATCGCCGTTATTTATTTGCAAGGACAAAAATATTTGGCAGCAGTTTATTTTGAAAAAGCTTTGAGGGCTGGAAATCAAGAACAAGATATCGAAACAACTTCTGAGAAGATTTCCATGGCTGTTTCCCTTGATCCTAATCGAGATTCTTATTATAGAGACTTGGCAGTAGTTCATTTGGCTCTGGCCAAGGAAAAGATTGATGAAAAGGGAATTCAAAATCTGACTCCAGAGGAATCTAACTTTATTAGTGCAAGATTTAGAAACGCCTTACAGTCTCTGAATCAAGCCAAGATTTTGAACCCAACTGACTCTTTGAACTTTATATCAGCCGGAAGACTTTATGAGGAGTTTATTGTTATCGATAAGGAATCTGGAGATAAAGCGATTGAAAATTATGAAGAGGCGGCTAGACTTGATCCGCAAAACCCTGACATCTATCAGTCAATTGCTAGCGTGAAAATTATTCTTTCCGACTTGGAAATGATTGAAAAAAATGCTCAAAATATTTCTGGACAAAAGATCGAGCCAACCAAAGAAAGCCTGGAGAACTTGGCCATGGCAGAAGAATATCTTTTGAAGGCCCTGGAGGTCAATTCTGGCTACGTTAGGGCTGATCTGACATTGGTGAGTGTTTATGAAAAACAAGGTGATTTGGATAAAGCAATAGAAAAGGCTGCATCCAATGTAGATAAATATTCTCAATCTGCCGAATTCGCTATGGATCTGGGAAGACTGTATTACCAATCAGAAGACTTTGAGAAATCCGAAGAAACTTTAAAGAGAGCCTTGAACATTAATTCTCAATTTGCCAACGCTAGATATTTGCTTGGTTTGGTCTTGGACAAACAAGGCAAGTCCCAAGAGGCCCTAGAGGAACTTGAAAAAGTTGAAGAACTGAACCCTGACAATGAGGTTCTAAAAAACGTTATTGACAACCTAAGAAACGGCAGAGCTGCTCTTTCTGGGATTGATCAAAACTCAACGATCATTGAAGAACAAATCGAAGAAGAACAAATCGAAGAAGAAGAGGTTCTCGAAGGGGAGGAAGAGAACGCTAACTAACAAAATCTTTACAGAAAAAATAAAGCCAAAGTTTGTTATTTAAAGCTTGTTGAAAATATTTCAATGAGGATGTTAACTATTAGCTTGTGATGGCGAAAGAAACAAAAAAAATAATAGAAATAAAAAATCTGAACGTTACTTATAATAAGGGCAAGTCAAGCCAAGTAAGAGCTCTTGAAAATGTTAATTTAGAAATTGAGCGAGAGGAATGGGTTGTCATTTTCGGCCCATCTGGTTGTGGAAAATCAACTCTTCTTAATTCTATTGCTGGGTTTGAAACTCCAACTAGCGGGAAAGTGTTTGTTTCTGGGGAGGATATTAACTCGTTTGACGGTCAGAGAAAAGCTGAATACCGCAGAAAAAAAGTCGGGATGATTTTCCAGTCTTTTCATTTGATACCTTCTTTAAAAGTTTTAGACAACGTCTGCTTGCCTCAGGTGTTTTTTGGAGTGGACTATAAGAAAAGAGCTAAATTGGCCAAAGGATTTCTAAAACGTTTTGGGATCGCCAACCAAGCCGATAAATATCCTTCGGATATTTCAGGAGGACAAAGACAAAAAGTTTCTATTTCCAGGGCTTTGATGAATAGCCCAGAAATAATTTTGGCTGATGAACCGGTGGGAAACCTTGATTCAAAATCGACCTATAATGTTTTGGCGATTTTAAAAGAGTTGAATCAGTTGGATCGAAAAACAATTATAATGGTGACTCACAATCACAGTCATCTTCAGTATGCCGACAAAGTGGTTTTTGTTAAGGACGGAAGAATTTTGAAAGTGGAGACTTTGCGGAAGAAAAGAAAAGGTAAGAAAGAAGAAAAAGATGACAGAAGGATGGTTTTGGCAAAAGATGTCGAAGTGCCAATCGATTTGAAACTTTTGATGAATTCTTTCAGAGACTTGACTAATCCAAATGTTGGTCAGCTTCTGACTCCGTTCAAAGTCAAACAAGCCTTTTCTCAGTTGATGTTGCCAATTTCTAATCATCAGGTTGAATTGACGCAACAAAACATGAAAAAGTTTTTCTTGGGCGAGCAAACAAAAAAACAATTTTGTGACAAACTGAATGCTTCAATAGAAGAAGGAGGAGCTGGTTGGGATAAAAGAAACGCCGAAAGATTTTCCAGCGAGGTGGCTGAACTTTTCAAACAAGCAGAAAAAATAGATTATTCGAACCCATATAAATCGGCAATAAATATTGTTAAATTTTTTATGGAAAAATATCCAATTCGAAAAACTGAATATCGAATTAATGTTTTTCGCAATGCGGTTGAGAAGCGGTTGAAAAATGAATTTTCAAAAGAAGAATTACAAAAAACTTTGGATAAGCCTATGAAGAAAAAAGGCTTGGGGCTTAATAAAAAACGAGCAGAGAAAATTGCCCAAGAATTGGAATTAATGATTTTAATAAGATATGCCGGCTAAATGAAATTTATTGATTTGATTAAACTTGCTACCAGAATGTTCAAGGCTCGGACCTCCCGAACCGTTTTGACGATTGTTGGAATTGGAGTGGGAACAGCTACGATTCTTTTTCTGATTTCTTTGGGATTTGGAGTGCAAGAAGTCATCCTAAGCAAGGTGACTACTAGCGATTCTCTTTCAGCGATTGATGTTTATTCAAACTCTAATACCAATAAGAAAATCGATTGGAGCAGTGTTCGACAACTGGAATTCATTAAAAATGTCGAGAAGATAGCGCCTCTTTTGAAATATGAAGGGCAGATGCAAGTTGATGGGATTAACAATAACACTAACTTCTTGGCGACCGAGCCCGGATTTGTTGGGATGGACGGTAAAAAAATAGTGGCTGGAGAAGATCTTTCCGAGGAAGATCTGGAGGGGATCGTTTTGGCTTCTTCCTTTTCTAGGGTTTTAGAAAAAAGCTGGGACGAGTTGATTGGCAGAGAAGTCGAGATTGTCCTAAACATTCCAACTGATAAAATTGGAAAATTTAAAGAGGAAAAAATTGACAAAAAATTTAAAATAATTGGAATAGCAGAAAATGAAAAGTCCCAAGTCTATTTTAATTTGAACAGCTTGGGAGAAGAAACACTTCAGAATTTTTCTTTAGTAAAAATAAAATCATATAGCACTGATCAGGTGGACGGAGTCAAACAACAGATTGAAGCTTTGGGCTACAAGACTTCTTCGGTTTCTGAGGTAGTTAGGCAAGCCAGAAAGTTTTTTGCTATTGCAAGTCTTGCCTTGGCTGTTTTGGGGGTAATTGCTTTGTTGGTTAGTTCGATCGGAATGTTCAATACCATGGTGATTACTCTTTTGGAGCGAACTGAAGAAATTGGGATAATGAAAGCGATCGGAGCGACGGATAAAAATATTTTGAGCATCTTTATTTTTGAGTCGGCTTTGATGGGCTTTTTGGGCGGAGTTTCAGGAATTGTGATGGGATTTGCAGCTCAAATAATTTGCAATTTTACTATTAATTTCATTGCTGTTAGAATGGGAGGAGAGGCTTTTGATTTGTTCCATTCGCCTTTTTGGTTCATCTTTTTATTGGTTTCCAGTTCTCTTCTTATTGGAATTTTGACAGGCTTGATCCCAGCTAGAAAGGCCAGTGCAGTTGATCCATTGGAGGCTTTAAAGAGAAGATAGGCGAATTCTTCGCAATTTTAAATTTATAATTTATAATTTGTAAACCTTCTTGCCAGTAGACAAGAATCAAAATTTTTCGAGAATTGAAAATTAGATATTATAAATTGTTTGTAAATTATAAATTACAAATTATAAATTGGTTCTGTAATGAATAAAAATTTTATAAAAAAAGTTCTGAGAGTTGCCTTTGAAGCCGCTTTGATTTTTGTGGTTGTTTTTGGGGCGCTGGTGACTTTTGAATATTGGAAGCAAAAAAAAGAGATTCGCGAGGAGATAGACAAAGTCGCTTTATATAAAGGTGACGAAAGATTTGGGCTGGTTAGGGTTCTAGGAGAGGAGGATCAGATAAGAGAGGAATATGTGGGGAATAAGTATGTGGTTCAAGATATCACTATTGGAGGAGAGGCCTTGATGGAGCTTTCTCAAGATGACAAAAGCAGGGGGATTATTATTTCTCATTTCCAGGGAAGACTTTATTATTCTGATGATGAAGAAACTTTGAACTACTATGCTTCTTGGCAATCCAACAAACCTATTTTGTCCAAGCTTCGCTATAAAAAAGAAGAAGAATCTCAGTTTGTTGAGATCTCAGAAGAAAATCATACCTATCTTCACAGCTTCACTTTGCCCGATATTGATTTTTCTAGTGTCTATGAATATAAGATTATTAGTCGAGACCGTTGGGGAAATGAAGTTGAGTCGGACGAATTCGTTTTTTATACTGGTCCAGAAGAAGCTTCATTTTTTGAGATGTTAGAAGATGCTTTTGAGGAGGTTTTTGGTTGGACGGTGGGAAAATAGAGAGGAATTTATAATTTGTAATTTATAATTTACAAACAATTTATAATATCTAATTTTCAATTTTCAAGAAAAGTACGAGTTCGCTTTTTTATAAATTAGATATTGAAAATTAAATATTGTTTACAAATTACAAATTACAAATTTAGAATTAGCGCAACTTTTTGTATAAAATTTTTAAAATAAAACCAAAATTATTAGTAGAAAAAATTCGAGACTCATTCGAAGATTTTTTGATTAAATTTTTGAAATTTTTGATTAGACGGAATCCCATTTCGCCGATTTATGCTTTGGGAAAAGTTTTGAGAGTGAAACTGGATTCCCGCCTTCCTACCTACCGGCAGGCAGGCGCGGAGAATGACAAAAGAGGGCTTAAAAAAAATAGCCATTTAAATGGCCATTTAAATGGCTATTTTTCTAAACAGGAAAAATATTTCTCAACTCATCATCCTTATTGGAGCGCATTTTCATCTTTTGTTTTTTTGGTTCTTGTTTTTAGTGGAATTTTGTGGCTGACTTTTTTTAGAAATTTTGAAAAAGCTCAAGCGGATTGGTGGGATGACACTTGGCATTATCGGAAAGTTTTGACGATTGACTCTGATCAGGTTGCAGGAGATTTGACTGATTTCCCAATGCTGGTTTCTTTTACTGATTCAGATTTGGGTGCTAATGCCCAAAGTGACGGAGACGATATTGTTTTTACTCTTGAGAATGGAACTAAGTTGGATCATGAGATAGAGTCCTATACAACCGGGACTGGAGTTCTGGTGGCTTGGGTGAGGATTCCGGAATTGGATGGAGACAATGACTCCTATATACTTATGTATTATGGAAATTCGACTGTCAGTAGTCAGGAGAACGTTTCTAATGTTTGGAACGACAACTATTCTGCCGTCTGGCATATGAATGGAGGGGCGGGTGCAAGCGAGACTGATTCAACTAAAAATAATAACGACTTGTCTGTGACAGGGACTGTTGGCAATGGAGGTTCAACTAAAGTGGGACCTTCCAGAGAGACTGCTAATGGGAATAATTATCTTTCCATTTCTGATAATGATACTTTGGACGGAATGTCTAAATTAACAATCCAAGCTTGGATAAGAGACACCCAAAATGACACCCAACCAAGAGGAATAGTTTCTAAAAGGACTAGTTCTTCAAGTCAAGTTTCCTATACTTCTTTTGTTTATACTAATAGATACTTTAATTTTGATAACGGTAATAGCACTGGGACTGGAATGGACTCAAGGACCGTTACTGATACTGAAACTTGCACAGTCAATACGTGGCAAATGCTTCACTTCACTTTTGATGGTCCGGGAGATACAAAAAAGATTTATCTTGATGGGACAGAAGCTATTTCTGATTCAACTATGACAGAGACTTCTATTTATGATGGAACTGGAGATCTGAGAGTGGGGATTTTAAATGATTCCTATGGGAATAGCTGGGTGGGTCAGTTTGACGAAGTACGAATTGTTCAAGATGCTCTGAGTTCAAATTGGATTGAGACGGAACACAACAATCAAGATGATCCAGCAACTTTTTTTAGTGCAGGGAGCGAGGAAGTCGGCCCTGGGCCAATCGGATATTGGTCTTTTGATGAGGGGTATGGAACAACAGCGCATGATGAGAGCGGAGAAGGGCATGACGCGGCCATTACTGGAGCGACTTGGAAAACTGAAGAAGATTGTATTTCAGGGAAGTGTCTCTATTTTGATGGTGGTGGTGATTATGTTCTGGACGATGACGGAGAGGATTATTTGAATGGTTTGGAGGAGGTTAGTCTTTCTTTGTGGGTGAGATCTGATTCAGTTGGACATAACAGGAATTTTATTACTGGGAGTGCGGGTGGCGGAGACATTGCCTTTACTGGAAGATATGATTCTGCTGGTGCTTCAGGATCAGGGACTAATGTTATGAAATTTGGTTTCGGAGGAGCTAGCGATACTTTGAGTTCTCAATATGAAAGTTCTTCAAATATTCAGACAATTTCATGGCAACACATTGTGGCTACCTGGAAGAATGGAGAAGCACCAAAACTCTATGTCGATGGAGTTCTAGATACTGCAACCTGGAGTGATATTGGCACAGCGACAAGTCTTGCTGGCCTTACTGAGCTGAGAATAGGAAGTGGCGTTAATGGTGTTTGGACTGGTTTTATTGATGAAGTGAAAATCTATCCCTATGTTCGGACGGCGGAGGAAGTGAAACAAGATTATAATGCTGGGCTTTCGGGGCAAAAATCTTTAAGCGGAACAGCTGTTTCTTTCGGAGGCGAGTCGGACAAATGGATGAGTGATGGTTTGGTTGGATATTGGAAGATGGATGAAGCGAGTTGGAATGGAACGACTGATGAGGTTGTGGATTCATCAGGAAAAGGGAATCATGGTGTGCGAAGTGGTGATGCTACGACAGCAGGAGGGAAGTTTGGAAAAGGGGGAACTTTTGATGGGTCAGGGGATTATGTTTATTCTAGTGACGATGTCTTATCTGGAGCGAGTGAATATTCAATTTCATTTTGGATGAATAGGGATTCTAGTTCTTCGGGTATTGGCTATATTATGTATTTAGGCGGGCTTCCATATGTTTATAGTGATGATTCTAATGGCCATTTAAGACATAGGGCGAATGACACCAACCTTAATTCTTCAAATTTAAGTGATGATACTTGGTATCATGTTGTTGTTATGAATGATGGTTCAACATCTAAAATTTACATAAATGGAGAGCTTGATGCTCAGGCAGCTGACACGATTGGCAATCACAGCGAAGTTTACATCGGAAGAAATGGTTCTTCTGGAAATAGTTATTTTTATGGCAAATTAGATGAAATCCGAGTTTATAATCGAGCGCTTTCGCCTCGGGAAGTTAAGAAACTCTATGAATGGGCGCCGGGGCCGGTTTTGCATTTGAAGATGGATGAGGGATCCTGGGATGGAACAGCGGGCGAGGTTGTTGATATCAGCGGGAATGGCTATCATGGCACTGCTAGTGGTAGTGCCACCACCACTCGTGGAAAATTTGGAAAAGGCGCTTCTATTAATGGCAGTACCAATGATTATGTTGGTATTGGCCAAGATGTCTTTTCTGGAATTACAAAATTTACTATTTCGATGTGGTATAAACGTCCGGATAATGATAATGCCGGATATATTTTTTATGGCATTCCAAGGCCCTATATTTACGACAACTCATCTACAATAAGGACGTTGAGTTTTAGAGCTAATACTGGCTCGGTAACAACTTCGGCTTTAAATGATGATACTTGGTATTATCTAACTTTTACCAACGACGGATCATTAACAAAAGTCTATATTAATGGGGTTTTTGAAGGAGAGATTGCTGATTCGCTGGGAACACACTCTGGTTTGTATTTTGGTTATGATGGAGGAACAAATTATATGAATGCTAACATGGACGATGTCCGGATTTATGATTATGTTCGCACCCAGGATCAAATTCTTGAAGACATGAACGGTGGTGGGCCGGCGCAAAAGTCTCCGGTTTTGCATTTGAGTTTTGATGAAGGCTTTGGAGACACGGCCTATGACTCTTCGGGATTTGGAAATGATGGGACTTTGGATGCGAGCACTGGTGGGACAAACACAACAGAGACTGCGATGTGGGAAAAGTCAGGAAAAATTAAAGGAGCAATGGAGCTTGACGGAACTGATGATTATATAAACGCTGGATCAGATACAAGTCTTGACAATATGGGAGACATGACTATTACTGCATGGGTTAAGCCCTATAGTTTAGGGCCAAGCAATTATGGACGAATAGCGGATAAAGACAATACTGCTAATGGAGATGGATGGCTTTTCGCAATGAATTCGAGTAATAGATTTTATTTTTCACACGATACAACTTCGACTAATGTGGAAAGGATTTCAGCTAACAATAGCATTACTTTAAACGAGTGGCAGCATTTAGCTGTTACTTGGGATGGGGATGTAACTTCTTCTACCGGGGTAAGGCTGTATCTTAATGGAGTAGAAACTGCTTATAGTTCAACTCTTACTCCGAGTGGTTCGGCAGGGGATGATTCTGCGAATAATTTGTGTGTTGCAAATAGGTGCTATGACTATGCTCGAACTTTTGATGGCTTAATTGATGAGTTAAAGATTTGGAACTATGCCCTGACAGCAGAAGAAGTTGTTCAAGAATATCAAAATTCTGGGTCAGCTGTTGGCATGGGTGGATTGAAAGCTGAAGCGGACAACGATGGAACGACGGTGACGGGTGCTTCGGCCGAGTATTGTATTCCGGGCGATACTGCTCAGTGTGATCCGCCGGTTTTGGAATTGAAGATGGATGAGAAAACCGGAGTGACTACTTATGACACTTCGGGAAATGGAAATGATGGGACTTTGACTGACGGGCCAACGTGGACTCGAGGGAAATATGGAAGTGCAGTTAGATTTGATGGAAGCGATGATTATATTGATGCAGGAACTGACAGCAGTTTGGATATAGCTGGAGAACTTACTTTATCGGCTTGGATAAATCCTTCTCTAATAACAGGAGACAATAGGGGTATTTTAGGAAAAGGTAAAGCTAGCGGTGCAGACAACCAGAATTATCGAATTTATATCGATGGAAGTACCACACATCTCTTTTTTGTGGCAGGCGCTTCGGGAAGTGGGGAGTCTGAAAATTCAAACGTTGATATTCCTATTAACGAATGGACGTTTATCAATGTTACTGTTGATGAAACAGCTAACGAAGTTCGTTTTTATATTAATGGTATTTTGAGAAGTACTAATTCTTTCACTGCCACAATGACAGCTACAACCGAGCCATTAATAATAGGAGAGGAGACTGAAGATGCCCCCGCACATAAAAATTGGTTTAATGGTTTAATTGACGATGTTCGTATTTATAATTATGTTCGGACTCCAGCCCAAATCGCCTGGGACTATAATCGAGGGGGGCCAGTGGGTCATTGGAAATTTGACGAGTGTCAAGGATCGACGATTCACGATGAGTCAGGTAATGGTAATGACGGAACTTTAAGTTTGGGAGCCAGCGGAGTAACAACAGTTGGAACTTGTTCCGACTCAGCCAGCAGTTTTTGGTACAATGGCCGAAGCGGTAAAACAAATTCGAGCGGAAGTTTCGATGGGACAGATGATTATGTAGATTGTGGTTATGATGACATTTATGATTTTGCGAGTGATTTTACGATTACGGCATGGATAAAACCAGATAGTTTTGGCGATGGTAACTATGGAAGAATAGTTGATAAGCTCGGATCTGGAACAAATGGATATTCATTTTACCTCAACAATAATCCCGCGGGAACTCCTGCTGGCACGAATACTTTATCAGCAAACATATACGGAACAGTGGATACATACAATTCTGGGAATGACAATATTATAACAACAGGCGAGTGGCAACATGTTGCGGTTTCTTTCAATGACGTAGCGAATTATGTTTCTTTTTATGTCAATGGCCTCGCTCAGGGAGGTTATTCTTACGTAGGAACATTATCTCAGGATGCAGCCAGTTTGAGAATTGGTGACCGGAATGCTCTCGATAGAAGCTTTGACGGTCAGATAGATGATGTTCGTATCTATAACTATGCTTTGACCGCCGGGCAAATTAAAAATATTTACAACGACGGGGCTGTGGGTTTTAGATAGATACTCTTGTCGTTCCCGGCGATCTTTATAAAACCTTTCCGAAAATTCAGCTTATAGTTTACAGAAGAATTTACGGAAGTCCGACTTCCGAAACGTGGCTTTAAATAGGGCTTTTAAAGGATTCTTACGGAAGTCGGACTTCCGTAAACTTCCTCCAAGATAGTTTGTACAAAATTAAAAAATAAAAATGGATTATTATCCAAATTATTATCATGTTTTTAATAGAGGAGTGGAAAAGAGGAAAATTTTTTGTAATGCGAGTGATTACGAAAGATTTATTTTGGGACTGAAGGAATTTAATAATATTGATTCTGCAGTCGAATTAAGGCATATCAAGGAAGCCAATGGAAAATCTTACGGAAGTCGGACTTCCGTAAATGAGAGGTTGGTTGAGGTCGTAGCTTATTGTTTGAATCCAAACCACTATCATTTGATTTTAAAGGAAGAGATAGAGGGAGGGACCGCCAAATTTATTCAAAAATTAGCGACTGGTTATACGAATTATTTCAATAAAAAATATAAGAGGAGCGGGGTTTTGTTTCAGGGTCAATACAAGAGAGTCGAAATAAAAAACAATCCTCAACTATTGTATTTATCAGCCTATGTTAATGGAAATTACTATATTCATGGAATTGAAAAATTTGGAAAATGGAAATACTCAAGTTTGCCAGAATATTCAAGGAGCGCAAAATCTGATTTTTGTTACAAAGATGATGTCATCAAACAACTTGGAAATGCTGGTAATGACTATAATCAATTTTGCAAAAGGAATTGTGATGATGTGAGGGCAAGGAGAAATTTTGCTGAACTTTTATTAGAGAAATGATCCTTGGTTTAAGTTTTATTCAACAGAACTTATTATTAGAAATTTTACGGAAGTCCGACTTCCGCAAAAATTTCCGCAAAAATTTTTTGGAGTTAGGGGGGCAGTTTTGTGGATAAGTAATTTTTAATTTAAGAGAGCAAGAAAAAATTTTTCGTCAAGGGAATTATTGTGGATAACTTTTTAGAAAAAATGTAAATTATTATAAATTTTATTTTGACATATTGATTTTTGGACTAGATTTTTATGAATCTAGTCTTTTGTTTTTTCAGTTAAATAATTTGGCCTATAATAAGGTTTTTAAAGAGCTCTTTTATTAAAAAATAATTATTAAAAATAAATTTTTTAGGGAAGAAATAAAATATTTTTAAAACCTTATTATATTTATTGATTAAATTTTACAATCACCCGTCAACAGAGTGCTTTTTTGCTCGAAAAACAAGAAATTTTATTTTTTGATAATTTTAAATTTTTAGTGAAGAAAAATTTTTGTCAAATTTTATTTTTTTGTCAAGGAATTTTTTAGGCAATTTTTTACCTTAAAAAAGGGAAAAAACTTATTTTTTCTAAAACAAGAAATTGTGCGAAAAAAAAGTTGCAAAACCCTTGGTGTTCTCAGGAGTTTTGTGCTAAAATTGAGGCAGTTTGAAAGGTAAATAAAAATGTTTCTAATTTTAGCTTAAACACCTACTTTGTGATAGGTAGGGTTGGTTGTAAATTGGGACTTATAGTCTACATTCCAAAATGGAGTCAATTCAAACAAAAATAATAGAAAAATTAAAGGCTAATTTTAGCCGGAAACAAGGGTTAATTCTTGGTAAGGGAGGTGGTTTCCTCGTGGCCTTTTTTGTTGTTTTTCTTGCTTTTTTCTTGAATGTTTCTTCAGTCCAAGCGGCAGCAGAGATGGATGTGTCAATGTTCGTGATAGACAAAGAGGAAAACAAACCGCTTGAAGGTGATCATGAGGTGACCTTTACGATTTATGTTGAGGATTCTGAAACCCAAGTTTGGCAAGAGTCTCAAGAAGTTGAGATCAACTATGGACTTATAAAAACTGTTTTAGGGGAGATCAACGCTTTGCCGATTGACTTGGACCCACTTAACAACAACTATGTCTTGGGAATCCAAATCGATGACGACGTTGAATTGTCTCCTCGAAAAAGAATTACCCCAAATCAATTTGCGATTACTGCGATCAATGCTCTTAGTGCTGCTTCTTTGGACGGGGCAGAGGTTGGTGAAAATTCAGGAGACATTGTGGTTTTGGGAAATGGTGGGGAAATTGATGAGAAGTTTTTGCCTGGTGATATTTCTTATCTTGGAGATGAGATTGATATTTCTGATAGCACAAACCTGAGCGTCTCTGGAGATTTGTTGGAGTTGGTCGGAGATGTTCTGTCGGTCAAGCAGGGAATTTTGACTGACGGAAGGATTTGTACTTATGACGCCACTGATGGATTGGTTTGCAATACTGACCCAGCCACACTGGGACATGACCTAGTTACTCTTTCAGGATCCTACGATTATATTACTCTTTCAGGACAAGACATTATTCGAGGACAAATTGACTTGACTACTGACGTGACGGGAATTCTTCCGGTTGCCAACGGGGGAACAACCTTGGGAAACAGCATAGACGGCTCAGAGATAACACTAGGAAGCGACGCCCGAGGAGACATCATGTATTTCAACGGAACTGATTGGGCCAGACTTCCGGCTGGAACTAGCGGGTACTATCTCCAGACTCAGGGAGCAGGATTGGATCCGCAATGGGCGACAGCAACTGCCGGTACTTCTGATTGGACTCAAACAGGTGGTACCCCCCAGCTTACCTATTTGACTGATGCCTCTTCTGACTTTGTGGTGGGAGGGACCTCTTTGTCCACGGCAGTTTTTGGTTTGGACGTTGATGCTGGAACTGCTCAAATCGGCTCTGATGGTCTTGATGGAAAACTAATTCTTCACTCAGAGCAAGGCGTAACTGACTACCAAACTCTTTTCCAGCCTGCAACTCAAACTCAAGATATTATCTATACACTCCCGGCAGATGATGGCGATTCTGATGAAGTTCTTGTCACCAATGGATCAGGAGTTTTGAGCTGGCAAGACGTTACTGCTGTCGGAGGAGCAGGTGACATCACTTCCGTTGGAGATGTTTCTAGCGGGGCAGCCTTCACTGCCAGTGGAACTCAAGGAACTTCTTTGTATTTCTATGATGCCCAAGGCAGAGGAGAATTAACAATTGCTAATTTGACTGCAGCGAGAACCTACACTTTGCCAGATGCAACTGGAACCATTGCTCTAGATTCAGATCTTCACGACCCAGTCACCCTCGCCGGTTCTCTCGACTATCTAACTCTCTCTGGACAAGAGATCACAAGAGGAGCAATTGACCTAACCACCGACATCACCGGAACTCTCCCAGTTGCTAACGGCGGCACAGGAGTGACAACCTTCGGAGGAACCAACACA